>Ga0209062_1005662_pt1 | contig 11987 bp, 10 predicted proteins | sample Coa_R2_2_FD_187158 | JGI IMG/M metagenome (GOLD analysis project Ga0209062, IMG submission 187158) | Surface soil microbial communities from Centralia Pennsylvania, which are recovering from an underground coalmine fire - Coalmine... | ecosystem: Environmental > Terrestrial > Soil > Unclassified... | reverse complement strand
ATACATACGAATCGCTTTTCATTGCATGCCTGGAGTCCGCACGATCAGCCTGAAAGGAGGTTCGCGACCTTCAGTTTTGACATTCATTGGGTGAGAAGTCCTTTCCGCTGACTGGATGCGCCCCAAGCGCTGCTCTTCTCTCATCACAAGCGGTAAACGCTGTACACTGCTTCTGTTTACGCGGGAGCACGTATGCCATTTTCACTGCCGCCTCTTTATCCCATTCTGGACGCCTCGCTCTTGCCCTCGTTTGAGCGTGGAGCGAATCTGACGCACATTGTCTGCGACCTTGAAAATGCGGGCGTGACCCTGCTGCAGTATCGCAACAAGCAGGGCAGTCAGGACGAAATCGTGAGTGATGCCGAAGTAATACGGAGAAATGCCACCGCCAGGCTCAGGCTCGTCATGAATGACCATCCTGAGTTGGCGGTGCGTACCGGCTTCGACGGCGTCCATGTAGGTCAGACGGATGTTTCTCCCACTGAAGCACGCCGGATCGTTGGTCCGGACAGGATCGTGGGCGTCTCAACCCATAACCGCGAGCAACTGGAAGCCGCAGATAATATGCCCGTCGATTACATTGCCATTGGCCCGGTGTTCGCCACTGCATCGAAGCAAAATCCTGACCCAATTGTGGACCTGAAAGGCGTACGCGAGGCCCGGACGTTTACCAATAAACCGCTGGTCGCGATTGGCGGCATCACTCTGGAAAACGCTCGCTCCATCCTGGACGCGGGCGCAGATTCAGTCGCGGTCATCTCAGCCATCTTCAAATCAGAAAAAGACCCCGCCAGAGCAGCACTGGAGTTTCTGAAGGCATTCGGCGCATATTCTGAGAGCCGCGCTGATTAACAGTAATTTCACGAAACTGTATTCATTTTGATTGACAGCATCCACAGATTGCATTACTTTGCAATGTAAAGTGATTTCGCTGTGAACGACCTGTACAAAGCGCTGGGTGACATCGGCAGTATTCGCAGACAGATGGCCAATACCACTGAGTTCCGTGGTTATGGACCTGCCACACTTGCCGGCACTGGAGTTCTTGCAGTTCTCGCTGCGGGAGTCCAGGCGCTGTGGCTGCCCGAGCCAGCCAGGCATATTTCGGCCTATCTCAGCATCTGGGTTGTGACCGCCGTATTTTCAGCTGCCCTGACAGGTTTTCAGATGTACATGCGAACGCGCCGCATACATTCCGGGCTATCGAATGAAATGCTTCGCATGGCGGTAGAGCAGTTTCTGCCGTCGGTAGCCGCCGGGCTGCTCTTGACGATTGTACTTTTGCGCTATGTACCGCAGATTTCATGGATGTTGCCAGGAATATGGCAGGTCATCTTCTCCCTTGGAGTTTTTTCCTCATGCCGCTTCCTGCCACGGCCCATGGTCATGGCAGGGGCATGGTATCTGCTTACAGGGTTAAGTTGCATCGCCATGGGGGACAATCGCGCGTTCTCGCCCTGGACCATGGGAATTTCCTATGGAGCCGGTCAATTGCTGGTCGCCGCTATTCTGTGGCTTAGCTCTTCGGAGGTTGAAGATGAAGCCTAAATCCTCATCGAGTGAAGGGCGCTTTGCCTACGAGGGATTGGATCGAGTGATCCACGAACGCGCTCGTCTCAGCATCTTGACCTCCTTGGTCACAAATCCGAAAGGGCTGACATTTAACGATCTCAAACAGCTATGCGCGCTTACAGATGGCAACCTGAGCAGACATCTGGCTGTACTGGAAAAAGGGAAGCTGGTCGAAATCCAGAAAGGGCATGAACACAATCGACCATTGACTGTCTGCCGCATCACTGCGTCGGGTCGAAAGCGCTATCTTGAATACCTCTCCACGCTGGAACAGGTGATACGAGACGCAGCCAAAGAAACGAAAGATGAGTCAGCAGGCAACGACGTACGCAGCTTAAGCCTATCAAGGGCGTAAAAATTTTTATCTTCAAACTTTGTAACACAAAGTACTTTGCACTATGGAGGAATACGGTGAACGATTTTTCAGCGTTGCAGCTAAGCCTGCAGGGGCGGATCAAATCTCGATCGATGGGTCTGAAGCTCATCGTGGTCTGCGGTCTCGCCCTGCTTATGACCATTCCAGTCTTTTTTGTGGGTGGGTTGGTGAACGACAGAACCAAACGTGAGACGGATGTCATCAAGGACATAAGTGACCATGTCGGAGGAGCGCAGACGTTTCTCGGGCCGGTGCTTGCCATACCCTACAGCATTCCGCCTCAACCGACTGCCGGTTCTGCAAAACACGGCACGTATCTGGTATTTCCCTCGCAAGGTTTCGCTGCGGTTAAAACCATTACAGAAGAGCGGCATCGTTCCCTGTTTAAAGTCCCGATTTATCAAGCAGACTTAAGATTTGACGCGACCTTTGACCTCACAGGCGTTCCCAATGCAGCGCCACAAGGCGCGGAACTTGACTGGAAACGCGCTGAGATCGTGGTTGGCGTAAGCGATCCACGGGGAGCGCTGGCCGACGCCACCTTAACTACAGATACAAAGACTCTGACGCTGACGCCGGCCGAAATCGTCGAGAGCATTTCGATTGGCGGTAACCCCAACCATCCAGTCAGGCTGTCCTTATTCGGCGCAAATATCGACGATATTGCAAAGCCGAACGCACAGTTTCATACGGCATCGACGTTGCGCTTTTCAGGCGCTCAGCGAATCGCGGTTCTCGCCTACGGAAAGACAACGCATGTAAGTACACAAGGAGACTGGCAAAATCCGGGATTTGACGGGGGAATCCTGCCTGTCAGCCGGGATATAACCAGTTCGGGTTTTACCGCCGAATGGTCTGTGCCCTTCATGGCGCGTGGAGTGAAGGCAGAAGGGCCGGACGACTCTATCTCAGGACTCGATGCGACAGCGTTGGGCGTGTCATTCATCGAAGTAGCAGACCCATATCAATCTGTAAGCCGCTCTTTGAAATACGTGCTGCTCTTTCTGGGCCTGGTCTTTCTCTCTTATTTTGTCTTTGAGGTCACAACCGGCAAACGGATTCACCCTGCGCAGTACGTTCTTGTCGGCATTGCCCAAATCATCTTTTACCTCCTGCTGCTGTCCCTCGCCGAAAGAATCGGCTTTGATTATGGATTTCTGGTTGCAGGTGCCGCAACCGTGACTCTGCTCGCGCTGAATGCTTCCTGGATATTCGCAAGCAGATTGCAAGGCGTAAAGGCCATGGGCATTTTTGCTCTTCTGTATGTATTGATCTATCTGCTGCTGCGGCTTGAGGACAACGCGTTGCTCGTAGGGTCAATCGCCAGCTTCCTGGCGGTAGCCGTAGCGATGTACTTTACGCGCCGCATTGACTGGTACAGCTCGCTTCCGGCAACGGACACTCCTCAAAACTCGCCACTGGCTCCCGGAAATACGCTATGAAACCGCTTCAGAACGAAGGACTGCATATAGCCATCATCATGGATGGAAATGGACGTTGGGCCGTGCGGCGCGGATTGCCACGCGTCGCAGGCCATCGCGCCGGAATTGCCGCCGTGCGGCGCGTAGTAGAGCGAGCACTGGACGCGGGTGTTGCTCGGCTGACACTCTACGCATTTTCTTCCGATAACTGGCGTCGTCCCGCTGCCGAGGTGCATAGCATCTTCTGGCTGCTGCGCGCCTTTCTGCGTCTGGAGGCAGAGCGGCTCAGGAAGCGTGGAGTGCGCTTCCAGGCTATTGGCCGACGCGACCGGCTATCGAAACCTGTGCTGAAAGAAATTCATAAAGCAGAATCCTTAACTGCGTTGGAGAATCGGCTTTACCTGTGCGTAGCCATCGACTACTCATCGCGTGACACGATTGCGCGAGCCGCCGCGGGCGTATCTGCTGTTCTCTCCAGCGAGCAATCCATGTCTCCGGATGCAGTGCGGTCCATCGTTGACCAGGCCTTGACGGCAACAGGTGGGGAAGTTGATTTACTCATTCGCACCGGAGGAGAAAAACGCCTGTCCGATTTCTTACTGTGGGAGTCGGCCTATGCTGAACTATTGTTCACTGATCGTATGTGGCCTGATTTCAGTGAAGCGGACCTGGACCTTGCTTTAGAAGAGTTTCACCGCCGGGAGCGCCGCTTCGGCGGAGCGCCTGCAACGGAATTGAAACAGGTAATCTCGACGGTCTGAGGTGCAAGCGGTGCCCTATTCAAAAATTCGGTGAATCCATGACAGGAAGACCGCTCTTCTGGCGTGTTTGCGATAGCAACTGGTACGATCAAGCCAGCTTTTGCAGAGCATAAACAAAGCGTATCCCGTTGAGAAATTGATAGCGCCATCTGAGAATTTCCGGTAGAACAAACAAGTAGTGACCACGAGTATCCGACCATCTCCTGCTCAGGCGAACTCGGACAGCCAGCACGGTGCCGACAGTCAGCATAGTGCCCACAGCCCACATTTAGTCCAGAGGCTTGGGCTTTTCAGCTCAACCGCCATTGTGATCGGCTCCATGATCGGCTCGGGCATTTTCATCGTTCCCGCCGAGATTGGCCGCGACGTAGGCTCGCCCGCGCTGCTGATTGGCGCATGGCTGGTCACAGCGGTGATGACCATCATTGGCGCGCTCAGCTATGGCGAGCTGGCCGCGATGATGCCTTCGGCAGGCGGACAATACGTGTATCTGAGAGAAGCCCTCGGCCCCATGTGGGGCTTTCTTTTTGGGTGGACGCTTTTTCTTGTCATCCAGACCGGCACCATAGCCGCCGTCGTGGTAGCATTCGGCAAATTTCTCGGAGTATTTTTTCCGGCGATTTCCTCTTCGCACTGGCTTCTCCATCTGGGTCATGTTCCCGCGCTTAAGGTCGGGCCGATGGTCCTGGGGAACATGGACATCGGCCTGAACACAGCCAACCTGACCGGCATAATCATTGTGCTGGTGCTGACCGGAATCAATATTCTCGGGGTGCGGCTGGGCGCGCTGGTGCAGAACGTTTTCACCACAGCAAAAACAGCAGCATTGCTCGGGCTGGTGGTTGTCGGGTTCTGGTTCGGGCGAAATCCGGGGGCATTCGCAGCAAACTTCGGCCATAACTTCTGGCAGAACGCCTCCTGGCATGCACTCCATCCGGTGCAGGTGGGCGTGGGCGGGCCGATTGCCATGGTCGGCCTGCTGGCGGTCCTTGCCGTAGTCCAGACAGGGTCGCTGTTTTCCGCCGATGCCTGGAATAACGTGACCTACACCGCAGGTGAGATTCGCAATCCGAAACGGAACCTGCCGCTTTCACTGGTATTGGGCACCGTCATTGTCATCGCGCTGTATATCGCGGCAAATTTTGTTTACCTCTTCGCGCTGCCTCTGCATGGCGACCCGCACGGCGCAACGGCGTTCGCTCGTGGCATCCAATACGCGGCGGAAGACCGCGTAGCCACAGCCGCCCTGCAGCAGATTTTCCAGAACGCAGGCGCATTCCTGATGGCGGGGGCAATCCTGATTTCTACCTTCGGTTGCGCCAATGGATTGATTCTGGCCGGCGCTCGCGTCTATTACGCCATGAGCTGCGACGGGCTGTTCTTCAAGTCCACCAGCAGGCTGCATCCGCGTTTCAAAACGCCCGTCTGGGCGCTGATAATCCAGGCTGTCTGGACGTGTTTTCTATGCCTTACGGGGTCATACAGCCAGTTACTGGACTACATTATCTGCACCGAACTGATCTTCTATATCCTGACCATCTCCTGCCTTTTCGTGCTGCGGAAGCGGAAACCGGATGCCGAACGTCCCTATCGTGCTGTAGGATATCCGGTGCTGCCGGCCATCTATATCGGCATGGCGGCGTGGATATGTGTCGTATTATTGCGCTACAAGCCGCAATTTACCTGGCCGGGGCTGCTGATTGTGGTGCTCGGAATTCCCGTTTTCGCCGTATGGTCGCGCCGTGGGCGGGCAGTGGCAGCAAATTGATTTTCTCTGGAAGGAACGCGCTCGAACATGGCTAATTTGTTTGCAATTAAACCAATCTCTTCTCTGAAGCAGGAAGCCTGCGAAGAAGGAGAGCATACCCTCAAGCGGTCGCTGGGGCCGGTCAACCTGGTGACGCTGGGCGTGGGAGCCGTTATCGGCGCGGGCATCTTCGTGCTCACCGGACAGGCCGCCGCGCTGCATGCGGGACCAGCCATTGCTCTGAGCTTTATTCTCGCGGGCATCACCTGCGCCTTTGCCGGGCTCTGCTATGCCGAGTTCGCTTCGCTCATCCCAATTGCCGGCTCGGCCTACACCTACGGATACGCCACGCTTGGCGAATTAGTAGCGTGGATCATCGGCTGGTGTCTATGTCTTGAGTACGCCTTCGGCGCGGCGACCGTAGCGTCAGGCTGGGCAGGCTATTTCATGAGCCTGATCGAGCAGCTGGGATTAACGCCATCGCCGTTCTGGGCGCGCTTTACAGCAACATACGGCACCGAGATATATCTCTATAACCATAGCTGGATGCCGTTTGCTTCGCTCCCCATGGGAGTCACGGATGTCTCAGGTCTTCCGCATGTCACCGGCATTTTCAATGTGGTCGCGTTTGTTGCAATTCTCGTCGTAACTACCATTCTGGTAATTGGCATTAAGGAATCAGCGAACTTCAACTCTACGGTTGTGTTCGTCAAGGTCGGCGTTGTCTTTATATTTCTGATCGTGGGCATCGGCTATTTGCTGCAGCATCCTGAGCTTGCGCGGATGAACTGGCACCCCTTCATTCCGCCGAAAATCGGTCCTGGACAATACGGCATCAGCGGCATTGCCGCCGGCGCAGCTTCGGTCTTCTTCGCCTATATCGGTTTTGACGCTGTATCGACAACAGCGCAGGAGGCGAAGAACCCGCAGCGCGATATGCCGATCGGTATCCTCGGATCGCTGGTGATCTGCACCATCCTGTACATTGCCGTCTCGCTGACCCTGACCGGACTGGTCAGCTACAAAGCTCTGAACGTTGCTCAGCCTGTGGCTCTTGGTATTGACGCGACCGGAGTAAGCTGGGGCGGCATTCTGGTAAAAATCGGCGCAGTCTTCGGACTGGGCACGGTAATGCTGGTCATGTTGCTGGGGCAATCGCGTGTGTTTTATTCCATGTCGCGTGACGGGCTGCTGCCCAAGTGGGCTGGCGCAATCCACCCGAAGTTCCGCACACCCTGGATATCCAACATCATTGTCGGCTCGATTGTTGCATTCCTGCCTGCGCTGTTGCCTATCAGCAGGCTTAGCGAGCTGGTGAACATGGGCACACTGCTGGCATTCGCCATCGTTTCTGCCGGTGTGTGGATTCTCCGTGTGCGGCATCCAAACCTGGAACGGCCCTTCAAGACGCCGCTGGTTCCGCTGGTGCCGATCTGCGGCATCGTGAGCGCGCTTTACCTCATTGCGAACCTGCCTTCGTTGACGTGGATCGTGGTCGGCCTCTGGCTCGTAGTCGGGCTGGTGATTTACTTTACCTATTCGACCAAGCACAGCAAGGTGCAGGCGCTGGAAGTGCAAGCAACAGCAAAGCAGTAGTTGTGGGTGCCACCCTTCGCACGCTTTGTGCGAAGGGTGGAATGCCGGAATCCAGATGCCTAGAGCGACCTGTACTGCAGCTCGGCCGCCATCTCACGTCCCACCCCTTGGAAATCTCCATTGATTTCACGCGCGCGCTCCAGCGCTGCTTGCACGTGTGGAAGAATGTTCTCCTGCCCTATTTCATGGACGAGATCTGTACGTGCCAGAAGCTCGGCTGGTTGTTCGCGGGCTCCGCAAAGAAGCAACGTTCTCCCGGATTTATACAAGCGCTCCGCAAACTGATCGAGCGCATGAACGCCGGTTGCGTCGAGCGCCGTCATATTGCGCAGGCGCAGGATAACAACCGGCGCAAAGCTCTTGATGTTCTGCGTGGCCTCGGTCAGCTTTTCCGTAGTCCCGAAAAGAAACGGTCCATGAATGCGTAGGATGGTGACGTTCGCAGGAATCTCTTTATCCTGCAGGACATGCGCCATGCCCTCGCGCAGATACTCTTCGGTCACCGGAGCGACAGTGGTGGTTTCAGAGACGCGATAAATGTAGAGCAGCGCTGCGAGCGTCATGCCCACCCCGACAGCCACAGTGAGATCGGCGAAGACGGTCAGAGCAAAGGTGATGAACCAGACGGCAATATCAGTTTTCGAGAGCCGCAGGATAACGCCGATCTCGCGCCATTCGCCCATGTTGTAGGCCACAATGAAGAGCACGGCGGCCAACGTTGCCAATGGAACAAACCGAGCCAGCGGCGCGGCGGCCAGCAGGATGACGAGCAGCGTAAGCGCGTGAATCATTCCTGAGACAGGCGTGAGCGCGCCGGAGCGGATGTTGGTTGCGGTGCGTGCAATGGCTCCCGTCGCAGGAATGCCCCCAAACAGCGGCGAGGCGATGTTGGCAAAGCCCTGCGCTACCAACTCTACGTTGGAGTCGTGGTGGTCGCCACTCATGGTATCGGCAACAACGGCAGAGAGCAGGCTTTCGACCGCAGCCAGAAGGGCGACGGTGAAGACAGAGGGCAGGAGCGCGAGAATCTGGTCGGCGTGGAAGTGCGGCGGCGTGACGCGGGGAAAGCCCTGCGGGATTCCGCCAAACTTGCTGCCGATGGTCGCAATCGGCAGATGAAACAGCGCCGTGGCAGCCGTCGCAAGAAACAGGGCGATGATGGAGCCGGGGAGTTTTTTCGTGAGACGTGGCCAGAACAGGATGACCGCCAGCGAAGCAGCTGCTACAACAACCGTCGGCCAGTGAGTGGTCTCGACGTTGGCGTAGAGCATTTTCATGCGGGCGACGAATTCGCTGGGAACCGGCGGAGTTTTCAGCCCCAGAAAATCCTTGATCTGCGTGGAGGCAATGAGCAGTGCAATGCCGTTGGTGAATCCAATGGTGACCGGGCGCGGGATGAATTTGACCGCCGAGCCAAGCCCAGTGAAGCCCATAATGAGCAGCAGAAATCCGGCCATGATCGCGACCAACGACAGGCCTGATACGCCGAATTTCGCCACGATGCCTGCGACGATAACTACAAAGGCTCCGGTGGGTCCGCCAATCTGCACGCGCGAACCTCCCAGAGCGGAGATCAGGAAGCCTGCGACTACTGCCGTGTAAAGACCGGCCTGCGGCGGCACGCCGGACGCGATTGCGAAGGCCATGGCCAGTGGCAGCGCGACCAGCCCGACGGTGATTCCAGCCACAAGGTCGTGGGTGAAACTTTTAAGACTGTAATTACGCAGACACTCAATGGAGCGGGGAAGCCACTTCTGCGGGAACGTCATACGGCTTTCTCCATTTCATCGAGCATGCTCAGCGCTTCTTTCAGGTGAGTCTGGAAATATCGCCGCATGAGCGCGAGGACTTCCGAAATGAGTGGATCACGAACGGAGTAGAAGACCTGATTGCCGGCCCGCCTGCTCAGAACAAGCTGCTTACTCCGAAGCACCGCCAGATGTTGTGAGACATTGGCCTGCTCGATTCCCAGTTTCTCGATCAGCGCGCCTGCGGAAAGCTCGCCATCACTGAGCAACTCCATGATGGCGATGCGCGTGGGGTGCGCGAGCGCCTGAAACATGTCCGCTTTAAAGCGACGCAATGCATCCTGCAATGGCTTATCTGGCATATTCGATTATTCGAATATAGCATGGATAGTTTTACGGAAACATCGGATACCTATTCCCTGATTAGGCGAACGTGGTCAAGTTTCGTTGCATGCGGCCCTCAAGGTTGGCCTTCACCTCCGGCCATTCCTCAACAATGATGCTGAACCAGTGACTATGGCGAGCGCTGCCGTCCGGCATGATGTAGTGGTTGCGGAAGACGCCTTCAGGTTTGGCTCCCAGCGCCTGGATGGCGGTCTGGGATTTCAGGTTGTTGTGGTGAGTTTTGAAAGCGACCCGGCGTGCGCCCATCACTTCAAAGGCATGGCGAAGCTGGAGGTATTTGGCTTCGACATTGATGCCGCTTCGCTGGTAGTCAGGATGCATCCATGTCCACCCGATTTCCAGCGTGCGGTTCCGGAGATGAATGTCAGCGAAGCGAGTCGCTCCGATGATGCGGTCATCTCGTTTTGAGCGAGTGGCCCACGGCATGGCTGTACCTGCGGCAGCCGCATCCAGTCCGGACTGGATGTAGCGCTGAATATCATCCTCGGTCTTCATCGGATCAGTCCACCACTGCCAGATGCGCTCGTCCTGAGCGGCTTCGAAAAGCGCCGGCAGGTGGTCCATGCTGAGCGGTTCAAGACGGACGAGTTTTCCTTCCAAAGTTACGGGAGCAACCTGAAATGTTTCCTGTGGCATAAAGGTAGTGTAGCGATTCGCGGAAGAATTCCGGCAATTTGCCCATACCGACCTGTCATTCGCCCGGCAGGTATCCGATAACGTGTATGTATCCATATAATGCGTTTTGTAATTCTGTAGGCGTTTTCGTGTGCAGGCTCCCTGCATATTTCCGAGGAACAGGTACCGTTTTTTGATTTCAGGTCGCTCGAAAGCTGAGTTCAGGAGCAGGGCCATACGATTTCTGTTAGGGCTCTGCTGCATGATGCTTTGCATCCTTCCATTTCCCGCTCTTTATGGGCAGCAGGATTCGACCATTCCCTCCTGGAACGGCTTTGTTCGGAATGCAGCAGGAGAGCCGGTTACGGGCGCTACCGTATGGCTTTCCCGGAATGGGCGCCAGCATGCTGCCGTAACCTCCTCAGACGGGAGTTTTGCTTTCAGAAACCTGGCGGTAGGCAGTTACAGTCTCGCAGTCGAGGTTGCTGGCCAGTCTGTGAACTACAAGCAACCGGTATTGCTGGCAGGCAATCATGGAAACGTTCTGGTTACAGTTTCCGACCAGGCCGTGACTGCCGTAACGGAACAGAAGGAACAATCCGAGGCCACCGGAGGCGAACAACTCTCCAGCCGAGCCGTAAGCGAACTGCCCCTGAATAAGCGCGATTTCAGCCAGCTGCTGCTGCTGGCTGCGGGAACCATGACCGATACAAACGGAGCGACTAACTTTACGCAGCAATTCGCCATTAACGGGCAGCGCGGCGTGGAAGCAACATTTGCCATGGATGGCGCAGACACCAGCGACCCCGAAATGGGTGGCGGCACGTTCACCAACTTCAATGTCGATGCGGTCGAGGGAATTGAGTCCAGCTCAGGATGGATGCCGGCTGAGATCGGACGCGGTGCGGCAGGTTTTACAAACATACAAACGCGCTCCGGCAAGAGCGGCTTTCACGGTTCAGTCTTCGAGTTCCTGAGAAACTCAGCGCTGGATGCCCGGAACTACTTTGACCATCCTACGCACGGAAGAATTCCGCCCTTTCGACGCAATGAGTTCGGGTTCACGAACGGCGGGCCGGTGGTGATTCCGCATGTGTATGACGGACGCGGAAAGACATTTTATTTCGGCCAGTATCAGGGGTTTCGGCAGGTGCTGGGCACAACACAGATTCTGGCAGTGCCCACGGTAGAAGAACGCTCAGGACTGGATACAAGCGCATTTCCCGGCGACACATTGTATGTTCCGGTCGATGCGCAGATGGCCGCAGTCATGGCGCGATATCCGCTGCCGAATTACCCGCTTGGACCCTTTGGGCCGCACACCTATGCGACTTCATCGAATGTGGTCACAAACGCGAACCAGTTTTCCGTTCGTATCGATCAGACAATCGACGAAAAATCGCAGATATTCGCGCGCTTTACCTGGGACAATCTCACCGGCCCGACGACCAATCCCGACCAGACGGCGATTGATCCCAGCTTTGCCATTGAGTACAAAGACCATCAGCGCAATGGAGTGCTGACGTATTCACGTACAGTTTCGCCGCGATATTCGTTTGACTCGTCCATCAGCTTCACGCGTACCACGCCCGGCTTTCCGACGCCGAACCATACTGATCCCGCAGTGCGATTCAACGACGGATTGTTTGAGGCCATCAATGCCGCCGCAGGCTCGGTCATGCAGTCGTATGGCAATCTCATTCAGGCCCGGCAGAACTTTTCCTACGTTAGAGGCAAACATGCATG
>Ga0209062_1005661_pt1 | contig 11989 bp, 12 predicted proteins | sample Coa_R2_2_FD_187158 | JGI IMG/M metagenome (GOLD analysis project Ga0209062, IMG submission 187158) | Surface soil microbial communities from Centralia Pennsylvania, which are recovering from an underground coalmine fire - Coalmine... | ecosystem: Environmental > Terrestrial > Soil > Unclassified... | reverse complement strand
CTCGGCGTGACCGCCGAGACCTTGCGGTTGTGGCTCAAGCAAGAGGACCTGGATGCCGGCCGCCGCAGCGATGGTCTGACCACACAGGACCAGGAGGAGTTGCGGCGCCTGCGGCGGGAGAACCGCATCCTGCGCGAGGAGAGCGAGATCCTAAAAGAAGCCGCGGCCTTCTTCGCGCGGGAGACCGAGGCGATCCGGTGAGGATGTATGCCTTCGTGGAACGCGAGAAGGCGTATCATTCCGTGCGGGCCCTGTGCCGAGTGCTGGGTGTCTCCCCCAGCGGCTACTGGGCCTGGCGCCAGCGCGGCCCCGCGCCCCGGGAGCGGGCCGACGCGCAGGTGAGTGCGCGCATCCGGGCCATCCATCAGCAGAGTCGCGGGACCTATGGGGCCCCGCGCATCCACGCTGAGTGGGCGGCGACGGGGACTGGCTGCGGGCGCAAGCGGGTGGCGCGGCTGATGCGCCAGGCCGGGCTGGTCGGCGGCCAGCGCCGGCGCGCCTTCAAGACGACCTGTCGCGACGCGACGGCGGAGGCGGCGCCCGATCTGGTCCAGCGTGCCTTCCGCGCTGAGGTCCCCAATCGCTTGTGGGTGGCGGACCTGACGTCGGTGCCGACCGCCGAGGGCGTCCTGTATCTGGCCGTCATCCTCGATGTCTTCAGCCGCCGCGTGGTCGGCTGGTCGATGGCCGACCACATGCGGACCGAGCTCGTGCTCAACGCCCTGGAGATGGCGCTCCTCCAACGGCGCCCGTCGGCGGGCCTCATCCATCACTCCGACCACGGTAGCCAATACACCGCCGCGGCCTTCGCCTCCCGCTGTCGCGCGGCCCAGATCCGCCCGTCGATGGGCTCGGTCGGCGATTGCTACGACAATGCCCTGGCCGAGAGCTTCTTCGCCACCTTGGAGGGCGACCTCTGGTCCAACCAGCCCTTCCGCTCGCGGGTCGAGGCGCGCACGGCGCTCTTCACCTACCTGGAGATCTTCTACAATCGCCAGCGCCGGCATTCGGCGTTGGGCTATCTCACCCCCGAGGACTTCGAAAGGAGGCACACTCACCAACAACACCAACACGTCGCCTAGCGCTTTCTGCTCCACGAAGGCGGGGCAAGCCCAGATAGGACAACGCCGCTGTCGCGCACCCCTGAGCTGGGACGGTGCAGGGGGTGGTTAACTGGCACAGCAGGAGGTCGGGTCGAGAAGCGCCGCCCACGGGGAGCGCAGAGTATGCCCCTCCTGTCGGTCGGGTATCGATGGCGCACACGGGCGCATGACCCGCACGCAGTCGGCTATAGCCTGCCGAGGCCGACCCGGCGCCGTACACGGAGAGCCGACGGCCGGAGGCCACAAACCCTGGCACGGCGTTTGCTACAGTGTAGAATGGGTTCACTGCAGTGAATCACAGCCCAATGGGGAGCACGGATGGCACGCGCTGGGACGAGACGCCGACACGACGACCGCCTGGGCGAGCGGCTGCGCCAGCGGCGCAAAGAGCTGGGCCTGACGGCCAAGATGGTCGCCCGCGCCGCCGGGGTCAGCCCCTCCTACCTCTCGCAGCTCGAACACGGCAAGCAGGGCCGCCCCTCCCTCGATGTGCTCGCCGACCTCGCCGCGGCGCTGGAGGTACCCCTGGATGTCCTACTGGGGACGCGGGAGGAGGGCGCGGCGGCGCCGATGGAGCCCGCGCTGGCCGCGCTGAGCGCCGAGTTGGGACTGGACACCCAGACCACCGCGATGCTGGGCGAGCTACACCTGGGGCCCCGGCGGCCGACGACGCGAGAGGGTTGGCTCTTGATCTGGCTCGCTATCCGTGCCGCCTGCGCCGACGGCGCGGAGGCCACGCGCCGTCGGGCCTGACCGGCACTTGCGGCGCCTCGTCCTGCCGTATGGCGCCACAGGGCGGTGCCCGCCCGCCGCGGGGGACCGGGCATGGGCTGTTCGTGGGCGAAGGGGAGAGGAGCAGGGAGATGGTGACGGTCGCGGATGAGATGTTGCGCCTGGGGGCGGCGGCACTGCTGGGGGCGGCCATCGGCCTGGAGCGCGAATGGGGCGACCGCGCCGCCGGCCTGCGCACCCACGCCCTGGTCTCCACCGCCTCCGCCCTGATGATGCTGGTCTCCGCCTACGCCTTCGAAGACGCGGTCACGCCCGCCCACACCGTGGTGCTGGACCCCTCGCGCATCGCGGCGCAGGTGGTGAGCGGGGTGGGCTTCCTGGGCGCGGGCACCATCATCATGCGCAAGGACACGGTGCGCGGGCTGACCACCGCGGCGAGCATCTGGCTGGTGGCGGGCATCGGGTTGGCCTGCGGGGCGGGCATGTACGCGGCGGCGGCCGGCACCACCGGCCTGGCCCTGCTGATCCTATGGGGCCTCAAGAAGGTGCAACGCCGGATGTTCGCCCACAAACGGGTCAGTGGGATGACGGTCTCGCTGCGCCGGCGGGCGGGCCAGGTGGCGGCGATCGAGGAGCAGGTGCGGACCAGCGGGCTGGAACTGGAGCGCCTGCACTTGGGGCCGGGGTCGGCCGGCGACATCACGCTCAAGCTGGAGGTCCGGGGCGGTGGTCCGGCGGCGGTGCCAACGCTGGCGGAGCGGTTGCGGGACGTGCCGGGCGTGCGCCACGTGACGTACGGGACGCGGCTGCTGCAGGCCGAGGAGAACGGCGCGGAGGAGGACAACGAGAGCCAGCACGGCCTCGCCTGACGGCGGCCGGTGGTCCCCGTGCGCCGTGCCACCCGCAGGGGGACCACCGAAACGGCGGACGCCGCCCTTAGCCTGCATTATTCACGAGGACCGCGGGGCACCGTTCCTGGGACCGCCGGCATCCTTGCCGGCAGGGATGCCGGCGGCGTCGGCCCGCAGGTCGCCGCCAGGCAGGGTCGTCCCGCCCTATCAGACGCCCATGAATAATCCAGGTTAGTGGAGGGGCTCGCCCGAGGCCGGATCGAGGAAGAGGCGCGGGTTGGCCGGCCCGCCGAAGGCGAAGGCGTCGCCCAGGCTCCCGGCCAGGCGGTCGAAGGACAGTCCCCCGATCCGCCCCAGGCCCCAGTTGTCCTCGATGAAGCGCAGGATCGAGGTCTGGTCGGTGAGCTGATGGTCCACGTAGTTGGCCTTGGCGAACGGGCTGATGACCAGCAGCGGCAGCCGCGGCCCGTAGCCGCAGCGGTCGTCGGGCTGCCCCGGCGCCGTGGTGCCGCAGCGGTCCTCCGGCAGGTCCGAGGACTGGTTCACGATCGGGCCCGAGACGTGGTCGTACCAGCCGTCGGAGTCGTCGTAGGCGATGATCACCGCCGTAGCGGCCCACTCGGGCGAGGCCTGCAGGGCGTTAAGGACCGTGACCAGGAAATGCTGCTCATCGAGCGGGGAGGAGTTGCCCGGGTGGCCATCCTGGTAGCGCGCGGCCTTGAGGAACGTCACCGCCGGCAGATGCCCCGTCGCCAGCGCGGCGTAGAAGCTTCTCAGGTCGTATTGGTGGTTGGCCTGGTCGGTGTGCCCGATCATCGCCACCGACGAGGGCGGCAGGTGGTGCGGGTTGGCCGTGGAGGCGTAGTACTGGAACGGCTCATGGTGCGGCGAGTAGTCCGTCTCGGAGGCGCCGCCGATATTGACGTGGCTGCTGCCGCAGATGGCCTTGCCGCTGGGGTCCTGGCCCGTCGGCGTGAAGCCGCCCTGGAACCAGCCCCAGGTGATCCCCCGCGCGTTCAATAGGTCGCCGATATTCGTGTTGGTGAAATAGGCGGTCCCGCTGCCCGAGCAGTCGTCGAAGGCGGGATCGGGGTCGCCGATCAGCGTCCCGGCGCGGATGTCCGCGCTCGTGGTGACCCCGGCGGTCACGCTGATGGCCGTCGAGCCCGGCGGGGCCAGGGCGTGGAATGTATCGCCCGACACGAGGTTGATCGCGCCCGGCGTGGAGGGGCCGAAGGTGGTACCGAAGGAGTTGTCCAGCAGCGTGAAGTGCTGGGCGTAGTTCCACAGCGCGGTGACGGTGTTGCCGTCGTAGTAATCCATCACCAGCTTGTTGGTCGCCTGGTCATTGAGGTGATCGGGCAGCGGGGTGGTGCAGTCGGCCCCGGTCACACCGCCGGTCGCGCTGCCGCTGGTCTCCTGCACGAAGCGGTCCAGCAGCCCGCCGTCCCAGGCGCGTTGCTCGGGGTCGTAGTCGTGGTTCTGGTCGCAGACGACCTCGTCGGCGCGATCGAGGCGCTGGGGGTTGGCCAGGTTGGGGTTGGCGGTCAGCAGGGCCTCGGTCAAGCCGTTGACGCTGGGGGTGCCGGGGCGGGCGACGAAGGGGGGCTCACCCGGCGGGTTGGTCGCCTGGGGGTAGGTGCCGAAGTAGTGGTCGAACGAGTTGTTCTCCTGGAAGATCACCACGAGATGCTTGATCGGGGTCAGCGTTGGCGCGGGGCCAGGGACCCGCGCGGCCTGGGGCGGGGCCGCCCCGACGCTCGTCGTCGTGAGCGCCAGCGCGCCCACCGCCGCGGCGCGGCGGACCCACAGTCTCCATCGACCGGTCATCTTGCAAGCTCCTATTCCGGCGTCGGGGAAGCGGCCGTGGTCGGCACCCCAGCACGCCGTGCGGCCCGCCTGCCCCGCGGTCGGCGCGACAGAGGCGGCACGGGAGCCCGTCGCGCTTGTGGGAGACGGGAGGCGCGGCGCGCAGGGACGGCTGGCCACAGTTCCCATCCCGACGCGGCTGACAACTCCGCGCGCCCAACCGGCGCGCGGATACTTCAGCGTAGCACAGCGACCGCCGGACGGCGTGGGCGGGCCCTGGGCGCCCTGCCCCTGGCGCTACTCGCCCCCTCCCGCACCCCCAGAGCTGGCCGTTCCTGGGGGCCTCCATGGTGTTAGAGTATATCCAGTAGGGTTCTTAACAGGTAGTAGACACGAAAAGGTGCCTATAGCGCCGAGAGGAGTAGACTGAATGGCGACGCAGGTGGAGGCGCCGCGGACGGTCTTCGACCGGCAGTACGGCTCGCGCGCGGTGCTCACGCTCCTGGCCGAGAAATGGACCACCATGGTGCTCTTCGCGCTGGCCGGCGGGACCAAGCGCCACGGCGAGCTCAGGCGCGAGATCTCCGGGATCTCGCAGAAGATGTTGACCCAGACCCTGCGCCGCCTGGAGCGCGACGGCCTGGTGGCGCGCACCCTGTACCCGCAGGTTCCCCCGCGCGTCGAGTACAGCCTGACGCCGCTCGGCCAGACGCTCGGCGCGCTGGTCTGCGCGATCTGCGACTGGGCCGCGGTGCATTACGGGGAGATCGAGGCGGCGCGATGCGCGTATGACGCGCAGAAGCCGGAGACGCACGCCCGCTGGCCCGACGAGCGCTGACAGGCGCTTATGCCGGGCAGCGCAGCGGGTGGTGCGCGCGGACGGCAGGGATGCAGACGTGGACCGGATGGACGTCATCGTGGTTGGAGCGGGGCATAATGGGCTGGTGGCCGCGGCCTACCTCGCTCGCGCCGGCCTCGCTGCCCTGAGTGAGCGTTTCCGGCGCTTTGTCCGGTACATCGAGCCCTACCTCTTGCGCGAGCCGCCGACACTGGCCGAGGTGATCGGCCGTTTTGAGCAGGAAGGCGCGATTGACCTGTCGACCACCGATCCCACCCTGGCGCCACCCGGATTGCACACGGTGACCACCGGCGTCCAGCAACTTCCGTTCGTACTGGCGAGGGGCGACTGGGACAGCAGGCGGGACGAATTCACCGAACGCGTGCTGCGCTCGCTCTTCCGGTTCGCCCCCAACCTGGAGGGGGCGATCCGCGGCCGGGTCACGCTGACGCCGCTGGACTGGGAGCGCGAGTATGGCCTGCCGGGCGGCAACATCTTCCACGGGGCCATGTTCCCCCACCAGCTCTTCGCCTCGCGTCCCGCGCCCGGGCTGGGCGGGTATCGCACGCCGCTCAAAGGGCTGTACCTGTGCAGCGCGGGGACGCATCCGGGCGGGGCGGTGATGGGGGCGCCGGGACACAACGCGGCCCAGGTGGTGCTGGCCGATCGCGATAGCCTGCTCAGCGCGTTCTGGCAATAGCCGCGGCATCCACGTAAAGAGCCGCCTGGTATGTCCCGGTCACGAAGCGTGGAGGCGCCGCAGGCGCAGTGCGCTGAGCGTGATCAACATGCGGTACACTACGGCGAGCATAGGCGGCACCTGCCGGGGACCGCGCCCGCCGCCGCCTCATTAGCGATAGCCGGAGGGTCAAAGATGACGAACACCGTTGAGTCGAAGGTGGCGAAGAACACCTTTCTTGTGCCCGATTCTCGCACCGCCGCACACCACGCCGAGGCGCGCCGCTATCTGCCGACCGGTACGTCGCGCATTCATTACAATTTCGACCCCTACCCCATCTATGCCCGCTCCGGCCGCGGCTGCCGCCTCACCGATATCGATGGCGTCGAACGGCTCGACTTCCTCAACAACATGACCGCGCTGATCCATGGCCACGCCAATCGCGCGATCACGGCGGCGATCGTCGAACAACTCGAACGCGGCACGTCGTTCTCCGAGCCGTCGGAACCGGAGCTCTTGCTGGCGCGCCTGCTCTGCGAGCGGGTGCCCAGTATGGAGCAGATTCACTTCCGTAACTCCGGGACCGAGGCGGTGATGATGGCCATCAAACTGGCCCGCGCCTACACCGGACGCAGCCGCATCGCCAAGTTCGAGGGCTTCTACCACGGCTATTACGACTACGTGCAGATCAGCTTCAACTCCACGCCGTCCAGTTGGGGCCCGGCGGAGCGGCCAGCGAGCGTCCCCAGCTCCAGCGGCCTGTCCGAGGGCATCGGCGAGGATGTGCTGGTGCTGCCGTACAACGACCGCGCTGCGGTGGAGCGACTGCTCGAACAACACGGACGGACGCTGGCCGCGCTGATCATCGACCCTCTGTCCAATCGGGCCGGTTGCCCGCCGCCGGCTCCCGGCTTCCTCGACTTCCTGCGCCGCATCACGCGCGATTACGGCATCGTGTTCATCTATGACGAGGTGATTACCTTTCGCCTGGGCTATGCCGGGGCGCAGGGCAAGTATGGCGGCGATCCCGACCTCACCGCGCTCGGCAAGATCATGGGCGGGGGCCTGCCGGTCGGCGCAGTGGGCGGACGGTGCGAGATAATGAGCCTGCTCGATCCGGCGCAGGGCGGGCCGACGGTCATCTCGGGCGGCACGTTCAGCGGCAACGCGCTGAGCATGGTGGCGGGACACGCGGCGATGGCGCAGCTCACGCCGGCCGAGTTCGAGCGGCTGGACCGCCTGGGGGATCGCCTGCGCCGCGAGGGTACGGCGCTTTTCCGCGCCGCCGGCGTGCCCGGCCAGCTGACGGGCGACGGTTCCCTCTTCCTGATTGTGCCGGCGAGCGAGCCGATCGAGAGCTTCCGCAGCCTGCGTCCCGACGCCGAGGCGTGGGCGCGCCTGGACCGTCTGCATCTTCTGCTGCTGGATGAGGGGGTCATCGTGGCGCGGCGCGGCCTGGCCTGTTTGTCTACCCCGATGGGCGAGGCTGAGGTCGACACCTTTCTCGCCTGCCTGGAACGCGCGCTGGCGCGGCTGCGGGAGGAGTCGTAGCGGCGCCGGGACAGGCGGACCATGCGCGCCGGGAGCGCGCGGGCCGGCTCTACAGTACGGCGATCTCCATCCACAGGGTGGCCGTGGCGCCGGGACCGACGGAGAGCCGCGCCGCGGGATCGTTCAGGCTGTTGGGGGGCGCCACCCAGGGCTCGATGCAGACCATGGGCTGGCCGGGGGCCGTGTAGACCACGAGACAGCCGAACTGGTCGGAGGTGGTGATGCGCAGTTCACCGGACGGCCAGGTGACGTGCAGCGGACGGCGCGACAGTGCCAGCACATCGTCCAGTGCGCCATCCGGTCCCGAGGGCGCGCGGTAGCCGGGCACGTCGTCGATGCGCAGGCGGCTCTTCTCCTCCAGCGGCAGGTTGAAATACGGGTGCCATCCCGGTGCCGCCGGCAGCGTCACGTCGCCCGTGTTGATGATGCGCAGAGCGCAGCGCAGCACCCCCGGCCTGACCGCTACCTCCTCCTCCAGACGCCAGGTGAAAGGAAAGGCCCGGCGCGCCTCCGCATCGCTCTCGATGGAGAGCACCAGGCGGCTGGGCTCCTGGAGATCGACCGTCCAGGTTCTCTGGTAGACCAGGCCGTGCGACTTGATGGTCGTGCCGGCCTCGACGAAGCGATGATCGGCCAGGGTTCCCGCCTGCGGGAAGAGTACGGGATTGCCCGCGTGAATCCAGGTGCCCGGCGGGTCCACCCAGTCACGGAGTTCAGGCAAACGTTCCGCGGGATCGAACAGGATGGACCGCGGGCCGACCTCGAAGGTGGCGACGCGTCCGCCGACGGGATCGATGGTGGCGGTTGTATCGTTCGCGGCGATGCGCGGCAAGGGACCCGGCACGGCATATCCCCCTTCACATCTGTAGCCGGCTTGTTGCAAAGAGCGGATCGGCACGTACGGTGGACCTGGTGCTACCGCCGCGTCATCGTGCCGGCGCACTCCCAGTCTATCATGGCCCATGGATGGGGTGTGCGAGGCCGGCACGCCGGTCCCCAACCATCATGCCATACCTGTGCCACGGGCGACGTCGAGCGCGGGGCCAAGCGCCGAGCCTGCCGCGGCCCGTGGAAACCGGCTGTCGTTCCCAGCACCCTTGCGGCTGTATACTGGGCCAGAACGGCACGTTTGCCGGATCGGAGAAGACGAGCCCGTGATGTTCGATCTGGCTATCCGGCGCAGGAAGGAGTGGTGAGCGATGAAGCGGGAGGACCTGGACGGGACGCGGGCGATGGAGCGGGAGGCGGCGTGGCCGACCGAGCGGGCGGAAGAGCTGGCGCGTTTGGCCCTGGAGTACGGGCTGCCCTCGGCCGATTCGATCCGCGACCGCTCCATCCCCCTCTTCAATCGCACTACCTGGGGTTGGGGGCAGGGCGGCCAGTTTATGGGCGCGCCCTTCCTCGAAGATATGCGCAACCTGGGCGGCCAGGACGTGGCCATCGTGGGGGTGCCGCTCGATTGCGGCACCACCTTTCGCTCCGGCACGCGCTGGGGCCCGCAGGCCATCCGCCGGATATCGGCCCTCCAGAGCGGCTATAATCCCTCTCTCGGTGTCGATCTGGTCGAGTCGCTGACGATGGTCGACGTGGGGGACGTCTCGGTGATCCCGGCCAACATCGAGAAGAGCTTCGACCAGATCGACCGCGCCGTGAGCTACATCCATGAGCGCGCCATCTTCCCCGTGGTGCTCGGCGGCGACCATTCGATCGGCTATCCCGATATCCGCGGTCTGGCGCCGCACGCGGCGGGCAATATCGGCATCATTCACTTCGACCGCCATGCCGATATCAGCGAGCGCAATCTGGACGAGCGCATGCACGGATCGCCCTGGTTCCACGCCACGAACATCCCCAACGCGCCGCCCACCAACCTGGTGCAGATCGGCATCGGCGGATGGACCCAGCCCCGCGAGTGGTTCTCGACGGGCCGCAAACGCCAGACCACCATCCTGACGATGGAGGATGTCGATCAATATGGGATCGAGCGCGTGGCCGAGTATGCCCTGGAGGTAGCGTGGAAAAACGCCTCCTGCGTGTTCCTGAGCTTCGACATCGATTGCATGGACCCGGCCTATGCGCCGGGTACCGGCACGCCGGAACCGGGCGGCTTCCTGCCCCGCGAGATCCTGCGCCTGCTGCGGCTCGTGGCGCGCGAGGGCCTGGCGGGCCTGGAGGTGGTCGAGGTCTCTCCGCCCTACGACGTGGCGGACAACACGGCGCTGCTGGCGACTCGCGTGATCATGGATGTCCTGGGCACGCTGGTGCTCAACGCGAAGCTTGGCCGCCTGCCCACGACGGAGCCGGTGGAACCAGCATGATATTGTTTTGGACGGGATAGACTGGTGCTATCGGCAGTGTCAATTAGAAATTCTCTCAAGGCGTGCCCATACAGGAGGAGGTGCCGAGTGGTATACACCGTCGAATCGGATGAGCAGGGCCGGCTCGTCATTCCGGCGGAGGTGCGCGATGCGCTGAATGTGCAGGGCAAAGCGCACTGGCAACTCGAGGTGCAGGGATGTCGTTCACGGCAACAACTGGGGCAAACGTTAAACATGGGCTGGGCTCGCGCCCCATCAGGTCACGCGGGCGCGCTCGCGGGCCGGGGAGCGGCGGACGCGCGGGCGCAGGGCCAGGCGGGCGGCGTTCTTGCCCGCGGCCTTGGCGCGATAGGCGGCGCCGTCGGCGGCGGCCAGCAGGCTACCGGCATCGAGGCCGGCGGCGCCGTCGGTTGAGGCGGCCCCGACCGACGCCGAGGGGTGGATGACCGCGGAACCGGCCTCGACGTTGAGCAGTGAAATCTCGCGGCAGACGCGCTGGGCCAGGGTCAGGGCCTGTGAGCCCGTGGTTTCGGGGAGCAAGGCGACAAACTCATCGCCGGCCAGGCGCGCGGGCAGGTCGCTACGCCGCAGACTGCGCCGCAGCGCATCGGCCACCGCGATCAAGACGGCATCGCCCGCGGCATGCCCGTACGAATCGTTGATGCGCTTGAAGCCGTCGAGGTCCAGCAACAGAACGGCCAGCGGACGCCCATAGCGCGTCGCCTCTTCCAGGCGCGTCGCCAGCAACTCCTCGAAGAGGCGCCGGTTGGCCAGGCCCGTCAGCGCATCGGTCGTGGCCTGCACGCGCAACTGCCCGTAGGCCCGTTCCAGGCGGGCGCGCACATCGGTATGGATGCGCACGCCCACGATGAGCACAATCAGCGGCAGCGAGGCTGCCAGCAGCGCGGCGGGCGTCGGAACCCTGGCGGCACCGGCCAGCACCCAGGCCAACACCGGTTCGGCAGCAAGGGCCGGCAGTGAGCCGGACAGGCTCTCGCGGACGATCTGCCGATACGCCACCCCCGTGGCTATGGCATGCCCAGGGACCGCCAGCATCCACGAGCTCACGGTCAGCACGATCTCGGCGCCGGCCAGCGCCGGTACGGCGAATTCGACCGACGGCAGATTGGCCGGCGTGCCGCGCAACGCCAGGCAGGCCAGGCCGGCCAGGGCGGTGGCCAGGGCCGTTCGCGCCGCGCCGCGCAGCCACAATTCGTAGTCGAGCCGGCGGTTGAAACGCACCAGTCCGTCGAGGGCCAGCGCGCCGACAGCCACCACGACGGCCCAGGCCGGTCCGGCCAGGATCATCACCGCCAGGAGCGGCGTGGAGGCGGTCATGCTGAGCGCGCCGGCGCGTTCCGTTTGATGGAGCGAACGGACCAGAGGGTAGGCATGAACGGCCAGGGCCAGGACGGCCAGGGCCATCAGGCCAAGCACGGCGTCAGGATCACCTGGCAGCGTCAGGTTGCGCAGCGCGATCAGCAGCGCGCACAAGCCCCCGATGACCGACAGGTCGTCCAGGCCATTGACCAGGGGGCGATAGCGCGGCACCGCGGCAGCGGCTGTTATCAGCGAGCGCCGCATGGTCATTATCACGGTTACAGTGTAGAGAGGAATGGCAACACAGAGCATACACCTACCCACAGCGACATGGACAGCAGCGCACGGGCATGGCAGTATGGAGCGTAGGAGGCAGTCATGTGGCAGAGCGAACCGGATCGCCGGCCCACCTCCGTGGTGCGCGCACGCTGGCCGTTGATCATCGCCGCGGTGATCGCCGGGGCCATTCTGCAATACCTGCTGGCCGGAGCCCCGCCGACCCAGGCTCCCGCGCGACCATCGGACCTGACGCCCACGGCGGCGCACCAGTCCGCGCCGGCCCGTATGCCTTCCTTCCTGCATCGCCCATCCGCATGACGTTGCCGCTCTTGGTGCGCACGATCGCCAGACGGCCTACGCATGGGAAAGGTCCAGCCCGGGCGCGGCCTACCGGCCGAAGTCATTCACAGCCTCTAGCCTGGATTATTGATACCGCTGGCGAATTCTCAGGCGGCCTCAGGGACGAGGTGCAGGAAGGACGCGCGGCGTGTCTGGGCGAAGCGTGGGTC
>Ga0209062_1005658_pt1 | contig 11993 bp, 10 predicted proteins | sample Coa_R2_2_FD_187158 | JGI IMG/M metagenome (GOLD analysis project Ga0209062, IMG submission 187158) | Surface soil microbial communities from Centralia Pennsylvania, which are recovering from an underground coalmine fire - Coalmine... | ecosystem: Environmental > Terrestrial > Soil > Unclassified... | reverse complement strand
AGATCGGCGCACCCGACCTTGTCGTCTACAACGCCAGCGCGCGCGCCCGCGGGCCCTTTGTCGAGCTGGTGCCGGCGGAGGTTGCGCAGGCGATCATGGTCAGCGCCTTTGGCGGCTTTCTGGTGGCGCAGCAGGCGGCGCGGCGCATGCTGCCCAACAAGCATGGCGCCATCCTGTTCACAGGCGCCTCGGCCAGCATGAAGGGCTATGCGCAATCCGCGCCCTTTGCGATGGGCAAGTTCGGCTTGCGGGGGCTCGCGCAGTCGCTGGCGCGCGAATTGTCGCCGCAGGGCATTCATGTCGCGCATTTTGTCATCGATGGCGGTATTCGCAGCGCAACGCGAACCGAGCCGGCGGACCGGCCGGACTCGATGCTCGATCCCGATGCCATTGCGCTGAGCTATTGGAGCGTCCTGCAACAGCCGCGCAGTGCCTGGAGCTGGGAAGTCGAATTGCGGCCATGGGTCGAGAAGTTTTGATACGACTGTCATTCCGTGGCGCCCGCAGGGCGAACTACGGTGCGCAATTGCGCACCTGAGAATCTCGAGATTCCGGGTTCGGTGCTGTCGCACCGACCCGGAATGACGGAGCAAGGGGCGACAAGAATGACCACCGAGACCACCATCGACACCGGCACCGACGAACTGCTCTGCGTCATCCGCGACCGCGTCGCGATCATCACGCTGAACCGGCCCGAGGCGCGCAATGCGCTGTCGGACAATCTGTCGCCGGCGCTGCGCACCATGATCAGGACCTGCGGCGAGAATCCCGAGGTCGGCGTGCTGCTCCTGACCGGCGCGGGCACAGCCTTTTGCGCGGGAGGCAATGTCAAGGGCATGGGCGCGCATCGCGACAAGGCCAAGCTTGCGATGTCGTTCGACGACAAGGTCGCCGATCTCCAGGAGCGGCAGCGGCTGCTCACGGGCGCGCTCGTCGCGCTGCGCAAGCCGACGATCGCGGCGCTTCCCGGGCCCGCGGTCGGCGCGGGGCTCGCAATCGCCATGGCTTGCGACATCCGCATCGCCGCGCGATCGGCCTTCGTCTCCACCGGCTATCTGCGCGTCGCCCTGTCCGGCGATTACGGCATCGCCTGGCTGCTGACGCGGCTGGTCGGCACCGCGCGGGCACGCGAATTGATGTTCACGGCCGAGAAGGTCGATGCGGAGCGCTGCGAGCGCATTGGTCTCGTCAATCGCGTGGTGCCGGACGAGCAGCTGCAGGCCGAGGCGTTCGCCTTGGCCAAATCGCTGGCCGAGGGCCCGACGCTGGCCTTGCGCTACATGAAGGATAATCTCGATGAGGCCCTATCCTTTGATTTCGCCACCGCCCGCGACCAGGAGGCCGAGCGGCTGATTCGCCTCACCACGACCGCCGACCATCGCGAAGCGGTGCAGGCTTTCATCGACAAGCGCAAGCCGATCTTTGCGGGTCATTAGCTCACGCCATCGCAAGCTGGCGCGACTCTGCGGCCAATCGCCAGCTCGCGCACGGAATGTCCTTCGGCGCGAGGCCGATCTCCTTCTCGAAGCGCACCAGCTTCCAGTCCTCGGGGTGATTGCGGAACGCAAAACCGGATTTGCGGCCGAGCGCGATCATCGCGCTGTTGGACCGCAGCGTATCGCCGAACAGGCTCGCTGCGCCGAGCGATGCGGCGCGGCATTCCAGGTTTTTCAGCAGCGCCGCACCGATGCCATGGCCCTGCCAGCGATCATCGATTGACACCCCGAACTCGATGCTCATGTCCTTGGGGTGAAAGACATAGCGGACCTCGCCGATGATGGTCTCGAAGCCGTCGACCTCGACGGTCGCGACAGCAGTGAATGCGTCGCCCCAGCCGACATGCGTGAACTGGTCGAGCACCGATTTCGGCAGCTCGCTCATTGCGCCGTGAAAGCGGTTGTAGCGCGAACGTGTCGACAGCGACCGATAGTAGTTCTGCAATTCCTCTGCATCGCGCGGCTCGACAAAGCGGACCGTCACCGCCTCGCCGCTCCGCGCGTGCAAGGTGTCGGAAAATTGCGCAAGATCATCAAAGCGAAGCGATGTCATGGTCAACTCCCGTCGTCTTTTCCGAAAAGGCCGCGGGCCGGCATCCCTCTCGAGGCAATCCCGGCCCGGCTGCGTTCAAGCCCGCCAGAACGGCTTTTCGGCTTCGTGAACGATGTCGCTCCAGGAGATGCCGACATCGTGCAGATCGCGATCGGACCAGTGCCGCAGCTCCTCGCGGCTGCGATACCGCTCGCGCCAGACGTGGAGCGTCTCGCCGAGGCTGGTCCAGATCCCCGGAACATGATGATTTGTCATCGTTTGCTGGGTGCAGGTAGACATGATCAGCTCCTAAAGCTAAGCTTCTGGCGCTAATATCTTCCCATCCTGCACCTTCCACAAACGACACTTTGTCTCCCTTCAGATGACAAAAATTCATGGATTTGGGGTTTGTTAAATGACCGCGCGGCTGCCATCGCTCAACGGGTTGCGGGCTTTCGAGGCCGCCGCGCGGCATCTGAGCTTCACGCTTGCCGCAGCCGAGCTGAACGTCACCCAGACCGCGATCAGCCACCAGATCAAGCGGCTGGAGGAGGAGCTCGGGCTTCGTCTGTTCGTCCGCAAGAACCGGACACTCGCGCTCACTCCGAAGGCAAAGGACTATCTGCCGGGCGTGCGCGCGGCCTTCAACGACCTGCGACTTGCGACCGACAGGCTGCTGCGCAAGGACGAGGACAACGTCCTCACCGTCTCGACGCTTGCCTCGCACGCCGCCAAATGGCTGTTGCCGCGCCTCTCCGCCTTTCAGGAGGCTCACCCCGGCATCGACGTGCGCATCACCACATCGACCAGCCTGGTCGACTTCAAGAACGGCGACGTCGATGCCGCGATCCGCTACGGCCGCGGCCACTGGCCGGGCGTGCGGGCGCAGTGGCTGATGGCGGACGAGCTGTTTCCGGTGTGCAGCCCCGCGCTGCTCAATAGCGCCAGGCCGCTGCGCTGCCCGGAAGATCTTGCGCACTACACGCTGTTGCACACGAGCGGCGGCTATGACGACGACTGGCGGCAATGGCTGACGGCGGCGGGGCTGCCGACGGATATTTCGAAGCAACCCGGCGTAAGCTTCGACCTCATCTTCATGACCGTGCAGGCCGCCATCGATGGCATCGGGGTTGCGATGGGCCGGACCTCCTATGTCCAGGACGATATCGCCAAGGGCCGCCTGGTCGTGCCCTTCAAGATCGCGCTGCCTGCGGACGCCGGCTTCTATTTGGTCTCGCCCGAGTCCAGCGACGAACCGCAAAAGCTGAAGCTGTTCCGGCAGTGGCTTCTCGCTGCGGTGCAGCACAAGTCGTGAAAATACACGCTTCCGCGAAGGACTAGCCGAAAATATAAGGCGCATTCCGGTTGGTCGGCCGCGATCGTCGTGGCAGATTGACCTTCGCTTGAGCATGATCCGTTTAGCCAATCGGCATCCGCCGTTCCGGATCATGTGCGTAACAACTGTCGGCTGGCGTGAAGTTTTCCCGCAACCGGCTATTCCTGACGGGGGAGGAAGCTCACGATGTCGCAGACGTCGACGACACAGGTACCAGCGATCAAATCGCGCATCGGCGCCATCCTGCGCGCCACATCCGGCAATTTTCTGGAGCAGTTCGACTTCTTCCTGTTCGGGTTCTACGCCCCCCTGATCGCGAAGGCGTTCTTCCCTTCGGACAACGACACCGCATCGCTGCTCAACACCTTTGGCGTGTTCTGGCTCGGCGCCTTGATGCGCCCCGTCGGCGCGATCGTGCTCGGTGCCTATATCGACCGCATCGGCCGCCGCCAGGGCCTGATTGTCACGCTCTCCATCATGGCGATCGGCACCGTGGTGATCGCGTTCTGCCCGAGCTACGCCACGATCGGCATTGCCGCCCCGGTCATTGTGCTGATCGGACGCCTGCTGCAGGGCTTCTCGGCCGGCGTCGAGCTTGGCGGCGTCTCGGTCTATCTCGCCGAGATCTCCACCCCGGGCAACCGCGGCTTCTACACCTCGTTCCAGTCCTCCAGCCAGCAGGTTGCGATCTTTGTCGCGGCGATCCTCGGCTATCTGCTGAACGAATCGATGTCGAGCGCGACCATAGCCGCCTGGGGCTGGCGCATTCCCTTCTTCGTCGGCTGCCTGATCATTCCCGTGATCTTCTTCCTGCGGCGGACGCTGGAGGAGACGCCGGAATTCCTGGCGATGAAGAAGCACCCCACCGCATCCGAGGTGTTTGCTTCCGCCCTCGCCAACTGGCGCATCGTGATCCTCGGCATGATGATCGCGATCCTCACCACCACGACCTTCTATTTCATCACGGTCTACACCCCGACCTTCGGCAAGTCCGTGCTGAAGCTGTCGACGTCTGACGCACTCTTGGTGACGCTGCTGGTTGCCATCACCAACTTCATCTGGAATCCGGTTGGTGGCGCGGTATCGGACCGCATCGGGCGCAAGCCGGTACTGATCGGCATTGCCACCCTTTCGCTGCTGACGGCGTATCCGGCGCTGCACTGGCTCGTCACCGCGCCGACATTCGGAAAGCTGTTGGCGGTACAGATGATGTTCTCCTTCTATTTCGGCACCTATAGCGGCACCATGCTCGCGGCCCTGGTGGAGATCGTGCCGAAGCACGTCCGCACCACCTGCTTCTCGCTCGCTTTCGCGCTGGCCGCGGCCCTGTTCGGCACCTTCACGCCATTCGCCGCGACCTGGCTGATCCAGCAGACCGGCGACAAGGCATCGCCCTGCTACTGGCTGATGTTCGGCGCCGTGCTCGGCATCATCGCGGCGCTCACCGTTTATCGCGGGGGTCGCCAGGCCGTGGAGAGCCGCGAGCCGGTGACGGCGTAGTTTCTCACGATGTGAAAGGCGCCGCGCAGAGCATTGCTGCTGCGCGGCGCCTTCCTCGTCTCCAGGCCTTCCCTTTCCATGCGAACCAGCTAACAAGGGCGCATGGTTGATCTCAATCGCAAGTTCGATGTGCTGGTGATTGGCGGCGGCAATGCCGCGCTTTGTGCTGCGATCAGCGCGCGACGGCAGGGCGCCTCGGTGCTGGTGCTGGAGGGAGCGCCCAAATTCTACCGCGGCGGCAACACCCGTCATACCCGCAATATGCGCTGCGCCCACGATGCGGCGACCGAGATCTTGACGGGCCCCTATACCGAGCAGGAGTTCTGGGAAGACTTGCTGCGCGTCACCGGTGGCGAGACCGACGAGGAGCTCGCGCGCTTCATGATCGCCGAATCCAAGGACATCCTGACCTGGATTGTCGAACAGGGCGTGCGTTGGCAACCCTCGCTTGGCGGTACGCTCAGCCTCGGGCGCACCAACTCCTTCTTCCTCGGTGGCGGCCGCGCCATGCTGAACGCGCTTTACCGCACCGCCGAAGCGCTTGGCGTCGAGGTCATGTATGATGCCGAGGTGGTCGATATCGAGATCGACAACGGCATGTTCCTGTCGGCGACGCTGAAGCAGGGCGACGGCCACACGAGCGCGCGTGCATCGGCGCTGATCGCCGCCGCCGGCGGCTTTGAAGCCAATATCGAATGGCTCAAGCAATATTGGGGCGAGGCCGCCGACAATTTTCTCATCCGCGGCACGCCCTATAACCGTGGCTCGATCCTCAAGATGCTGCTCGACAAGGGCGTGCAGGAGGTCGGCGATCCCACCCAGTGCCACGCGGTCGCGATCGATGCCCGCGCGCCGCGCTTCGACGGCGGCATCATCACGCGGCTGGATTGCGTGGTGTTCGGCATCGTGGTCAACCGCAACGCGGAGCGCTTCTACGATGAGGGCGAGGACATCTGGCCCAAGCGCTATGCAATCTGGGGACGGCTGGTCGCCGGCCAGCCCGGGCAGATCGCCTACATCCTTTTCGATTCCACCGTGCTGACGAGCTTCATGCCCTCGCTGTTTCCGCCGATCAAGGCGGAGACCATCGCCGAGCTCGCCGGCAAGCTCGAGCTGGATCCAGCTGCGCTGGAGAAGACGGTCACAGGTTTCAACGCGGCCGTGCGGCCCGGCACCTTCGATCACACCATTCTCGACGACTGCCGCACCGAAGGTCTCACCCCGCCCAAGACGCATTGGGCGCGCAAGCTCGAGACGCCGCCTTATTATGCCTATCCGGTGCGGCCCGGCATCACCTTCACATATCTCGGCACCCGCGTGAACAAGCAGGCGCGCATGCTGATGAAGGACGGCAAGCCGTCCGCCAACATGTTCGCGGCCGGTGAGATCATGGCAGGCAACGTGCTCGGCCGCGGCTATGCCGCCGGCATCGGCATGACCATCGGCAGCGTGTTCGGGCGTGTCGCGGGGCGGGAAGCGGCGAAGAATGCGCGGAATTAGCAAGGCGCGAGCTGGAGACGCGGGATAATGCACGCCACCCCAATCCTCGACGAGGCCGACCGGCTGATGACGGTCTGCAACTCCTGCCGCTATTGCGAGGGGCTGTGCGCGGTGTTTCCGGCCATGGAGATGCGCCGCGCCTTTTCCGACGGCGACCTCAACTATCTCGCCAATCTCTGCCACGCCTGCGGCGCCTGCTATGTGGACTGCCAGTTCTCGCCGCCGCATGAGTTCAACGTCAATGTGCCGAAGACGCTTGCGGTTGCGCGCGCCGATTCCTATGCGGCTTATGCGTGGCCGCGCGCTTTCGCGAGCCTGTTCGCGCGCAACGGGCTTGCGATCAGCTTCATTGCCGCGCTCAGTGTCGCCGCCTTCATCTTTGGCTTTGCAGCGGTCAACGACCGCGCCGTGCTCTACGGCATCCACACCGCCCCCGGCGCGTTCTATGCGCTGATGCCGCACAACGCCATGGTCGCGCTGTTCGGCGCCGCCTTCCTCTACGCGATCCTGGCGCTCGCGATGAGCCTGCGCGCGTTCTGGCGTGATATCGGCGAGCCCATCGGCGCGAAGGCTGACGCGCCCTCGCTGTGGCAGGCGATGCGCGATGCCGCCAGCCTGCGCTATCTCGATGGCGGCGGCGTCGGCTGCTTCAACGAGGACGACCAGCCGAGCGATCGCCGTCAGCTCTATCATCACCTCACCTTCTACGGCTTCCTGCTCTGCTTTGCCGCGACCTGCGTCGCGACGCTCTATCACTACCTGCTCGGCCGCGAGGCGCCCTACGCCTGGTGGGACCTGCCGGTCGTACTCGGCACGCTCGGCGGCATCGGCCTGTTCATCGGCCCGATCGGCCTGCTTGCCGCGAAGAAACAGCGCGATGCGGTGCTGGTCGATCAAGCGCGCACCGGCATGGACACGGCGTTCACGGTGATGCTGCTTGTGACCGGCGTCACCGGCCTTGCGCTGCTAGCGTGGCGCGACACCAACGCCATGGGTCCGCTGCTGGCGCTGCATCTCGGCTTCGTCTTCGCCCTGTTCATCACGCTGCCCTACGGCAAGTTCGTGCACGGCCTGTACCGGTTTGCAGCGCTGGTGCGTTACGCGCGTGAACGGCGGATGATGGCGAGCGGGACAGGAGAAGGCTGAACGCTCTCCCGGACGCCGGCAATCCAGAGTCGTGTGCGTGGCCCTGGATTGCTTCGTCGCTTCGCTCCTCGCAATGACGGCCAAGAGACATGCGTCCTCGCCCCCGCGGCGCGTTGCGCCCGAGTTTTGCTTCACTCACCACCCTCTTCAAAGACAGAGGGCGCAGGGAAGGCCGGGTGGCCGCTGCACCCGGGGCCCTCGCGCAGAAAAAAACTGCGCAAGCGCGAGTCCACAGGTACAGGCGGTGATCACACCGGCCTTCCCTGCGCGATGGTTTGACGGCTTATACGTGATCTCCCCGGTGAACCTTGCCGATTGCCACCGTCACCCTCGCGAAGCTTGGCAGCTTCGCTTGGACTTGAGCGCCGAGCCTTTGGGGCGCCAGGACCACACGATTTCGCCGTACGCAGATGCGCCGCTCGTCAACAGGCGTCCGCGTCCACCGCATCCCGCCTCGCGTGTCGTGACGTTCGCGATACGCCCCTCTTGGCTAGAGGCGGGGTGGACGCACCAATCCACAATTTCTGACAAACGGAAAGCGATATATTTTTGCGCGCAGAACTTGAACGAGCCAAGCCGGTTGATTCCGTTCGGCAAATTCGTTCCCCCGCGCACACGATTTCGCAGGTCGCGAGGCCCGTCCTGACGGCCGCAAGCCTGGCAAAACCGAATTGATTTGCCCGCCGGGCAGCCTGCGGCGCTATACTTCGCGAATCGTCGAACCGGAATCCGCGAAAGGCAAAATGGCTCCTGCCCTGACCATCGAAACCCCACCGAGCATCGCAACCGAGGCCTTCACCGATGCGGGCGCGGCCGTTGCCCGCCTGGAGGAGATCTACCAGCGCAACACCCAATTCCTCCGCGACCGCTTCGAAGCCTATATCAACGGCGCCGCACCCACCGGGCGTGCGCGCGCCACCTATCCTTTTGTCCGCATCACGACCTCAACCCATGCGCGGCTCGATTCGCGGCTGGCCTATGGTTTCGTTGCGGGCCCCGGCGTGCACGAGACCAGCGTGACGCGACCGGACCTGTTCCGCGACTATCTCACCGAGCAGATCGGATTGTTGATCAAGAACCACGGCGTGCCCGTCGAGATCGGCGAGTCGAACGAACCGATCCCGATTCATTTTGCCTACCGGCGCGACATCAATATCGAGGCGGCGCTGACCACCAGCGATCGCTCGATCACCGCGCGCTCGCTGCGCGACATTTTCGACATGCCCGATCTCGCCGGCATTGACGACGCGATCGCCGACGGCACGCTGCAGCTGCCGTCAGGCGCGACGCAGCCGCTATCGCTGTTCCGCGCGGCGCGCGTCGACTATTCGCTGCGGCGGCTTTATCACTACACCGGCACCGATCCCGAGCATTTCCAGAACTTTGTCATCTTCACCAACTATCAGTTCTATGTCGATGCCTTCGTGCAGCACTCCCAGCAGCGCCTCGCGAGCGGAACGGCCGGCATCGACGCATTCGTCGCGCCCGGCAACGTGATCACGAGCAATGCGCGGCTTGGCGGCGCTACCGCCGGCACGGCGCCGGCGCGCACGCCGCAGATGCCGGCCTATCATCTGGTCGAGCCCGGCTACAAGGGCATCACCCTGATCAATATCGGGATCGGGCCGTCCAACGCCCGCAACATCACCGACCATGTCGCGGTGCTGCGGCCGCATGCCTGGCTGATGCTCGGCCATTGCGCGGGTCTAAGGAATACGCAGCGGCTCGGCGACTATGTGCTGGCGCATGGCTATGTCCGCGAGGACCATGTGCTTGATCGCGAGTTGCCGCTGTGGGTGCCGATCCCGGCGCTGGCCGAGATGCAGGTCGCGCTGGAGGAGGCGGTCGGCGAGGTCACGGGTCTCTCGGGCTTCGAGCTCAAGCGCCTGATGCGGACCGGAACGGTCGCGAGCGTCGACAACCGCAATTGGGAAATCAGCGGCCCCGAGGTGATCAGGCGCATGTCGCAATCGCGCGCGGTCGCGCTCGACATGGAGTCCGCCGCGATCTCCGCCAACGGCTACCGCTTCCGCGTGCCCTACGGCACGCTGCTGTGCGTCTCCGACAAGCCGCTGCATGGCGAGATCAAGCTCGCGGGCATGGCGAGCGAGTTCTATCGCCAGCGTGTCGGACAGCATCTCGAGATCGGGCTGAAGGCGCTGGAGCGGCTCAAGCACCAGGAATCGGAGCGGCTGCATTCGCGCAAGCTGAGGAGCTTTGCGGAAGTGGCGTTTCAGTGACTTAGAGCTGCTTCTCAAAGAACAGGTCGGGATACGGATCATCGTTGAAGCGCGCGATCTCGGTCCAGCCGCTGCTGCGGTAGAGCCGGCTCGCTTCGGGTAGCGCGCTGTTGGTGTCGAGCCGCAGGAGTTTGACCGACAGGCTCCGTGCAGCGGTCTCGGCGGCGTCCATGAGGCGTCGCGCAAGCCCCAATCCGCGCGCGGAGGGCGCCACCCACAGCCGCTTGATTTCGGCAAGCGCGCTTCCATCGCCCTTCAGCCCGACACAGCCGAGCGGCAGGCCGTCCGAGGTTGCGACAAAGAATGCGCCGCGCGGGCGCATCATGTCGGTGGCGTCGGGATCGCGCGACAGCGAGACGTCGAAGCCGCCTGTGAAACGGCGCGCCAGCTCGCCATAGTATTCGCCAAGGCAATAGCGTGCCTCGTCTCCCCTCGGGTCTACTTCCTCGATGCTGATCCGGCTGCGTCCGAACGCGGATGCAATCATGTCCATGGCCGCCAGCAGCAGCTCGGGCTTGCTGTGGCGGGCCAGGAGATCCTCGGCCTGTGCGTTGGACAGCGCCTCGTAGGCGTTGAACTCGTGCCGGCCGCTGCGCGTGAGCTTCGCGATGCGACGACGCGCATCATCCGGATGCGGCATGGTCGTGACGAGGCCTTCATCTTCGAGACCGCGGAGCAGTCGGCTCATGAGGCCCGAATCGAGGGCGAGATAGTCGCGCAGCTCCGCGACATCGCCGCGCCCGTGACCGATCGCATTGAGCACACGCGCAGCACCGAGCGGTCTCCCACGTCCGAGAAACGAGGTGTCGAGCGCACCGACTTCCGAGGTAACGGCGCGATTGAAGCGGCGGACGCGGGAGACTGGATCGAGCATTTATCTGACTTTAGTCAGATAAATGCTTTTGTCAAACTGGATGCGCCTTCTGGGCCGTCATTCCGGGGCGGTCCGAAGGACCGAACCCGGAATGACGGTGGAATGCTACAACTCCACCACCACGTAATCGCTCTCCACCGCGACCTTGATCGTCTCCGCGACATACGGACCCTTCACCACCTCGGCGCCCGCTTCGACGTGCGCGGGGTAGGCTTTCACGCGGAAGCGGCGGGGGTCGCAGTAGGATTGGCCGGTGCGGACGTCGAACTCCCAGCCGTGCCAGGGACAGCGGATGATCTCGCCGGGTTTTGTATACTCGATCTCGCCCGGATTTTTTGATTGCGCGAGCCCGATCAGCGGGCCCTCGCAGAGCGCGGCGCCCTGGTGCGGGCAGCGGTTCAACAAGCCGAAGAACTCGCCGTTGATGTTGAAGACGGCGATGGGCCGGCCGTCCAGGTTAAGGAATTTGCGCGTGCCCGGCGGCAGCTCGTCGACAGGGGCGATCACGTGTCGCGTCATGTGAGCCGATATCCGCGAAGGAATGGAGGCTGGCTCGGTTCACCTCTCCCGCAGGGAGAGGTCGGATCGCGACAGCGATCCGGGTGAGGGGTTGTGCTCTCTCGATGAAGCTCGCCCCTCACCCGAATTGCTGCGCAATTCGACCTCTCCCTATGGGAGAGGTGAAGCGAGCATGCGGCCGCAAGCGATTCAATCAAGACCGGTTCCCTCAGTCAGGACACGCCATAAACCCTGCGCGCATTGCCGAGATAGAACGCGGCGCGATTGTCATCGGATACGCCTGCTGGCAGCACGCGCGAGGGCTCGTCGAAGTCCCAATGCGGGTAGTCGGTGGCGAACAGGAGCTTGTCCCAGCCGATCCAGTCGATGACGTCGAACAGATCCTGCCGCCGCTCCGGATCCTCCATCGGCTGAGTGGTCCAGTAGATGTGATCGCGAATGTATTCCGACGGCGGGCGCTTCACATGTGGCACCTCGCTGCGGAGCCGCTGCCAGACCTTGTCCAGCCGCCAGCAAAGCGATGGCGTCCAGCCGAACCCGGCTTCGATCATGATCATCTTGAGCGTTGGGTGGCGCTCGAACACGCCTTCCAGCACCAGGCTCGCCAGCGCGGTCTGCTGGCATTGCGAATGGCCCACCATCTCCTCGATGTAGAAGCTCGGCCAGCCCGAGGCGGTGATGGGATTGCCGCCGAAGCCGAAGGCATGCACGCCGACGGGAAGGCCGGCCTCCTCCGCCGCCTCGTAGATCGGCCAGTAGCGGCGCTGGCCCAGCGGCTCGACATTGCGGCTGAGCAGCAGCACCTGCACGAAATTCGAATCGCCCGCGCGCTTCTTGATTTCGGCGGCGG
>Ga0209062_1005656_pt1 | contig 11994 bp, 10 predicted proteins | sample Coa_R2_2_FD_187158 | JGI IMG/M metagenome (GOLD analysis project Ga0209062, IMG submission 187158) | Surface soil microbial communities from Centralia Pennsylvania, which are recovering from an underground coalmine fire - Coalmine... | ecosystem: Environmental > Terrestrial > Soil > Unclassified... | reverse complement strand
ATGGCAAGCTGCTGGCGTACGTGCGGAGCCTCGCGACGGCGCGGCGCATCGACGGGAGCCGCATCGCGCTGGTGAACCTGGCGGACCTGAAATCGCGCGATCTGCCGGCCACGCCGGATGAGACGCCGACGATTTCGGGCTGGGTGAAGGACCGGCTGTTCTTCACGGAAGGCCGCGGCACGCGCGCGGTGTTGTATGCGATGCCGGTGGATGGACCGCCGGCGGTGGTGTTCACGCGGGAGCACGGAACTTTTGCGAATGCGGCGATCAACCGCACGGGAACGCACGCCGGGCTGGGCATGCAGGCGCCGGACGAGCCGGTGGAGGCGTACGTCATGGAGCTGAGCGCGCGGAAGCCGGTTCGGGTGAGCGCGGCGAATACGGAGCTGCCCAAGCAGCCGATCGGCGAGACGCGCCTCATCAAATGGAAATCGAAGGACGGCCGGGAGATCGAAGGGCTGCTGACGCTGCCGGTGCGTTACGAAAAGGGCAAGCGCTATCCGCTGATCCTGAATATTCACGGCGGGCCGGCGGGGGCTTTCGGCGAGACGTTCATCGGCGCGGCGGGGCTGTACCCGATCGCGACCTTCGCGGCGAAGGGCTGGGCGGTGCTGCGCGCGAACCCGCGCGGCTCGACCGGGTACGGGCTGGCGTTTCGGTCGGCGAATGTGGATGACTGGGGCGGCGGCGATTACCAAGACCTGATGGCGGGCGTGGACGCGGCGATCCAGATTGGCGTGGCCGACCCGAACCGGCTGGCGGTGATGGGCTGGAGCTACGGCGGATACATGACGAATTGGGTGATCACGCAGACCAGCCGGTTCAAGGCCGCGGCGACGGGCGCGGGGCTCTCGGACCTGATTTCGATGTGGGGAACGAACGATATTCCTTCGACCCTCGACGATTACTTCGAGGGGCCGTGGTTCGAGCAGCCGGAGCGGTATATCCGGATGTCGCCGCTGGCGCATGTGGACAAGGTGACGACGCCGACGCTCATTCTGCACGGCGGCAGCGACATCCGCGTGCCGACGACGCAGGGGTACGAGATGTACTCGGCAATCAAACGGCGCGGCGTGCCGGCGGAGATGGTGGTGTATCCGCGGCAGCCGCACGGTCCGCAGGAGCCGAAGTTCGTGCTGGACATCATGCGGCGGCACGTCGAGTGGGTGGCGAAGCATATCGGGGAGTGAACCGCTACCGGCCCAGCAACGCCTTTTGCGCTGTCGCGAGCGGCAGGAGGAGCGTCCGCGGACGGTCCGCAAGCGGCCGGAAGCCGTAGCGACGATAGAACGCGACGGCATGATCGTCTTTGGCATCGACCAGCAGGGCGAACGCAGCGGCCGCGTCCTGCATCGTGCGATGAACGGCGTTCATGAGCATCATCTCGCCGAGTCCGCGCCGCTGAAAATGCCGGTCAACGGCGAGGCGTCCGATGCGGACGGCAGGCAGCGTTGGATAGCGCGGCAGACGTTTGGCCTCCTCGGGAGGAAGGTCCACCAGCGGAATACTGGCTGCGGATAAGGTGTACCAGGCAGCAACGAGACCGGTGGTGGTCTCGATGAGGACAAAACAATTGGAGATGAGGCGGCGTATGTCCTGGGTCACCTGGGTGCGGAAATAGCGGTCCAGCGGCTCGCTACCACAGGAGAAAGCAGCCCGGTCGTGTTCCGCGCCGAGCGCCTCGAACCGGAACTGATGCGGGCTCATTCCACGCCGAACAGTTCCCGGTATCGCCGAGCGGCCTTCTTCAGCGCCGGCGTAGGCTCCGGCGGATGCAGAATGGCCTCTGCGATCTGGCGCTGGCCTTCGAGCGAAACGCGAATGATTTCGGTTTCCTGGATCGCCCGGCAGGCTGCTTCATCGGCCGCGGCCACAACGAAATCCGTCAGCGTTCGACCCTGGATCTGGGCTGCGCGCTTCAGGCGAGCCATGATGTCTCGGGGGAGACGGGCTTCCAGGCGAGCCGTGGTTTCTTGCTTCACGATTTAATTGTACGGCAGATTGCCGTAAGCAGCAAGCGGCGGCGGTGGCCGGCCTCCATCTCGAGTTGACATCGCCTCGCGCACGCCCGTACGCTGAAAGCGATGGAAGTTCATTTCAAGCCCGAGACAGAGGTTAAACTGGCTGAGCTTGCAGCCCGGCAGGGCCGGGATGCCGAGCAACTTGTGCAAGAAATCCTGACGCGGCACCCCGAGGACGAGATTCGCTTTCTGGAGGGGGGTCGAAGAAGGACTTGCACAGGCGGAGCGAGGCGAGTTCATCGAGCAGGCTGAAATGGACGCCCGCATCCAAAAGATGTTTCCGCAGTAGATGCGGCTCCGTTGGACCCTCCTCGCGGCGAGCCATCTGGAGCACATCGCCAACTATCTGCAGGAGCATCGCCCCTCATTGGCCGCACTGACTGTGCACCGAAGTCGTGATGCAAGCACGGGGCACAAGACCCCTCCGGGACGCCGCTATTGATCGCCGCCTCCGCGCCCGCGACTGAAGTGCCGCGCAACTGAAGCGGTGCTACTCTGAGATTTACGCAGGCATCCGGATCTCAATGTCCAAATTGACAGCAGCCCACGGTGGTGATAATAGTATGGTTCGCTTAAGGAGTCAGAATGGCTGACGAGCAAAAGCCGGACGGCCCGCAGGCATCTCCGCCGGGCGGTGCGGCGAAACCGGCTCCTCCGAAACCGGCCGCAGCCGCAGCCGGGCATGCTGCTCCCCCAAAGCCTCCCGCCGTGATGGCCGCGACTCCATGGGATAGCGAACTGGCGCGCGAGTTGAAAGAACGCTTCGGCGAGCGGATTCGCGAGACATCGACTTACCTCGGCCAGAACTTCATCGTGTGCCAGCCGGACGCGGCGGTGGCGATTGTCGAATACCTGAAGCTGGAGGCCGACTTCGATTACCTGGTCGACATCACGGCCGTCGACTGGCCGAAGCGCGCGGAGCGCTTCGATCTCGTCTATATCCTCTACAGTTTCGCGCGCAACGAGCGCATCCGCATCAAGACATATATCAATGACGGCGACCGGCCGCAATCGGCGGTGCGCGTGCACGCGACCGCCAACTGGCTGGAGCGGGAGGTCTTCGACATGTTCGGCATCGAGTTCGCAGGGCATCCGGATCTGCGCCGCATTCTGCTGCCTGAGGAATGGGACGGCCATCCGCTGCGGAAGGACTACGGGATCATTCAACAGGACCAGCGCTGGGTGCGGGAAAATCTGAATATCGAAAGCGGCCAATAGCCAGCTATGCCGGACGCCACATTTTTAGATTCCACCGAATTGGTTTTAAACATGGGTCCACAGCATCCTTCGACCCATGGCGTGCTGCGGGTGATCCTCAAGCTTGACGGCGAGAAGGTGCTAGGGACCGAGTGCGTGATCGGCTACCTGCACCGCGGCGTGGAAAAGATCGCGGAGAACCGCACCTACGCGCAGTTCAACCCGTACGTGGACCGTATGGATTACGTGGCCGCGGTCTCCAACGGGCTGGGTTATTGCCTCGCGGTCGAAAAACTGCTGAACGTGGAGGCGCCGCCGCGCGCCCAGGCGGTGCGCGTGATCCTCACGGAGCTGAATCGAATCGCGAGCCACCTGTTGTGGCTGGGGACGCACGCGCTCGATATCGGCGCCATCACGCCGGTGTTCTACTGCTTCCGCGAGCGCGAAGAAGCGCTCAAAATCTTCGAGAAGTATTGCGGCGCGCGCCTGACCACGCATGCCTTTCGCATCGGCGGCCTGCAGTACGAAACCTACGATGGCTTCGAACAGGACATCCGCGCCTTCTGCGATATGTTCCTGCCGAAGGTGGATGAATACGAGGAGCTGCTGACCAACAATCGCATCTGGGTCGGGCGGCTGAAGGGCATCGGCGTGCTGACTGCTGACGAGTGCAAGGAGTACGGCGTCACCGGGCCGGTGCTGCGCGCGGCGGGCGTCAAATGGGACCTGCGCAAGGCGCAGCCGTATTCGGGCTACGACAAATACGAATTCGACATTCCGACCGGCCGCAACGCCGATACTTACGATCGGTACCTGGTGCGCATGGAAGAGATGCGGCAATCGGTCCGGATCATGCGGCAGGCCGTGGCTGGCCTTCCCGAAGGGCCGATCATGGGCAAGGTCGGCAAGGTGATCAAGCCGGCGGTGGGCGAGGCCTATGTTTCGATCGAGGCGCCCAAGGGAGAACTGGGATATTACGTGGTGAGCGATGGCTCGACCCAGCCCTATCGCGTGCGCGTACGGCCGCCCTCGTTCGTGAACTTGCAGTCGCTCGACCGCATGGTCTCAGGCGGCCTGGTGGCGGACGTGGTGGCCATCATCGGAACGCTCGATATTGTGCTCGGAGAGGTGGACCGGTGAACCTGCTGAAAAAAGTATTCCTCGTGGATCTATTCCAGGGGCTGTGGGTGACGTTCAGGAATCAGAATCCGAAATTCATCTATACGGAGCAGTACCCGGCGGAGCGGCCGAAAGTCGCGGAGCGCTACCGCGGCGCCCCGCGCCTCAACGTCAACCCGGAAAACGGCGAAACGCTGTGCATCGCCTGCAACCTGTGCGCGCTGGCCTGTCCCGAGGCCCTCATCGTGGTGACCAGCGAGCGCAACGAGGAGACGCGCCGTAAGGAGCTCACCACCTTCACCTATGACACTTCCCGATGCATGTTCTGCGGGCTGTGCGAAGACGCCTGCCCCGTGGACGCGCTGGAGCTGACGCAGGATTTCGAGCTGGCCACCTACACCCGCGAAGGCCAGATCTGGGATCGGCAGATGCTCGAAGAGGGGCCCAAGCCCACTCCATACCGATGCTAGACACAGTTCTGTTTTACATTTTCGCCCTGCTGGTGCTGGGGGGCGGCATTCTGACCATCACGCGGCGGAACGCGGTCCACAGCGCGATTTCGCTGATCGTTTCGCTCCTGGGCGTGGCCGGCCTATATCTGACGCTGAGCGCCGAATTCCTGTTCGCGGTGCAGATCGTTCTCTACGTGGGCGGCATCATGGTGCTGTTCCTGTTCGTCATCATGCTGGTGAACCTGGACCAGGCGGCGAAGGAGCGCCAGTTCAACCGCCAGTGGTGGGTGGCACTGGCGGCGGTTCTGGCCGTGGGCGGCGCGATCGGGTATTTCCTCTATCGCGGCAAGGACGCGTTCCACTTCGCCGAAGCGGCCGCGGGTCAGGCTGCGAGCGTGCTGGGAAACACCGAGCAGGTGGCGGATTCGCTGTTCACCGAGTACCTGCTGCCGTTCGAAATCGCGTCCGTGCTGCTGCTGGTGGCGGTGGTGGGCTCGGTGGTGATGGCGAAGAAGAGGATCTGATGATGCATCCGGTGTCGACGATTCATTACCTGGCGCTGAGCGCGGCCCTGCTGCTGATCGGGACGGTGGGCGTGCTCACGCGCCGCAACGTGGTCATTATTCTGATGTCGATCGAGCTGATCCTGAACGCGGTCAATATCAACCTCATCGCCTTCTCGCATGCGCTCAAGAGCGTCAACGGCCAGGTGTTCGCGATTTTCGTAATCACCGACGCGGTGGCCGAGGCGGCCGTGGGGCTGGGCATCCTGATCGCGCTGTTCCGGAACAAGGAAACCGTGCTGGCCGATGAGATCGATTTATTGAAGTGGTGACGCCGTGGACTTTCTCAACCTGATTTGGCTCATCCCGCTGTTCCCGCTCGCGGGAGCGGCGTCGATGCTGTTTTTCGGCAAGCTGCTCGATCCGCAGCCGCCGTCCACGGTGGCGGTCGCGCCGGGCGTCGAGCCGGTGTACGAGCACGGACATGGCGGCCACCACGCGCATGCCCACGCGACGCACGATCACGGCCACAGCGGCCATGACGGGCACGAGCACCACCATTCGTCGCCCCTCAAGGCGCTCATCAAGATCATCTGCCCCGGCATGGTGCTGCTCTCGTTTCTGTTTTCCGCCGGCGCCGTCTGGCAACTCTCGCAGCAGCCGGAGCGGGTGAAGCAGATCGTGCAGTTCACGTGGATTGCCGGCCTGCCGTTCCACATGGCGAACGGGCATCTGGCGACCTTCAGCATCGACTGGGGATTCCTCCTCGATCCGCTCAGCTCCGTAATGATCCTGGTGGTCACCGGAATCGGGTTCCTGATCCACGTCTACGCCACCGGCTACATGGACCACGATACCGGGTTCTACCGCTTCTTCGGCTACTTCAACCTCTTCATCTTCTTCATGCTGATGCTGGTGCTGGCGAATAACTACGGGCTGTTGTTCGTGGGCTGGGAAGGCGTCGGCTTGTGCAGCTATCTGCTGATCGGGTTTTATTTCCACAAGAAATCGGCGGGCGACGCCGGAAAGAAGGCGTTCATCGTGAATCGGGTGGGCGACGCCGGCTTCGTTCTGGGAATGCTGCTGATGCTCTCGGTCCTCGGCACACTCCGATTCACCAGCGTCAACGCCCTGCTGCGCAGCGGCCAGTTCGCGCCGGAGACGGCGGGCTTCGGCGTGCTGAGCGCGATCGCGCTGCTGCTTTTCATCGGCGCGACCGGCAAATCAGCGCAGTTTCCCCTCTACGTCTGGCTGCCGGACGCCATGGAAGGCCCGACGCCCGTCTCCGCCTTGATCCACGCGGCGACCATGGTCACCGCCGGCGTCTACATGGTGGCGCGCTCGGCCGCGCTGTTCCAGTTGACCCCGAGCACCTCCACGGTGGTCGCGACCGTCGGCGCGTTCACCGCCATCCTCGCCGCCACGATCGCGCTGGTGCAGAACGATATCAAGCGCGTGCTCGCGTACTCGACGGTCAGCCAGCTCGGCTACATGTTCCTCGCATTAGGCGTCGGCGCCTACTGGGTGGCGGTGTTCCACCTGTTCACGCACGCCTTTTTCAAGGCGCTGCTCTTCCTCTGCTCCGGCTCCGTGATTCACGCCATGGGCGGCGAGCAGGACATGCGCTACATGGGCGGGCTCAAGAACAAGATTCCGATCACGCATTGGACCATGTGGATCGGCTCGGTGGCCATTGCGGGCATCCCCGGCTTGGCCGGATTCTTTTCCAAGGACGAAATCCTGTGGCAGGCGTACAGTTCGCCGCAGGGTTCCAAGCTGCTCTGGGCGATCGGCCTCGCGACCGCGGCGATGACGGCCTTCTACATGTGGCGGCTCATGAACCTGACGTTTTATGGCAAGTCGCGCGTGCAACCGGAAGTCGCGGCGCACATCCACGAATCGCCGGCCGCGATGACGGCACCGCTGATGCTGCTCGGCGCCGGCAGCGTGTTCGCGGGCTGGCTCGGCACGCCGCGGCTCTGGAACCTGGGCGAGAACTTCCATGCGTTCGAAACCTGGCTGGCGCCGTCCTTCGCATCGGCCGCCGTCGAGGCGGCCAAGGAAGGCGAGCACGCCGCGTCAACGGAATGGATCCTGATGGGCTTTTCAGTCGCGATCGCGATCATCGGCATCGCGGTGGCGCGCTGGTTTTATCACCACAAGCCGGAGATTCCCGACACGCTCGAAACACAGCTCAAGCCGCTCCACGGGCTGCTCTACAACAAGTGGTATGTAGATGAGATTTACGACTTTCTGTTCGTGAACGGGCTGGGCAAAGGCGGCGGGCGCGTGCTCGGCGAGTTCGACCGCAAAATCGTGGATGGCGGCGTCAACGGCGCCGGCTGGCTGACGCGGGCCGGCGCGCGCGCCTCGATGTGGTGGGACACCTGGATCGTCGATGGCGCCGTGCGCTTCAGCTCGTTCTTCATCAAGATGCTGAGCTACCCGGTGTGCATCCTGCAGACCGGGCGCGTGCAGGCGTATGCGTTTTTCGTGGTGATCGGGGCGTTGGCGTTTTTCGGATATTACCTGGCGCACTAATTTATGGACCAGCACATACTCAGCATCGTCTTATTCACACCGCTGGCCGGATTGGCCGTCCTGCTGCTTCTTCCGGGACGGAACAAGAACCTCGTCCGCGTCTGGGCAAATCTCGCCGCTCTGGCCGGGTTTGCGGTTTCGCTCCCGCTGGTTTGGCGCTTCCAGCGTGGCCTCGCGGGCTTTCAGTTCGAGGAGCGCGCCGATTGGATTCCCTCGCTCGGCGCGCACTATCACATCGGCATCGATGGCATCAGCCTGCTGCTCCTGATGCTCACCACGCTGATGGGCTTCGTCGCGGTCCTCTGCTCCTGGTCGGCGGTGCAGGATCGCGTCAAGGAATACTATGCGATGTTCCTGCTGCTGCAGGCTGGCATGATCGGCGTCTTCATCTCGCTCGATTTCTTCCTCTTCTACATTTTCTGGGAGCTCGTGCTGGTGCCGATGTACTTCATCATCGGGGTGTGGGGCGGCCCGCGCAAGCTGTACGCCGCGATCAAGTTTTTCCTCTACACGCTCGCAGGCTCGGTGCTGATGCTGCTCGGCATCCTGACCCTCTATTTCGAGCACTACGCGCAGTTCCACACCTACAGCTTCGAAATCTCCGACCTGATGCGCGTCAGCCTGCCGCTCGGCACGCAGCAACTCGTGTTCTGGGCGTTCTTCCTCGGTTTCGCGATCAAAGTCCCGATGTTCCCGTTCCATACCTGGCTGCCCGATGCTCACGTGGAAGCCCCCACCGCGGGCTCCGTAATCCTGGCGGCTGTGCTGCTGAAGATGGGGACATACGGGTTCCTGCGCTTCTCCCTGCCGCTGCTGCCGCAGGCTTCGGTCGATCAGAAAATCGTGCAGATCCTGGCGATCCTTTCGATCATCGGCATCATCTACGGCGCGCTGGTCAGCCTGATGCAGGCCGATTGGAAGAAGCTGGTGGCGTATTCTTCCGTGAGCCACCTGGGCTTCTGTACCCTCGGCATCTTCTCGCTCAATCCGAACGGCATCGCCGGCAGCGTGCTGCAGCAGGTGAACCACGGCATTTCGACCGGCATGCTCTTCCTCGTGATCGGCGTGATCTACGAGCGCCGCCACACGCGCGAAATCTCCGAATACGGCGGGCTGGCGCACGTGATGCCGCGCTTCGCGATCATCTTCGCGTTCGCCATGCTGAGCTCCGCCGGCCTGCCCCTCCTCAACGGCTTCGTGGGCGAGTTCACCATTCTGCAAGGCGCGTTCGAGGCCAACCGCGCCTGGGCCGCGTTCGCCGTCAGCGGCGTGATCCTCGGCGCCGCCTACCTGCTCTGGCTGTACCAGCGGACCACGCTGGGCCAGATCACGAACGGCAAAAATCTCACGATCCCGGATATGAACCTGCGGGAAATCGCGGTCTTCGCGCCGCTCATCGTCTGCGCGATCTGGATCGGCGTCTATCCCAAGCCGTACTTCGATGTGCTGCGGCAGCCGGTCCAGGAAATCGTCCAACGCGTGAGGCCCGATTACTTCGCGGGCACGCCGGCGCCGCTCGCCGCCGCGACCCCGCTCCCCAATCCCCAACCGCAATCCTCCGCCGGAGGCGCCCGATGAACTTCGCGAGCTTCTACACTTCCGACGATCACTTCACCATCATTCCCGCCGTCATGCTGGCGCTCTTCGGCTGCGCCATCCTCCTGTTCGACGCGATCCGCTTTTTCGGCTTCTCCGACCCGCGGCAGCGCAAGGGGCTGGTCTTTTTCGTGGTCCTCGCCGAGGGCTTTACCGGCCTCGGGCTCTACAAGCAGGCAGCGTACCTGGCTTCCAGCGGCAACCTGGAACTGGCGGGCTTTCACGGCTCGGTGATCATCGATGGCTTCAGCATCTTCTTCAACGCCATCTTCCTCGTGGCGGCCCTGATCGTCGCCATCGTCTCGTACAAGTACCTCGAGGTCGCAGGCGAGCACCACGGCGAATACTACAGCCTGATCCTGCTCGCGCAGTGCGGCATGTACTTCCTCGCTACCGGGACCGACCTGATCACGCTCTTCATCGGCATCGAGCTGATGGCCCTCTGCTTCTACGTGATGGTCGGGTTCTTGCGCAGCGATCGCCGCTCCAACGAAGCCGCGCTGAAATATCTTCTGCTCGGCGCATTCTCCACCGGCTTCCTCGTCTACGGCTTCTCCGTCATGTACGGCATCGCGGGTTCGACCAAGCTCAACGAAATCCGGGACGTCATCGCGCAGCGCCCGCCCTGGGATCCGGTGGTATTTCTCGCGATGGCCACCACCGCCATCGGCCTCCTGTTCAAGGTTTCCGCCGTGCCGTTCCACATGTGGGCGCCGGACGCTTACGAGGGCGCGCCGACCACGGTCACCGCATACCTTTCGGTGGCATCCAAAGCCGCGTCCATCGCCTTCCTGCTGCGCATCTTCACCGGCCCGCTGGCGCCCGCGCGCGAGGTCTGGGAGCCGCTGCTCGCCGTCATCGCGGTCGCCACGCTCACCTGGGGCAACCTGGCCGCCATCAACCAGACCAACATCAAGCGGCTGCTGGCCTATAGCTCCATCTCGCACGCCGGCTACATGCTCCTCGGCCTGGTCGCCGGCAACGAGCACGGCCTCGTGGGCATTGCGGTGTACGTGATGGTCTACACGTTCATGAATCTCGGCGCGTTCCTCGTCATCGTCGCGCTGCGCCGCCAGAACACCATCGGCGAAGACCTGGACGACATCGCTGGCCTGATGCACAAGAACCCCGGTTACGCCGTCCTGATGCTCATCTTCCTGCTCTCGCTGGCCGGCATTCCGCCGACTGCGGGCTTCCTCGGCAAGTACTACATCTTCCTTTCGCTCATCGAAACGCGCCATTACGGCCTCGCCATCATCGGCACGCTCTATGTCGCCGTGGCGATCTATTACTACTTCACGATTGTGCGCAGCATGTTTGTGCGCGAGCCGGTCGAGAAGGCGCCGCTCGCCTGGAGCTTCGGCCTGCGCGTGGCGCTGGCTGCGTCCGGCATCCTCACGCTCGCGATCGGCCTCTATCCCGAGCCCTTCCTGCGTCTCGCGCAGGGGTCGCTCCTGCTGCGGTAGACATATATGAACGCGATTCTTTCGCATCCCTTATTCACGCCGATCCTGGTGACGATTGCGATCATCGCCCTCTTCCCGCTCGTCGCCGGGTACCTGACGCTGGTCGAGCGCAAAGTGCTCGCCGATTTCCAAGTGCGCCTGGGGCCGATGCGCGTCGGCCCGCACGGCCTGCTGCAGCCCATCGCCGATGCGCTGAAACTGATGCTCAAGGAAGACATCATCCCCAGCGAAGCCGACCGGTGGATCTTCTGGGCCGCGCCGGTGATCTCGACCTTCACCGGACTCACCGCCTTCGCGGTGATGCCGTTCGCGCGGAATATCTACGTGGCGGATGTGAACGTCGGGCTACTGGTGATCTCCGCGATGTCCGCCGTTGGCATTCTCGGAATCATTCTCGGCGGGTGGGCGTCCAACAGCCATTACCCGCTCCTCGGCGCGCTGCGCAGCGCGGCGCAGCTCATCAGCTACGAAGTCGCGCTGGCGTTCGGACTGCTCAGCGGCGTGATGGCCGCCGGCACGCTCAGCATGCAGGGGATTATCAAGGCGCAGCTCGACCAGGGCACGTGGTTCATCTTCGCCAATTACGGTTTCATGATCGTCCCGTTCGCGGTCTACCTGATCGCGGCGACGGCCGAAACCAACCGGGCCCCGTTCGACCTGCCCGAGGCCGAAAGCGAGCTGGTGGCCGGCTTCCATACCGAATACAGCGGCTTCCGCTGGGCGCTCTATTTCCTGGCCGAGTACGCCAATATCTTCGTGGTCTCCGCCGTAGCGGTGACCATCTTTTTCGGCGGCTGGCTGCGGCCATTCCCGAACGTGAAGTGGCTGGAGGCGCCGGTCGATTTCGGAGTGCCCGTCATTCTTTTTGCCGCGTCCGGCATCCTCACCTTCACACTGGTCAAGAAGCTGAAGGATCCGCTGCAACAGAAGGTGCTGGCCCTGGTCGCGTTCCTGCTGCTTCTCCTGGCCGCCCTGTTCGCGATTCCGGCCGTGAACGCCGCCGTCATCGGCCTGTTCTGGTTCCTCTTCAAGGTCGGCTGCATCATCTACCTGATGATCTGGTTCCGCGGCACATTCCCGCGCTTCCGCTACGATCAGT
>Ga0209062_1005653_pt1 | contig 11996 bp, 8 predicted proteins | sample Coa_R2_2_FD_187158 | JGI IMG/M metagenome (GOLD analysis project Ga0209062, IMG submission 187158) | Surface soil microbial communities from Centralia Pennsylvania, which are recovering from an underground coalmine fire - Coalmine... | ecosystem: Environmental > Terrestrial > Soil > Unclassified ... | reverse complement strand
CTGCGATTTTCAGAAAAGCTCAGGCTGGTAGCAGGCCAGTCCATTCCGAAAGAGAGACTTGGATTGTATTAAATGAGACCTTCGAGAAAGATCTCGAAAAATTGCCTCCAAGCATTTGGAAGCCCGAAAATCTCGTGATTCTTCCGGCAATTTCGCAAAACCAGATCTTGGGCCTGACTCGCTTTCTCCTTCGCCAGCCCCAGGAAGCTTTGCCGCGTGTTGTCTGCGAATTGATGTTCCCGCCAAGCTGGACGCCGTGGGGGCAGGTTTCAAGGCATGGGAAGCGATATTACCAGCATGCTTTTCGCTTGGCGGCTCCCTTGCTTGACCGTTTTCTCTTCTTCACGGTCGCGAATGAGGCAATGCAGGCCTTGTTTGAGCAGGAATTCGAACTGCACACGAACATCCTTCCAATCCCTTTCGCAGGCTCGCCTCGCAAAGATATGGGCGACGGCATAGTGCGCTTGGGATTTTTTGGCTATTCGAAATGCGACAAGGGCTTTCACCTCCTGCCGAAAACCATCGAGCTTTGTCAGCATCAGGGTATCGAAGCTGAATTCGTCATTCAAATTCAACATAGCGGATGGGAACAGCCGACAGTCGAGGCGGAGCGTGCGTTGCGCGCCTTGAAAGGTGTGCGGCTGGTGAACGGCGTTCTTTCCCGGGCCGAATATGCGGCTTGGACCAGCCAGCTCGACGTGATGCTGTTGCCCTATGACCCAGTTGTGTTTGGCGGCGCGCGCGGGTCCGGCATTTTCACCGAGTCAATTGCCGCCGGACGTCCAATCATTGCCTCAAAAGGAACCTTCGCGGGGACTAGCGTCGAAAAAAATGAAGCGGAAGGCGAAGTTTTCGCACCCTACACAAGCGAAGGACTGGCGGATGCTATCGCAAGGCTCATACCCCGTCTTCCGGTCTGCAAGGCGCGGGCATTGGAGCGCGCCAAAGCCTTCGCGCTCCGCCACAATGCCGATGCTTACGTCGATGTGCTTCTTGCCTATGCGCGGCCAGGAGAAGCTGTGATCGCTTCAAAATAATCCACTCTGCGGGGCCTGCCGGCTACAAGGCCTGCCGCCCGGATGGCTCCGGCCATGCTGTGCGGCAAGGCAGCAGCAGCATTAATTAGACGTCGTAGCTGCCGTCGTCACCGGGATCGAAGTCGTCCGAGCCATAGTCCGAGGCGTCCTGGATGTCGTCCTGGTCCTGGTCGGCGTCCTGCTGGGCATCGGCATACTGCTGCGCATCATCATAGGCATCTTGCTGCGCATCCTGGGCAACATCCTGGTCGTGGAGGCTCTGGTCGTCGCTGCCGTAATAATTGTTGATGATGGTTTCGCTGCCGGGAACTCCTCCGCCAAAGCCGGTGCCAATGCCGAGGGGATTATTGTGCCCCGCAAAGAGACTCCGAATGGAATCGGCAAGAAGCACGCCACCCGCGACTCCCGCCGCAGTGCCAAGTGCACCATGCAAAAATCCTCCGCCAGAACTCGGGGCAGGGCCGCCCCATGGCCCGGGCGCGGGCTGGCCATAGCCTTGCGGAGGCTGCTGCCAGTTGCCTTGCGGCGGTGATTGACCCCAGCGGCCCGAGGGCGGGGGAGGAGGAGGGGGCGGCGCGGACGCCCGCGGAGCCGGACCGCCGCCGAATAGCGAGCCAAGCCCGCCGAGAAATCCGCCGGCACGCGGCGCGCTCGCAGCCTGGCTTTCCAAACTCTTGACCTTGGCTTCGAGCTCCTGCAGGCGGTCATTCGCGGCCCGCAAAGCCTGGTCCTGGACCAGGACGGTCTGCGCCAGGAAATAGGGCGCATAAGGCTGGGCCCTCGTCGCGTCCTGGATCAACGCCTCGGCTTCCTGATCACGCGGGGCTGATGCCGCGCCTCGGATACGGTCGAACAAACCTGTCAGCAACTGGCGTTCTTCGGGTGACATTTGATCCTCCCCTTGTGCGGGGCTTCTCCCCGCGGCGCAAATATAAGGGTTTTTGCGCCCGTTCCAAGGGCAACGCCTATCCCTCGGCCTCCCTGGCGCTTGCCGCCGCGGCCCGGCGCCCCTAAACAAGCTGCAACAGGAAGGCTTTGGGATCCAATGAACGGCAAGAAGGACGAGACGCAACCTGCCCGCGCGAAGCTGCCGCGCGGCCTCATCGATCGCGGGCCAGAGGAAATCGCCGCGACAGACAGGATGCTTGGATTAATTAAGGAAACCTATGAAATTTATGGGTTTGAGGCTGTCGAAACGCCGATGATTGAATTTACCGAGGCGCTTGGCAAGTTCCTGCCGGATCAGGATCGCCCGAACGAAGGCGTCTTCTCATTCAAGGACGATGACGAAAGCTGGCTGTCGTTGCGCTATGACCTCACCGCGCCGCTCGCCCGCTATGTCGCGGAAAATTTCGACAAATTGCCAAAGCCCTATCGCAGCTACCGCTTTGGCACCGTGTTCCGGAATGAAAAGCCGGGGCCTGGAAGGTTCCGCCAATTCATGCAGTTCGATGCCGACACGGTGGGCTCGGCAAGCATCGCGGCCGATGCCGAACTCTGCATGATGGCGGCCGATACCCTCGAAAGGCTGGGCATCAAGCGCGGCGATTATGTGATCAAGGTCAACAACCGCATGGTGCTCGATGGGCTTATGGAGGCCATCGGCCTCGGCGGCGAGCAGAACGCGGGGCGCAGGCTGACGGTGCTCCGGGCGATCGATAAGTACGACCGGCTTGGATTGGAAGGGGTCCGGGCTCTGCTTGGGAGCGGGCGGAAGGATGAGAGCGGGGACTTTACGAAAGGCGCGGGCCTTAGTACCGGCGCTATAGAAAAAATAACAGCTCTGCTTGAGATCGAGGGCTCTGCTGCGCGGGCGCGGCAGGAATATGAGAGAATCCGCAGTGAGATACAAACGTGCGGTATAAACGTTCAGGTAGAGGAAGATATCCGGTTTGAAGGCATTATGGGCGGCGTTGAAGCCAATGTGCGGGCGTCTTCAACGGGAAGCAGCGGCCTTCGCGAGCTGCGCGAGATTTGGAAGATCATCAGGAGCGCAGGCTACAATGACGGGCGCGTGCGCATCGACCCTTCCGTCGTGCGCGGCCTTGAATATTACACGGGTCCTGTGTTTGAGGCAGATCTGACCTTCGAAATTCCTGACGAGAATGGCAAACCTGTCCGGTTCGGCTCCATCGGCGGGGGAGGACGGTATGACGGGCTCGTTGGCCGCTTTCGCGCCGGGAATGTTCCAGCGACCGGCTTTTCGATTGGCGTCTCGCGTCTCTATGCCGCGCTGAAAGCCATTAATTCGCCCATCGTCGCGGCGCATAGGCAGCGCGGGCCGGTGGTCGTCCTTGTTCTCGACAAGGATCAGCTCGGCCGTTACCAAAGCTTTGTCACAAAACTTCGCGCGGAAAATATCAGCGCCGAGCTCTACCTCGGACAGGCCGGAATGAATGCGCAGCTCAAATATGCCGACAAGCGCCGGTCGGTCTGCGCGGTCATCCAAGGATCGAACGAGCGCGATCATCAAGATGGCCCGCAGGTGACAATCCGCGACCTTGTGCTCGGGGCCGAGCTCGCCGCTTCCACCAAGGACCGCGCCGATTATCTCGAATTGCGCGCAAAAGCCCAGTTCACGGTTCCGGAGGACAGGCTTGTGGCGTCGGTTCGGGAGGTTCTTGCCCGGCATCACCCTGAAGACGGTCAGGGTTAGTTTCACGTGAAATTTCTTTGTCCACTTCACAAAAACGAACGCCCGGCTGCCGCCGGCTCGACGCCCAGATGAGCCGCAAGGCTTGCGCCTATGTCGGCGAGCGTTTCACGCCGGCCAATGGCGCGGCCTTCGATGCCGGGACCAAAAAGGAGAATGGGCACATGCTCGCGGGTGTGGTCGGTGCCGTGCCAGGCGGGATCGTTTCCATGGTCGGCGGTGATGACCGCCAGATCGCCGAGACGCATCGCGGCGAAGAGCTCAGGCAGGCGGGCATCGAAACTCTCAAGGCAATGCGCATAGCCCGGCACGTCGCGCCGGTGGCCAAAATCGGTGTCGAAATCGAGAAAGTTCGTGAAGATCAGGCCGCCATCGGGAAGCTCCCGCAGGGCATCGAGCGTCGCATCAAAATGCGCCATATTGCCCGCACGCTTGATCTCCTTGCCCGTGAAGCGATGGGCGAAAATATCGCCGATCTTGCCGATTGAGACCATCGCGCGGGAGGCGCCCGCGAGCCGCTCAAGAAGGGTGCCGGATGGCGGCGGCAGCCCGAAATCCTTGCGGTTGGGAGTTCGGGTGAAGCCATCGCGCGGGTTGCCAACAAATGGCCGGGCGATCACGCGCCCGATGTTGAGAGGATCGCAGAGGCGGCGCGCGATGCGGCAAAGATCGTAAAGCCGCTCAAGACCAAACGCCGTTTCATGCGCGGCGATTTGCAGAACCGAATCGGCGGAGGTGTAGCAGATTGGCGCGCCTGTTCTCATGTGTTCGGCGCCGAGGCGCTCGATGATCTCGATTCCCGGCGCATGGCAATTGCCGAGGATGCCGGAAAGCTTGCCCTCGCGGATCAGCGATTCTGTTAGCTCAGGCGGAAAGCAGGGTTCTGTTTTTGGGAAATGGCCCCAGGGGGCAAGAGGCGGCGCACCTGCGATTTCCCAATGGCCGGATGGCGTATCCTTGCCAGGCGCGCGCTCGACGCCATAGCCCCAGAGCGCACCGGGCCGGGCCGGGCGCTTGAGACCGGGAGGAAAGACCCCCGTCGAAGCCTCGGCGGCAAGACCAAGGCCCAGGGCTTCGAGATTGGGAATGCGCAATGGGCCAGCGCGCAGGCCCTCGCGGTCTCCTCTGCCCTTTGCACAGGCAAGTGCAATGTGACCGAGCGTATCGGCGCCCGAGTCACCGAAGCGCCCGGCGTCCTCGGCGCCGCCGCATCCGGCTGAGTCGAGGATAAGGAGGAGTGCGCGGGGCAAGGGGTGGTCCTACTGGTTCACAGCCGCGCCATTGACCGCCTTCACATCAAAGGCTGCCGCGAAGAGCGCCCTTGTGTAGGGATCGCGGGGATTGGCCAAGAGCTCCGCTGCTGGTCCTGATTCGACGACCTTGCCTGCGCGCATGACGATGATCTCGCTGGCAAGCGCCCGGACGACTTTCAGATCATGACTGATGAAGAGATAAGCAAGACCGCGCCGTTTTTGCAGATCGCGCAAAAGATCCACGATCTGCGCTTGCACCGACATGTCAAGTGCCGAGGTCGGCTCGTCAAGGACGATGAATTTTGGTTCAAGGACGATCGCCCGCGCGATCGCGATGCGCTGGCGCTGGCCGCCAGAAAATTCGTGCGGATAGCGATCCATCGCCTCCGGGTCGAGGCCGGTGTCGGCGAGGGCCTGCGCGACGATCTCGCGCCGCCTTGCAGAGGGCATTGATTTATATTGCACGCCAAGGCCTTCTGCGACGATGTCGCCGACAGGAAGCCTTGGCGAGAGGGAACCGTAAGGGTCCTGAAACACGATCTGCATGTCGCGCCGCAGCGGCCGCATCGCCTTGAAGTTGAGGCCCTGGATGGGACGGCCGAGGAAGATGATCGCGCCCTCGCTGCGAATGAGCCTGAGAAGCGCAAGGCCGAGCGTCGTCTTGCCGGAACCCGATTCGCCGACGACGCCGACCGTTTCGCCTTCGCGCACACTTGTCGAGACGCCATCGACGGCTTTGATGAAGCCCACGGTCCTTCGCAAGAATCCGTGCTTGATGGGGAACCAGACGCGAATATTCTTTGCATCGAGAATGGTTTTGCCTGCCCTGTCGATTGCGGGCGGCGCGCCTTTCGGTTCGGCCGCTATGAGCGCCTGTGTGTAGGGATGGCGCGGCGCTTCGAAAATCTGCGCCACCTTGCCCGTTTCGACGATTTTGCCTTTCTGCATCACCGCGACCTCGGCGGCGATCTTGCGCACGATGCCTAGATCGTGGGTGATGAAAAGCATTGTCATATTGTGGCGCGCCTGGAGATTCTTCAGGAGTTCGAGAATTTGCGCCTGCACCGTGACGTCGAGGGCGGTTGTCGGCTCGTCGGCAATGAAAAGATCGGGCCTGTTGGCAAGCGCCATGGCGATCATCACGCGCTGGCGCTGCCCGCCGGAAAGCTGATGGGGATAGGCGCCGAGCCTCCCGGCCGGGTCCGGAATCCCGACCTCCTGCAAAAGCTCGATAATGCGGTCTCTGATCTTTTCGCTTCCACGGGCGCCATGCAGCTCGAGGATTTCACCGATTTGCCGCTCGATCGTGTGCAACGGGTTGAGCGAGGTCATTGGCTCCTGGAAGACCATGGTGATCTGGCCGCCCCTGATCTCGCGCAGCCGGGACTCGGTGCAGGACAAAAGATCCTCGCCCTTGAAATGGATTTGGCCTTGCACAGCAGCGGCGCGGCTAAGCAGACGCACGATCGAGAGAGCGGTGACCGATTTGCCGGAGCCCGATTCGCCAACAAGCGCCATGGTCGTTCCGCGTTTCAGCGTAAAGGAGATGCCATCGACGGCAGATGTCTCGGCATCGCCCTGAAGGAAGCGGACGTTGAGATCACGGACGTCGAGGAGGGGGGCGTCAGACACAGAGGCCATCCATCATCAGTTCGCGGATCGAAACGGGATCTGCTGGATAATCTTCGGCGGAACTTGGTTAGAACTTATTCAAGTTCAATGCGCCACATGCCCTCACAGCGGCCTTCGAGCCGCCAAATCTCTAGAACATTTTGATTGGGAACCAGGTGCAAAGCCGCTCTTCCGTTCGTGGCTGCCGGCGTCAGATTGAAGTGGCCTTTGTCTTGCGAGCTTTCTTTACTCTCGTAAACTGCCATACTCCCGTTGTCCCGGTAAGAAACAGTTATCAAACCGTCATGAATGTCCACATCGCAATTTGAGCGATACGATCCCCCGCCTTTATAGGTGGTAACTTCGCAATTCTCATAAACTGGCATTTGAATGACCTTCATCTGCGGCGGCCACGCTTCTAATATGGACCGGCAATACCCCATCACTGCAACGTCTTTCTCGGATCGAAAGCGTCACGCACGGCTTCGCCAATGAATACAAGCAGTGAAAGCATGATCGCGATAACCAGAAAGCCCGTGAGGCCGAGCCATGGCGCGGCCAGATTTGATTTCCCCTGCAGCAGGAGTTCCCCAAGCGACGGGGAGCCGGGCGGCAAGCCAAAGCCGAGGAAATCGAGCGCCGTCAGGGTCGTGATCGAGCTGTTGAGGACGAAGGGGAGAAACGTCAAGGTCGCCACCATTGCATTTGGCAAAACATGCTTGACAATGATCGCTCCGTTGGAGAGCCCGAGCGCGCGGGCGGCATTCACATATTCGAAGTTGCGCGCGCGCAGGAATTCCGCCCGCACGACATGCACGAGCGACACCCAGGAAAATAGCAAGAGTATGCCAAGCAGCACGAAGAAACTCGGCGTGATGATCGAGGAGACGATGATCAACAGGTAAAGATGCGGCAGAGACGACCATATCTCGATGAACCGCTGGAAAATGAGGTCGGTCCATCCGCCGAAATAGCCTTGCACCGCGCCAGCCGCGACACCAATGATCGAAGAGATCCCGGCAAGCGTCAGCCCGAACAGGATCGACAGGCGAAAGCCATAGAGCAGCCGGGCGAGAACATCGCGGCCTTGATCGTCGGTTCCAAGCCAGTTCCACTCTATGTCTCTGCAAGTGCCGTCTGGCCTTTTGTAAAAGCGCTCGACGGCGGCGCGGCATTGCGTTTTGCTCAGCATCCAGGTGGGCGGCGAAGGCGCGGGGAGGGGTAATTGACGGTTTATCGTGCGATAGGAGTAGCGGATTGGCGGCCATAGCATGAAGCCGTGATCCTCGATCTCCTTGGCGATCACTCTATCGCGATAATCCGTTTGCGCGAGAAAGCCGCCAAATTTCTCTTCTGGATAATCATGCAGCATGGGCAGCAAGATCTCGCCCTTATAGACGATGAGCAACGGCCTATCGTTGGCGATGACCTCCGAAAAAAGCGACACGGCAAAAAAGAAAAGGAATATCCAGAAAGACCAATAGCCGCGTTTGTTCGCCCTGAAATTCGCAAGACGGCGCTGGTTGATTGGGCTCAGCCTGAACTGCCACCGGCCTTGAGCTGCCGGCACGAGGCGGCTCATAAGGCCGTCCGCGGAGAGGAGTGTGCGCATCGCTAGGCCTCCCTTGTTTCGAAATCGATGCGCGGATCAATCCACATATAGGTCAGGTCGGAGAGGAGATTGACGACAAGACCCAGCAAAGCAAAAATATAAAGATTGGCGAAGACGACCGGATAATCACGATTGACAATCGATTCGAACGAGAGAAGGCCAAGGCCGTCGAGAGAGAAGATCGTTTCGATCAGGAGCGAGGCGCCAAAGAAGGCGGCGACGAAGGCTCCGGGAAAGCCGGAGACGACGATCATCATCGCGTTACGGAAAACATGCCCATAGAGCACACGCCGCTCGCTCAAACCCTTCATCCGCGCCGTCTGCACATATTGCTTGGCGATCTCGTCGAGGAAGGAATTCTTGGTGAGGAAGGTCGAGGTCGCAAAAGCGCCAAGCGTCATCGAGATGACCGGCAATGTGATGTGCCAGAAATAATCGGTGACCTTGTGGAAGAGAGAAAGCTGCGGCCAGTTCTCTGAGATGAGGCCGCGCAGCGGAAAAATCTGCCAGAAGGACCCGCCGCAAAAAAGTACGATAAGAAGGATCGCGAAGAGGAAGCTCGGGATCGCATAGCCCGTGATGACGACGGCTGAGGACCAAACATCAAAGCGCGAACCATCGCTGACCGCCTTTTTAATTCCCAAGGGGATTGAGATCGCGTAGGAAAAAAGCGTCATCCAAAGACCGAGCGAAATGGAAACCGGCAGCTTCTCCTTGATGAGCTGTAAAACCGGCACGTCGCGAAAATAGGACCGCCCGAAATCGAAGGTGGCGTAGTTCTTGAGCATCAGGAAAAAACGCTCATAGGCGGGCTTGTCGAAACCGAATTGTTTTTCGAGCTCGGCGATGAATTTCGGATCAAGGCCCTGGGCGCCGCGATACTTCGAGGAGAGATCGCCCCCGCCGGTATTGGTGACTTCGCCGCCGCCGCCGAAATGCGCGGTCGCGCCGGTGTCGAGCCCCTGCAATTGCGCAAGAACGCGCTCGACCGGGCCGCCCGGGGCAAATTGCACAATGGCGAAATTTATGAGCAAAATTCCGAAGAGGGTCGGAATCATGAACAAGAGACGGCGCGCGATATAGGCAAGCATCTTACGCCCTTCAGCGGCTGCCGATGTGGATGCGCCTGGCTTTTTCCTCGTCGTACCACCAGGTCGAGACAACGCCCATGTCGTATCTTGGGCCGCGTTCAGGACGGCCAAACACATCCCAATAGGCGACGAGATGATTGGGCTTGTTCCACATCGGCACCCAATAATGGCCAGCACGCAGGATGCGGTCGATCGCACGGCAGATAAAGGTCAAATCTTCGCGCGTCCCGGCAACGAGAGCTTTTTCGATCAAGTCATCGACCGCTTTGACGGCGATGCCCGAAACATTGCGTGACCCCGGCAGGTTTGCCGCCTCGGAGCCGAATGCCGATCGCATCCCTTCACCTGGCGTCAGGCCGAGCCCGAAGCGCGAGGTCACAACGTCATAGTCGAAATCGTCAAGGCGCCGCTTGTACTGTGCCGCATCGACGACACGGTAGCGGGCTTCAATGCCGAGAAGTTTCAAATTCTTGATGAAGGGTGCGGTGTGGGGCTCCAGAGCATTGTCGAAATCTAGAAACTCGATTTCGAAGGGCTTGCCATCCGGTAAGGTCAGGGCCGTGCCCGAGCGCTTGCAACCCGCCTCAGAGAAGAGCTGTGCGGCCTGATGCAAAAGAGTGCGATCCTGGCCCGAGCCATCGGACACTGGCGGGACATAGACCTCGCGGAACACGGCTGGATCGAGTTCCTTGCGATAGGGTTCGAGCAGAGCGATCTCCTCGGGCGCCGGCATGCCTTCTGCTGCCATCGGAGAGTTCTGGAAGTAGGACGTGGTTCTTACATAGACGCCATACATGATGTTGGCGTTCGTCCATTCGAAGTCGAAGGCAAGACCAATCGCCTCTCTGATTTTTGGGTCTTTGAACTTGCTTCGGCGGATGTTCAGGAACCAGCCCTGAGTTCCCATCGGTGACTCATCGGGGATTGTTGCGCGGATGACCCTTCCATCCTTGGCAGCAGCGAAATCATAGCCGGTTGCCCATACGGAGGACGTGAATTCCTCCCGGAACGTGAAGACTCCCGCCTTGAAGGCTTCGAAAGCAACCTTCCGGTCCCCGAAATATTCAAACCGGATGCGATCGAAATTCGATTGTCCGATATTGACGGGAAGATCCTTGCCCCAATAATCCGGGACACGATCGAAAGAGATGAAATGGCCGGTATCGAAGGCTCCGACCTTATAGGCGCCTGACCCGAGCGGCGGTTCGAGCGTTGTCTCATCGAAGGGGTGGCTCGTATAATAGGCGGCGGAGAAGATCGGCTGCCCCGCTATAATCAACGCCGCTTCGCGGCTATGGTGCGGCTTCAGGCGGACCATCACAATATCGCTGGCCTCGGCCTCGGCGGCGTCGAGATCGCGCAAGGACTGGCGGATCGTTGGATGGCCCTTGTTTTTCAGCAGGTTCAATGAAAACGCGACATCCTGTGCCGTGAGCGGAGATCCATCGTGGAATCTTGCTTCTTTGCGAAGCAGAAAGCGGTAAGTGTTCTTGTCCGCCGAAACCCGTACGGCGCGCGCGACAAGACCATAAAGCGAGTCAGGCTCATCGCCGCTGCCCGTCATGAGAGAATCGAAGATGAGACTCATTCCGGCGGCGCCATCACCCTTCAAAATATAAATGTTGAGGGTATTGAATGTGGTGAAGTTCTGGTTGCCGGAGGTCGCGCTGACCTGCAGTGAGACTTCTCCGCCCTTTGGCGCAGCGGGATTTACATATGGGAAATGGCTGAACCCTTCGGGCAGTGCCAGGTCGCCGAAGATAGAGAGGCCATGGGTCTCGGTTTCTTGCCCGGCTGCCTTGGCGGAAGTTAGATGGCGCGGCAACAGGAGACCGGCAAGGCCAAGGCGCAGCGCTGCACGGCGGCTTAGCCAGGTGGAAGCCTTTGCAAGGGATGTTACTGTCAAGATTTGTCCTTCAAGCCCAAAGAACTGTCCTTAAACCCTGGCGCCGCAGGGCTATGCAGTCTAATAGGCCTTATAATGCGGCCAGACCAAGATCATAATACGCATGAAAAAGCCGGGCAGGAACCCGGCTTTTGAAGAATGCGCCGCGAAGGCTTCATTTCCGTTTGTGTGAACTCCGCCTTGTTCGATGCGCGGGTTTAATTGCGGCGGTGTGCGCTTCCGGTTCTGCATGAGCGGGCTGCGCAGCGGTGGTGCTTGCTGACCTTGCTTGGCTCCCAGCGGAAGACGGCGTGGAGGTGTCTTCAACAGCTTGCTCGCTGTGTTGCGGAAGAGGGGTCTCCGTGCCGGGCGTGATCGCGGATACAGCTTGACTGACCATCGGAAGCGGTTCGGGATTGTCCGACAATGTATGTAAATAGCCGATAATGTCGGCCCGTTTCGCCGGGTCTGATTCGCCAGCAAATGTCATTTTTGTCCCCGGCGCGTACCCCCTTGGATCGGCGAGAAACTGATCAAGAGCCGCATAGGTCCATTTACCGCCTTTCGATTGGATCGCGTCGGAATAATCAAAGCCTTGAACTGAACCTTTCGCCCTGCCGACGACACCATAGAGCGGCGGACCAATTTTGACTCCGGCCCCTTTCTCGAAATTGTGGCAGCTTTGGCACGGCTTCGAGTCTGCTTCTCCTTTTTTTACGTCGGCGCCCGCCAGACGCTGCTCAATTGGCGTGATGGATGGCATGGGCATGCCGTTTCCGCTCGCCGCAGCCTCTTGAGCCGATGGCAGCGGATAGGCGGATTTGATGAGCTTGGCATGCGAGAAAATAGAAGCG
>Ga0209062_1005648_pt1 | contig 12003 bp, 8 predicted proteins | sample Coa_R2_2_FD_187158 | JGI IMG/M metagenome (GOLD analysis project Ga0209062, IMG submission 187158) | Surface soil microbial communities from Centralia Pennsylvania, which are recovering from an underground coalmine fire - Coalmine... | ecosystem: Environmental > Terrestrial > Soil > Unclassified ... | reverse complement strand
GTCGCGCTCGCCTTTCTTCCCCTTGAGGACCTTGATCGCGACGCGTGAGCCGTCGGGAGCGCGCGCCTCGAGGACTGTCCCCATGCCGCCCTCCTGGAGGGGACCCACGACCTCGTAGCGGCCCACGCGCGTCCGCGCGTCAGATCCCATGTTTCTCGAGCCGATGATAGAGAGACGACTTGGGAATTCCCAGGAGCCGTGCGGCGACGGTCTTGTTGCCCCCGGCAGCCCGGAGCGCTCGCTGGACCATCTCCTTCTCGATCTCCTCGAGGCGCCAGACGCCTTCGATCGCGGGCTCGGCCGCGGGAGCGCTCCCGCCGCTCGACGGAGCGGCAACGCCGAACGCGGGCCGCAAGATGCCGGGCGAGAGGTGCGAGGGCCGGACGACACCGCCCGCCTCGACGACGACCGCGAGCCGCGCGAGCTCGTTCTCCAGCTCGCGGACGTTCCCGGGCCAGGGATACGAGAGGAGGAGCTCGCGCGCCGCGGGCTCCAGCGTGATCTTCGACCCGAGGCGCGAGAGGAAGTGGTCGATCAGGGCGGGCACGTCCTCGATCCGTTCCCGGAGAGGCGGCACCTCGATCCTCAGCACGTTCAGGCGATAGAAGAGGTCGGCCCGGAGCTCGCCGCTCGCGACCATGGCATCCACGTCGCGGTTCGTCGCCGCGACGAGGCGCACGTCGACGGGGATCGGCTCGTGGCCGCCGAGCCGCCGCACGGCCTTCTCCTGGAGGACGCGAAGGAGCTTGGCCTGGAGCCCGAGCGACATCTCCCCGACCTCGTCGAGGAAGAGCGTTCCGCCGCTCGCGGCCTCGAAGAGGCCGGGGTGCTGCTTCGTCGCTCCCGTGAACGCGCCGGGCTCGTAGCCGAAGAGCTCGCTCTCGAGGAGCGGCTCGGCGAGGGCGGCGCAGTTCTCGGCGAGGAAGCCCCTGTCGGAGCGCGGCGAGAGCGCGTGGATCGCCCGGGCGAGGAGCTCCTTGCCGGTCCCCGACTCGCCGAGGATCAGGACGGGAACGTCGGAGGGCGCGACCTTCCGCACGAGCTCGGTCACGCGCGCCATGGCCGACGAGCGCGCGACGATCCCCGGGAGCTGCGCCTCGTAGACGCCCGAGCCGCGCCGCAAGGAAGCGTCCTTCAAACGGTTCGCTTCTCGCGAGCGCTCCCGGTATCGCTCGACGACCTCGGCCCGGAGCCGTTCGATGATCCCGAGCCTCCGGGTGAGCTCCTCGCGGTCGCGCTTGAGCTCGGCGGTCCGGCGGGCCGCGTCGAGCGCGATCGCGGCCGGCACGGCGAAGAGCTCGAGGAGCGCCTTGTCCTCGGCGTCGAACTCGCCCTTCACGAAGCGGTGATCGACGTAGACGACCCCCAGCGTCCGTCCATGCGCGCGCAGCGGCACGCAGAGCACGGAGCGGAGGCTCATGTCCCTCACGGACGTGAGGTCGCGCGTCGTCGCGTCGTCGGCGGCGTCGCAGAGGAGCTCGGCCTTGCCCGTCGTCGCGACACGCTGCGCGATCGACTTCGAGACCTTGAACTCGGGCGACTGGATCCCCTCGCGGTCGAGGTTTCGGGCCGCGGCGACCTCGAAGGCCGCCGCTCCGGTGTCGCTCTCGAGGAGGATCACGAACCCGCGCTCGGCGCTCACGAGGGCGATCGCCTGGTCGAGGATGAGAGGGACGAGGCGGCCCGGCTCTGCCTCATGGGCGAGGAGGAGGGCGAGCTGCTTGAGCTTCTCGAACGCCTCGAGCGCTCTCGCCGGCCCCTGCTTCATGCACTCCTTGATAGTTGAATCGAGCCGCGCAGGCCAAGGACTTCCGGCGGTGAGACGCTCCGGCGGCATTCGTTTCAGAGGCGTCCTCGTCTGGTCGACCCCCGGACCGTTCTCGACGGAAGGCTTGACGTTCCCGCGCATCTCCTGCTCTCCCAAGGGCCGCTGTCAAAGGCCCCCCGCTCGCTCTGCTCATGTCGGACCAAGCAGGGCTGCCACGGGGAGGAATCGAGACATGATCCGGGTTCGTCACGCGACGCTCGTCGGAGGAATGTTGCTCACGTGTACCGCGGGCTGTGGCTTCGGCTCGGGTGGAAGCAATCCCTCCTTCGCCACGGGTTCGACGGCGGCCGGCTCGACCGCCGCTCTGGCCAACGCGCTGCCTCCGGGCATCCAGGTCCGGCAGATCGTGATCGAGACCGACAAGCTCGTGATCTCCGAGTCGGGAGCCGCGCAGCAGGTCCAGTGCTCGGGCGTCTGCTCCGACGGGCGCGTCCGCGACCTCACCCACCTCGCCACCTGGAGCGTCGCCGACGGCACCGTCGCCTCGCTCGCGAACGGAATCGTGAGCCCGGTCGCCGCCGGCACGACCGGCCTCTCGGCGAGCTTCGGCGGAGTCACCGCACAAGCCACGCTCGGCGTCGCGGCGGGCGCCATCCCCGCCTCCACCTCCTCCCCGCCTCCCGCGGCGCCGAGCGGCCCCACATGGGTGACCGACGTCTTCCCGCTGTTCCAGGGCACGCTCAACTGCAAGACGTGCCACAACCCGGGCGGCGTCGGCACCGGCGGCGGTCGCATGATCCTCACGGGCAACTCGGCGACCGACTACACGCAGATCACGACGACGGGCCTGATCTCGACGACGAACCCGTCGAGCTCGGTGCTCCTCCAGAAGGCGACCGGCTCGGTCTCGCACGGCGGCGGTCAGCAGTTCGCGATGGGCAGCTCGAGCTACAACACGATCCTCGGCTGGGTCACGGCCGGCGCTCCCGAGGGCGGGAACACGGCGCCGACGACGCTGACGCCCGTCCCGACGACCATGCCGGACGGCCTCTACGTGAATCCGCCGGTCCGTAACCTCGTCGACGCGGGCGCGACGCAGCAGCTCGTCGTCCTCGCCTACTGGAAGTCCACGGGCGCCGTCCTCGACGTGACGCGCGCGGCGACGATCACGCCCTCCTCGAGCGTCGCCGCGGTCGACTCGACCGGCCTCGTGACGGGCCAGGGCACGGGCACGGTGACGCTCGCCGTCTCGTGGCAGGGAGTCTCGGCGTCCGCGCAGCTCGACTTCGATCCTCACGCCTCGCTCGCGAACGGCGATCAGCCGTCGGTGATCGTGATCCAGACGGGCGGGACGCTCGGGAGCTCGAGCGGCGCGACGGCTCCGACGCCTCCGGCCGGGACGACTCCGCCTGCCGGCACGACGCCTCCCGCGGGGACGACTCCGCCCTCGGGCACCGTGCCCACGAACCCGACCTGGGTCACGGACATCTTCCCCATGTTCGAGAACACGCTCTCGTGCAAGGCCTGCCACCAGCCGGGCCTGATCGGCACGACGACGGCGACGCCGGGCGGCGGGAAGAGCCGCATGATCCTCACGCTCGTCTCGGCGACCGACTACACGCAGATCACGACGAGCGGCCTCATCAGCACGGCGAGCCCGGCGAGCTCGGTGCTCCTCCAGAACGCGACGGGTGGTCTCAGCCACGGAGGCGGCGCGCTGCTCACGACCTCGAGCGCGAGCTACCAGACGCTCCTCGCCTGGATCACCGCCGGCGCGCCCATGGGAACGGGCTCGGCTCCGCCGCCTCCGCCGCCCGTGACGCCTTCCCAGATCACCTACACGAACACGATCGCGAACGACCTCGTCTCCTGCACCGTCTGCCACAGCCGCACCGCGACGAACCCGCAGGATCCCTACCTCACGAGCTACTCGCAGGTCATGAACAACGCGAGCGGCCTCCCGGGCCGGATCTACAACTCGAGCCAGGGCACCGTCGCCAACATGGGCCAGCGCGCCGGCTTCACGGTCGCGCAGGCGCAGAAGGTCTACAACGACCTCATGGCGTGGGCGAACAACGGCTATCCGCAGTAGGAATTTTCAGCCACAGAGAGCACAGAGCGCACAGAGAGAGAACGCGTCCGTCGCCTCTCTCTGTGCGCTCTGTGCTCTCTGTGGCTCGTTCTCCTGTTCAGGCGGTGAGAACGGCCCACGCGTAGCGAGGGCGCGCCGAGACGCGCTGGAAGAGCGTCCTTGCCGGGCCCCTGACGAAGACCTCGGGCAGCGAGGAGTGAAGCGCGTAGTGCTTCTCGACGAGCTGCACGCCTCGCGCGACGTCGTCGGCGTCCGTCTTCGGGCGCCCGGCGAGCCACGCCGAGGCGCGGGCGATCGAGCGCGCCGAGGCGACGTGGAGACAGAGGAGAGCGAGGCCGACGCGGACGCCGAGCTTGGGGAGCAGGCGACGCCTGAAGACGGCGTGCTCGGCGTAGCGACGGAGAGGCTCGGCCTGATCCCAGGGGAGCTCGACGGCACGGACACCGCGGACGGAGATCTTCGCCTCGAGAGGGACCGAGAAGATCTTGCCCCTGCCCATGAGCTCCTTGAAGAAGGCCCAGCTCGCCGAGTAGCCGGCGCTCGCGTCGACGAGCGAGAGGAACTGCCGGAGGAGGAGCCGGCCGGTCCGGGGCTTCGTCCGCTGGCGACTCGCCGTCGAGAGGATCCGGGCGATCCCCATGCGCCGCCAGCCCGCGACGAACTCGCGCGCCGCTCCGAGCGGAGGCTTTCCGGGGCGCGTGCGGAGGAAGTCCGAGAGCATGCTCGCCCCGAGCGCGGCCGCGACGAGAGCTTCGGCGGGGTTCACCCCGGGTGAGCGGACGAGCTCGAGGAGGAAGTCCTCGAAGGCGCGGTAATCCGGCCAGGCGAGCGGGACACCATCCTCGAGGAGGACCTCGGCGCCGACCTTCTCGAGGCGGAGTGCGTGGGCCCGGAGACGCTCGAGGTCGGGCAGCTTCTTCTGGAGAGGGGGCTCGTTCGCTCCCTCGACGCGCTTCACCCCCGGGCAGTAGTGCGAGAGACCGACGGTGATGCCGTCCGGGTGCTCCGAGAACAAGAACGGAAACTGCTGGCAGACCTGGGGTTTCGCCTCGAGGCCGAGCTCGCGGTGGATCCGGCAGAGGTTCTTCTCCTCGAGGAACACGCAGGCGCCACAGGAGTTGCGCTCGACGGTGAAGGGCAGCTCGTCGGGCACGACCGCGAGCCGTCTCTTGAAGGGCTCCCCGGGGTAGCGGGCGTTCAGCCGCTCGGCCGACCCGGCGTCGACCCGGATCTCCCATCGGTCGCGGCAGCAACGGCCGCAGTTCGTGCAGTTGAAGTCCAGGTCCGGCGGGAGGTTGAACGCTTCGGCCATCTCTCTGTCAGTGTAGCGTCCTGATCTCGTGAAGGGTGGCTCATCTCCATGGGAGGTTGGGCCTTGATCCGCCGCGTCCTCGTCATGCTCACGGTCTTCGGTCTCGGCTACTCCCTCGCTCTCGCGGGCGGCCCCGAGCAGGCGCGCGTCGACAAGGCGATCGAGAAGGGGGCGGCCTGGGTGAAGGGCCGGCAGAACGCCGACGGCACCTGGAAGGACCACTGGGCGAGCGCCTACAACTCGGGCGAGACGGCGCTCTCGCTCCTCACGCTCCTCAAGTGCGGGACGAAGCCCGAGGATCAGGCGATCCAGAAGGGCTTCGACTGGCTCCTCGAGCAGCCCTTCAAGAAGATCTACGACGTCGCGGTCTCGATCCTCGCCGTCGAGGCGCTCTACTCCCCCAAGGAGACTCCCGACGCCAACAACCCCTACCGGACCGTGGTGCGGAAGGCCTTCAACAAGGGCGCGAACGGCCGCGTCAAGGACTGGCTCGAGCGGGCGACGCACTTCATCGCTTCCAGCCAGCGCGACACCGGCCAGTGGGGCTACCCCGGGCAGGACGCCGACCTCTCGAACACGCAGTTCGCTCTCCTCGCCCTCAAGGCTTCTCACCGCATGGGGATCAAGGTCGAGCAGGACCTCTGGATCCGCGTCGCGACCTACCTCGTGGACAAGCAGGAGAAGCAGGGGAACAAGGTCGAGGACTTCGACGTTCCCGCGGCCGACAACAACATCGATGATGTCGAGGACCGGAAGGCCGCCCAGAAGATCCGCGAGCGCCGCGAGAAGGAGAGCGGGACGCGCGAGCGGCCCAAGAACTCCATGCAGGCGCGTGGCTTCCGCTACAAGGAGAGCTGGATCCCGCGCGGCAGCATGACGGCCGCCGGCACGGCATGCCTCGTCGTCTGCAAGAGCGAGCTCGAGAACAACGCCGCCTACGAGAAGAAGCTCGCGCCGGCGGTGGACAAGGGGATCCGCGACGGCTCGGCGTGGCTCGCGGACCGCTTCAAAGGCGACCAGAACCCGGGCGCCGAGGCCGACTGGCTCTTCTACTACCTCTACACGGTCGAGCGGGCGGGCACGCTCACTGGCTGCGCGCGGTTCGGCAACCATGACTGGTACGGCGAGGGCGCCGAGCAGATCCTCAACCGCCAGAAGGACGACGGCCACTTCGAGGAGGGGACGAAGGGCGAGCTCGACGGCACGCTCGCCGGGACGTGCCTCGCTCTCCTCTTCTTGAAGCGAGCCACGGTCCCCGTGATCGACCGGACGGCGACCGGAGTCCCGGGCGCCGAGCAGCAGCCGACGGCCGGCGCTATCGGCGGCGCCGACAACAAGCGGCTCGGGGTCTCGATCGAGAAGCTCACCGACGGGAACTACGCCGTCACGTTCCGCTTGAAGCCCTCGGGGTCACCCTCCAAGGTGACCGTCGCGGGCACGTTCAACGGCTGGAACAAGGACTCGAACCCTCTCGCCCAGGGCTCGGACGGCGTCTACGAGGCGACCGTGCGCATGCTCCCGCAGAAGATCTCCTACAAGTTCGTCCTCGACGGGAACGAGTGGATCCTCGACCCTTCGAACTCGGCGAGCGAGGACGACGGCCACGGCAACCGGAACTCGGTCTTCACGATCGGGTAGACTCGGCCCCGGATGAAGCCCGGGCAGCTCATCGCGTCGCGCTACACGATCGAGAAGGAGATCGGGCGCGGCGGCATGGGATCCGTCTTCATCGCGACCGACCAGAAGTTCGGCGGCAAGGTCGCGCTCAAGGTCGCGACGGCGGCGGGCGTCACGCTCGACGAGTTCCGCGAGCGCTTCGCGCGCGAGGCCCGGATCGGCCACCGCCTCGGACGCTCCGAGGGGTTCGTGCGCGCGCTCGACTGGGGCGAGATCGACGGCACGACCCTGTATCTGTCGATGGATCTCGTCGAGAACGCGCGGCCGCTCGACCTGACCGGAGGGACGCTCGCCGGGAGGCTCGAGCGCCTCGCGCGCGCGGCCTCGCTCGTCGCGACGGCGCACGGTCTCGGGGTCGTCCACCGGGACTTGAAGCCGCAGAACTTCCTCGTGGACGGCGCCGGGAGGATCTTCCTCTCGGACTTCGGGCTCGCGAAGTCGCGCGGCGAGGCCGACGCGACGGGTCCCCAGATCACCCGGACCGGGCTCGGCATGGGGACCCCGAACTACATGCCGCCCGAGCAGTTTGACGACGCGCGCGGGACGGACGAGAGGGCCGACGTCTACGCGCTCGGGGTCATGCTGTTCCAGGTCCTGACGGGGAAGCTCCCCTACGAGGGCTCGGCCACGTCGATCATGCAGAAGCAGGTCCGCGTGCAGGGTGGCCTCGATCGGCCGCCGCGGCCCTCGCTCGTCGAGAAGAACGTGCCGGCGGCGCTCGACGACCTCTGCGCGCGCGCGCTCGAGCTCGATCGGGACAGGCGGCTCGCCGACGCGCGCAGCTTCGCGGCCGCTCTCTCTCCCCCCCCCCGCGAGGCGGGCGTCCCCCACCCCAACCCTCCCCCCGCTTCGCGGGGGGAGGGAGTGAGCGCTTCGCGGGGGGAGAGCGCTGCGGCGCCGCCTCCTTCGAGTCACGTCCGGCCCGTGAAGCCTCCGCCGGCCAAGAGCAACACGAAGGTCGTCGCCATCATCGGCTGCGTCGCGATCGTCGGCATGGCGCTCCTCTCCTGCGTCCTCATCGCGATCTTCACTCCCCACACGGGTCTCACGCGAGTCCAGGGGCACATCGTCCCCGGGTTCCACCAGGGCGTGATCATCCAGGGGAAGGCGCCCGTGACCGGCATGACGCCCTTCCAGCTCCGGCAGGAGCCGCCGCTCGGTCCGCCGCAGCTCCTCTACCAGGGTTTCACGCTGGCGGACGGCTCGTGGGAGGTCCACCTCGCCTTCCTGGGCCCGGGCGACGTCGAGGCCGACTTCGGGAACGGCTACCGCGAGTCCGTGCTCCGCTGAGCGCGCCGCAAGCGCGACGATCGGAGCCGGTGTGACCAGTCCAGGCCCACCCGCGCGCGGGCATGGAGCATGCTTCTCCCGTTGCGGGGAGCACCCGTGTTCGATTTCGTCGCGACGCGCATCGGGACGCTCAAGGCCGCGCTTTCGAGGTCTTCGCGCGAGGTCGCCACGTTCCTCGTCGTGACCGGGCTCGTGACCGTCCTCCAGGGTCCGGGGGCGAGATTCTTCCCGAGGGCACGGGCCGGCGTCGAGGCCGAGAGCGTCCAGGCCGGGCCGCTCGCCGAGCGCATCGGTCTCGTCGTCGGGGACACGACCGAGAACGTGGAGGACGCCCTTTGTCGTGGAGGCCCGGTGAGGCTCGCCCGCGCGGGGACCTTCCGCTAGACATCCTTCGTGAACGTCGCGCTCGGGTCCTACGCTCTCGAGGCCGAGCTCGGCCGTGGCGCGCAGGGATCGGTCTACCGCGCGCGCCACGTCCCCACCGGAGCCGTGCGAGCCGTCAAGGTCCTCGGCGGGACGATCGATCCCGTCTCGATCGAGCGCTTTCGCCGCGAAGCGGTCGCCCTCGCGCGCGCGGGCGACGTCGCCGTCTCCGTGCACGAGGTCGGGAGCGACAACGGACGCCTCTGGTTCGCCATGGACTTCTGCCCCGGCGGCTCGCTCGAGGATCGAGTCAAGGCCGCCGGAAGGCTCGGCTGGCGCGAGGCGGCGGCGGTCGTCGCGAGGCTCGCGCGCGGGCTCGACCGGTGCCACGAGCTCGGGCTCGTCCACCGCGACCTGAAGCCCGCGAACATCCTCTTCGACGAGCGAGGCGAGGCGCGCGTGGGCGACTGGGGACTCGTCCGCGACCTCGGCCGCTCGAGGCTCACCGAGACGGGCGGCGTGCTCGGGACGCCCGCCTTCATGCCGCCCGAGCAGATCGAGGGGCGGCCGGTCGACCGGCGCGCCGACGTGTTCGCGCTCGGGGGGATCCTCCACTACCTCGTCATGGGGAGTCGGCCCTTCGCGGGGCAGACCTGGAGCGAGATCCACGAGAACATCCGGCGCGACGCGCGCGAGCGGGTCGTGACGATCGGGGCCCCGGCGGGGCTCGACGCGATCCTCGATCGCGCTCTCGCGTGGGACGAGGCGAAGCGCACCGGGCGCGCGTCGGACCTCGCCCGCGAGCTCGACGGCCTCCTGGCCGGGGCGAGGGAGCGGGGCGGCGTCCCGCGCGCGCTCCTCGCGCTGCCGTTCGCCGGGGTCGTGGTCGCGCTCGCCGCCTTTGCGCTCGTGCGAGGCGCGAGGCCGACCGCCGCGTCGGCGCCCCAACGGTCGCCAGTCCGCACGGACTTCGCCACGCTCGAGGCGCAAGTCAGGAGAGTCCTCGACGGACCGGCGGCTCCCGTGGCGAGCGCTCAGGCGCCCTGGGAGGTCGTCTCGACGAGCCCGGACCTCCTCCGGCTGGCCGCGGGGGCGGCCGTCGTCTACGACCTGACCGACGTCGAGAAGGCGGCGGGAGGGAAGACGGACGCATCGCTCGCAGTGCTCCGTGGGCTCGCCCTCCTCGGCACTGGAGACGCCGCGAGCCGGGGCGAAGCGGCGCGGTGCCTCGGAGACGCCCACGGCCAGGCGCGCGAGATCGCGCACGCCATCCAGCACGTCGACGCGATCGTCCCCGTCGCGTCGGACGTCATCTTCGATGCCAACACCCTCGAGATGAAACGCGACCGGGAGGAGCTCGTCCGCGAGCTGCGGGCCGTCCTCGCCGAGCCGGGGAGCGTCGCCCGTGTCGTGCTCGGTCCCCTCGTCGCGAGCGCGCGCGAGGCGGCGGTCACGTGCGCGTTTCTTCACCACGTCGACGATCAGGAGACGGCCTTTCTCCACCTGCGGGCGCGCGAGGATTGGGCACGGCTCCTCGCCGCCAGCCTCGAGAGCGCCGACGGGCCGACGCGAGACGAGCTGGACCGGCGCATGCCCGACCTCTCGGGCTCTCTCTTGCTCGCGCGCGAGTCGGGCTCGGGTGCCCATGCCGAGCTCGCGCGGCGGAGCGAGGACCTCGCGCGTTCCCTCTCGGACCGCGATCCGGCGCTCGCGGCGTCGCTCGCCGTGCTCTCGATCCACGAGAGGATCAGGCTCTTCGAGCCTCCCGTCCTCGAGAGGCTGGAGGCGGCGAGAGTCGAGGCGAAGTGGATCGAGGGCCTCCTCGCGCGCGCTCCCGGGGAGGTCGTGCTGAGAGAGACGGCCCGTCACCACCTCGCCGTGCGGCTCGCGGAGCTCGAGCGCGACGCCGGGCTCGCGTCGAACGCAGGACAGAGCGCCGAGGGCGCCGCTCTCATGGAGCTCGCCGCCAGGGACTTCAGGGACGAGCTCGACCGCGTGCTGGAGCCGCTCGAGCTCTACGGGATCAAGGGGCAGCTCGTGGATGCCCGCCGGTGGATGATCGAGCGCAGCATCGAGTGCCTCATCGTGCTGTCGCCCCGCCGGCCGATCGACGCCAGGAAGGAGGGGAAGATCGACCTCGTGCCCGGCCATCCGCTCGGGGCCCTGCTCCTCCAGGCGCAGGGCAAGCCCGAGGAGGCGCTCGCCTTCCTGGACGAGGGGAGCTACGCGGCGTCCTCGCCATGGACACCCGCGTGGCACGAGGTGCGCGCCGTCGCGCTCGCCGACCTCGGGCGCGACGAGGATGTCCGACGCGAGCTCGCCACGATCTCGACGCTCGAGCGGGGCCACGAGATCTTCGGGACGCACGCCGCGTTCCTCGCGAAGCTGCCCGAGAGGCTGCGCCGCTAGGGCGACGACGCGTCGTGTTACGATTCCCGCGTGCCCGCGCCGATCGAGCCGCTCCGCTGGGAAGGTGAAGTCCCGGGTGTCCTCTGGATCCTCGACCAGAGGCGACTCCCCCACGAGCGCGTCGAGATCAAGGTCGAGACCGTGTCGGCCTGCGCCGACGCGATCAAGACGCTCGCGGTGCGCGGCGCTCCGGCGATCGGGATCGCGGCCGCCTTCGGATGCGTCGTCGGGGCCCAGCGGGGCCGCGACGTGCGCGCCGCGGTGAACGAGGCCGCCCAGGAGCTCGCGCGGTCGCGGCCGACGGCCAAGAACCTCTTCTGGGCCCTCGAGCGCATGAAGAAGGTGGCCGCGACGACGGACGCGCGCGGTCTCCTCGCCGAGGCGAAGCGGATCCACGAGGAGGACCGCCAGATGTGCCGCGCGATCGGGCGGCACGGAGCGGCCTACATCGCGCACGGCGCGAACGTGCTCACCCACTGCAACGCGGGCGGGCTCGCGACGGGGGCCTACGGGACCGCGATCGGGTGCATCTACGCGGCGGTCGAGGACGGGAAGGCGGTCCACGTCTTCGCCGACGAGACGCGGCCGCTCCTCCAGGGAGCGCGACTGACGGCGTTCGAGCTCAAGGAGTCGGGCGTCCCCGTGACGCTCCTCGCCGACAACATGGCCGGCTTCGCCATGCAGCGCGGCAAGATCGACCTCGTCGTCGTCGGGGCCGATCGGATCTGCCGCAACGGCGACTTCGCGAACAAGATCGGGACCTACTCCGTCGCGGTGCTGGCGCGCGAGCACGGGATCCCGTTCTACGTCGCCGCTCCGAGCTCGACCTTCGACCTCGACTGTCCCTCGGGGAAGGAGATCCCGATCGAGGAGCGCTCGCCCGACGAGGTCGGCTCGCACGCCGGGAAGCGCGTCGCTCCCGAGGGCGTCTCGGCGTGGAACCCCGCCTTCGACGTGACGCCCGCGCGTTACGTCACGGCCTTCTTCACCGAGCGGGGCGTGATCGAGGCACCGAGCGAGGCCCGTGTCCTCGCTCACTTCGGTGCCCGATGACCTTCCGCGTGACGTGCTCGAGCGCGCCGCGCGCGGCGA
>Ga0209062_1005647_pt1 | contig 12005 bp, 8 predicted proteins | sample Coa_R2_2_FD_187158 | JGI IMG/M metagenome (GOLD analysis project Ga0209062, IMG submission 187158) | Surface soil microbial communities from Centralia Pennsylvania, which are recovering from an underground coalmine fire - Coalmine... | ecosystem: Environmental > Terrestrial > Soil > Unclassified ... | reverse complement strand
TGATAGAGGCCTTTGCAGTTGAGCTTCTGGACGCGCGCGAGAAAGCTCGCCGGCATATGCGCGAGGCCTCGCGTGCCGTTCACGAAGTAAAGAGCGCGGTCCTCGACGATCGAGAAATCCGGTGATGCATGCTCGACGATGCCGAGCGGCTCGAGGAGGAAGCGGTTCCATTCATCCTCTTCCGCACCTCCGTCGTAGCATTTGATGATGTGCAGAGGCGCATGCGCGCTCCGCGTTCGATGGGTCTCACCGGCGATGGGTGTGCATCGGTCGCCGGCCAGCTCATCGCCGGCCGACGCAGCAAGCGTCGAGTCCAGCGAAGACACGCCCTCACCCATGGGGCGATCGCGCCGGCGCGGCGGGGGTGGGAACGGGCGACGATATCGGGCTCGATGATGCCAGGGATCTGAAGCGCAGGGCGATGCGCCGCCGCTGCTGATCGGCAAGCGCATAAAAGCCGACCATGAGGAAGAGCAAGCTGAAGGGGTTTCCGAGATTGAAGGCGCGCGACTCGAAGAGGCCGTAAACCGCGTAACCGACAATGAGCGCCAAGGTAACCCGGCGCGTCCGTGCGTCCTCGATCGCGAGCCCGGCAAGGAAGGACCAGAGCAGGAGCCCGCAATAGAGTAAAAGACCGGCCACGCCCATATCGGCCAATGTCGAGAGATAAGCGCTGTGCGCGCCGAGCTGATCGGTTATGAACCGGTCGGATTGGTGGTAACCGACCCCGAAGAGCGGCGCTCGCATCCAGGTGTTGATGGCCTCCGCCCAGAGATCGCTGCGTCCGGTAAAGCCGCTTCCCAAGCCGCGATAGGGGTCATTGAGCTTGAACACATCGGTCGAGATGACGTCGCCGATCGCCGCCAAGTAAGACGGCACCGACATGATCACCAAAGGAATGCCGCCGACGACGGCGATCGCCGCGACGAGGCGATAGCTTCTGAGGCGTACCGCCGAGGCGATCATCAAGGTGAGCAACGCGGCGAGGAGCCCGACCAAGCTCCCGCGTGCCGAAGCATCGTAGATCGTCAGCAATCCCGCGCCCAAGCCGAAGAGCGCGACGGGCAGGCGCTTGGCGGCGACGGCCGCGAGCGCCACCGCTAGGCCGGTCGTGCCCCAGAAATTCGGCTGAATGCCGTTGGCGGTGAGGCGGCCCAACACGTATTCGCCGGCAAAATTGACGTAGACGAGCAGAATGCCGATCGAGACGCTGGCGATGATCGCGGTCGAGCGCAACAGCCGCGGATCCGGCGAACCCGCGAATATAATGGCGATGCCGAGAAGGAAGGAGATGTCGCATACATAGATGAGCGGCGTCCAGTTGTCGGCGTGACCGAGAAAACTCAGCAGAACGACGAGGACGAGGACGATCGAATATTTCGCCGGCGCGGTCAGGCCGAGCGGATTGAATCCGAGCAAGAACAACTGGATGAGAACCGGGACGACGCCCGCGACCACCGCGAATTGCAACGCATTCTCGTCGCTGCCGCCGACGAGGTAGAACACCGCTTCAATGCCGAAGAGCCACAACCCGTAGGCCGCGGCGACCGCCCATAGCTTCATGGAGCCGGAACTCTCTTTCGGATCACGCAACGACACCGGAAGGGCGATGTTGTTCTGGCAACCACCGCCGACCGCGCAATTTTCGAATAGGACGAACGCTCCAGTTGGCCCAGGGTTCCGAGGGTGCTGCGGAGTGGTGCTCGGGCACTGTCCTCGAAATCAGCCGTTCATATGTGGGCTCGCCCGGTGTGCGGGTGGGCTGAGGTTGGATGGAAGGACCAATATGCGGCGCGGCATCTCTTCTCGGCATTCTCCGCTGCTGCTGGGGGCGGTGATCCTGCTTCTCGCGGGCATCGCATTCGCCCTGTGGCCGACCGGGACCGACCGGACGGTTACAACCGCGACGGCGGTCCCATCCGGCGCGGCTCGAGCTGAAATCTCCGCCACCGATGTCGCGGCGAGCCTGCCGGCGGCGCTCCCGGTGCCGCCGCCCGCCGCTTCAGCCGGCTACACCGCGCTCGCCTTTCACGACGAATTCGATCGCGACAGCGTCTCTCTCGACAGCAGCGGCGACGGACCTTGGTGGGACGGTGCCGGGACCTATCTCGGGCGCGAAAATATAAGGATCGCCGACTCGGTCCTCACGCTTCACTATGACGGAAAACATCAAGGCGGAATCGCGACGGCGCCGCAGAGCTTCGATAAGGGACAGGCGTTTCGCTACGGCTATTTTGAAGCCCGGATCAAATTCGATCAGGTGAAGGCGGCATGGCCGGCATGGTGGCTGTTCTCGCTCTACCATATGCAGGGAAAAGACAAGGTTCCGCACGGGCAGGAATGGGCCGAGTGGGACATTTTCGAGGGCGATGGCAGCGTGCCCGGCCTGTTGATCACCACCATCCATGACTGGGTGAATTTCAAGAATTCTCAGAACGGCAACAACATCCACCATATGAATGCCGATCTGTCGCAATGGCATGTCTACGGAGCTCTGGCGGTGCCGGGGAAGGTCACCTGGTACTTCGATGACAAGCCGTTCGCCTCGGCCGCCGAGCCGGCGATCTTCGGGCGTGATGCCATGATGCTCAATCTGAGCGTCAACGATCACGGCGGCGCGCCGCCTTACGACATGAAAATCGACTGGGTGCGCGTCTGGCAGCGGCCGCGATAGACTCTATTGCGGGTGGCGATTCACGATGCCGAGAATCGCTTCGACCTTCGCCGGATCGACCTCGATGTTGTCGCGCACGAGCGGCGCCGCCGATTTCGTGTGCCCGCGCTTTGCCTCGCCGAGCAGGTAGTAGTATCGCAGGCCGAGTTGATTGGCCAATGCCCAGTAGCAGACATTCACATAACGCGGGCTGAAGAACTCGATCACGGTGGTCCCTCTCGGACAGAAGACGAGATTGGACAACCCCGCGCCATGCGCGGCCATCACGACGCGTGCGTTTGCGAACAATTCGACCTGCTCAAGAAACGACAGGTCCTCGGGAAAGAAGATTTCGAAGCCATTGCGCTTCAATATCTCGACAATCGCAGCTTCGTTGAGCACCCGGCGCGTGCCTTCCCGCTCGCGCGAAATATAGATCTTCCGCTCGGGCTGCGCCGGCTGCCTTACATGTTTCAAGAAGTTGTCGCGCAGAAAGTCGCATACCCATCGCGGTGGGTTTCCCGAAAGGCCGGGCATGGTCGGCACGATCAGCCGACTCGCCTCGATATACTGTCCGCCTTCGCTGATGATGTGCCGGTTGCCCAATCCGACCAGTTCCAGGCTCTCGCGCTGAAACCGCGTCTGCCGCGGCGCGATGATCCGGTCCCAGGCCACCCCGCTTTCCGCCAGCAGCCGTAGGCGCGGCAGCGAATCGAACATCCAGTGGAAGAAGAAATTGCTGTGGCATGTCGTCAGCACCGCAACCGATTCCTCGATGCGCGTGAGTGGCGGCAGCTTGAGCCGGAGAAAAACCTGGTTGCCGGCGGGGTCGTCGCCGAGCCCGTCATGCGACACATCGGTGATCAAGCAATCATCGGGCCCGATCACCTGCCCGGTATCCGTCAGAACGCGCCCCCCGGCAATCACCGCGACGCCTTCTGCCGGCGAGAGGCGGCTCATCTCTACCACGAAACTCCGGTGGACAGAGCCGTCAAGCGAGTAGGGCGGCGCGCGCTTGATGGTCTTGTTCGGGCGCAGCGCAATATAGGATACCCGGCCGCTGTCGCGGCGCCCAGCAGCGTATTCGACGAGACTGGCACAGAAGCGGCGCGGCGGGCCGAAGCGTACGGAGGAGCCCGGCAATCGGCGCAACAGCGCGCCGCCCGCAAGCACCGTCCGGAACTGCAACGATTTCATTCGTGGCAGAAGGCGCGGCGGGACGCGGCGGAGGATGAGCCTGCGGACGCTTGGCTTCATCGCGGTCGCGCCGGGCGAGGGAAATTGGTTGACTGACGCAAAAGCTTCATGGCGCGAATGTGCAGGAACCTTGGCGAGAGAAACGCGGAATCCCCTGCAATGGTTCACCGCGCCCGGCGCCGATATGGGGGCGAGCGGGGGACATCAGGCGAACCGAGCGACGAGGCCGCGCAGCCGCGACAGCAATCTTCGGCGCTGCGGCGGCGGCAGCATCACCATGCCGAAAGGCGGGATGGTGATTACGGCCCACAACAAGCCGTCGAGCACCAGGCCTTCGAGGCCACCCAATCCCAACCGGAAAATCGCGCTCGCGACCAGGGCGCTCCAGCCGAACGCCAACGCTCCGACGGCGAAGCTTCGGGCCAGTTGCCCGATCGCGGAGTAGCCGAAGCGGCGCTGCACGACGAGCGGAAGAAAAAGGCCCGTCGCCACGGATTCGACGACGGCAAACCCGAATGCGGCGGCCGCGACCCCGAAGGACGGCACGAGCGCGGCCGAGAGGGCGAGGCCGATCACGGCTTGGCCGCACCAGGCGATCGCCAATGGCCGAGGATAATTGGCGAAATTGAGCAGCATCAGACCGGCCTGTCCCGGTGCGCTCAGAAACAGGCCGCCCAGAAAGCATATGAGCATGATGCTGTCGCTCGGCACCGTGCCGTGCGTCCAGAAGGCGAGAAAGGGCGCCGTCGCCCACAGAATGAAACCGCTGAACAGGCCGACCAGGCCGGTCACGATCTGACCGGTGGCCTGGTAGAGACGATAGCAATCCTGCCGCTCGCCCTGAAGATGATGCCGCGCCATTTCGATGCCGCTGCCAATGGCGAATTGATAGGCGGCTTGTCGCGCGAGGCCGGCGACGACGCGCACGAGGGTGTAGGACAGCACCGGGACCGCCGCGACGCCCAGGGCGCCGAACAAAATGATCGGCCCGCTCTGGACCAAAGCGACGGAGAGCGGTGCCGTGAAGAAAAGCAGCGACGGTGCAACGATGACGCGCAACTCCGTACGCGTCGGCACTCTGAACCCGATCACAATGTCGGCATAGCGATGCTTCAAGTCGATGATGACGGCGGCGAACAGCAATGCCGGAACGACGAAATAGCAGCTCGCCGCAACCATCGGCGGCATCCTCAGGGCGAGGACCGTGGCGACGCTGATAAGGAGAACCACGGCGTAGATGGCGAAGACGCATTCGCCGCGATTGAACTCTCCCTCCGCACGATACATCGATCGAAGGATCTCCTCGCAAAAGGAGTAGCTCACCGGAAATGTCATCAGAACGAGGCATTCCCAGATGACCTTTCGGCCCATCGCCGTGCTCGCCAGAAATCCCTGCGAATCATAAGCGATCATGGCGGCATATCCGGCGAGCAGCACGACGATGCCCACCGTCAGCGCACAAAACAGGGCCGTGCGCAGTTCACGGCGGAGGGCCGAGCGCTCGCCGCGCGCGACGAGTTCGATGAAGCGGTTGGCGAAATAGGTGCCGGCGCCGAGATTGCATGTCGTGAGGAACGACATGATGGAAAAGAGCACCACCCAGTCCTTGTAGATGGCGGGCCCCCAGGCCGCCAGGAACAGCGGCACGAGAAGCAATTGCGCGGAAATGCGGATGACCTGATTGAGAAGCTGAAACATGTAGTTGCTGACAAGTCGGCGCCGAGAGCGGCCATCGACCCTCGGCGCCGTCAGCGGCGTTTCCTGTACTTGTGCGTTGCTCATCTCTGGGCGTGAACGTTCCAAGGGGTCAACCGGTTGCAAACGCCGGCGCGGAAGGGTCTGAGGCTTCTTCGCCCGCCGGTTGGGCTCAGCGCGACCGTCAGCGCGGCGAGATCGCCGGTGCGCTTCACGCCGGGCGATGGAACCAGGAAACTTTCGGAATGTTTAGACCGGTCAGCATTTCACGCGGCAGGACGCCATGAGCGAGGTTGGGAAGCGTATTTTGGTGACGGGGGGTGCGGGGTTTCTGGGCTCGCATCTGTGCGAGCGGCTGCTGGCGCAAGGGCATGACGTGTTGTGCGTCGACAACTACTTCACCGGGCGCAAGGCCAACATCGCGCATCTCCTGGGCAACCCGCATTTCGAGGCGCTGCGCCACGACATCTGCTTCCCGCTCTATGTCGAGGTCGACGAGATCTACAACCTGGCCTGCCCCGCCTCGCCCATCCACTACCAGTTCGACCCCGTCCAGACCACCAAGACGAGCGTCCTCGGCGCCATCAACATGCTGGGGCTGGCCAAGCGGGTGCGCGCCAAGATCTTCCAGGCGTCCACCTCGGAGGTCTATGGCGATCCGGTGGTCCATCCGCAGCGCGAGGACTACCGCGGCAATGTCAACCCGATCGGCCCCCGAGCCTGCTATGACGAGGGCAAGCGCTGTGCCGAGACCTTGTTCTTCGACTATCACCGCCAGCACAAGCTGAAGATCCGGGTGGCGCGCATCTTCAACACCTATGGGCCGCGCATGCACCCCAATGACGGGCGGGTGGTGTCGAACTTCATCGTGCAGGCGCTTCGGGGCGAGCCGATCACGCTCTATGGCGCAGGGACGCAGACGCGCGCCTTCTGCTATGTCGATGATCTCGTCGAGGGCTGGCTGCGGCTGATGGCCGCGCCCGATGACGTGACCGGGCCCATTAATCTCGGCAATCCCGTGGAGACGACGGTCAGAGCCTTGGCCGAGCAGATCATCGCGCTCACCGGCTCGCGCTCCGAGATCGTGCACAAGCCCTTGCCGGTCGATGACCCGGTGCAACGCTGCCCCGACATCAGCCGCGCCCGCGACCTCCTCGACTGGCAGCCCCAGGTGCCGCTCCAACTCGGCCTCGAACGTACCATCGCCTATTTCGACAGACTCCTCGCCGGGGATGGGCAGGCCAAAAGTCCCGTACTTAGCCTATAGGCTTGAAGCCGATGCACGTCCAGAGGCGCTCGCCGGAGCCGGCGGTGAGCGCCGGGAACGGCCAATTCTTTGATTGCACGACACGTGATTTGCTCGCCTTCCGCGTTGGAACCCCTACCGCTGCTTGATCGTTGACTAGGCCGCGGCGCGCCGGTGCTGCGGTCGCATTTTTCTTCCCTTCATGCGATTGGCTGCGAAGGAGTTAAGGATGAAGTCGGCATTGGTGTGTGGCGGCGGCGGGTTCATCGGTTCGCATCTGGTCAAGCGCCTCAAGTCGGAAGGTTTCTGGGTAAGGGCCGTCGATCTCAAATATCCCGAATTCTCCGAGACGCATGCCGACGACTTCGTCATTGCCGATCTGCGCGACCCCGCCGAGTGCCGCCACGTCATCGACCGGTCGTTCACGGAGATCTATCAGCTCGCCGCCGACATGGGCGGCGCGGGCTATATCTTCACCGGCGAGCATGACGCCGATGTCATGCACAATTCCGCCTCGATCAATCTCAACGTCCTCGCCGCCTGCGTCAGACGCAACAGCCGCCGCATCTTCTATTCCTCCTCGGCCTGCATCTATCCCGCGCACAACCAGCTCGACCCCGACACGCCGATCACGCGCGAGAGCAGTGCCTATCCCGCCAATCCCGACAGCGAATATGGCTGGGAGAAATTGTTCAGCGAGCGCCTCTATCTCGCCTTCAGCCGGAACCATGGCATCACCGCGCGCATCGCGCGCTATCACAACATCTTCGGACCGGAGGGTACATGGACGGGCGGGCGCGAGAAGGCGCCCGCCGCGCTTTGCCGCAAGGTCGCCGAGGCCCATGACGGCGGCTCGATCGAGATCTGGGGCGACGGCAAGCAGACGCGCTCCTTCCTCTATATCGACGAATGCATCGAGGGCACGCTGCGGCTGATGCGCTCCAACTTCTCCGGGCCGGTCAATATCGGCTCCGACGAGATGGTGACGATCAACGATCTCGCGGGAATGATCATCGAGATCGCGGGAAAGCGCCTATCGCTCGAGCACATACCGGGTCCGCTTGGGGTGCGCGGGCGCAATTCGGACAACGCGCTCATTAAGGAGCGTCTCGGCTGGGCACCGAACCAGCCGCTGAAGGAGGGGATCCGGGCCACCTATGCTTGGGTCTCGGGACAGGTAAGGCGCAACGCGCGGCCGACCGCGATCGCCGCCCAATAACCCATGCGCCTCGCCATTTGCGATTATTCCGGCCATCCCTTCCAGGTGGAGCTCAGCCGCTGTCTCGCCTCACGCGGGCATCCGACGCTGCATCTGCATTTCGCCGAATTCCAGACGCCGAAGGGAGCGCTTACGCGTCTGCCCAACGACCCTCAGAATTTTCAGGTCGAGGGCGTTCGCCTCGGCCGTCCTTTCGATAAGGGCAAATTCTTCCGCCGTCGCTTTCTCGAAGCCGAGATCGGCCGGCGCATCGCCGGTCGCGCGGCCGATTTTCGCGCGGATGTGGTGATCGGCTGCAACATGCCGCTTGATGCGCAGCAGAAATTGCGTAGCTCCTGCGCTCGGCGCGGTGTCGCCTTCATCTTCTGGCTTCAGGACATCTATTCCAAGGCGATCGACCATTATCTCCGGGCGCGGTTCGGCTTGCTCGGACACGCGATCGGCAGCTACTACACGCATCTCGAAGCCGATCTGCTGCGCAACAGCGACGCCGTCATCGCCATCTCCGAGAAATTCGTCGCGCCCCTGGCGCGCTGGGGGGTGGAGTCGCGCCGGATTCGCGTCATTCCCAACTGGGCGCCGCTCTCCGAGATCTATCCTGTCGCGAAGAACAACGAGTGGGCGCGTCGCCACGGCCTGGACGACAAATGCGTCGCGCTTTATTCCGGGACATTGGGCCTGAAGCATGACCCCGCCCTGTTGCTCGAAGCGGCTCAGGCGGGACGCGGACGCGGCGTCCATGTGGCGGTGATCTCCGAAGGCGCCGGCGTCGATTGGCTGGCGCGGAAAAAGCACGAGCTCGGCGTCGACAACCTCGTCCTGCTGCCGTTCCAGCCCATGGAGCGCTATCCCGAGGTCCTTGGCGCCGGCGACATCCTTCTGGCCATGGTGGGAGAGGAGGCGGCAGCATTCAGCGTACCGTCCAAGATCCTGAGCTATCTCGCGGCCGGCAAGCCGATCGTCGCCTCGATCGCGGGGGACAATGATGCGGCCACAACCATTCGCGATGCCGGCGCCGGTCTCGTCGTCCGGCCGAGCGACCGCCGGTCATTCGCCGATCGGATTCTCGACCTCGCCGCCGATCCTTTGCTGCGCGCGACGCTTGGGCAAAATGCGCGTGCCTTTGCCGAAAGCCGGTTCGATGTCGAGCGGATCGCCGACCGGTTCGAGGACGTGCTGCAAGGCCTGTTCCTCGCCGCCGATCGGCCGGCGCTGCTCAGCCGTTGGCGCGGCGCAGCCGCAACGCATAGATGAGATGAGACAGGACGATGCGTGGGCGGATCAGCCCATCCGCCCAGAAATGCCGCAATTGACGCAGCGCCTGCGGCCAATCCCCTTCGCGCATCAGAACGAGCACGATCACCAGCGCGTTATATCCGAGCTTCATCTCGAAATACCGCTTGTGCCGCGGAATTTCCCGATCGCGTAGCATCTGCTCCCAATAGAGCATGGCGTCCCGGGCGTTGGTGAGCCGGCGATCGAGCCGCCGCTTGATGCTGTTGCCCGCGGAATTCTCGTGATAGCGGAATTGGGTGAGGCGCCGCGGCACGTAGTAGAGACCCTTGCCGGTCCGCGCGGCAAGATAGGCCAGGTAGAGGTCGAGCCCGAAGAACATGTCGAGCGGTATCCGGTGCCACTCGATGTCGGAGCGACGCAGCACCGCCGCCGAGAAAGTGCAGATCGAGCGATAGACCAGCGCGACCTCGTCGAAGGGCCGGTAGACGCCCTCGCGCAGCCGATGGCGTTGCCAACGCCGCGTAACGATGTCGCTCACGGCGTCGTTCTCGTGTCCCTCGGCGTCGATGATCGAGTGGTCGCAGCAGGCGAGGACGAGGGATGCATCAGCTTCGAGCGGCGCGACCAAGGTCGCCAGGAATTCCGGATGCCAGCGATCATCATCGCTCAATATGGCGACGTATTTGCCGCGCACATGAGTGTAGGCACCGGTCACATTGGCGGTCTGGCCGACATTGGTGGCGTGGCGAAAATAGCGGATGCGCGGATCGCCAAAGCTCGCGACGACATCGACGGGGTCGACAGGGCTATGGTTGTCATGGACGATGAGTTCAAAGTCGCCAAAGGTCTGGGCCAGGACCGTCTCGATCGCCCCGCGCAGATAGTCGGGCCGATTGAAGGTCGGAATGATGACGCTGACGAGAGGCGGCCCTCGATCGGCCATTATGATCTTCTCTCCTCAGGAGCGTGCTACCGGTAGTATTCGCGCAGCCGCCCGGAATAGAGCACCGAATCCGTGAACCCGTCCTTGGCATGCGCCTTGACATCGACGGCGATCAATGCCGCGCCTGCGACGTGCGCGCCGGCCTCGAAGAGCTGACGCAAAGCCGCCGCGGCGACTTTTTGCGATGTCGAGGCCCAACGTACGACGAAGATCGTCTTCTCCGCCAGCGTGGCGAGGATCTTCGTGTCGGTCACCGCCAGCACGGGCGCCGAGTCGAGAATGACCATGTCGTAGCGCTCCATGAGGCCGCGGAGCAATTGCTTGAACCGGTCCGAGGACAGGAGGTTGGGCGGCATCTGCGGCTGATCGCCGGCGGGGATCACATCGACCCCGCCGGGTCCGGCGGTATAGATGACGTGCTCGAGCGGGTTGCGGTTCACCAGCCAATCCACGAGGCCCGGCTTGCTCGCGACACCTGCGAGACGATGAAGCGCCGGCCGCCGCAGATCGCCATCGATGATGACGACCCGCTGGCCATAGCGCGCCACGGTCTGGGCGAGCGACATCGCGAGCGTCGACTTCCCTTCGCCCGGCAGCGCCGACGTGACCAGCACGACGCGCGGCCGCTGATCGACGTCAGACAGCATCAGATTGGTGTGAATGCTGCGTATCGATTCGGCATAAGCCGAGAGCGGACGGTCGAGCACCTCCTGCTCCGGCCGCCCCGTCGCCCGGCGCAAGCCGGCCAGCGCCGGCACCATGCCGAGCGCGTGGACTTTGAGCGTGCTGCGCACCTGATCCATGCTGCGGATGGCGACGTCGAGATTCTGGCAAGCCAGCGCCAGCAGAACGCCGACGACGAAGCTGGTGAGCGCGCTCAGGATGATGAGCACGGCTTTCTGCGGGAAGCTTGGCTTCGTCGGCACCGGCGCATGCGAGATGATGTCGGCGTCAGGCTGTTGGAAGCTGTCCTGGCTCTGCGTCTGCTTGAACTGCGTGAGAAAATTCTCATAGAGCGTGCGGTTCGCCTGCGCTTGGCGCTCGAGGTCGCGGAGCTGCACCTCGGCGATGTCGTTGCGCGACGCCTCGGCCTTCATCTTGGCCAGCATAGTGTTGAGCGCCTGCTCGCGCGCCTGCTGGGTCGCCACGTCGTTGCGCAGCGCGTCGATGATGCGCGCGACCTCGGTTTGGATCTTGCTGCGTATCTCGGCGATCTCGGCGCGCACGGCGATGATGCGCGGGTGCTTGTCGCCATATTGCGCGGCGAGATCGGCGGCGCGGCGTTGCGCATCGGCCTCCTGGGCGCGCAGCCCCTGGATCACCGGAGATTGCAGGACCTCGAGGAGATTGTCGTCCTGAATGGCGGCATCGACATTGGCTCCTTTGCCCCGCGTAATGCCGGAGCGCTGGATCTGCGCGAGCCGCGATTGCGCTTCGAGATATTTGGTGTGCGCGGTGATGGCTTCGGCGGAGACCTGCGCCATCTGCTGCGTCGTGAGCGTCGTGCCCTGAGTGCCCGGCGCGGACGGCGTCTGGGTGCGCAGCAGGCCGTTTTCGTTGCGGAATTTCTCGACCGCGTCCTCGGAGACCTGGACCTCCTGCCGCAGCGAGTTCAGGCGTTCGGCCAGCCAGACATTGGCGCGCTTGGTCGCCTCGAACTTCTGATCGAGGCGCGCGACGATATAGGCATCGGCGAGCGTGTTGGCGACCTGCGCGGCGGTGACGGGATTCTCCGACTCGAACGAGATCGTGATGATGCGCGAATGGCCATCGTTTGCCACCTTGAGCTTGTCCTCGAAGGTGTCGACGATCTTGC
>Ga0209062_1005645_pt1 | contig 12006 bp, 12 predicted proteins | sample Coa_R2_2_FD_187158 | JGI IMG/M metagenome (GOLD analysis project Ga0209062, IMG submission 187158) | Surface soil microbial communities from Centralia Pennsylvania, which are recovering from an underground coalmine fire - Coalmine... | ecosystem: Environmental > Terrestrial > Soil > Unclassified... | reverse complement strand
GCGCTACGATCGCAAACGCGACAAGGCCGAGATAGAACGCACCGCCGATACGGACGACGATCAGTCAGCCTAAGGGCCGCCCCAAAACGCGTCGGCCGTCTGCGCGAGCGTCGCGGTCGCGCGCTGAAGACGGCTGCCCAGATCGCTCAGGCGCTCCTCGAAGGCTTGCGCGATCGCGCGAGCGAGCCGCGCACCCTGCGCGGTCAGCGCGAGGCGCACCGCGCGCCGATCTTCCCGCGAAACGTCGCGCGAAAGCAGCCGCTTGTGCACGAGACGGTCGACGACGCTGGTCAGCGTGGAGCGGCGATGAAGGAACGCGCGATGCACGTCGTTGATCGTGCTTTCCGGCTGCCGAAGCAATAACAGGAGAACGAGCGCTTCGGGCTGCGTAACGGCGTCCCCGAACTTCTCGTCGACGAACAAGCCGGCGGCGTGAACGGCGCGGTGCAACTGGGTCACGTAGTCGAGCGCATCGGAGGCGCGGTCGCGTTCGTTTGACATTTAATACGATTTCGTATTATCCTGTTTCGTATGACTAACGCGGCCTTCCTGCTCGCGGTGACCGTGCAGGCTTCGATCCTGCTTCATCTCGCCGCCCCGCCGGCCGCCGCGTTTCCGCTCTTCGATCCGGTGAACGAGACCCGGTGGGACCCGCAATGGAAACCAGTCTTTCTGGGCAGCCGCGTGCAGCAGGGCTTGGTCTTTCTGACCGCCGGCGAACGCGGCCGGGCGGTTTGGCTGCTCGATCGCTACGAACCGCAGTCCTACTCCCTTCGCTACGTCGTAACCGGCGAGCAGATCCTGGATCAGATCGACATCTCGCTTCGCGCCGACGGCGGCGACGCCAGCGTCGCGACGGTCACTTACACGCGCACGTCGCTGGAAGCGAGCGCGGACGAACGCGTGCGGCATTTCGCCGAGCATTTTCCGCTCCAAGCACCGCACTGGGAAGCAGCGATAAACGGCGTACTGACGCGCGGCCGCTAGCAAGTCATGCCTTCTTCATTCAATGCGTTGATCGTCGAGGGCACGCACGGCGCCGGAAAGTCGACGCTGATCGATGCCCTGATCCGCAAACACGTCAGCGAAAGCCCGGAGCGCAAGGTTCGTACTCTCCTGCACCTGGCGCAATCGCACACCTACGGCCCGCTGGCGCATGGGGAGGACGCCGGCACGTTAACGGTCGCGCAGAACATCGCGCACTTGGAACATATCGTCGAAATGCTGGAATGGCTCGAGCGATCCGTACGGGATCACCAGCGGGCGGCGTGCTTTGCGATCGTCGATACGCTGCACTTGACCCATTGCGTGCGGCCGGGCCGCGTCCAGTGGGAGGATGTTGCGCCGATCGACGAACGGCTCGGCCGGATCGGATGCAAGTTGCTCTTTCTCGAGGGTTCACCCCAGACGATTCGGGCACGCGGCATCGAAGCGGCGGCCGGAACGCAATTCCTTACCGAGTACGCGCAAAAGTTCGGAAGTACCAGCGATGAGCTTTGCGCATACTTCGTGCGCGAGCAAGCGAGTATCGAAGAGCTTGCGGCACGATCTTCCATGCAGCGCAGGACGCTGAGCGCGGACGGCGCGCTCAGCCAGATCGGTCAGGCCGCGTACGCTTTCCTGCGCTCAGGATGACATAGAAAGTGCGGTGCGGCGTTCGCGCGTTTGCGCTAACAGCTGGCGCGCATGTTTGAGTGCGGCGTCGTGCGCTTCGCCCGAAAGCATCCGCGCGAGCTCGGCGGTGCGGTCTTGCGCGCCGTCGACCAGCCGCACTTCAATCGTCGCCGCCGTTTTCGTTTCGCGCTTTTCGAGCACGTAATGGCGCTCGGCCCAGGATGCGATTTGCGCCAGGTGCGTGACGCAGACGACCTGCGCGTTCTGCGCGAGGCGGCCCAGACGAACGGCGACCGCGTTGGCCGTCGCTCCGCCGATGCCCGCGTCGATTTCGTCGAAAACCAGCGCGGTCGTTCCGCGCGCTCCCGCCAGGACGACGACGAGCGCGAGCAGCACGCGCGACAGCTCGCCGCCGGACGCGACGCGGGAGAGCGGACGTTCGGGCTCGCCCTTATTTGCCGCGAAGACGAATTCGACGTCCTCGGCGCCGTTCGATCCGATCTCGGGCAGCGCTTCGAAGCGCACGCCGAACCGCGCGCCCGGCAAGGCGAGGTCGCCAAGTTCCGCTTCCACGGATTTTCGAAGTTTCGCCGCGGCCGCGTGCCGCAGCGCTGAAAGCCGCTCTGCCGCCGCCGTCAGGCCCTGCGTTGCTTGCCGGATGCGGCGATCGAGTTCGATCCGGCGTTCGTCCTTGTTCGAAAAACGATCGACGGTTTCCGCGAACTCCTCGCGCGCTTGAAGGACGGCTTGGATGGAACCGCCGTGCTTGCGTTTGAGCCGGTCGAGCAGATCGAGGCGTGCGTTAATCGTCTCGAGTTCCGCCGCATCGAATTCGAGGCTCTCGAGTTCGCGTGCCGCCTCCGAGGCGAGTTGACCCGTTTCGCTTTGCAATGCCGCTGCGGACGAAGCCATTTGCGCGAATCGCTCGCCGTAGTGCGCGAGGTGATCGAGCGCTGCGCAAGCCGCACCTAAGGCATCCTGCGCGGAGCCATCCTCGCCGGCAAGTGCCCCGTACGCGGTGCGCAGGCTCACGGCGATCTTCTCGGCGTCATCCAATATCCGCCGCCGCTCCGTCAGGCGCTCGTCCTCGCCCACTTCAGGTGCCGCGGCATCGATCTCTTCGAGCGCGTATTTCGCATACGCGTACTGCTCGGCCAGCCGGCGTTCGTCGCCCTCCAAGGTCTGCAACTCCCGCACCAGGCGCGCACGCTCGGCATACTTCTCCGCGGTGACCGTCCGCGCGGCGATCGTCTCTTCTCCGCCGTACGCGTCCAAAAAGTGCCCGTGTTGCGCCGGTAACAGCAAACGCTGCGCTTCGTGCTGTCCGACGATGTCGACGATCTCGGCGGCAAGATCGCGCGCGTACGCGGCGTTGACGGGGCGGCCGTTCACGCGCAGCGAGGATTTGCCCGCCTCCGTCATCTCGCGAGAAATGACCGCGTCCTCGTCATCGTCCATTCCGAATCCATCGGATTCCAGCCGAGCTCGAAGCGTGATGCCCGGTTCGAAGTGGAGCGCCGCGTACGCGCGCGGCCGCCCGCGCCGCACCACGTCGGGGCTCGAACGTTCGCCCAAGACGAACGCAAGCGCGCCCAGCACCATCGTTTTTCCGGAGCCCGTTTCACCGGTGAAGATCGTCGTGCCCGCGGCGAACTCGATCTCCGCGCGCGGAATCAGGCCGAAGTCTTCAATTTCCAGGCGGCGCAGCACGGTTGCTAGTCGCGGTTGTTCCGGTCTTTGATCGAGACACCCCAGAGAAGTTTGTCCTCCAAACGCTCGAAAAAGCGCAGACGCTCGAGCCGCGCAAAACGTACCGGGCGCGGATGGCGTTCTATCACGACACTGGCGCCGGGATCAAGGTCGCTGACGACCTCGCCGTCGCACTCCAAGTTCGCGTGAACGATCTCCGAGTCGCACGTCACCGTAATGCGCGAGCTGCCCGGCACGATGAGCGGCCGCGAAAACAACGTGTGCGGCAACAGCGGTACGATCCCGAACGCATCGACGTTGGGTGCGATGATGGATCCGCCGGCGGAAAGGAAATAGGCGGTAGAACCGGTGGGTGTAGCGACGCAGATTCCGTCGGCGGGGACGTGAGCGACTTCCTCGTCGTTCAAATGGAGTCCGAACGGGACCAGGCGGGCCACGCCGCCCTTACGCACGACAACGTCATTGAGCGCAAAGAACGATCGCGATCCGCTGTGAGCGCAAAGGCCGACGCGCTCCTCGATGACCAGTCCGCGTTCGAGCAGGTCGGGCAGTTCGTCGATGCGTTCGTCGTCGTCGTCGAATTCGGTCAAAAAGCCGAGGCGCCCGGTATTCACGCCGATGATCGGCACGCCCGAGTCTACCGCAAGCCGTGCGGCGCGCAGCAGCGTACCGTCGCCGCCGACGGTCACCAGCAGGGCCAGGCCGTCCATCCCCGAGCCGTCTGAAGAGATCGAGACAGTATAGCCGGCCCGTTCGAAGCCGGCCGCGACGCGTGACGCCACTACGCGCGCGTTCTCGCGGTTCGGATCGGCGTACAGGCCGATCTGGCGCTTTTTCAGGGAAACCGTCACGGTGCTTCTTCTTCGGCAACGAGTGCATCGATCTCCGCGTCGGAGACCGCGGATCCATCGCGCCGAATATGAAAAAGAAATTCACGGTTGCCGGCCGGCCCCCGCAACGGCGAGGAGGTTGCTCCAACGACGGTCAGGCCCAGCGGCGGCATCGCATCGCGGACTTCGCGCAGCACCGCACGATGCACGGACGGATCCCGCACGACGCCGCCGCGTCCCAAGCGCTCGCGGCCGGCTTCGAACTGCGGCTTGACCAGAGCTAGAACGTCCGCTTGCTCGGCCAGATACGCGCGGGCGCGGGCGACGATCGTTTTGAGCGAGATGAACGATGTGTCGATCGCCGTGAGATCGAAGGCTCTCCCGCCGAACGCGTCATCGGGCAGCAGGCGGAAATTCGTTCTTTCCATCACCGTCACGCGCGGGTCGTTGCGCAGTCTCCAATCGAGTTGGCCGTAGCCGACGTCCACGCTGGTCACGTGGGCCGCCCCCGCCTGCAAAAGACAATCGGTAAATCCGCCGGTGGAAGCGCCTACGTCGAGCGCGTATTTTCCGCTCGCGTTTACACCGAACGCGACGAGCGCGTGCTCGAGCTTTTCGCCGCCCCGGCTGACGAATCGGCGCGGGCGATCGATCTCGATGTGCGCATCGTCGCTTACTCCGGCGCCCGCCTTCGTCGCGGCCCGGCCGTCGACGCGAACGCGGCCTTCCATGATTAAGCTGCGCGCCTGCGAACGCGTGATACCTTCACGCTCGGCCACTGCTTGGTCCAGACGCTGCGCCACACGGCCCTCTTCGCGTTCGAGCGCCGGATTGTCTGCGCGAGCCGTCGCCGCCCCGCGGCACCGAAAGATAGGGTACGCGCATGCGTCGAATGCCGGCAAGATGCGGCTGCTGAATGTTGTGCTTGCCATCGCCCTGGTCGCCCCGGCGCCGGCCTCGCCCGGCACGGTGCAGGCGCAGCGCGTCACGATCGTGCGCGACGATTGGGGCATCGCCCACGTGCACGGCAAAACCGACGCCGATGCCGTCTTCGGCATGGTGTACGCGCAGGCCGAGGACGACTTCAATCGCGTCGAAACAAACTACTTAACCGCGCTAGGCCGCACCGCCGAAGCCGACGGGGAATCGGCGCTCTATCAAGATTTGCGTCAACGGCTGTGGGTCGACCCCGCCGATCTGCAAGCGCGGTACGCGCGCAGTCCGTCGTGGTTACGCTCGATTATGGACGCGTGGGCCGCGGGCCTGAACTATTACCTGCAGACGCATCCGTCGGTGCATCCGCGCGTGCTGACGCACTTCGAGCCGTGGATGGCGCTGGCATTTACCGAAGGCAGCATCGGCGGCGACATCGAGCGCGTTTCGCTCGACGATCTGCAGGCGTTTTACGGAACGGGGCGCGTTGCACGTGCCGGCCGCACCGAAAGCGCGCAAATACCGGTCCGCGACCCGCAGGGCTCGAACGGCATTGCCATCGCACCGCGGAATACCGCCGGCGGTCACGCGCTGCTGCTGATCAACCCGCACACCTCGTTTTACTTTCGGTCGGAACTCCAAATGTCCAGCGACGAAGGGCTGGACGCGTACGGCGCCGCCACGTGGGGCCAGCCGTTCATCTACCAAGGCTTCAATAAGCATGCCGGCTGGATGCACACGTCGACCGGCGCCGACAACGTCGACGTCTTCGCGGAAAGCATCGTCAAGAAGAACGGCACGCTGTATTACCGGTACGGCGGCGATCTGCGGCGCGTAACCGTATCGACGGTCGTGCTGCGCTACCGCACCGCGGACGGCGCGATGGCGAGCAAGACGTTCACCGTTTATCACACGCACCATGGACCGATCGTCGCTTCCAGCCAAGGGAAGTGGCTGGCGCAGGCGCTGATGTTCCGGCCCGTCCGGGCGCTCGAGCAATCGTTTCTTCGCACGAAAAGCACGGACTTTGCATCCTACCGGCGGATAGCCGAGCTCGACGCCAACTCGTCCAATAATACGATCTTCGCCGACGACAAGGGCGAGATCGCATTCCTGAATCCGCAATTCATGCCGCAGCGCGACGACCGCTTCGACTATACCAAACCGGTCGACGGCTCCGATCCGGCAACGGATTGGCACGGCGACACGCCGCTCGACCGCGAACCGAACGTCGTCAACCCCGGCGTGGGCTGGGTCTTCAACTCGAACGACTGGCCGTACTCGGCGGCCGGACCCGACAGTCCCAAACGCAGTGCATTCCCGCGGTACATGGATACGGCAGGGGAAAACGAGCGCGGCATCCACGCGACGCTATTGCTGCAGGGGCGCCGCAACTTCTCGCTGAGCGGCCTTCTGCACGCAGCGTTCGATCCGAATCTGCCGCTTTTCGCCGCCCTCGTTCCAACATTGCTGCAAGCGTACGAGGCGGCTCCGGAAAGCGACCCGATGAAGGCGAAACTCCGCGCGCCGGTCGCCGAGCTGCGCGCTTGGAACGATCGATGGTCCCCGGAGTCCGTCGCCACGTCGCTTGCGATCTTCTGGGTAAACCACTTGGCTAAAACCGTGAAAAGCGCCGAACGCGATGCCTTGCTCGCGGCACCCGCTCGAGTAAAACTGCAGGCGCTATCGGACGCAGTGGATGGCCTGAACGCAGACTTCGGCACGTGGCGAACGCCGTGGGGAAACATCAACCGGTTTCAACGGCTCGACGACAGCATCAAACCGCACTTCGACGATGCCAAACCGAGCATACCGGTTCCGTTCGTCGCCGGCACGTGGGGATCGCTAGCCGCGTTTTACGCATATCCCGGCGCGAACACCAAGCGCTGGTACGGCGTCTCGGGTAACAGTTTCGTCGCCGTGGTCGAGTTCGGCAAGCGGGTGCGGGCGATCGCGGTTACGGCCGGCGGCGAGAGCGGGCATCCGAATTCGCCCCACTTCGACGACGAAGCCGTGCGCTATGCAAGCGGCAATTTGCGTCCGGTTTATTTCTATCCCGACCAGCTGCGCGGCCATACCGCGCGCGTTTACCACCCCGGTCAGTGACCCTCGAACTTAAGAACGACCGACGTGTCGCGCTGACGCGGTGAAATCGTCCAGTAACAATCGAGCAGCCGATCTTTCTCGACCTGATCTACGAGACGGAAACCGTGGCGTTCGTAAAGGCGAATCGCCCACGCCGCATCGGCCCACGTGCCGACCAGCAGGGCCGTGGACGCCTCGCTCGTCAGCGAATCGAGCAGGGCGCCCCCAATGCCGCGACCTTGGTGCGCGGTTCGCACGTACGCGTGGCGAATCAACGTCACGTCCTTGACGGCTTGGATCCCCATGACCCCCAGTATTTCGCTGCCGTTGTCCCAGGCCCAAAACTGCACGCCGGCGTCGATCTCGGCTTCGAGCTCCGAACGCGACATGTACGGTTCGTGCCAGCAGTCGTCCGGAATTACGCCTTTATAAGCAATGGCGGCGTCGTTGATAATCGCATCGATGACGCCTGTATCCGCCGGCGTGCAGGGCCGAATCCGATACTTCATTCGCCGGATCGTCGGGTAAGAGTGTGAAAAAACTATGAGCGGGCGCCTAGAACGGGATCTCGCCCTCGTCGGCCGGCTGTACGGTTTGGCTCATCGCGCGATCGATCTGCTCTTGCGCGCCCTTGAGCAATAGCTCGCAGTCCGCCGAAAGCGCTTTGCCCTCTTTGAACAGGGCGACTGCGCGATCGAGCTCGACGTTCCCGCTCTCCAGCTCTTTCACGATTGCTTCCAGCCGCGCGATCTTCTGTTCGAACGCGCCGGTAGTTTGGTCAGGCATCGAGCTCCTTTACTTCCACCCGCGCGCGCAGACGCCCCCGTTGCACCTGGGCCTCAATCACCGCATTCAGAGGAACTGCTTCCGAATCGCGCACCGCGCGTCCATCCAGCGTGACGATCGCGTAGCCGCGTTCGAGCGGCGAACGCGGGTTCGACGCGTCGAGTTTTGCACGCAGGAGCTCGAAGCGGCGGCCGGCAGGCGCAAGGGTGTGGCGCGCCAGCGAGTCCAAACGCGAGCGCAGGCCCGCGAGCCGTTCGCCGCGCTGCGCGAGACGCCGCTGCGGAGTCAGGGCGTCGAGCCGCCGCTCGATTTGCCGCAGCTTTCGCTCGCCTTTGTTGATGCAATTGTCCGCAGCTCGCTTCAGCGAGCCCGAAACCTCGTCGAATCGTTGAGCGCGTGCCGTGTAGTGGCGGCGCACCGCGTGCTCGATCGCGTCCAGCGCGCGTTGAACGCGCGTAAGGTAGTGCTTTCCAATCCCGCCGAAATAGTGCGCCGCATTTGACGGCGTCTCGCAGGTGACGTCGGCAACGAAATCGCTCAGATGCACGTCGGGTTTGTGTCCGATTGCCGAAAGTACGGGATGTTTTGCGCGAACGATCGCGCGGACGACCGGTTCGCGATTGAAAGGAAACAGCGACTCGTACGATCCGCCGCCGCGCGTGAGCACGATCGCGTCCACGTCCATACGCGATGCCTTGTCGATCGCTTCGGCGATGTCGATCTCCGCGCCATCCCCTTCGACGCGCGTCGCTACCGTAAGGACCTGAATGAACGGCGCCTCGCGCGCGATCGTGACGAAGAAATCTTCGACCCCGCGCCCGTCCTTTGCCGAGATCACGGCGACCCGCCGGGGGAACTCCGGCATCGGCCGCTTGCGCGAGTCTTCGAACAGACCCTCCCTGCGGAACTTCTCCTTGAGCGCTTCGAACTGCGCGAACAGCACGCCGGCGCCGGTGAGTTCGATGCTCTTGACGATCAGCTGATATTGGCTGCGCGGCGCATAGGTGGCGAACTCGCCGCCGCAGATGATCTCGTCGCCGTCTTTGAACGGCGGCAGCTTGACGGCGTCGCCGGCCCATACAACACACTCTAGGACGTCGGTGCCTTCTTTGAGTTTGAAATAGAGGCGTCCGTTCTTGTTCGAAAACCCGGAGACTTCGCCGCGCACGCGCATTCCGGCGAGCGTTTTGTTCAAGGAAATGAGCCGCCGGATGTAATCGACGACCTTGCTGACGCCTTGAACTTGCTCGATCGGCTGCGGAGGGCCGGGCGCGCGCGTAAACAGCGAGTCTTGCTTCACGGCGCTTGCGAAGCTGCGGGGTCGGGCGGCGCCGCGGTGGGCTCGGGCGAGAACGTCGGCGCGGGCGGCAGATCGGCCGAATTGTTGGAAAGCCCCACGCCTTCGCCATAACCGTTGGCGTTGAGCGGCCGCGGCTGCGCGCACGGCGAGAGCGGTTCGGTTCCGTTCAAATAATACTCGTACGGTCCGTAACTGCGCCCGCAGCTCGCGACCTTCTTGACTTCGTCGCCGGGAAAGACGAAATCGTGCTTGGCGACGTTCTGCAGCGCATTCTTCATGAATCGCGCCCAAATGCGTGCCGGAATGTTTCCGCCGTACGATTCGTTCATCGGGTGGTAATTGTCGTTACCGATCCATACCGCGGTCACGAGATCGGGCGTGAACCCGACGAACCATGCGTCGCGAAAATCCGTCGTCGTTCCGGTTTTACCCGCGGCGGGGCGATCGATAACTGCGTTGGGATATCCCGTGCCGTGATTAATGACGTCCTCCATCATCGTCGTCATGATGTAGGCCGTGCCCGCGCTGACCACTTCGGTCTGCTCCGGATATTGATTGTCCAGAACGACGTTGCCGAGCGAATCTTTGACGATCCGGAACGCGGACGGATCGATGTGCACGCCTTGATTGGCGAGCGTGGAATATCCGGACGCCTGGTCGAGCGGAGTGATGACGGAGGTGCCCAGCGCGAGCGAAAGATTCGCCTCCAGCGTCGACGCAACGCCCATGCGGTGCGCGTACTGGATGACGCGATCCACTCCGAGCTGCTCGAGCAGCTTCACCGCAACGATGTTCCGGCTTTGGGCCAGCGCCGTGCGCAGCGTAATCGCGCCCATGTAACTGTGATCGTCGTCCTGCGGCGACCACGTGCCGCCCGTACCGTCCGGGTAGCTCACCGGCGAGTCGTCGATGATCGTCGTCGGCGGCATTCCGCTGTCGATCGCGGCCGTATAGACGTAGACCTTGAACGACGAACCCGGCTGCCGGTGCGCCTGCCACGCGCGATTGAATTGATTCGCGAGCGAGAAATGCGTACCGCCGACCATCGTCAGAATCTCGCCGGTGGTCGGGCGGATAGCAACCAAAGCGGCTTCGTCGGCGCCGATGCCTTCGAGCGCCGCTTGGTTGACGCCCCAGTCGACGGCATCTTGTCCGATTTGCTCCATCCGCGGGTCGACCGTCGTGTACACCTGCAGACCGCCTTCATAGGTGGCCTGACGCCCGAAGTCGTGCTCGAGCTGCGCGACCGCGTACGTCGTAAACCACGGCGCGCGAAAGCCTTGCAAACCGGCAGGCCGTTCGCCGGCGAGCTGCAGCGGCGCAGCCGCCGCTTCGTCGGCTTGTGCTGACGTGATGTAACCGCTCTCGGCCATGCGATCGAGCACGTGACGCTGCCGCTCGCGCGCCAACTGCAGATTGACGTACGGCGAGTAGTCCGATGGGGCCGCGACGAGCCCGGCCAGCAACGCGGCCTGACCGGCCGTCAATTTGTCGACACCCTTACCGAAGTAGGTGTGCGCCGCGGCATCGACGCCGTACGCGCCGGAACCCAAGTAGATCAGGTTGAGATACCGCTCGAGAATTTCGTCCTTGGTGTAGTAGCGGTTGATCTCCATCGCGAGCAGCGCTTCCTGAATCTTGCGCGAGATCGTTTGCTTGTCGGTCAAGAACAAGCCGCGTGCGAGCTGCTGCGTGATCGTCGAGGCGCCCTGTTCGATATGGTGGTGCATGAAGTCCGAGACGCCGGCGCGGATGATGCCGCCGAAGTCCACGCCGTTGTTTTGGTAGAACGTGTGGTCTTCGTTGGCGATGAACGCCTCGCGGACGATCGGCGGAATCTTTGCAATCGGCACCCAGATGCGGTTCTCTTTGTAGAGATTGGCCAGCAGCGAACCGTCCCGCGCGTAGATGCGCGTCGGGCGTGCGGGCTGGTAATCCGCCATGCGGCTGATGTCGGGCAGATTCCGCGAGTATGCCGCCACGATGCCCGCAATCGACCCGGCGACAAAGAGTACGACCAACAGCACCGCGATGAACAGCGCGCGAAGAATCCTACGCATGGCCGTTCCCCGTTACTACAGCCGAGAGAACGCCGTTGACGAAGCGTCCGGAGTCTTCGGTCGAGAAGCGCTTTGCCAATTCTACTGCTTCGTTGATGATGACGGGCCGCGGCGTTTGGGGCCGGTGCCGCAACTCGAACGTTCCCATTCGCAGCAGCAAACGATCGATCGTCGGCAACCGTTCGATGGTCCAGCCCTGCAGCAGGGGCGAAATTGCCTGGTCGCTCTCCTCGGAATGCTCGAGCGTTCCCAGCACGAGGTCTTTGACGAAGAGGCGATGCGAGCTCTCGCTGAAGGTCGCCAAATACTCCTCGAGCACTTCGGCCGGGTCGCGATGTCCGATTTCAACCGAAAACAGCGCCTGCAGTGCGAGCTCCCGGGCCATCCTGCGTGAAGGCATGGGCTACACCGTCGCGTGCATGAGGTTGGGCAGAAAATCGATCGCGTAGTGGCCCGAGCGAAACTCCGGGGTCGCCAGAATCTCGAGACACTGATCGATCGTGGTCCTCACGCCGTCGACCACGGTCTCGTGCAGCGCGCGCTGCATGCGCGCGATCGCGTCGTCGCGCGTCTGTCCGAATGCGATGACCTTCGCCAGCATCGAGTCGTAGAACGGCGGCACCATCGCCCCGGAATACACGTGCGTATCGACGCGGATGCCCGGACCGCCGGGGAAGACCACTTCGGT
>Ga0209062_1005644_pt1 | contig 12009 bp, 5 predicted proteins | sample Coa_R2_2_FD_187158 | JGI IMG/M metagenome (GOLD analysis project Ga0209062, IMG submission 187158) | Surface soil microbial communities from Centralia Pennsylvania, which are recovering from an underground coalmine fire - Coalmine... | ecosystem: Environmental > Terrestrial > Soil > Unclassified ... | reverse complement strand
GGCACGGCCTCGGAGCTGGCCACGCGGCTCTCGGGCAGCAGCGACCTCTATCAGGACGACGGCCGCAAGCCTTACGCCAGCATCAACTTCATCACCTGTCATGATGGCTTCACCCTCCAGGACCTGGTCAGCTACAACCAGAAGCACAACGAGGCCAACCGTGAGGACAACCGCGACGGGTCCAACGACAACAACAGTTGGAACTGCGGCGAGGAAGGTCCGACCGACGACCCCGACATCATCGAGCTGCGCGAGCGGCAGAAACGCAACCTAGTCTCCCTGCTGATGCTGTCGATCGGCGTGCCCATGATCCTGGGCGGCGACGAGCTGAGCCACAGCCAGCAGGGGAACAACAACACCTACTGCCAGGATAACGAGCTCACCTGGCTCGACTGGGACCTGGACGAGCGGCGCCGGGCCTTCCTGGAGTTCACCCGCAAGGTGATCCTGCTGCGGAAGACCCAGCCGGTGTTCCAGCGGCGGAAGTTCTTCCTGGGCCGCGCGATCCGCGGCTCGGACATCAAGGACATCTCCTTCTTCGGGCCTTCGGGACAGGAGATGTCGGACGAGGACTGGAATGCCGGCTTCGTCAAGTGCCTGGGCGTGCGGCTGGCCGGCGACCTGATCAACGACGAGAACGAGCGGGGTGAGCCGATCGTGGGCGATACCTTGCTTCTGTTGCTCAACGCCCACTGGGAACCCATCCCGTTCACCTTGCCTCAGACTCGGGAAGGGCATATCTGGGATCCGATCCTGGATACGGCGGATTCGAGCGAGGAGGTGCGCCTGATGGAGGGGGGCACCCAGTATCCGCTCCGGGACCGTTCGCTGGCGGTCCTGGCCGCCCGCACACCCCGCCCGCCAGGTCCAGCCGAGATCACGCCGTCCCAGATCCAGGCTGAGCTGTCGGAGCGGACGCCCCGCGTTGCCACCCCGCCCGGGCCCTCGCCGATCTGATCGGAATCGCTTGCGCCCGGGACCACAACGACCCCGCGAGAATGCCATGGATCCGACCCAGCTCGCCGAGACCTTGCTGGCGCAGGCCGCGGAGGCCCTCGCCGCCCGGGCGCGTCGGCCCGAATCCACCTACCGGCTCCAGTTCCACGCCGGCTTCAGCTTCCGCGACGCCAGGGCCATCGTGCCGTACCTGCACGACCTGGGGATCACCCACTGCTATGCCTCGCCGTACCTCAAGGCCCGGCCCGGGAGCACCCACGGCTATGACATCATCGACCATAACAGCCTCAACCCCGAGATCGGCACCGGGGAGGACTACGAGGCCTGGGTCGCCGCTTTACGCGCGCAGGGCCTGGGGCAGATCCTGGACACCGTGCCCAATCACATGGGGGTCGGGACCAACGACAACGACTGGTGGAACGACGTCCTGGAGAATGGCCCGGCCTCCCGGCATGGCGGCTATTTCGACATCGCCTGGCGGTCGTCGCCCCGGCCGGAGCTGCGGGACCGGGTCCTGCTCCCCGTCCTGGGCGAGCTCTACGGCGACGTCCTCGAAGCCGGCCAGCTCCGGTTGACCTTCGCCGACGGGGCCTTCGCGATCCACTACTCTGAGCGGCGCTTCCCGGTGGCTCCCCACAGCTACGATCGGATCCTGGGGCATCGGTTGGAGGAGTGGGAGCAAGCCACGGGTCCGGAGGATCCGGCGCTGATCGAGTATCAAAGTATCCTGACCGCGGTCCGCAACCTGCCGCACCAGACCGAGACCGATCCCGGCAGGGTGGCCGAGCGTCATCGCGAGAAGGAGGTGGTCAAGCGCCGGCTGGCCGCCCTGGCCGCCGAGAGCGCGGCGGCGCGGACCTTCATCGCGGAGAACGTGGTGCGGTTCAACGGGCGGCCCGGCGACCCGCGGAGCTTCGACCTCCTGGATGAGCTGCTGGAGCACCAGTGCTACCGCCTCGCCGACTGGCGCGTGGCCCCGGACGAGATCAACTACCGGCGGTTCTTCGACATCAACGACCTGGCCGCCCTCAGCATGGAGCGTCCGGAGGTCTTCGAGGCTGCGCACGGCCTGGTCCTCCGGCTGCTGGCCGACGGGAAACTGGACGGCCTCCGCATCGACCACCCCGATGGGCTCTACGACCCGGCCCAGTACTTCCGCCGGCTCCAGGAGCACGCCCTCCTCGCCTGCGCCCGCGCGGCCTTCGAGGCTGATCCGGCCGCGGCGGGCCCGGACTGGGACGAAGTGGAGAGTCACCTCCGCCTGCGGATCGCCGCCGAGGCGACGGTCGCCGGACCGAACGCGTTCGGCCGGCCGCTCTACGTCGTGGCTGAGAAGATCCTCGGGACGGACGAGGCGCTGGTCGAGACCTGGCCGGTGTACGGGACCAGCGGCTACGACTTCCTGAACCAGGTCAACGGCCTGTTTGTCGACGGTGCCCACGCCGCGGCCTTCAGCCGGTTGTATGCCGACTGGATCCAGGACACCACGCGCGCTCCCGAGGTGGCTTACCGGGCGAAGCGGCTGATCATGCAGGTTTCGCTCTCCAGCGAGCTGCACATGCTGACTCACCAGCTCGACCGGCTGGCGCAGAAGTCGCGCCGCTCGCGGGACTTCACCTTCAACACGCTGCGGCAGGCGCTGCGGGAGGTCATCGCCTGCTTCCCCGTCTACCGCTCGTACATCGACGACGAGGGCGCCCACGAGGCCGATCGCCGTTACGTCCTGGCGGCGGTGCGCCGGGCCACGGCCCGCAATCCGCTCTTGAGCCGGCGGGTGTTCAGCTTCATCCGGGACATGCTGCTGCTGGAGTCGCCAGCGTCCTTCGACGAGGCCGATCGCGCGGAGCAGCGGCGGTTCGCCGGCAAGTTCCAGCAGGTGACGGCGCCGGTGACGGCCAAGGGGGTCGAAGACACGGCCTTCTATCTCTACAACCGCCTGGTCTCCCTCAACGAGGTCGGTGGCGAGCCGGGGCGATTCGGCGTCCGGCCCGAGGCCCTGCACGCCTACAACCAGGAGCGGCAGGCCCGGTGGCCCTGGGCTCTCTCGCCCCTCTCGACCCACGACACCAAGCGCAGCGAAGACGTCCGCGCCCGGATCAACGTCCTGTCCGAGCTGCCCGAGGAATGGGAGGCCTGCCTGAAGCGTTGGGACCGCCTCAACGAGGGGTACAAGGTCAAGAGCGAAGACCAGGTGATCCCCGACGCCAACGAGGAGTACTTGCTCTACCAGACACTCATCGGTGCCTGGCCCCTGGAGCCGTACACTCCCGAGGAATACGGCGCATTCGTGCAACGGATCCAGTCCTACATGCTCAAGGCGCTCCACGAGGCCAAGGTGCACACGAGCTGGATTGACCCCAACGCCGAATATGACGAGGCCATCCAGCAGTTCATCGGTCGCATCCTCGACGAGGCGACCAATGGTGCCTTCCTGGACGACTTTCGCGCCTTTGCGCGGCGGGTCAGCCATTACGGGATGTTCAATGCGCTGTCGCAAACGCTGCTGAAGCTCACGGCTCCGGGCGTGCCGGACACCTACCAGGGGACGGAATTGTGGGACTACAGCCTGGTCGACCCGGACAACCGCCGGCCGGTGGACTACGCGCGGCGGCGCCGGCTGCTCCAGGACCTCCAGTCCGCCGTTGCGGGCGCCGGCGGAGACCTCCGGGAGCTGGCCCGGGGCCTGGTCGCCGCCAAGGAAGACGGCCGGGTCAAGCTCTTCGTCACCTGGCGGTCGCTGCAATGCCGCCGCGAGCGCCCCGGGCTCTTCTCCGCCGGGGAGTACATCCCCCTGGCCGCAGTCGGGGCGCAGGCTGTGCACCTGTTCGCCTTCGCCCGCCGGGCCGGCGCGGCCTGCGCCCTGGTCGCGGTGCCCCGGCTCCCGGCCCGCCTGGCCCCCGACCCGGCCCACCCGCCGCTGGGCGCGGCGGCCTGGCAGGAGACCCGGCTGCTCCTGCCGGATGTGGACCCGGCCGTGCGCTGGTGCAACGTCTTCACCGGCGAGTGCCTGACCCCGACCGAGAACGAGGGCCGGCTCTCCCTGGCCGCGGCCGACCTCTTGGCCCACTTCCCCGTCGCCCTGCTCCGGGGCGAGCCAGCCTTGGGTACTCGCGGGTAGCGCCGGACGCGTCGCGAGCACCGCGGATCCTCACGCGCGACTCGCAACGCATCCCGCGCGACTCAAAGGAGGTCGGGCTGGCTCAGGAGCAGCCGGAGGTCCTCCCAGTTGACCGGCTTGACCAGGTGGACATTGAACCCGGCTTCCTGGGAGCGGCGGCGGTCCTCTTCCTTGCCGTATCCGGTCATCGCCACCAGCAGGGTCTGTTCCAGGTCTTTCTCCCGGCGGCATCGGCGGGCCACTTCGTAGCCATCCAGGCCGGGCAGCCCGATATCGAGCAGGATCACGTCGGGCCGATGGCGGCGCGCCAGCTCCAGGGCCGTCAGGCCGTCATAAGCCTCATCGACATCCTGCCCCATCGTGCGGAGGAGGACTCCCAGGCTGGTGGCATTGTTCTGGTTGTCGTCCACCACCAGGATGCGACGCCGCGGCAGCCGCAGCTCCGAGCCCTCCGCCGCCGGTTGATCGGCCTCGGAGATGGCGGGGGCCTCGGTGGCGACGGGCAGCCGGACGGTGAACTCGCTCCCCTGACCGGGTCCGGCGCTGTGGGCCGAGACGCGGCCGTGGTGCAGCTCGACCAGGGAGCGGACCAGGGTCAGGCCGATCCCCAGGCCGCCCCGCGAGCGGGACAAGGTCTGATCGGCCTGGGTGAACATGTCGAAGACGTGGGGGAGCAGCTCGGGCGGGATGCCGATCCCGTTGTCGCGGACGCGGATTACGACCTCGCGGCCGCGCTGCACGGCCGTCAGGGCGATGTCTCCCCCCTCCTCGGTGTACTTCGCGGCATTGTTCAGCAGGTTCGAGAGCACCTGGGCCATCCGTGCCGGGTCGACGTCCACGAGCACGGGATGGGACGGCAGCGCGACGCTGAGGTGATGGTGGCAGTCGTCGATCAGGGGCCGGCTGGCCTCGACGGCCAGGTCGACCACGACCTCCAGCTCGATCGGCTCGGTCTGGAGGACGACCTTGCCGCGCGTGATCCGGGAGACGTCCAGCAGGTCGTCGACCATCCGCGTCATCTGCTTGACCTGGTCCTCGATGACCTTGAGCGACCACTCGAAGTTGGGGCCGTCCGGCCCTTCGACCTTCATGATCTGGACCGCATTGCTGATCGGCGCCAGGGGGTTGCGCAGCTCATGGGCGAGCATGGCGAGGAACTGGTCCTTCCGCTGATCGGCCTCCCGGAGCGCCTCCTCCATCCGCTTGCGGTCGTCGATGTCCGTGACAACCGCGCCGGCGCCGGCCACGGCGCCGTCGGCCGATTTGACCGGATAGAAGCTGCACAGCCAGCAGCGCGGCTGGCCGGGCGTGCGGGGCGTCTCCCCCCGGAACTCCTTGTTCACGATGCTCCGGCCGGTCCGGAGGACCTGGCGGATCGCCTCGCTCACCTCGGGCGGCATCCGGGGCAGGACTTCCGGGAGGGTGCGGCCGAGATGGGCCTCGATCGGCAGGCCGTTGATCTCGGCCAGCGCGGGGTTGACCCGCAGGTAGCGCAGCTCGCGGTCGAAGAAGCCGAAGCCGACCGGGGCGTTGTCCAGCAGGGTATTCAACAGGGCGCGCTCGGCGCCCAGCTCGGCAAGCAGCCGCATCCGCTCCTCCACCGCCTGTTTGCTCGCGGTGATGTCGCGCGCGATCTTGGTGAAGCCGCGGAGCCGGTTCTCCTCGTCGAAGATGGGATTGATCACCCCGCTGGCGAAGAAGCGGCTGCCGTCCTTGCGCAGGTGCCAGCGCTCGTCGGGCGAGCTCTCCCGGGTTGCGGCGCCGAGGATCTCCCGCTGAGGCACGCCACCGGCCCGATCCTCCGGCGTGTAGAGTAGGGCCAGGTCCTGGCCGAGGATCTCCGGCTCGTCGTAGCCGAAGAGCCGCTGGGCCCCCGGATTCCAACTGGCGATCCGCCCCTGGGGGTCGACGGTGAACAGGGCGAAATCCTTGACGCTCTCCACCGTCAGCCGCAGGTATTCCTCGGCCTCGCGCAGCGCCTGCTCGACGCGACGCCGCTGGGCGATCTCGTGCTCCAGCTCCCGCCTCCGCTCCTGGTTCTCCCGCGCGATGGTCCGCGACTCGGCCAGCTCGCGCTCGGTGCGGACCTGGTCCAGGATGCGGGCCACGACCGGCACGAGGTGGTTGAGGAAGTGCTGGGTCTTGGGCACGAAGTCGCGCACCCCCGCCCGCATCGCCTCGACCAGCAGGTTCTCTTCCTGCATGCCGGTCACGAGGATGGCCGGCACGTTGTGGCCGGCCGCCTTGACCGCGCGGAAGAACTCCAGTCCGCTGGTCCCCGGGCTGAGCTGCTGGTCCAGGACGATCAGGTCGACCCGCTCATCGGCGACCTTCCGCAGTCCCTCCTCGGCCGTGGCCGCCAGGGCCACGGCATAGCCGGCCCGCTCCAGGCGGAGCTGCTCCAGCCGGGCCACCCCAGGATCATCCTCCACCAGCAGGACCGTCGCCCGGGTTTGCGATCCCATGCCTGTTCCTCAGGGGCGTGGCGGGTGGCGTCGTGAGTGGCTGGTGGCTGGTGGCTCGTGAAGATACTCTTATTCCAGTCACGAGCCACCAGCCACCAGCCACCAGCCACTACCGATGGCCGTTCTCGGGGACGCGGACGACCTGGAGGAAAAGGCCGAGCCGCTTGATGGCCTCGACGAACCCTTGATAGTCCACGGGCTTGGTGACGTAGACGCTGCACCCCAGCTCGTAGCAGCGCTGGATCTCCCGCGGGTCGTCGGTGGTGGTCAGCATGATGACGGGGATCAGGGCGGTCCGCGGGTCGGCCTTGAGCTGGCGGAGGACCTCGACGCCGTCGACGCGCGGCATCTTGATGTCCAGCAGCACCAGCACCGGCTGGCTGGTATTGCGGCCCGCGTAGTCCCCCTCGCCCCGGAGGAAGTCCAGGGCTTCCTGGCCGTCCTTGAGGCGATGGAGGCGATTGGCCAGCCCGGCCCGCTCCAGGTTGCGCTGGACCAGGCTGGCGTGGCCGTCATCGTCTTCGGCGAGCACGATCAAGAGCGGCTCGATGGACATGGCGAACGGCCTCCTCGTGATTCCTGGGTCGGGGCCGGCCACTGGTGGGAGTCGGGCTCGACCCCGGCCCCGGTCTCGGTCTCGGCCTCGGCGCCTGCCGGCAGGGCGACGAAGAACGTGGTGCCGACTCCCTCGGTGGACTCCAACCAGATCCGGCCGCCATGCCGCTCCACCATGCGGCGCACCAGGGCCAGGCCGATGCCTTCCCCCTGGGCGGTTTCCGCGTGGAACCGGTTGAACGCAGTGAACATGCGTTGGTGATAGGCCCGGGGGATCCCCAGGCCGTTGTCCTGCACGTAGTAGACCCGGAGGCCGGCCGGTCCGCCCACCATGGCCTCGCCGCCGCTGGTCCCCACCTCGATTCTACCCGGCCGGGCCGGGTCGAGGTACTGGACGGCATTGCCAATCAAGTTGGCGAAGATCTGCTCCACCGCGGTCGGATCGCCCCAGGCCGGCAGCAGCTCGCCCACGACCACCTCGGCCTTCCGGGCCGAGATCGTGTCGTGGAGGGCCTCGATGATTTTGTGGGTGACCGCGGCCACGTCGACCCTCTGCCATTGGTACTCGACCCGCCCGGCGCGCGACAGGCGGAGCAAGGCGTCGATGATCCGGGCCAGGCGGCCCACGGCGGTCTGGATGAAGCGGATCGACTCCGCGATGTCGTGATCCAGCAGCGCCAGTCCGCGCCGCCGTACCGCTTCGGGCACGTCCTGACGGTGGAACAGGGCCTGGAGGTCCCGGCACGACAGGCTGAGCTCCTCGCTGAATCCCTGGAGGTTCACCAGGGGTGAGCGCAAATCGTGGGAGACGCTGTAGACGAACATCTCGTTCTCTTGCTTTTGCTGGTTCAGGTTGCCGGCCATCTCGTGGAAGGCCCGGTCCACCTCGGTGATCTCGTCGCGTCCCGACAGGGGCGACCGCAAGGGCCGCCCCTCGCTGAACCGGCGGGCGTTGTCCCGGAGCACGTCCAGGCGCTGGACGATCCCCTGGAGGAACAACAGGGCCAGCAGCACCGTCGAGGCCACGATCGCCGCGCCCCCGCCGACGAGCGTCCAGAGCCGCCGTGCCGCGGATTGGTGGAGGCGCTCCATCCGCGCCTGGTCCAGTTGCTCCTCCTCGTGCCGGATCTCGTCGATCATCGCGCGCGCGGCGCCCAGCAGCCCCGCGCCGGCATCGAGCTGGGTCAGGGCCCGGTCGCGCCCCCCCGAGTGGACCAGTCGTTCCTGCTCGGCGGTCCATCCCAGGAAGGCGCCGGACCGGCTGGCGAGCTCCTGGATCCTCCCCTGCTGCCGGTCATTGTCCCAGACCAGGACCCGCAACGCCTCGATGCGCTCCGGGGTCCGTTCCCGGGCCCGCCGGTGTAACTCGGTGCTCGTCAGATCGTCGAGGAAGACCAGGCCCCGGATGCCCGAGTAGCCTTCGACCAGGCCCCGGTGCACTTCCTCGATCTTGGCGATGACCTCCTTGGTATGGGCCGCCCACTCCTGCGCGTGGTCGTAATCGGCCTGGGCCTTCACCAGGACGGCGATGAAGACCGCCTGGACCAGCAGCGGGACCGAGAGCAGGGTCAGACCTTTCTTGAAGATCGTGAGTCGCGTGTTCATGGTCCCGTTCGATTCTTGCGCTGTCCCACGGTCTCGGGTCGACCCGCGCCGGCCCGGCGCCGCGGCGGCTCACTGGATCGGCTCAGGAGGTCCGGGCGCCGGTTCCCCGCTCGAGCGCGCCGGCCTGGCGGCCCGGGGGCTGGCGACGGAACGATCCGGGGTCCCCGTCGCCCCGGCGCTCGCCGTCGGGCCCGTGGTCGTCGCGTCCCTGGGCCAGGACCGGCAGCAGGCTGGCGATCTGCTGGCGTGTCTCCAGGAGTGTGGTCGCCACCAGGTCGGCGCCGGCCTCCTGGAGGGTCGCGACGAGGGGCTCGGCGGCGGTCTCCCGGCGGGCCTCGGCTGCCGGCCGGCCTTCGCCCCCCGCGGGCGGCGGGACCGCCGCGGGGGTGCCGGCCTCCGGGGTCGGATCCGGCTTGCCAAGGCCCTCCCTGAGCCCCCAGCGGCCCACGAGGATCCGCAGGTCCGGGAACCGGCTCCGCAGCCGTTTGCAGAGGTAACGGGTGTGGGCCAGGCCGCCGGGCGGGATCGTCGCGATGCACACCAGCGCGGGTTTCCGTTGCCCGACCAGGTCGAGCAGCTCCCCGGTCAGTGTCTCGGGGGCGATCAGCTCGAGGTTCCATCGGGCCGGGTCGAGCACTTGCTGCAACATCTCCAGAGCCAGGTGATCCTCGGCGTCGTGGGCCGGGCAGCCGAAGATCGAGATTGCCGGCTCGGCCGCCCTCGCCGGCCGCGCGCCGTCCTGGTCTGGCCCGGCCGGCGGGCCGAGCTGCTGGTGTCCCAGGTCTTCCACGATCTCGCGGATCGCCTGGAGGGAATACCGCTGGTCCTCCTGGGTGATGTCGCCCCGCAAATACGTCCGCTTGAGGGCGCTCAAGGCCGGCAGCAGCATCTCGTCGTAGATCGGCTCCGGGGATTCCAGCTCCTTGACCCGGTCCAGGACCAGGTCCTCCGCCTCGTCCTGGTCCCGGGCCAGCAGCCGCTGGTAGAAGCTGATGTGCCCATCGAGGGCCGGCTCGTCGCCCAGGAGGACGGCCAGGAACTCGAGCTGGGGGATGTACCGGCCCAGCACCACCAGGCAGACCGTCAGCGGGCTGGACAGGACCAGGCCGATCGGCCCCCAGAGGAACGCCCAGAAGGCGGCCGAGACCAGCAGGGCGATCTCGGAGACCCCCATGCTCTGGCCATAGAGCCGCGGTTCGATGAAGTTGGCGATCGTCAGCTCCAGCGCCAGGAACAGGCCGAGGACCAGCACGGTCGCCCCCCATCCCTCGGACATGGCCAGGCTCAGGGAGATCGGGAAGGTGACGGCCAGATAAGGGCCGATATACGGGAGGTAGCGGAGCATGGCCGCCACGAAGCCCCAGAGCAAGGCATACTTGACCCCGATCAGGAGCAGCCCCAGCCCGAAGATCAGCCCGAAGGTCCCATTGACGATCGCCTGCATGAGCAGGAAGCGGCTGACCCGCTGCCCGGCCTCGTCGATGAACTTGGTGGCGACGACGATTCTCCCCCGGCCGGCCAGGCGGATGATCCGATTGCGCAGCTCCTCGCGCTTCAGGAGCATGAAGATGACCAGGATGATGGCCAGCGCCAGCTCGCCGAGATACTCCAGGAGCGGGCTCAAGAACGCGGTCAACCGGGACAGCCAGGCGGGGCCCTGCGGCTGCACGATCACGGTGGTCGGCGTCGGGGCCAGTCCGAACAGCGGCGAGTCCGCACCCCCTTCCCCCTTGCGGTCGGCCTCCCCGGAGCGTCCGGTCGCAAGGACAATCAGACCACCAGCGACGGCCCCGCCCCCTTCACTCTTGCGACTCTCCGCACGCCTCCGATCCGGCGCCCCCCCGAGTTCCTGGTTGATATCCACGATCATCTTCTGAAGCTGGCCCGATCTCTCGGTGGCCTCCTTGACCGACCGGACCTTTTGCCTGACGTTCTGGCTGTAGGTGGGCAGCTCCTGGAGCAGGCTGGTGATCTGGGCGGTGACCAGCCAGCCGACGCCGCCGAGGGCGGTCGCCGCCAGGAGGACGACCAGGATCACGGCGGGGGTCCGTCCCAGCCCGCGCTGGCGGAACCACCCCACGAACGGGCTCAGCAGGAAGGTCAGGAAGCCGGCCAGGGCCACCGGGATGAAGACCGACTGCGCCCAGTACAGCGTCGAGATCACGACCACGCAGATCACCGTCCCGGTCAGCGTGATCACCGCGCGCTGCCATCCCACTCCGACGGATGTCTTGGTCACCACGAATTACCTCGTTTCCATGCGCCGGGCGCGAGTCTCAGACCCGAAGGGCCGCCGCCCATCTGTGCCGATCTAGCCTCCAGGGCCTCCACACCACCAGGGAGTGCCGGGGTTTTCCCCAGCAATCGGGGGGCCAAACTCTTTGGCGCGGGATTTGCTACTTGACTCGCGTCTCCACACAGGAGCGGATCGCCGTAGGATTCGCGGCTCGGACCTGAGATGAGGTCGTTCCGATGGGGCTCGCGGCAACGAAGGTGCGCGGGATGGGGGCAATCCCGCATGGGGATGGGACTGCCTTCCGGGTCTGGGCTCCCCACGCCCAGCAGGTTGCCGTCGTCGGCACGTTCAACGGCTGGGATAGCCGCCGGCACCCGATGGAGCGGGAGGACAACGGCTGCTGGTACGCCGATGTCCCCGAGGCCCGCCCGGGGCACGAGTACCGCTATCTCCTGACGACACCGACCGGAGAGCTGTCCCGGATCGACCCCTATGTCCGCGAGGTCACCGATTCGGCCGGCAATGGGGTCATCCACGACCCGGAATTCGACTGGGAGGGGGATGACTTCCGGATCCGTCCCTGGAATGAGCTGGTCCTCTACGAGCTGCACGTCGGCACGTACCACGACCGGCACCCGGGCGACGATCGACCTGGGACCTTCCGGACGGCGACGGAACAATTGGGGCATCTCCAGGATCTCGGGATCAATGCGATCGAGATCATGCCGGTGGCCGAATTCCCAGGCGGACGCTCCTGGGGCTACGACCCGGCCCAGATCTTCGCCGTCGAGTCGAGCTACGGCGGCCCCGACGCGCTGAAGTCGTTCATCCAGGAGTGCCATCGGCGGGGCATCGGGGTGATCCTCGATGTCGTGTACAACCACCTCGGTCCCCAGGACGTGCACCTTTGGCGGTTCGACGGCTGGTCCGAGAACGACGGCGGGGGCATCTACTTCTTCAACGACTGGCGGGCCGAGACGCCCTGGGGCCACAGCCGGCCGGATTACTCGCGGGCCGAGGTCCGGCAATTCCTCCTGGACAACGCCCTGATGTGGCTGGGGGACTACCACATC
>Ga0209062_1005641_pt1 | contig 12014 bp, 8 predicted proteins | sample Coa_R2_2_FD_187158 | JGI IMG/M metagenome (GOLD analysis project Ga0209062, IMG submission 187158) | Surface soil microbial communities from Centralia Pennsylvania, which are recovering from an underground coalmine fire - Coalmine... | ecosystem: Environmental > Terrestrial > Soil > Unclassified ... | reverse complement strand
CCCTATCGTGGAGTCAGGTTCACATCTCCAACGCAACCCGCTAACCGTCCCCCGAGTCAACTTGCCGCACCAAAATCGCCTCGCCAACCCGGCCCGACACGCGGAAAGGTCAAAATGAGAATTGCTGGACTACCAGAGACTACCAGAGGCCAGGAGAGCACACAGGATCGAGTTACCCCAGGATGGACATCGGACCTTTGATCCGATTTTTGCATATCAGCCGGAACGACAAAGCAGGTCGTGTCCGAATAGACTAAGGCAATGAAGAGGTTAACAAGAGAAGCATGACCATCCGCCTGCACCGGGGTGACCTGCCAGACCTATCGCGTTACCGCCAATCCGTAGCCGTCGATACCGAGACGATGGGGCTTGATCACCGCCGCGACCGGCTCTGCGTTGTCCAGCTGTCGCCCGGTGACGGCACAGCCGACGTCATCCAGATTCCGCCTGGCGGTGCGCCGGCGGCTAATTTGCGGACTCTGCTCGTGGACCCGGGGGTGCTCAAGATATTCCATTTCGCCAGATTTGACCTTGGCGCCCTGCAGTACAACTTCGGCGTGATGCCGAGCCCGGTTTACTGCACGAAAATCGCCTCGCGGCTTGCACGCACTTACTCCGACAAGCACGGGCTCAAGGATCTCATCCGCGATCTCCTTGGCATCGAGGTTTCCAAGCAGCAGCAGCTAACCGACTGGGGGGCAGGAACTCTCACGGATGCGCAGATCGCCTATGCGGCATCCGATGTGCTTCACCTGCATGCGTTGAAGGAAAAGCTTGATGTCCTCTTAGCCCGAGAAGGGCGGGCAGATCTGGCGGCCGCCTGCTTTCGGTTCCTGCCTGATCGAGTCCGGCTTGACCTCGCAGGCTGGGCGGCCGAGGACATCTTCTCCCATAGCTGAGTGCTGGCTGAGTGCGCCCCGCCGCGGCCATATTCGGGCGTCAGAGTTGTCGGTGGGCGGGACTCGCTGCCGGAAGGACGCTGTGCAGCGAGATTCCACGACATGAAGCGAATCTTAAGATAACGCGGTGCAGCTTTAGACCCCAGCCCGAGCGCTATGGGTTGGCGCGTGGCGTCTGGGCCAGATGACATGGTAGGATTGAAATTGGTGAGTCGCCGCCCTCGAACGCTCTTAATGAGGTAACAGTCTGAACTACAATTCGATTATTCGCGCGCCAATCTCGCGCGCACCGCGCCAGATTGGACGGACCGATGGCGAGCGCGTGTTTCGCGCCGCGGCGCGGCATAGTCGTGTTGTCCGCTTTCTTCGCTTTGCCATCCCGGCCGGCATTGCCGCGATCGCATCCATCCTTCTCGTCGCAACATTCTTCAACCCGTTCCGCCTGATTGCGGCTTTCCCGATTGATCCCGGCAAGATTTCGTTGTCAGGCACCAAGATCGTCATGGAATTGCCCCGGCTCACTGGTTTCACGACCGACGCTCGGCCTTACGAACTTACCGCTCGCGCCGCAGCGCAGGATCTCACCAAGCCCGAGATTCTTGAGTTGAAGGACATCAACGCACAGGTGGAGCTTAAGGACGGGCAACACGTCACGATCACGTCCCTCACTGGAGTTTATGACACCAAAGGCGAATTGTTGAGATTGAACGACCACATCACAGTGAATTCGAGTTCCGGCTACGAGGGGCACCTTTCAGAGGCAACCATCAATGTGGCAAGCGGCAACATCGTTTCTGAAAACCCGGTGGAGCTAAGGCTCCCCAATGGCTTGTTGAACGCCAACCGGCTCGAAGTCATGGAGAACGGCGCCGTGATCCTCTTTGGCGGCGGTGTGGAGATGACGATCAATCCGGACCAGGTGCGAGGAGCTGCGCAAGACCCTGCGCCTCCCAGCGCTCCCGCGCGGGCTTGGGGGGCGTTATCGCCATGACGATCATCTCTGGGCCGAGCAGGGAGGCACTGGCGGCGCTCGCGGTTGCGACGGCCGTGGGAATCACGACGGTGCATGCGCAGCAACCAAGCGGCCCTCCTAATGCGTTGCAAGGGTTCTCGCAAAACCGCGACAAGCCCATCAAGATCACCTCGGCCACTCTGGAGGTGCGCGACAAGGACAAGATGGCGACGTTTTCCGGCGACGTTCATCTGGTCCAGGGCGATACGACCTTGCGCAGCAAGACGCTTGTCGTCTTCTACGATGATGATTCGTCCGCGAAACCCGGGACGCCATCCGCCTCAGGTCAGGGCGGCCCTGCGCAGAACCAGCAAATCAAGCGGGTCGAAGCAAAAGGCAACGTCATTGTCGTGCAAAAGGATCAGACCGCCACCGGTGAAAGTGGCATTTTCGACATGAAGGCCAATACCGTCACCCTGGTTGGGAATGTCGTGATCTCCCAGGGGCCGAATGTGGTGAAGGGGGACACCCTGACGGTCGACATGACGACAGGCGTATCACGGATCGCGTGCGGCAAGGCACAGGACAAATGCCGGGTGACAGGCCTGTTCCAGCCAGGCTCCATGAAGCCGGAGGGGCGCGGGCAGGAAGCTGCCCCGATTCCCACGCGAGAAGCGCCGAGACCCCGTTCTTCACAGCCCCAAGCCGTGTCTTCACAGCCCCAGGGCCTCTATTGAGGCGTCCTGCGCGGGCCGCGGTTGAAAGCAACGCATAGAGGGGCTATCTAGCGTTAGCCGTCCCGGCACCGCTGTCACCGAGGCGCTTGTGGTCGATCTTTTCGGTCTCATCAAACGCCTCGATATGCGGCGAGCAAAATCGCCCGCGCGGCCCTCGCGCCACCCTGCGCCACCGCCAGAAAGCGGTCGTGCTTCGCGCGACGACATTGCCGCCCTTCCTCGCTTGCCATCAGGGCGTTTGCACCCATCCGAGCCCGGCTTGGGACCAGCGGACGGCGGGAGTCGATGGACAGGCCATGGAGAGGGTCGGAGTGAGGGAGCCTTTCGGCAAATCCGGACTCGCGACTCGGAGCCGGCAGAGAGGCCCCTTCGCTCGGAATTTGCGCGAGAGCGCGGAAATTCTAACGCCTTCCTGCAAGGCGAGAGAGGCGCAGGCCGCGGCCAAATGCGATCGTCCGCCTCGCAGGCAGGGGAGAGTCTGCGTTTGCACCCGCCCCCGCAGGCGGAGCAGGGCAGGGCCAGGGCCCCGAGTGGTCCTGGAAAGGTCGCGCCAGCCAGACCCGGCTCAGCCCAAGACAGACGCGCGCCGATCGGCGGCGAACATCGCCAACCGCCGCGCGACTATCTTGCGGTGCACGGTGTCGAAAAAAGCTTTTCGCGTCGCAAGGTCGTGCGCGGGGTCAGCCTTTATGTGCGCCGCGGTGAGGCGGTCGGTCTGCTCGGTCCCAACGGCGCCGGAAAGACCACCGTGTTCTACATGATCACCGGCCTCATCAAGGCCGATCGCGGCCGCATCCATCTCGACGGCTATGATGTCACCGCGCTGCCCATGTACCAGCGTGCGCGCCTCGGTATCGGCTACTTGCCGCAGGAGGCCTCTATTTTCCGCGGATTGAATGTGGAAGAGAACATCCGTGCCGTGCTCGAAATGATCGAGCCCAGCAAGCGCCGGCGCGAAGCGGAGCTCGATAGCCTGCTGGAGGAGTTCAATATCGCCCGCCTGCGCAAAACCCCGACGATCGCGCTGTCGGGAGGCGAACGCAGGCGCGTGGAGATTGCCCGCGCGCTTGCGACGCGGCCGAATTACATGCTGCTCGACGAGCCCTTCGCCGGCATCGATCCCATTGCCGTCGGGGACATACAGGCGCTGGTCCGGCATCTGACCCAGCGCGGCATCGGAGTGCTGATTACCGACCACAACGTACGCGAGACGCTCGGCCTCACCGATCGCGCCTACATCATCTACTCGGGCGAGGTCCTCATGGAGGGCAAGCCTGACGACATCGTCAACAACCCCGATGTCCGCCGCCTGTACCTGGGTGAAGAGTTCCGCATGTAGCGGCCATGGGTGCGCGCTGTAGGGTGGCCAAAGGGCGCGCTCCTGAGCGGTCGAAGGGTGCGCGCCGTGTCCACCTCCTGGTTGGCAGGTACGCTTCGCCTCGCTCTGCCCACCCGACGTGATCCGATCGATGTCGCTAGACCGCTCAACTTAATCCTACGGCGTCAGAAGTCGTGCCGGGTCGCCGCGAAGCGGCGAGCCCGGAGCCCATAACCGCGGCGCTCAGGTATGGATTCCGGGCTCGCGTTGCGCACGCGCCCCGGAATGACGTTCTCGAAATCTTATGACGCAGCAGCATCAAGCCGATGGTCGGGTAGACAGCTTTTCGAAATCCAGATAAGCAAGAACCGGACCAACTCACGCATCGTCAATGGCGCTCGCGCAAAAACTTCTGCTCCGCCAGACCCAAGCTCTGGTGATGACGCCACAGCTGATGCAGGCCATCAAGCTGCTGCAGTTATCCCATCTCGACCTTGCCGCTTACGTGGAGGGCGAATTGGAACGCAATCCGCTGCTGGAGCGGCCGGCCGACGAGGAGCAGGGTCGCGACGACGTTGAAGCGAATGCCGATGCGTCCTCGCCTCCGGAGGAAGAGCCCGCCGGCGCCGATTGGATGGATAATCGGCTGGAGAGCCGCCAAGCGATTGAGGCGCGACTCGACACCGACCTTAACAACGTTTTTCCCGATGACGCCGCCTCAGGACCAGCGCGGGCGGCGGAGTCCCCGCTTGGCGCGTATTCGGACTGGGCCGCGACCGGCGCGGGCGGCCGCAACGACCGCGAATACAATCTGGAAGCCTTTGCGACCGCTGAGACAACGCTGGCCGGACATCTTGCCGAGCAGGTTTCGTTGACCTTCACGGATCCAATCGAACGGATGGTTGCGCGGTATCTGGTCGATCTCGTGGACGATGCCGGCTACCTTCCTGGCGACCTGGCTGACGCTGCCGAAAGGCTCGGCGCTTCACCGGCCCAGATAGAGTCGGTGCTGGCCCGATTGCAGGAATTCGATCCGCCCGGGGTGTGCGCGCGCAACCTTGCCGAATGCCTGGCGATTCAGCTCCGCGAGCTGAACCGGCTCGACCCCGCCATGGAAGCGCTGCTCGGCCACCTGGAGCTGGTCGCCAAACGGGACTCTTCCGCCCTGCGCAAGATCTGTGGCGTCGATGAAGAAGATCTCGCGGAGATGATCGGCGAGATCAAAAGCCTCAATCCAAAGCCGGGGCTTGCCTTCAGCTCGGTCCTGGTTCAGCCGATTGTGCCCGACGTATTCGTCCGGAAAAGCGCCGATGGCGGCTGGACGGTCGAGCTCAACCACGACACCCTGCCGAAGGTTCTGGTTAACCAGACCTACTATGCGAAGGTGTCAAAGACGGCCAAGAACGACGCCGAAAAATCCTACCTCGCCGAGTGCCTGCAGACGGCAACCTGGCTCGTGCGCGCGCTCGATCAGCGCGCCAAGACGATCCTCAAAGTGGCAAGCGAAATCGTGCGGCAGCAGGAGGCTTTCTTCGCAAGCGGCGTGCAATATCTGCGGCCGCTCAATCTCAAGACCGTGGCGGATGCAATCGGGATGCATGAATCGACGGTGTCGCGCGTCACCGCCAATAAATATATGGCTGCTGCGCGTGGCACTTTCGAAATGAAGTTTTTTTTCACCTCTGCGATCGCGTCCGCAGACGGCGGCGAGGCCCATTCGGCGGAAGCCGTGCGCTATCGCATCAAGCAGCTTGTCGATGCGGAAACGCCGCAGGCGATCATGTCGGACGACGCGATCGTTGAGCACTTGCGCCGCGCCGGCATCAATATTGCGCGCCGCACCGTCGCCAAATACCGCGAGGCCATGCGAATTCCCTCCTCGGTCCAGCGCCGCCGGGAGAAGCAGGCGGCGATCAACGGCTCGGCCGCGAATTGACTCGCGAATGTCGGGCTCCGGACGGACGCAGCCGGGATTCAATCGGCGCCGGCCTGCCAACGAAACAACGCGACTTCCGGGTTTCGCTGGCGCTCAACCGCGGCTACATCTACTCGGTCGCTGGAAAGAACCGGTAGCCTGGGTTGAGCCGAAGCGAACCCCGGGACGGCAGCGCCTCACAAAAGGGCTCCCGGATTTCGCTGCGCAATCCGGGCGGCAGGCTACAGGCGCTCGCATACTCCGGGACCGTCGGAAGGAGAGATCGATGCCAGTTTACAAAGCGCCGGTCGAAGACGTTCTGTTCCTGCTCAATGACGTCTTTCATATCGAGCGCTTTGCCAATCTGCCCGGGTTCGCGGACGCTTCGGCCGATGTCGTGGAGGCGATCCTGGGCGAGGCTGGCAGATTCTGCGAAGGCGTTCTTGCTCCGCTCAACCGGGTCGGCGATCGGCAGGGGTGCCGGCGCAGCGACGACGGCAGCGTGACGACGCCGGAGGGGTTCAAACAGGCCTACCGGCAGGTCGTTGACGGCGGCTGGATCGGGATTTCGGTGCCGCAGGAGTACGGCGGCCTCGGCCTGCCGACCGCCCTGACCCAGACCGTCAACGAATTCATGGCTTCCGCCAACATGGCTTTCGCCATGTATCCGGGCCTCACTCAGGGCGCCATCGCGGCGCTGCTGAGGCACGGCACGGCGGAACAGAAATCGCTCTACATCCCGAAAATGGTGGCCGGCGACTGGACCGGCACCATGAACCTGACCGAACCGCAATGCGGCACCGATTTGGGGCTTATCCGCACCAAGGCGGTGCGGCAGCCCGACGGCAGCTACAAGATCACCGGCGCCAAAATCTTCATCTCCGCCGGTGAGCATGATCTCGCGGAGAACATTGTGCATCTGGTGCTGGCGCGCATCGAAGGAGCGCCGGAGGGGACCCGCGGTCTGTCGTTATTCGTGGTGCCGAAGGTGATGCCGGACCCGGACGGGACGCTCGGCGCGCGCAATGCGGTGTCGTGCGGCTCGATCGAGGAGAAGATGGGCATCCACGGCAACGCCACCTGCGTGATGAACTATGACGGCGCCACCGGCTGGCTGGTGGCGGAGGAAAACCACGGCCTGCAGGCGATGTTCGTCATGATGAACGAGGCGCGGCTTGGCGTCGGCGTGCAAGGGCTCGCGCTGTCGGAAGTCGCCTACCAGAACGCGGCGCAATACGCCAAGGACCGGCTCCAGGGCCGCGCCATCACGGGCGCCAAATTCGCCGACAAGCCAGCCGATCCCATTATCGTGCATCCGGACGTGCGGCGAATCCTGATGACGATCCGGGCCTTCAACGAAGCTGCGCGCGCGCTCATCCTGTGGACCGCGCTTAACAGCGACGTGGCGCATCGTTCCGACAACGCAAAGGACCGCGAGAGCGCCGACGACCGGCTCGGCCTGCTGACCCCGGTCATCAAGGGCGTGCTGACGGATCTCGGCTTTGCCAATGCCGTAATGGCGCAGCAGGTGTTCGGCGGCCACGGTTACATTGCCGAATGGGGCATGGAGCAGTTCGTGCGCGATGCCCGCATTCCGATGATCTACGAAGGCGCGAACGGCATTCAGGCGCTCGATCTGGTTGGACGCAAGCTCGGCAAGGACGGCGGGCGCGCCGTCATGGCGCTGTTCGGCGAGATGCAAGCCTACATCAAGGAGCAGGCTGCCGATGCCGCCATGAAGCCGCTGGTCGAGCCGCTCGGAAAAGCGCTCGGGCATCTCCAGCAGGCGACCTTGTGGTTCGCGCAGAACGCCATGGCCAAGCCCGACAATGCGGGCGCCGGAGCGACCGACTATATGCACCTTTTTGGTCTTGTCGTGCTTGGCTATATGTGGTGCCGGATCGCCGCCGCGGCGCAACGCAGGGTCGCGGACGACAAGTCGGGGCGCATGAACGCGAAGCTCGTCACGGCGCGCTTCTTCATGGAGCGCATGCTGCCCGAGACCGCCGCGCATCTCGCCCGCATCCAGAGCGGCGCCGCATCTCTGATGGAGTTGCCGGCAGAGGCGTTTTAACTGGGGTCGGTGCAGGGTGGGTTTCGCAACCGCTCAACCCATCCTACCTATAGCGGACAAGCTCCCTGCCCGATAGCCAAGAGGCCCCTCCATGACCGACGCGTTCATCTACGATCACGTCCGTACGCCGCGCGGACGCGGCAAGGTCGACGGCGCGCTGCACGAAGTGACGGCGCTCAATCTCGCCGCGCAGACGCTCGCCGCGTTGAAGGATCGCAATTCGCTCGATCCTGCCATGGTGGATGACGTCGTGATGGGCTGCGTCGATCCGGTGGGCGAAGCCGGCGGCGACATCGCGCGGGTCGCGGCTATTTGCGCGGGTTACGGCAATGGCGTGCCGGGAGTGCAGATCAACCGCTTCTGCGCGTCGGGGCTCGACGCCGTGAACTTCGCAGCCGCCGAAGTGATCTCCGGTCAGCACGACATGACGATCGGCGGCGGCGTTGAATCGATGAGCCGAGTCGGCATCGGCGCCTCCGGAGGCGCGTGGCCGGTCGATCCCATGATCGCGCTTAAATCCTACTTCCTGCCGCAGGGCATCTCGGCCGACCTGATCGCCACAAAGTACGGTTTTTCACGCGACGATGTCGACGCCTACGCGGTGCAGAGCCAGCAGCGCGCCGCAGCCGCATGGGATGAAGGGCGCTTCGCCAAATCGGTCATCCCGGTCAAGGACCCGAACGGGATCACCATTCTCGCCAAGGACGAGCATATGCGGCCGCAGACCACGATGCAGTCGCTGGCGCAGCTTAACCCCTCGTTTGCCCAGATGGGCGAATTTGCCGGGTTCGATGCGGTTGCAGTCCAGGCCCATCCGGAAATCGAGGCCATCAACCATGTGCATCACGCCGGCAATTCGTCCGGCATCGTCGACGGCGCTGCGGCGGTGCTGATCGGCAACGCGGAGGCGGGCCGCCGCGCCGGCCTCAAGCCGCGGGCGCGCATCAAGGCGTTCGCCAATATCGGCTCCGAGCCTGCCATCATGCTGACGGGGCCTCTCGACGTGACCAAAAAGGTTCTCCGCAAGGCCGGCATGTCGCTCAGCGATATCGACTTGATCGAGGTCAATGAGGCGTTCGCCTCGGTGGTGCTGCGGTTCATGCAGTTTTTCGATCTCGACAGCACGAAGATCAACGTCAATGGCGGCGCCATCGCGATGGGCCATCCCCTCGGCGCCACCGGCGCCATGATTCTTGGCACTGCGATCGATGAAATGGAGCGCCGCAATGCCGCCACGGCCCTCGTGACCCTCTGTATCGGGATCGGCATGGGCACTGCCACCATCGTCGAGCGCGTTTAGGGCGAGGAGAAATCCATGACCTACACGAATTTCGACCTCGCCATCGACGGCGACGGCATCGCGCTTCTTCGCTGGAATGTGCCCGGCCGGTCCATGAACGTGATCACGGTCCAAGGCATCGAGGAGTTGTCGGCAATCGTCGAACGGCTTGCCGCCGACGCCGCCGTCAAAGGCGTGGTGATCACCTCGGCCAAAGACACGTTCTGCGCCGGCGCCGACCTCACCCTGCTGGAGTCGCTCGGCCGCACATTTGCGGCGCTCGCCAAAGAGCAGGGCGAAGAGCAGGCGGCGGTGCGTCTCTTCGAGGAGAGCCGCAAGCTGTCGCTGCTCTACCGGCGCATAGAGACCTGCGGGAAGCCGTGGGTCGCGGCCCTCAACGGCACCGCGGTCGGCGGCGGCTTCGAGCTTGCGCTCGCCTGCCACTACCGGGTCGCGGCGCAGAACCCGAAAACACGCCTCGGCCTGCCGGAAGTCAAGGTCGGGCTGTTTCCGGGCGCCGGCGGGACCATCCGCATTTCGCGCATGCTGCCCCCGGCCGATGCGCTCCAATTTCTCCTCAAAGGCGATCAGCTTCGCGTCGAGCGCGCCAAGGCGATGAAACTCATCGACGCCGTGGCGCCGCCGGACGATCTCATCAAGACCGCGAAGGACTGGATCAAGGCCGGCGGCAAAGCCAAGAACCCCTGGGACGCCGATGGTTTCCGCTTGCCCGGCGGGCCTGTCTATTCCAAGGCCGGCATGCAGACTTTCCCGGCCGCCAACGCCCTCTACCGGCGCGAAACTTACGATAACTATCCGGCCGCGCGGGCCATCCTGCAGGTGGTGTACGAGGGTCTGCAATTGCCGATGGACCTCGCGCTCAAGGTCGAGTCGCGCTGGTTCGCGAAGATCCTGCGCTCGCCCGAGGCCGCCGCCATGATGCGGTCGCTGTTCGTATCGATGCAGGATCTCAACAAGGGGGCGCGGCGCCCCGCGGCGATTCCGCCGAACAAATTCAAACGGATCGGCATCATCGGGGCCGGCTTCATGGGGGCGGGCATCGGCTACGTGACGGCCCAGGCCGGCATCGACGTGGTGTTGATCGACCGCGACCAGGAGGCCGCCGACAAGGGCAAGGCGCAGTCGGGGAAGCTCATCACCGAACAGGTCAACAAGGGCCGGGCAACCGCGGCCGACCGCGACGCCCTGCTGGCGCGCATCACCGCAACCGCGGATTACGCGGCATTGCGCGACTGCGACCTCGTTATCGAGGCGGTGTTTGAGGATCGCGCCGTGAAGAACGAGGCCTATGCCAGGGCGCAGGCCGCCATCGGCGATCACGTCATCTTCGGCTCCAACACCTCGACCTTGCCGATCACCTCGCTCGCGCAGGAGTTTCGCGATCCGTCCCGCTTCATCGGCATTCATTTCTTTTCGCCGGTGGAGCGGATGATGCTGGTCGAGATTATTCTCGGGCGGAACACCGGCGATGCCGCGCTCGCCGCAGCGCTCGACTATGTCCGGGCGATCCGCAAGACCCCGATCGTGGTCAATGATTCGCGCGGTTTCTACACCTCGCGCGTGGTCGGCGCCTATATCCGCGAAGGCCACCTGATGCTGACCGAGGGCGTGCCGCCCGCCATGATCGAGAATGTGGGCCGCATGGCCGGCATGCCGGTCGGCCCGCTGGCCCTCAATGACGAAGTCGCGGTCGATCTCGCCTGGAAAATTCTCAAAGCCACCGAAGACGACCTCGGCGCTGAGGCGGTCGATGCCCGCCAGAAGGCGCTGCTTGCCGAGATGGTCGAGAAGCTCGGCCGGTTCGGCCGCAAGAACCGCAAGGGGTTTTACGATTATCCGGAGCGGGGCCCGAAGAAGCTGTGGCCCGGCCTCGCCGGCCTGCAGCCCGCAAAGCTCGATCCTGACACGATCGATGTGCAGGAGCTGAAAGACCGCCTGCTCGGCATCCAGGCGCTGGAAACCGCTCGCTGCTTGGAGGAAAACGTGCTGACCGATGTGCGCGAGGCGGATGTCGGCTCGATCCTGGGCTTCGGTTTCGCGCCGTTCACTGGCGGCACGCTGTCCTATATCGACATGATGGGGACGAAACGCTTTGTGGGGCTGTGCGAGCGGCTTGCCGCGAAGCACGGTCCGCGCTTCGCGCCGTCGCGGCTGCTCCTCGATATGGCGGCGCGGAACGAGAGCTTCTACGGCCGCTTCGCGCCTGCAAGGGGCGAGCAGGCGGCGTGATGAAATTCGATTCGCGCCACAGCCTGGGTTAGCCTGAAAGCGTAAGCCGCCGCCCCGGATCCGGCAACGGGATTACGCTAATGCTAATCCGCCCTACGGCACTGCGGCGTTTCTGACTCCACGTCGCGCATCATGCGTTCGATGATTGGGGCAAGTTCCGGAAGCTTGCCGATGAGAATCTCCCAAATTACCTCAGGATCGATTTTGTTGTAGTCATGCCTCACGACGTCGCCCAATCCGCTCACCGCACGCCAGTCGACCTGCGGATATCGTGCGGTCAATTGATTTGGCAGAGATTTCGCAGCCTCGGAGATAATCAACCGCTAGGAAGAAACCTACCCGGTAGGACCGCGCCACGGGTAGCAGAAGCTTCATGCGCTGCAGGTCGGGCCAGGCCCGGTGGAAAACTCTTTTGTATTTCGAGTGGGGCACGACGTGAAAAGCGGCCAACCCGCGATCACTCGCGGCCTTGATCGCTTGGATGCTCTTTGTCGCGGGCGCACATCGGCTGTTGCCGATGTGCGTATCTTCAATTTCCCGATCTCGGGTGAACCCGAGATCGGATGGCAGCCGGTCAAGGGTCTCGACCG
>Ga0209062_1005636_pt1 | contig 12018 bp, 5 predicted proteins | sample Coa_R2_2_FD_187158 | JGI IMG/M metagenome (GOLD analysis project Ga0209062, IMG submission 187158) | Surface soil microbial communities from Centralia Pennsylvania, which are recovering from an underground coalmine fire - Coalmine... | ecosystem: Environmental > Terrestrial > Soil > Unclassified ... | reverse complement strand
GCCGGCGGCCTTGATGCTGACCAGGCTGGTTGTCGGCGTGTTGCCCAACGTGCGGGCGAACACGTTGTACGGATTGCCGTAATAGTTATTGGTAATGTAGACCGCGTTGGTCAGATCGCTGTCCAGCGACTCGAAGACCACGGTCTTGCCGTCGCTGCTGAGCACCGGCGTGCTGGCCGTGCCGTTGCCGCCGACGGTGCCTGTGCTGTTGACGCTCGCCAGCGTCGTGGTCTTGGCGCTGACGTTGCGGACGAAGATCTGCGGGTTGTTGTTGCTGTTGGTGCTGTCGTTGCTGGTCAGATCATCGGCGTAGCTCTGGAAGGCAATGATCTGGCCGTTGTCGCTGATGCTCAGGTTCGTGTTGTAATTGCCGGAGGTATTATCGCCACCGACAGTGCCGGTGCTGTTGTAGCTGACAAGCGTGGTGGTCGGGCTGGTGTTCAGCCAGTTGCGGCTCCAGACCTGCCAATTGAAGTTGGGGTTCAGGTTCGTGCTGGTAAAATCGTTGCCATTGCTGACAAAGGCCACCGTGCTGCCGTCGCCGCTGATCACGAGGTTGCTCTGTACGCCGGCATTACTCTCCGCGCCGCCCGATGAATTCACGCTGATCAAGGTCAGAGCGCCCGTGCTTTGGTTCCAGGCGTAAACCTGTTGGGACGTGGTAACACCGGACAGCAGTTCGTTGGCGGCGCTCCAAAAGGCGAGGTATTGGCCGTTATCGCTGAGACTGAACGAATAGGATGCGTTGTCGCCGCCGTTGGAGCCAGCGCTATCCTTGCTTACCAACTTCAAGGCGCCCAAAGCGATGTTGTAGACATAGATCTGATTGCTTCCATTCGTGCTGCCGCCGGTCATGTTCGTGGCGTTGCTAATGAAACCGAGCGTGCTGCCATCCTTGCTGAGGACTGGGGTATTCGAGCTGCCATTGGCCCCATTCGTGCCGGTGTTATCGACACTGATCAACGTGGTCGAGAGTGTGTTGTACTGAACCCCACCGCTGGTATCGAGGCTGAAGGTAGTAACGTAAGTCTGTTCGTTGCCCGTGGTGTTGCTGTCGCCGGCAACCAGATCGCTGGCGAGGCTACCATAGCCGATGAACAGTTTGCCATTGCTGTCGGCGATGGAAGGCGTCTCGGACTCGTTGCTGCCGCCGGCGGTACCCATGCTGTCGAGGCTGACAAGGTAGGTCGCACCCACCTTCGTGTCGCGCACATAGATCTGCCAATTGGTATTGGTATTGTTGCTGGTCAGGTTGTCGGAGGTACTCATGAAGGCGATGTAGCGGCCGTCGGCCGTGATGACCGGATCAATGGCAGACCCGTCGCCGGCAACGGTGCCGCTGCTGCCAATATCAACCAGCGTGGTCGTGTGATTGACCAAGTCGCGGAGATAGATATGAGAGCCGCTGACGGGGACATTGTTAACGAGGTTGCTTGCGTTGCTGGTGAAGACCTCGTATTGCCCATTGTCGCTGAGGGAAGCGGAAGCGGTGGTGGACGCCGCATTGCCCGTGGCCGCCGTGGTTGGCTCGGCCGTCAACAACGTCAACTTCGGGTTCGCGACATTGTAAAGGAACAAGTTCCAGCTATTCGAGTTGTTGAAATAGCCGCCCGGAATATTGAGATTGGTGGAGGTACTCTGGAAGCCCAGCGTGCTGCCGTCCTTGCTCAGGATGGGATTTTGCGAGGTATTGTTGGCCCCGTTCGTGCCGCTGTTGTCGGCGCTGACCAGTTTGGTGGTCGGCGTACCAGACTTGATAGCTCCTGTGCTGTCGAGGCTGAACGTGCTGACGTAGACCTGCTGATCGCCCGTGGTGTTGCCGTCGCCGGCCACTAGGTCGAAGGCGGAACTCTGGAAGGCGATGACTAATTGCCCATTGCTCTCACCGAGGGTGGGAGCTGAGGAGCCGCCGTTGTCGCTGCCCGCGTTGCCGTCGCTATTGAGGCTGACCATATAGGTCAGCCCCAGCTTCATGTCGCGGACGTACACTTGCGGCCAGCCGTTGGTGGTGCTTGTGCTGGTCAGGTCGTTGGCATAGCTGACAAAGGCGACAAAGCGGCCATCGGAGCTGATAACCGGCGAGGATCCCGTGTTGCCGCCGGCGGCCGTGCCTGCGCTATCGATATCGACGAGTGTGGTGATACTATTGACCAGGTCGCGCCGGTAGACGTGCTGGCCGCTGACGGGGACATTGTTGACCAGATTGGTGGCGCTGCTGGTGAAGACCTCGTATTGGCCGTTATCGCTGTGCGAGGCCGGGGCCGTGGTGGAAGCAGCATTGCCCGTGGCCGCCGTCGTCGGCTCGGCCGTCAAGAGCGTCAGCTTCGGGTTCGCGACATTGTAAAGGAACAGGTTCCAGGTGTTGGAATTATTGAAATAGCCGCCAGGAACGTTGAGATTGCTGGCGGAGCTCTGGAAGCCCAGCGTGCTGCCGTCCTTGCTCAGGATGGGATTCTGTGACGTACTGTTGCCGCCATTGGTGCCTGTATTCTCGGCGCTGACCAATTTGGTCGTCGGCGTACTGGATTTAATGGCTCCCGTGCTGTCGAGACTGAAGGTACTGACGTAGACCTGCTGACCGCCCGTGGTGTTGCCGTCGCCGGCAACGAGATCATCGGCAGAGCTCTGGAAAGCGATGACCAATTGCCCATTGCTCTCGCCGAGCGTGGGCGCGGCCGAGCCGCCGTTGTCGCTGCCCGCCGTGCCGGCGCTGTCGAGGCTGACCATGTAGGTCAGGCCCAGCTTCATGTCGCGGACGTACACTTGCGACCAGCCGTTCGGATTGCCGGCACTGGTCAGGTCATTGGCATTGCTGACGAAGGCGACAAAGCGGCCATCGGCGCTGATGACCGGCGACCCAGCCGAACTGTTGCCGGCTGCCGTCCCCGCGCTATCGATATCTACCAGCGTGGTTGTGCCGTTAACCAAGTCGCGCAGATAAACGTGCTGGCCGCTACCGGGTACGTTGTTGACCAGATTGTCGGCGCTGCTGGTGAAGACCTCATATTGGCCATTATCGCTGAGCGAGGCCGGAGCCGTGGTGGATGGAGCATTGCCCGTGGCCGTCGTCGTCGGCTCGGCGCTCAACAAGGTAAGTGTCTGCTTGGAGACATTGTACAGGAACAGCTGCTGTTGATTGCCGTTGTTGAAATAGCCGCCGGAGACATCGAGGTTGTTTGCGTTGCTCTGGAAGCCAATCGTGCTGCCATCTTTGCTGATGATGGGACTTTGCGAATCGGAATTACCGCCGTTCGTGCCCGCGTTATCGACGCTGACCAGCTTGGTCGCCGGCGTACTGGACTTGATCGCGCCGGTGCTGTCGAGGCCGAACGTGCTGACGTAGATCTGCCATCTGCCCGTGGTGTTGCTATCGCCGGCAACGAGATCATCCGAGTAGCTCTGGAAGGCGATGACCAACTGGCCGTTGCTCTCGCCGATGGTGGGCGATCCGGAGCCGCCATCGCCCCCCGCGGTTCCGGCGCTGTCGAGGCTGACCATATAGGTCACCCCCAGCTTCATATCTCGAACATAAACCTGATCGCCGCCGTTGCCGTCGTTGCTGGTAAGGTTGTTGTCGTTACTATGGAATGCGACGAAACGGCCATCGGCGCTGATGACCGGACTGTCGGCGGAGCCGTTGCCTGCATCAGTGCCGTCGCTGCCCAGATCGACGAGCGTTGTCGCGCCGGTGGTTAGGTTCCGCAAATAAACGTGATAGCCGCCATTGACGGTGACGTTTTTGACCAGGTTGGTGGCGCTGCTGGTGAACACCTCGTACTGTCCGTTGTCGCTGAGCGAGCTAAGGGCCGAGGAGTAGGAATAGCCGTTGCCCATTGCCGCGCCCGTCGTGTCGACGCTGATCGGCTGGGGCAGCGTGGCGTTGAGAAGTGTGCGATCTTCAAGAGTTTCCAGACGTGGCCGGAAGGTAGGAGGCGTCCATCGCCTCATGGCTCGCCGTTGGCGACGAGAAGGGCGCGCGGGGATCCGGAACAGGCGAGCGATCCAGGTCAGCAGCATGCGGAGAGTCTCCTTGCCGGCAACATTGCCGGGGTTCAGGTGATCGTACTCCTCAACCAGGCGAGAACCTAGGGTCCCAGCACCAGCAGTCCTCCGCCGCGCGTTCCGAGCGCGCGCCCCGATATACTGGGGGCGTGGAGTCGTGACTGATGCCGCGTAATCGAGTCAAGATTGTTCTCGCCGTTCGCGGCAAATCGGATGCTGTTTATCGTTAAGCATGCGAAACAGCATCTTCATCAAGCGTGGCTGCTTGTCTGAAGTGCTGATCGCGACATCGTTTATCCCCTAAGCGAATTTTTCATGAATATTAAGGATAAACTTAGTATTTTAATAACATTTGTTAGCATTTTGCAACAAGAGTTAACGCGAGCCCGTTAAGAAAGATTAACGTTGCTGTATGCATGAATGTTTGTCCTTACTACGGATCGCGGTCCTGTGTTTTCAACGCCCGGCGCGCACACCGAACGCCAGGGCGATGCGACTTCTGCTCGGCGGCGAAACGCGCCGGCCGCTTCTTCTCCGTGCCTGTCCTCTACCTCCCAATGCGAAATCCGGCCGCGCCACGGCTCACACCGGACGATTTATTTTTCGTGTGAGGCGCGTCAGCAAACGTCCTTGGCTACTGGACACCATTCAGACTGCCAGAGTGCGCGCCACACAGAATTCTGCCGGGCGATCAGAATCCCCTCATCTCACTAAGCGTGGTCTTTTCCAAAACCGGACGCGCTTTTTTCGGAATTTGAGAAAAAAATATGTCCGGCGCGACAGATCCTCGCGTTCTACTGGTAGAGAGGCATCCGCGTCGCCAGGGACGTGGGATGGGCTTCCCAGCCCGTCCGCTACTCGGACGGACGACCTGTGAAGCCTGTACTACGGAGAGAGCGTGTAGCGCGGCATCGCTTTCCCTTTTCGTGGGAGGAGCTTTTATGTTGTGGGGATGGACCTTCGATGAACTCGCTAAATCTCTTGCAATCGATCCTTGAACCTGCCTGACTCGCGCGGTTAGCGACGCTTCTGTGAAGCGTCGCTAACCAATTTCAGCGCTTGTCCACTTTCATCGGCGTCCCCACGTTGGGGAACTGGTTATCCACGTTTTGTAGACCGCGGACATCCTTTCCCGCCAGGATGCCAACACCCGCCGAGACGGATCGGGAATGGCCAATGGTGTTCTTACGGAAGACAACGTCATGATGATGGCCGCGAAGGACCACGCAGGCCCCGGCCTCTCCGGTGGGACCGTTATCCAGAATGCGGTTGCCCTCGAAGATGTTGCGATGCGCTCCCATTGGTTCGCTCTCATCGCGGAAAAACACGCCGGACCGATTGTTCCCGATGATGACATTGTTGCGAAATAGATTATCGGTATCCTTATGACCGATGGAGATGCCGGATCCCTTGTTGTCCCGGACTTCGTTGTCCTCGAACACCCCGTGCTTGACGCGCCAGCAGACGAACAGCCCATCCCCTCCATTGTTCAGCGAGCGATTGTGGCGCAGCACGGGATGCTGCGAGCCGCTGCCTGGATGCAGGCCCAGGCCGGTGTTTGCCTCGCACAGGCAATCCTCCACTGTCACGCGATGCGAAACCTGGAAGCTGATGCCATCGCCGTTGTAGGCGTGGACCGTGCAGTGGCGGATGCCAATGTCCTCGCAGCGGAACAGATAGACCCCGCCGCCCCGGCAACCATCGAGCCGTTCGCTTCGGGCGCTGTTTCCTTCGATCGTCAGCCCCTCCAGGGCGACGTTGCGGACGTTCCAGCCGCCCACGATCGGGAAAGCAAGCCGGGCCGTCGCCTTCTGGGACACCAGATAATCCATGTAGAGCGGGAACGAGATGCGGAACGTTCGCTCATCGACGCGAGCGGTCAGGGTGGCGGTGGTCACTTCGAAGCCGCTGGCATAGTGGTCATCCCGGACGGCGATGCCGTCGCCGACGCGGAGGCCCGAAGGATCTTCCACCATGATCTGTTGCTCGTTGCAATCGCCATCGGCGGCCAAGCGGGTCTTGAAACCATCGCAGGCAGCAAGGATGGTCTTGCCGGGGACGCCGACGATGCGGATGTTATCACGGAGATGGAGGGCGTTGCGCATTTGATAGCGTCCGGGCGCGATGTGGACCGTACCGCCGCCCAGGCGAGCCACATAATCGACGGCCGCCTGAAGAATCCGATGGTCGTCGCCCCGCAGATCGCCTTTGATGCCCACGCGGATCTCTGTCTTTCCGGTCGCGTTGGCAGGCTTGGGTTGGTCGCCAAGGGCGATCCCGAATGTCGAAAAAGCGGCGATGAGTGCCAAAATCCCTGGGTTCTTCCATCCGAGTCGTGCTGATGAGGCATACATGGCTGGCTCTCCGGTTGTTTGGGCTGAGTCTTGGTCTGTCGAGATCCTAGCGATTTTGACCGGAGCGCGGGCGTCTCGCCCGCATTTTTTTGGCAACCTGGCGGGCGGGACGCCCGCGCTCCAAGACATCGCGCCAGACTGGTGAGTTTCCCGGATAGCCGTTACATTAAATCAACATGTCCGCCACTGATGCCGCCATCCGCACGGTCAATCTGTCTCGGTCTTATGGACCTGCATCCGCCGTCGTCCACGCTTTGCGCGGCGTCTCCCTGGAGATCGGCCTCGGCGAACGAGTCGCCTTGCTGGGTAAGTCCGGCTCGGGCAAGTCCACGCTGCTCAACCTGCTCGGCGGTCTCGATCGGCCCACGTCCGGACAGGTGCTGGCGGCGGGACGCGACCTGGCCCAGTTGTCCGGCCGGCGCCTGGCGCGCTATCGCCTCCTGACCGTTGGCATGATTTTTCAGTCGTTCAACTTGATCCCCAATCGCACCGCGCTGCAAAACGTCGAGCTGCCGCTGGTGTTAGCTGGAGTGTCGCCCTCGCGCCGCCGAGCGATGGCGGTCGCCGCACTCGAGGCGGTCGGGCTGGGCGGCCGGCTGCACCATCGACCCAGCGAACTGTCCGGAGGCGAGTGCCAGCGCGCCGCCATCGCCCGCGGCTTGATCAACAGTCCGCGAATCCTCCTCGCCGATGAGCCGACCGGCAACCTGGACAGTGTCACTGCCGCCGAAGTCCTCGATGTGCTGACCGAGCATCTCGACCGCCTCGGCGCCACGCTTGTCCTCGTCACCCACGATGAGGAGTTGGCACGTCGTTGCGCTGGACGCATCGTGCGCTTGCAAGACGGCCGACTGATTTCCAAGGAGTAAACCGTGCGCTTCTCCGATGTGATTGGATTGGCACTGACGGCCCTTTGGCAGCGCAAGCTGCGCAGCACCTTGACGCTGCTCGGCGTCGTCTTCGGCACGTTCGTGCTGGTTGCCAGCCTATCGCTGGGCCGGGGCGTGCAAGATACGATCGTGCGCGAATATAGTCGACACAACGAGCTTCGCAGTATCGAGGTGCTTCCCGGCTTTGGGCGTACCGGCGACGCCCCAGAAGAAGAGCTGCGCATCGAGGGTTCCATGAATGAGGAACGCCGTAAGCGCCTCCGCGATGCCTTGGCTGAGCGCTGGCAGCGCCACAACGCGGCGGGACTAAACGTGCGCCTAACTCCGGAGCGCCTCGAGGAGCTGCGGAAGCTCGATCACGTCGAGGCGGTGCGCCCCCTTGTCTACGTCTTTGGCCGGGTTATCCACGGCAAACATTCGGAAGACGTGAGCATCACGGCGGCCGATTTTACCAACGACAAACTTCGTAGCCGGCTAGTCGCGGGACGGCTGCCGCCGCCGGGCGAGGAGCAGAGTGCGGTCCTGACGGAGTGCGCGCTCTACCTCCTAGGTATCCGCAGTGACGCCGAGGTGGAGCGAGCGCTGGGACAGAAGGTCCGTGTGGGATACCGTGTCGGCGGACGCTCGCCGAATACGCTGCTGTATCTGCTCCGCGCCGATGGCTCCTCCATCGGGCCGGACGATGAGAAGGTGCTGGATAAGGTCCTCGCGCAGCTACCCAACGCGGTGACTCGGATGGATCTATCACCCCAGGAAAAGGCGTCGCTCAAGCGACTGCTTTCTCGACCGCAAAAGCAGGCCTACCAGCAAGGACCGGAGTTAACCATCACGGAGGAATACACCTTGACCGGCGTCCTTCGCGCCGCCAACGACGATGAGCGAATGCGCGACTGGCAGTTGAACATGGCCGATGTTCTCCTAAGCCAGAGTGCGGCCGCGGCTTTCTACCTCCGCGCCCCGCAGTATCAGGACCGGGGATTTGACCGCGCCGTCGTCACGGCGGATCGGCTGGAGAACGTCAAAGCCGTTGCCAAGGCAGCCGGCGATACCGGCCTGCGTGTCTTCTCGGTGATGGAGATGGTCGATCGCGAGCGCTTTATCTACCTCTTGGTGACCGGCGGAATGACCTGCATCGCGGTCATTGCCCTGGTGGTGGCGGCGCTGGGGATCATGAACACGATGCTGATCGGCGTCCTGGAGCGGACGCGGGAGATCGGCGTCATGAAAGCAGTAGGCGGCCGCGATAGCCACATCCTGCTGATGTTCCTGGTCGAGGGAGCGCTCGTGGGCTTCGTGGGCGGTGTACTGGGGTTGTTGCTAAGCTGGCTGGCTTCTTTCCCCGGAGATGCCTGGGTGCGGTCGATGGTGAATCGGCAGTTGACGCTGAAGCTGGAGGAATCGCTGTTCGCGTACCCCTGGTGGTTGTTGGGGGGAACACCGCTGTTCGCAACCTTGGTGACCACCCTGGCCGCCGTGCTTCCAGCACGGCGAGCGTCCCGCATCAACCCGGTCGAAGCGCTGCGGCATGAGTAGCGAAAGTATGCTCTCTTCCGTGATTCGTAATTGTGACCTTTTAGCCTTCGGGCACTAAAGCAATAGCCCGGCACCAACCCGCGCTTGCGCCTTGAATCTTGACGGGCAAACAAGAGACATAGAACCCGTGTGACCGAGGAAGTTGTTCGAGGTTGGCCAACTTCTCGATTTGGCAATACTCCCGCTCAATCCCCGCGAAGTGGGCCGGCCAGATGAAGCGACCGTCGCCCGTCCGCTTGTAATCCGCAACCATGTTGGCGAACGGCCGATCCAGCGTGTAGGCGTCGATACCGATCACTTTCACGCCCTGCTCGACCAGCCAGAGAACGCCCTCACGGCCCAATCCCGGCTGAGCAAAGTATTCCGGCGAATTCATCCGTTTATCGGCCCCCGTGTGCAAGAGCACGATGTCCAACGGACGGAGTTGATAATCGATGCGTGCGAGGGCGGCTTGCAGGTCGGCGACGGTGATGAACCCGCCCGCCTCCTTATGGCGGACATCCAACACAACGCCCGGCGCGAAGCACCATTCCAGCGGCACCTGGTCAATGGTGCAGGCCGGCTTGCCCTCGCTGGTCGGGCCATAGTGGTATGGAGCATCCACATGGGTGCCGGTGTGCGTGATGGCCTGCACTTCCTCGACCGCCCAGCCCAGTCCATTCGAGTAGACGAGATCCTCGGGCTTTACACCGAAAAAGTGCCGCATCTGGGAGAGGCCCTCGCCGTCGTGGCGAGCGTAGCGGATCTGCGCGGGCAGAGGCTCGCTGGCGGCCTGATGCTCCAGGGGGACGCTTAGGTCGATCAGGCGAAATTTACCCACCATGCTTCCGATTCTCCCTATCGTGTGCTTGATCCTGGATCTTCTCGGGTGCGTGAATAGTTTCTGGGTATTTGGCGGTATCCCGCGCCGCCTTCTCGTTCCCACGCTCCGCGTGGGAACGCACGTCCGGCCGCTCTGCGGCCCGTCTCTCTGCTGGGTGGGGGTAGGACGCGACGCGGAGCGTCGCCACCGCGCGTTCCCACGCGGAGCGTGGGAACGAGAGTCAATGATATTGTCTTGCTTATATTATTTGTAGCCTCGACGGAAGGGAGTTTGGCATGGAAACGCTGCGGAACGACACGGCATGGCTCGATGCATTGGAGCGCGACGGCTACACGGTTTTATCCGATGTATTCTCGATCGTGGCGGTCGCGCACATGGTGCGTTCTCTCGAAGCGATTTTCGGCGACCGAATCGGCGCGGAAGCGTCTATTCGCGGGGACGAAGGCGCTGTATACGCGGCCCGCAACATCCTGACCCTCTGGCCCGAAGCGGTCGATGTCTGGCGCGTTGCGCATCTGGTGGATGCTCTCGCCGCGGTCCTGGGACCGAATTTTGGTCTGGTTCGCATCCTTTTTTTCGACAAGCCGCCGCGGCAAACATGGGCTTTGCCCTGGCACAAGGATCTCACCATCGCCGTGCGCGACAACCGTTTGCCCGGTCGGGAATTCACCAAACCGACCCGTAAGGCCGGCGTTCCTCATGTCGAGGCGCCGCTATCCGTTCTCGAATCCATGCTGACAGTGCGCATTCATCTCGATGAAGTGACGATGGAGAACGGCCCCTTGAAAGTCGTGCCCGGCTCGCACCGCTCGGGCAAGTCACTGACGCTCGATCTTGCTCCGCCGGTCCACATCCTGGCAAAGCGAGGCGATGTGCTGTTGATGCGGCCGCTGTTGGCCCATTGCAGTGGAAAATCGCATCCTGAGTCCGAGCGGCACCGCCGAATTTTGCACCTGGAGTTCGCCGCCTCTCCCGAACTGCCGGACGGCTACACCTGGCACGACTTCCTTGGAGGACGTTCTCCTTGAGGCAGGGCGGGATAAAATGGCATTTCTGGTATTCCTATCGCCTTTCGTTCGGCTCGATAGGCAATCATCGGAAAGCGGCACCGGACTTGCTTCCTCTAATTGAGGAGGGTGTCCAGTCCTGGCGGCAATCGCTCCTCGCGCCGGATTTCGTGTTCGCCCGGCGAATTGTTAGCGCCTGTGCGTCGCGTAGTCCCAAATCGGTTCTCCTGTTTATCGTCGTGAAGGGAGGCCCCCGATGGTACGCTTCTGTTTCTGTCTGCTCGGCACAGTTCTTGGTGGCGCATTGCTCATCGTGAATCTTTCGGCACAGGAGCAACCGCCTCCACCGCCGACGCCGCCGGCCGCCCAGGAAGGCGTCGACGTGATGGCCCGCGGTCCGGTGCATGAGGCGTATGCAGAACCGACCGAAGTTCGACCGCAGGCCTCGCCGCTGGTCACGAAACAGCCGCCGGAGCCGATTGACGAGATGCCCCCCGACCAGAAGCCGGAGGGCGATAACGTTCAGTGGATTCCTGGTTACTGGGCCTGGGACCAAGATAAGAACGATTTCCTCTGGGTGAGCGGCTTCTGGCGCACGCCGCCTCCAGGCCGGCAGTGGGTGCCGGGGAATTGGCAGCAGGTCGAGGGCGGCTGGCACTGGGTGGCCGGCTTCTGGGCGCCCGTCGGACAGGAGGATATGCAATATGTACCTCCGCCGCCTCCGTCCATCGAGGAAGGCGCCTCGGTCCCTGCCCCGCAAGCCAATAGTTCGTATGTGCCGGGCTGCTGGATCTACCGCGACTCCCGCTTCTGGTGGCGGCCGGGCTTCTGGACGGCTTATCATCCTGGCTGGGTGTGGATCCCTGCTCACTACGTCTGGACGCCGGGCGGATACTTATTCATCGAGGGCTACTGGGACCACCCGCTCGAAGCGCGGGGATTGCTCTTTGCCCCGGTGCGCTTGGCGGCAAGCCTGCTGGGGCGTCAGGGGTGGTTCTTCACGCCGTCCTACGTCGTGCAGCCCGACTTCCTCATGGGCGCGCTCTTTGTCAATCCTGCCGCCTATCATTACTACTTCGGCGATTACTTCCAGGATCGCTACACGCGAGCCGGCTTCGTGCCGTGGATCAATTACCGCATGGGCGGTTTCGCCTACGACCCGAACTTCAACTATTACCGCCAGAGTTTCGCCCGTTACGGCGGCTGGGAGCAGGGCTTGCGTAACCTGTATCAGGGTCGCTTCCAGGGTGCCATTCCGCGCCCCCCGAGCACGCTGGTGCAGCAGCAACAGCTGATCCAGAATATCACCACCAACAATACCACCAATGTGGCGGTAACGAAGAACATCAACCTCACCAATATTCAGAACGTATCGGTATTGGCCCCGCTCACTCAGGTGAACAACACGC
>Ga0209062_1005635_pt1 | contig 12019 bp, 14 predicted proteins | sample Coa_R2_2_FD_187158 | JGI IMG/M metagenome (GOLD analysis project Ga0209062, IMG submission 187158) | Surface soil microbial communities from Centralia Pennsylvania, which are recovering from an underground coalmine fire - Coalmine... | ecosystem: Environmental > Terrestrial > Soil > Unclassified... | reverse complement strand
TCACCTTGGACCGGTTGACCGGCGAGCACCTGGTCACCGGCAAATTTTCCGATGCGGTGAACTGGGCCGCGCGGATCAATGAGAAGGGGCAGCCGGTGCGCGATCCGGAGAAGGATTCGACGGTCGGCGGCTCGCTGGTTTCTCCCAACAACGGCGGTGCCACCAACTGGCCCCCGCCGGCGTTCAGCCCCGACACCGGACTTTTCTACGTGCCGAGCAACGATGCCTACGCGATGTATTACCTCACCGAGACCGACCCGCGCGGGGCGATGGGTCTCGGCGGCAAAGAGGAAGACGGGCTGGTTTCACTCGGCAGCTATCTGACGGCAATCGATTATAAGACCGGCAAGGTGGTGTGGCGGCACCGCTATCCCGGCACCAGCGGGAACCTGGCGAACGGCATCCTCACCACCGCAGGAAAGCTGCTGTTTGCGGGCGACATCGCCGGGAATCTGATTGCCTACGATCCGGCCGATGGGCGCATCCTTTGGCATACGCACCTCGGCAACGTATCGAACGCGCCGGAGACGTACATGCTCGATGGCCACCAGTACCTGCTGGTAGCAGCCGGGGATACATTGTACGCGTTCACACTTTATTGAATCTTCGGCCATAACTATCGTTAGCCGCCGCGCCAAAAGTACCAGGGAGTACGGGCATTACCCGGTGTCGCGGATTTTTCCCCGCGGATATATCAATCATCGGGATATTACCCCCTTATGTACGAAGGGTAACGGCTGCTAATGCACAGAACCACGATCAGAGAAGCGAACGAGAACCGGGAACACACGCCAATTTGGTTTGCGGCATTAGTGGCGAACGGATGCACGGCAAAGCACCGGGCGGGGCACCGAAGCGTCAATTGGCGGTGCAACTCGGGCAAAGCTCTCTATACCAACTCAGCCCGGGATGCCGAACAGATCCATCCGTTTGGGGTGTCGCTGCGGCGCGGGGAAACGCTGGCGGTGTGGTGGAAACCGGGTGAAACAGCGTACACACTCGAGGTTTACAAGGAGGCTGATGTCGCCGCGGCCGCCTGAACGGCTGGTTTGCGGCGAATCGAAATACTGCAGAAACGCGGGGATTTCTCCAACTCTTCCGGTCCCCCCGAATGGTCGTTAACCGAAAAATTCCAGGTTAAAGGTGTCGCGATGTTTGAATCGTCCGCTGTAGCAGTGCGTACCAAATTCGCTTTGACCGCTCGCCAGGCGCAGGTGCTAATCCTGATCGCCAATGGCAAGACCACGAAGGAGATCGCGGAGGAACTGGGAGTCTCGTTCAAGACGGCCGCCGCGCACCGGTCGAATATCATGCACAAGCTGAACGTGCACGATACGGCTCACCTGGTGCGGTACGCGATCCGCGCCGGGCTGATCGAGCCATAGCCGGCACGCATGTCGGTGCGCCTTCACCCGAGTCACGCAAACGGGTGCGCAAACTCCTAACGGCTGTGCCGCGAGCGCCGATGCAATGGATTTCAGGCGACACCATCGCCGCTGCGTCAGCAGCCTGGAATGGCCGGCCATAGCAGCACCACTCTTCCATCGGATCTTCCTTCTGAACGGGGGCGAATGGACGCCCGGCGCCGCGGCCCGCGCGTCTTCTTCGTCGCGGCCATCCGGTACTGCGCCCCGCGATGCCCAGCCTGCTGAAAACCCTGGGCGCGGAAATCCCAGGCACGCCTGCGCAAAGCCGCTACGGTGGCAGAGGCGGCGGGAGCGGCAGCCGCCTGCTTGCTTGCGTTTGCCGGGATGTGGAAGCTGGCGCGGCGCGTGGCTGGTGCGCAATGCGCCGGGGCGTGAGCATCGACTGGCGCAAGCAGGACGCCCTGGCCGGCCGCGGCCGAATGGAATCCTGTGCCGCCCGGCCGCGGCCGAAGCGGCACAGAAGCTGCCGGAAACCGTCAGCGGCCGAGGCCAAACACCCTTTTGAATGGCGAGTAGCCCATCGTTCCGGTGAACAGCCCGTCGAATGCGGCGGCCGCCAGCACGCCCTTCCACTTATACCGAAGCGGCGCGAAGATCGCCGCGGCTGCCGCCGCCGAACCAACTGCCATGCGGATCTTCTGCTCCGTCGGCCCCATGTTTTCTCGCAACCTTGCCATAACGAAAAGCCCTCCAACAAATGGGAATCGCGTACAGCCAACAGGCTAGCGCGTCCCCGCCGCCACTGTCTGTACCGATGCCGCCAGCGGCACGCCGGCTGTGCCGGATCGCCCGGCGCAGGGCGGACAGTCCCGGCGGCCACGCGAGAACAGGCACGATTTTTCCGGGCGGTCTTGCTATGGGAAGGGATGCTGAGGCGCGTGCTTGTGCCATTGCGTGCGGGGCGTCGAAACACGGTTTGGAGCACGTCCGCGCTCGCGGCACTTCCGCCCCTCTTCGGCCTCGGGCGCCGGAGCGCACGGGAGCAACTCGTGAAACAGCACCGCGTAGAGCCCCAAAGCGCGGGCCATATCTTCGCGGGACATCGGCCGCTGCGCCTGGCGGGTGGCAATTTCGTGCGCGATCCGATACTGATCCCAGCGCCGGCCCTGCGCGGCACTTTCCGGCGTCTCGCGCTGCTGCAACAAGGCGGAAACCAGGACGTCGGCGTAAACCACGGCGGCGTTGGGATCGGCTTCGAAGTGATCCCGCACCGAGCCCCAGGCATCAAGAAAGCCGCGGCGATCCTGTTCGCTGAGCGGACGGGAGCGGAACCGGCTCCGCGGCAGGCCAGTGGTCTCGGGATGTCTGATGGCGTGCCGCCGCAGGCAACTGCCCAGATCGTCGGTATCGCGCCCCGGCCGTTCCAGCCACCAGCAGCCCAAAGCCGTGATCGCGATCAGCACCAGAAAGGCGGCCGTCGCCAGAATGAGTGCCATTCCAAGCGTATGGAACGCAATTGGAGCGCCAATCGCCAGTAGCACGGAAAGACCTGCTGCTGCGACGGCAGCAACGGTTTCGATCCGCCGGCCGGTGCGGTCATTCATACATATAGGGCATTTTTGCCGGTACGAAGTGGACCGTGCGGAAGACCCGGCCTGCGTGACGGGGCTACTTCCGCGGCGGCTTCGCCGGCCCGAAATGGGCTGTCAGATAATTGACAATTACCCGCGCCTCTTTGGGGTTCGCCTGGGCGCCGCGCTCGATCATACCGGCGACCTCGTGAGTCCACTCCTCGCGGCTCAGACGCAGTTGCGTGAACGTTGCCGACTCGTGGCAAGCCGTACAGACGCGGACGACCACCGCCTTACCGGGCCCGTCCGGCAGAGCCGGATCGTCCTGCGCGGCCAGAGTCAAACCAGCCGCAACACCACCCAGGGCAATACAAAAAAACGCAATTTTTCCCACGAATTCCAGCGTACCGAAGCCCGGTCCGAAGCTCAATACAGGGCGGGGTGCGCGGCACGCATCTCGCGTGCCAGCTCGCGTGCGGCTTCAATCTGGACCAGCGGCCCCTTGCCGATGCCGGGGCAGTATCGCGCCGTCTTGTGCCATTCCCGCCGGCTCTCGACCAACTCCGGCCAGAAGGGAAAAATGCGGCATTGAACGGGCTTGGCCGGGTGGATCGAACAGCCGCCGGCGACCAGAAAATGACAGGAAGCGTCGCGCGGCACGCGCAGCCTGGCGCGACGGCTGGTGCGAAAAACGAACCGGCGCTCGAAGGCCTCCGATGTCATCCCGAGAAATTCGGCGGCGCGCACGATATCGGCATCGGTCACGTACACGAATCCGCGCTGTTCACAGCAGGCCGTGCAGCCGGGCTGGCACTCGAAGCGGAGTCCCTCCACGCCCCTTTATCCTACCGTTTTCCCGAACGCGTGGCGCAGGGCGCCGGATGCTACAGTGGAAGAACTCCCCGCACAATGACGAATGCCGGCGAAAAATTCCAGCGTCTGGTCGAGATCATGGCCCGGCTCCGCGGCCCCGAAGGTTGCCCGTGGGACCGGGATCAGACCTTCGATTCGATCAAACCCTACACGCTGGAGGAAACCTACGAGGTCCTGGATGCCATCGACCGGCGCGATTGGCCGGATCTGGCTGAGGAACTGGGCGATTTTCTGCTGCAGGCCGTCTTCTACGCCCAGATGGCATCGGAGCAATCGCTGTTTTCCATCGCGGACGCGCTGGACGCGATCAACGGGAAGCTGGTCCGGCGGCATCCGCACGTATTCGGAGAAGAATCGGCCGCGACTCCCGAGGACGTCAAACACATTTGGGCCGAGGTGAAGGCCGCCGAGAAGAAGGCCGCCGGGAACAAGCCGGGCGATCAGCCGGCGAGCGCGGCCGGGAGCATTCTGGCTTCGGTTCCGCGGGCGATGCCGGCGCTGGTGGAAGCGCAGCAGATTGCGTCGCGCGCCGCGGGGGCCGGTTTCGACTGGGAGAACCCCGAACAGGTGATCGAGAAGCTGCACGAGGAGCTGGCCGAGTTTCAGGAGGCGCGCCGCAATGCGTCGCAGACCGAGCTCGAGGGCGAACTCGGCGATATGTTATTCGTGCTGGTCAACCTGGCGCGTTTCGTGAAGGTGGATCCCGAGCAGGCGCTGCGCAAAACGAATGCGAAGTTCCGGGAGCGGTTCGGGTACATCGAGCGCAAGCTCGCCGAGCGCGGCAAGCGGCTGGAGGAGGCTGGAATCGAGGAAATGGAAGCACTGTGGCAGGAGGCCAAGCGTTGATCGAATACCGTCAGTTGTTCACTCTCGAAGAATTCACGGATGTGCTGAACCTGCAGAAGGTCATCTGGGGATTCGCCGATGTCGAATTACTGCCGCTGCGTTTCCTGGTGGTCGTCAGCAAAGTGGGCGGGCACGTGTTTGGGGCCTATGACGGCGCCCGCATGATCGGCTTCTGCTTCGCCATTCCCGGCGTGAAGCCGGATGGGCACCCGTATCTCCACAGCCACATGCTGGGGGTGTTACCGGAGTATCACAATGCGGGAATCGGCCGCCGGCTCAAGCTGATGCAGCGTGACGAGGCGCTGGCGCGGGGCATTCGGCTCATCGAGTGGACGTTCGATCCGCTCGAGGTCAAAAACGCATTCTTCAACATCGAGCGGCTGGGCGCGATTGTCCGCCGATACAACGAAAACCAATACGGCGTGACCGCGAGCCCGCTGCACGGCGGCCTTCCGACGGATCGCTGCATCGCCGAATGGTGGATCGATTCCCCGCGCGTGCGGCGGATTCTGGCGGGCGAACGGCTCACGCACAACCCCGTAGAGCGCGTGGCGTACCCGTCCGACATCGCTCGCATTCGCGCGGAGGACCGGCAGTGCGCCCGCGAAATCCAGCGGGTCAACGGCCGCAAACTGCAGGATGCGTTCGCGCGCGGCCTGGCCGCCACCGGCTTCGAGCGCGGGGAGACCGAATCGGCCTATCTTCTGGAGCCCTATCAATGAAACTCGATCACATCATCCTCCGCCAGATCCAGATGCCGCTGGTCCACTTTTTCGAGACCAGCTTTTCCCGCACCTACAAGCGCGACATCATCCTGGTGGAGGCGCAGGGCGGCGGTATTTCGGGATGGGGCGAGGTCACGGCGGGCGAAAACCCGTTCTATAACGAGGAGTGGACGGACTCCGCGTGGCTCATTCTGCGCGATTACGTGGCGCCGCGCGTGCTCGGGCGCGAGCTGGCCTCCGCGCAGGACGTGGCGCCGCTCACGGCGCACATCCGCGGTCATAAGATGGCGCGGGGCGGACTGGAAACCGCTGTCTGGGACCTGGAAGCCCGCTGCGCCGGTGTGCCGCTGTGGCAGAAGATCGGCGGAGGAGCGCGCCGCGAGATCCCGTGCGGCGTTTCCATCGGCATTCAGGATTCGGTGGAGCAGCTGCTCGAGAAAATCGAGACGGAACTGGCGGCCGGCTACCAGCGGATCAAGATGAAAATCAAGCCCGGCTGGGACGTCGATGTGGTCCGCCGCGTGCGCGAGCGATTTCCCACGATCAAGCTGATGGCGGACGCCAACTCCGCCTACACGCTGGCGGACGCCCAGCATCTCAAGCGGCTGGATGAATTCTACCTGATGATGATCGAGCAGCCGCTGGCGCACGACGACATCATCGATCACGCCGAACTGCAGGCGCAGCTCCAGACGCCCATCTGCCTGGATGAGTGTATCCGCACGGCGCACCATGCGGAGCAGGCCATCCGGCTGCGCGCCTGCGGCATCATCAACATCAAGCTGGGGCGCGTGGGAGGATTTTCGGAGGCGAAGAGGCTGCACGATGTGGCGGAGGCGGCCGGCATTCCGGTGTGGTGCGGCGGAATGCTCGAAGCCGGCGTAGGGCGGGCTCACAACATCGCGCTGGCGACGCTTCCCAATTTCGTGCTGCCCGGCGATGTCTCCGCCAGCAAGCGCTACTGGAAGCGGGACATCATCCAGCCGGCAGTGGAAACGACCGAGCGCGGGACCATCGCGATCCGCGACGACGCCGGTTTCGGCTACGCGCTCGACCACGACTTCATCCGCTCGATCACGGTGCGGGAGGAGACCCTCGGTTGAACGCCTTTGTCACGCTGCTGCGGGACAACAAGAACTACCGTTACACGTGGATCGGCCAGGTGGTCAGCGAGGTCGGCGACCACTTCAACAACATCGCCGTGTTCAGCCTGGCGGTCGCCGCGACCCGCTCCGGCCTGGTGGTGAGCGGCGTGATGCTCTCCCGCGCGATCCCGGCGATGCTGATCGGACCGCTTGCGGGCGTGGCGCTCGACCGGTTCAACCGCAAGTCGATCATGATCGCCAGCGACCTGTTTCGCGCGGTGATTGCGGCGCTGTTCATTTTCACGATCCATCGCCACGATACGTGGCTGCTGTACCTGCTCAGCGCGCTGCTGATGATCGCCTCGCCGTTTTTCACCAGCGGCCGCTCCGCGATTCTGCCGTCAATTGCAACCAAAGAGGAGCTGCACACCGCCAATTCGCTGACGCAGACGACCGGCTGGAGCACGCTCACGATCGGCACATTTCTGGGCGGCGCGAGCGTGGCCGCGGTGGGCTTCGAGTGGGCTTTCTTCGCCAATGCGATGTCGTTCCTGATCTCGGCGGCGTGTATCTCGCGGCTGTACCTGGCGGGCCGCGGCTTCCTGCCGCCGCGGCGGGCGCTGAATGAGACCACCGTGGTCCGGCCATGGCACGAGTACCGCGAGGGGCTGCAATATATGCGCTCGGTGCCGCTGATCCTCGGATTGCTGCTGATCAACATCGGGTGGGCGACGGGCGGCGGCGCGGCACAGATTCTGTTCAGCGTCTTCGGGGAGATTGTGTTCAACCGCGGCCCGGCGGGGCTGGGCATGGTGTGGGGATTCGCGGGCGTGGGCCTGCTGTGCGGCGGCGCGCTCGCCTATAATCTGGGCAGGCGGCTCAGCTTCAATGCCTACAAGCGCACTGTGGTCGTTTGCTATATCGTGCACGGGGGCTCGTACATCCTGTTCAGCCAGGCACCCACGTTTTCCTGGGCGCTGTTTTTTATCGCGCTCTCGCGCGCGGGCGTGGGGGTCAGCTCGGTGCTGAACATGTCGCAGTTGCTGCGCATCGTCCCGAACGAATTTCGCGGGCGCGTGTTCTCCACGATGGAATCGTGCCAGTGGTCGGTGATGATGCTTTCGATGGCCGCCGCGGGAGTGGCTTCGGAGTACTGGAATCCGCGCACGATCGGCGCGGTGGCCGGCCTGCTGAGCTCGACGACGGCCATCTTCTGGGGCTGGGCGCATTTCACGGGGCGGCTGCCGGAGCCGCAGCGCGCCGGGATCGAGCCCGAAGAGGTGGAGATCCACAAGGAGTACTCGGCATGAAGGATCGGGTTGTGCTGGTGACGGGCGCCGCGAAGCGGATCGGCCGCGGGATCGCGCTGCGGCTCGCAGCCGAAGGGGCGCGCGTGGCCATCCACTACCACACCTCCGAGGAGGAGGCCCGGTGCACGGCCGCGGAATGCGGCGGCGCGCCGGTTTTTCGCGCGGATCTGGAATCCGTGGAGGAGATCCGGCGGCTGTTCGCGGAAGTCGCGTCGCATTTCGGGCGCCTCGATGGGCTGGTGAATAACGCCGCGCGCTTCACCCGTTTCGACCCGCTCGAGATCACGGAGCGGGACTGGGATTTCATTCATTCCGTGAACCTCAAGGCCACGTTCTTTTGTTGCCAGGCGGCCGCGCGCCTGATGCAGCGGAGCGGCGGAGGACGGATCGTCAACCTCAGCTCGCTCGGCGGCATCCGGCCGTGGGCCGAGCACGCACATTACTGCGCGTCCAAGGCGGGCGTGATCATGCTGACGCGCGCACTGGCGAAGGCCTTCGCGCCGGATATCACGGTGAACTCGGTGGCGCCGGGGGTGATTCCGTTCGACGATATCGACGAGCGCGGAAAACGGATGATCGCCGCGACGCCGGCGCGCCGCGGCGGAACAGCGGATGAGATCGCGGACGCAGTGGTGTATTTTCTGAGGGCGTCGAACTTCGTCACGGGACAGATTTTGGCGGTGGACGGGGGACTGAGCCAGCGCTGAGGGGCGCTGAAGAGCGCCAAACATGGGAAGTTTGACACAGCGGTTACGGGTCTGGTTAAATGAAGGAACACCACTTTGCTCCTCAGTAGCTCAACGGTAGAGCATTCGGCTGTTAACCGAAGGGTTGTAGGTTCGAATCCTACCTGAGGAGCCAATTTTTTGTCCATACGAATTTCTCCTTCCCAGTAGTTCACGCCGACGCAATCCGTGCGTCCGCGCCTACCGTCGAAACATCCCAAATAAGTAAGCGTCTCGTGAACCACCGTCGCGCTGGCGTTGAAGTTACGGTAGTGACCGCAGGTTTCGCAGCTCAAGCCTGAACCGGGCAGGTCGTTGGTTTCCAGTTGTGGGGAAGCAGTTCGCTCAGTCGGGTGATGGAATGCTTGGGAATGCGCGAGAGCACATCATGGAACCACGCGAACGGCTCGACGCGGCACCGCTTGCAGGAAGCGATGAAACTGCGAAGCACGGCGGCCGTTTTGCCGCCACCGTCGCTGCCGAAAAAGGTCCAGTTGCCGCGGCCGAGCGCAATGTCGCGGTTGGCTCGTTCCGTGGCGCCGTTATCGATCTCCAACTCGCCGTCCTGCAGAAATCGCGTCAGGGCCGTCCGCTGGTTCAGCGCATAGCGCACTGCGGCCCCAGACGGACTCTTCGGCAGCACTTCCGGCTGCAATTCGAGCAGATACTGATGGAGCTTCTCGATCAGCCGCGCCGATACGCGCCGGCGCAATGCCAGCCGTTCATCCGCTGACAGCGACAGCGCCTTGGCTCTCTCCTCTACTCGATACAGGCGCGCGATCAGGTGCAGCGCCGGCCCCATGTGCGGCTCATCGGATTCCAGAGCTTTGAACAGATATCTGCGCGCGTGCATCCAGCACCCGACCTCGGTCATCCCGCGTTGGGGCTTGAAAAACGCGTCGTAGACGGAGTACGCGTCCGCCTGCAGATATCCTTTGTATCCTTCCAGAAATTTCGCCGGACCGGCGCGCGATCGCGTGGGCGTGTAGTCGTACACGATCACCGGATGGTGAGCGTCTCCGAGATACGGCCAGATCCGCCCGTTCCTGGCGAAGGGAAGTTTTCGGTCCAGCACCTTCACGCTGGTGTCGTCGGTGCCGATCACCTTGGACCTCAACAACTCCTTCTTCATCAACTGGTACAACGGATCGAGCAACTCCGCGCACTGCCCCATCCATCCGCCCATGGTCTTACGCGAGATCTCGATGCCGTGCCGCTCGAACATCTTTTCCTGCCGGTGCAGCGGCTGATGGTCGGCCCATTTCGCCACGATCACTTGCGCCAACAAGCTGGCTCCCGCCGTGCCCTTCTCGATCGGCTGCGGCGGCTTGGTGGCGGTCCTCACCGTGCACTCGCAGGCGTACTTCAGGCAAACGTCCTGAATCACCTTCATCGACGCGGGAATGTATTCGTAGCGTTCGCTGGTCTCTTCCGCAATCAGCCGCAGGTCCTTGCCGCAGTCGTGGCAATGCTTTTCCGCTTCCGCCAGATCGTGAACGACGCGTTCGCGCTTCAGATGCCGCGCCAGAGGTTGCCGCCCGCCGCGCTTCGGCGTCGCGTTCGGTTTCGACGCCGATCCCGCATCCCCATCCAGGTCATCATCGTCGTCGGCGGCAGCGGCAGCGGATTCGGCTTCCGCGCTCCGCGCCTGCCAGGCCGCCTCGAACAGCGCCAGTTGCTCTTTCGACAACTGCTCGCTCTTGCGGTTGCGTTGCGCCTCCAGGAGTTCGCGCAGCAAGCTCTGGTACTTGTTCTGCTCCGCCAGCGAACGGTCCAGCTGCTCGGCCAGATCAACGACAATCTTTCGCAGCGTCTCTGAGTCCCGCGGCAAGCTGTTCGGATCGATGGCCACCGTGTGTCCAGAGTACGCGAAAAACAGCTCGATTCCAAGTAAAAACAACAGTAAGCCGAAACGTTTTATCAACGGCTGCGCCGATACCGTTTGCGCCGCTTCGCCGTGCTCAGATCGATGCCGCTCAGCAGCGCTCCTAACTCCTGCGCCGTGATCTCCCGCTGTCGTTCCCGGATGCCGTCTGCAAACGGAACCGCGTACGTCCCTTCCTCCAGCCGCTTGCTCCAGACCGCGAGGCCGTCGCGATCCCAGTACAGGATTTTCACCCGATTCCTGCGACGGCTCGTAAACACAAACAGGTGTCCGGCGAGGACATCCAACTCCAGGTGGTCGCGGACGAGCGCGTGCAGACTGTCAAAGCTCTTGCGCATGTCGCACGGCGTCAGGCACAAGTACACCCGCACGCTGGCTGGCAGGTGGATCATCCCCGCAACACGTCCAGCACGGTCCGCAAGGTCGCGGCGTCCACGCCCGCGCTGATGCGCAGCCGCTCGCCGGTCGCCAACACAAGTTCCAGCGCCGCCTCCGCCGTGTACTCCGGCCGCCGCGGGCTCCTGTCCACCAAAGCGAACCGAACCGGCCCTGTTTGCTGGAGCCGTTTCCGCCAGGCGTAGAAAGAGTACTCCGTCAGTCCCTGTTCCCTACAGAACTGCTTCACGGAAACTCCGCTGCGTTGTTGCGCTGCGATTCTTTCGGCCCACTGGTCTGCCTTTGGGTTGGCGGGTCGCTGCTCGACGGTGGTCTCGCTCATGACACCACCTTGCAACGACCGCTGACGGATCAGGAAGAGCGGTTCACGAGACGCTTACCCAAATAACGCCATAGACTTGCGCTGATCGGTCGTTCTCTGCACCGGGCCTGCTAAACAGGCCGGGGGGCGTTCGAAATCCAGTCGAGCAGAACCCCCGGACTGGCCAAGCGAGAGACGGCGCGAGAGAAAGACGGCCGCAGAGACATTTTGCTTCAACCCACCGCGATATCAAAGAGCGCCGCCTCACCCTCATCCGCCCTGTCGAGCCGCTGCTCTACTCGAAGATCGCCCGAGAGAACGGACGAGAATTGATGAACGCCACCATTCTGAAGGAGATTGAGCGGTTGCGCGGCCTGACCGTGAACGGCCTGCGCGAGAAGTACCGGGCGGTCGCGAGGATTCCCGCTCAGGGAACAAAGCCTACCTCTACCGCCGCATCGCCTGGCGGCTCCAGGCCAATGCCGAGGGTGATTTGTCGGAACGGGCGCGGCGCCGCGCGCTGCGCGCGGTCCTGTTCTCGCGCCGTGGAGGCGGAGATTGCCGGCGAGTGCCTCGGTGAGTGCCGGGTCGCGCCCGCGGCCCCGACGTCTCCGTGACGCTGCCTTCGGATCTCCGCTTTCACACAACCCCTCGCGTGGAGGAGCGGAGGCCGAGGCGAACAAGGCCCTTTGGATCCAAAGCGCCCGCGCCTCGCTCCGCAACCGATCCTGCCCCGGGGCAGCTACCATGGGCGAAATCCCGACACTGGCTGTTGCCGGTTCGCGGTCGAAGCCGCTCCTAGGTTTCCTCCTGGATCGCGGTGCTCAACCTGGTTGGGTGTTCGCCTGAGGAGGGCAACAACTTCCAACTGATCGCGGTGACGCAATCCTCGAGGGACAGCCTGGTTACGATCTGCTCCAGTATTTCGTCGTTGC
>Ga0209062_1005634_pt1 | contig 12019 bp, 16 predicted proteins | sample Coa_R2_2_FD_187158 | JGI IMG/M metagenome (GOLD analysis project Ga0209062, IMG submission 187158) | Surface soil microbial communities from Centralia Pennsylvania, which are recovering from an underground coalmine fire - Coalmine... | ecosystem: Environmental > Terrestrial > Soil > Unclassified... | reverse complement strand
GAGTTTGTGTCGCCTGACCCAGTTTTGGTTCGATCTGGGCGGACGCCTAGCTCCTGCGCCAGGCTTCCGTTCCTGTACGCGCATGCCGGGTCGCATAAAAAACCCTTCGCTTTCACCTGGTCATCGCCAGGTCGTCCCACCCCAGCCGGATGCACTTGCCGCTCAAAGTGGTGAGCGCGATCTGCAGCTGGAGCTGGAACCCGGGACGTTCTCGGCGCGAACGAAGCGTCCTTTCGCCTGCTTCAAAGAAAGCCATAGCTGAGATCAAGACCATAGGCCTCGATTGCAACCAGCGTCAGCAGCAGTCCAATGCCACTGAAGATGAGAATTGCACTAAGTGATTCAACGTCGATGTCGGTTCCAGTCGCACGGGAGATTGCTCGCGCCAAAGCTGCCATATTGATCTCCGTCTGTTGCTCGTTAGCGAAGCACTGACGTTCAATCGATAATCCATCTGGGAATACGGGCACGTGAAGTGGATCACGAAGCGCGGGTTAATGTGGCACGTCGGTTGATCTTGGAGGTTTGTCGCCGTCCATCAGAAGCGTTCATTGCGGAAACGCCTTCGGGCTGATCACTCCTATGTCACGGCTCTGTGACCGTTCCGGTCGCGAACGAAGCCATTTTGTAGCAATCCCGAAACAGATCTGAAACGGACTCAGCTGATCATTTCTCATTGTCGAACAATGGAGTTCGGTTAGATGCTTTCAGAAAAGTTCATTATTGTTCTCGAGACCTTCCTCAGGGGGCAGTCCCACGCTGATGGCGCCGCACGCGTGTTAGTTCTCCTGGCGAGGCGCCACGAGTTTGGGGTCGGGCAGTCAACCCAGAGCTGACCGCATGTGGGGCACCGTACCGCCGCCCCGCCCATGGTGACCACGATCGCAGGCGCGAGCCGCAAGCTTGCGCACCGACACCGTCACGGCCGCTGCAGGGCAGGCAATAGCCCCGCAGACATCGAAACTGCGAGATGACCGCAGTAACGACGAGCTGTCATTTGTTGGCCTTGAGCTCGATGTTGACTGGCCGAAGGTCTCGGTGTGGCCAGAATCCATCAGCCTGAAGAAAACCTCTCCATCTGCTGGCGAATCGCTTTGACTGTGCATACGCTCTATCGTTTAGACTAGCTCATGCTTTCAGTCATTGCGGGTACTTTGATATTCCTCAGCGTTGGCATCCTTGCCGCGCACGCAACGGACTTGTTTCGCTCGCGGCGTTAAACCTTGTTGTTGCGCTATCGAACGCTCACGAAGGCGCCCCATGCAGCGGCCAAGCCGGCCGCGACGAGCAAATAAAGCGGCTTATCGCAGAGCGTCGTGCCGTACTGGCAGATCTCGGCACCTGTGCTGCCCAGTTGTTGCAGCCCAGCGGAGTAGAATACGCCAGCTGCGATCGCTAAAGCACCTGCGACATAGTACATTTACATCCGCTCCGGTTTGCCCGGTCCATACGATACAAAGGGGTCGATTCGCGCAACTTACAAGCAACGGTCAAGAACGAATTTCCCCACGGAAGGGGGTCGATGCCGCGCCTGAGGGCGGACTTAAAGGATGGAGGCAGGCCCGCCCTTTCCTTCATTTCCGATGATCTCGCTCCGGTGTACTGATTTGATCTCGCCAGGATTCCGAGATGATCTCGCCCACCATTCCGATTTGATGTCGCCCGGAGCGCGAGGCGTTTTGGCTATCTGGTCTCTGGCATCGGCGAAGGCACGAGGTCAATCGTGAATCACGGAAGAGTTGTTTTTGGCTGGCTCGTGCTGTGCACGTTGACCAAGCGCTTCGGCATGTCCACAGCTACACTCGCTCAGGCCTTTCGGCCGGGCTTGCGGGTTCGCCGCAGGCTCACGCCATTGAAATGATCCGGTGGGCGTTATGGACCGCGCGCCGGGGTGGCGCCACGGCCAAGAGGATAGCTCCAATATAGAGAGAGAGCCACTTCGGTATTTAACTGCTGCTTAGCGGAGCAGTGATAGCTTTCCCGAGCTTTTCGGAAGGGTTAAGATGGAATTTCAGAGTGCAGCGCCGGCAGTTGTAAAGGCGATCAGACAACGTGATCTCCTAAACACTTGGTTGCGGCTTTACGCGCGCGAGGAGAGGCTCCCGCACATTGCCGATTATGAGCCGGGCCGGCTCGAAGAAGAACGAGACGATCTGGTCTATTATGCCATTGATCAGGCGTCCTGGCCCCCGGTTATCACAATCCAAAGTGAAGGCACACGCATGTCCAGTGCTTACGGGCAAACCGGCAAGGGACGACGACTGGATGAATATGTGGGCCCTCAGCTCGTGCGCCGTGTCCTGCCGGTCTACTATGAGTGCATTGTGCGGCGGCGGCCTGTCTACACGGTCTCTCTCCTAGAAGATGCCGAGGGACACAAGGTGGAGTATGAGCGGCTACTCCTCCCATTCGGCGAAGGGAGCGAGGTCAATACTATCATCGCTTCTCTAAAAACTATCAGCATTGATGGCCGATTTGAGATACGAGACCTGATGAGGCGCACCGATATGGTAGCTGCGCCGATGATCCGCGCCGTGATTGATCGGGAGCTCTTTCACGCATTACCGCGCGGATCTTGGCGTGATGACATCGTATTCGAGTGACACACTCTTATTCGAGAGCGGTCCCGCGTTGCGCGCCGTGACATCGAAGCTGTCGGGCCCAGCCGGATCGACAAGTTCGAAACCGGCCTCCTCGCCCCTGCGGAGAAGACGTTCGCTCACCCGACCATTCGCGCGAAACACGATATTGATCGCGTCCGGGCCAAACCGGGCGAGCCGCACGATCTCTGCGGACCCGAGGCGGAACGAAGCGCAGAGGCGCAAGGATTGACTGCCGGCCTTCGATCGTCGGGATTATCGGCCGGAGCGGTAGGCCGCAGCGGCAGGCCCGTAGCTGCCTCAGGAGGGCAGTTAGCTCTTGGCGCCGATTTCACTTTCTTGGCCGGCCAGCTTTCGCCGGCGGCGATCACATGCACCTTGCGCCGGCGCTCAGGAGTATAAGCTCTCATCTTTGGACTTGGAGAAATCCATTCGAGCACGTCCCACCTAACTTCGCTGCCGGTATGTTAGCGACCAGGTCAACCGGCGGAGTGTTCGAAAGCGAACCTTTGCCGGCAGAAACCCTGTATCCGTTGCTCAGCAGTCATATAGCGTCTAGCTGAGCATGCGATTGCGATTATCTGCTCTAAGCGTTCCAAATGTTGCCAGCGAACCGCTGTGGCTCGATGACATCAGGTTTGTCGCGAACTCATCGAACGCTCATCAATTGTTTTGACTGTGTGGGCACGCGCGAGCTGGAATGCGGATGGCTCGATGGAGGATCCATGTACACGATTATGGCGAGCATTGTTTTGCTTTTGAGCATAGGCATTTTGATCGCTCACGCGATGGATGGCTTCCGCTCAGGTTCGTGATGAAGAAAGGCGACTTCGATGGCCACCTATGGTACTCACCCGCGGGATGTGAACGGCAATATTATTGCATCGATGATGACGTTCGAGGCGACGAACCATCTCGTAGCGATTGCGCAAGCCATGCAATCGGTCGATGGTTGCGACCTGGAGGTGTGGCACGAAGCGCAGCGCGTCGGCATAATTCAGTGCCAAGGTGTAGAAGAGAGCGGCGCCACCTGTGAGCACCGGTGGTGATCCTCGACCGGCTCCTGCACCATAGCCATGTGCTGACGATCCGCGGCGACAGCTACCGGCTTCGAGCCAAGCGCAAGAGCGGCCTCATCAAGACGCCGAGCACCGGTGACGGCCCTCCGGTCGGCTCCGCCTTCCTCCGGCCCGTCACCGGCGGAAACAACCTTCAACCGAGATCATAATCCCGATGGCCGGGGCAGTTCTTCATGGCGCAAAGGGGGCAGTTCCGGATGGCGTTTGACAGACGCATGAGTGGAATTTCCGTCCGCTGCACGAGAACGCGCGCGACCTCACGAGCCTCGAGGTGGAGCAAAACGACCATGCCAAAGGTAACCCAAAACAGACCGCGTCTCGTCAACGGCATCCAGGAGGACGTGCAGGCGCTACTCGACCAGGCCAACGTGGTTGCGCGCCGAGCCACTCAGCTATCTCGGTACGAGAAGAGTTCAGAGCTCTGCCCCAAGCCCAATTCAAAGCCTTACCTGAGCGATGGCTTGCTGCCGCGCCTCACTCGAAGGGGAGGGCACACGCGTGATCTTCGCCTTTAGATCGAGCAGATCGACAAACTGATCAGCCTGCCGCCGCAGTTCGTCGGCTATCATCGGAGTGTGGGTGACGATGCTCGATATGACCGTGACACGCACGCCGCGTCGCTGGATCGCTTGCACAAGGGAACGAAAGTCGCCGTCCCCAGAGAACAGAACCATCTCGTCGAGATGCGCAGCGAGGTCGATCGCATCGACCGCGAGTTCTACATGCAGGTTGCCCTTCATTTTGCGGCCGCCGCTAGCGTCAACGAATTCCCTGGCTGCCTTGGTGACGACGGTAAAACCGTTATAGCCGAGCCAGTCTAGAAGGGGGCGGATTGGAGAGAATTCCTGATCCTCGACGATCGCCGTGTAGTAAAATGCCCGAACCAGCTTCCCTCGGCTCTGGAATTCAATCAGTAGACGTTTGAAGTCAATATCGAAGCCCAGTGCCTTCGTCGTTGCGTAGAGGTTTGCGCCATCGATAAAGAGCGCGATCTTGGACTCGGACATGTACTACCCTCGACGGCGAAACCTCGCCGGTGAACCCTAATTTGCAATTTAAGGATGAGAATTGCGGACGGCACTCTGCACTAAAATGCTTTAGGCTTCAAATTAACTTTTAGCGCATCTCACCAGTTCGCCCCCAAGGAGGCACTTGATATCCGGCGGCTTTTGGGAATCTTATGCCGGCTGAGAACGCAAGAGAAGAGGCACCTGTGGCGATCTCATCCGTACACCTTTATACCTATTTCGAGGTGATCCTAGGAAAGCGCAGGCGGAAATGGATTTGGATGGTGCGCCTGCGAAACGGGGCGCCCATCATGGCTGGCAGCGAAGCGAGCCGCCTGGAGGCAAGCTACAAGGCGCATAGCGCACTGTTCCTGCTGCTCCTGTCCTCGCCATCTCGGGCGTACCAGCATCGAGGAGGCCCCGGACAAGCAGCTCGAGCGCGAAGATCTGGAAGCCTGGACGCACATGCGAGGGCTCGTCGCACGAGGGACGCCTGACATCAGGTCCGATCGCAAAGACTGGGAAACCATTGCTGTCACCGACTGTGTCGGGGCGTGCCTCAGGTCGCGTTCTGGCCGCGGGCACTACCACCCTGAGTCGGCCCAAACTCATATGAGAGTGGCTGAATTCCTTGCTGCTCGGGTAGGGCAAGGTCCTTCCGGAACTCGCCTGACTGGCGCCCGTCGGACCCGGTAGGCTTTATTCCGGAGGCGCGGTGGCCAAGGCCGGTGCTCGAGAGATCGCAAAGCAATTGCGCGAGTACGCGCAACGGACCGCGCTGCGCGGGGGAATCCATACCGCGCAAAAGCTTATTCGCGCGCGGCTGACAGCCTGAGGGCGCTCGCCGTCCCGATCGAGCGACTCATCGAACAGGAGAGGCTCACTGAGATACCCGGGATCGGGGAAGCCATCGCCGACATCATCACGAAGCATCACCACAGACGTTGCTGCGAACTCGTCCGAGATCTTGCCCTGGTTGCCGAGGCCAGCGGTAACGAGCCGGTGGTCATGCAGTCCGGGGGACTGCAGATCCATCTCGCCGATCGGAAGCGCTTCGGTGCCGCCCTGCTGCATGCGATAGGTTCGTCGGCGCACCAGGAGCAACTTCGTTCGATCGCGGAAAAGAAGAGAATGCGCCTCGAACAGGACGGGCTGCACAAGGGCCGCAGCGTGCTCGCGCGGACAGAAGAAGACATCTACAAGGCGCTCGGATTGCCCTTCATAGAGCCCGAACTGCGCGAGGGCCGCGGCGAGATCGAGCGGGCGCTGAGGGAAGAGCTGCCCAAGCTCGTCACCGACCAGGACCTGCGCGGCATCCTGCACTGCCACACCGACGCCTCGGATGGTACCGAGACTCTCGAGGCCATGGCGAATGCCGCACTGCGGCGCGGCTTCGAATATTTCGGGGTGGCCGACCAGTCCAAGTCCGCGCACCCCGGCAGCCTCTCGCTCAGCAGCATCGGGAGGTGAAATTTCCGGATCCTGAAGGGCATCGAGTCCGACATCCTGGCCGGCGGATCTTCACCCTCACCAATGCCAAGACCTGCCGGCTTGATATGGTCGCTCGCGATGCTTCGAGACGAGCCCCCTCAAGCCCCATCCGACATGCAGCACGGAATAGGTCTGCGCCGATCTCGCCGCGCTCGATCTCGCTGACAAGACGCCATCCGGTCGACGCGCGAGCAGACGCTGGAGACTCATCTTGCGCATGTGGAGTGGCAGCTTCCGGACATCGTCGCCATCCTCGACAAGGATGTCGAAGGCGCAGAACTGTACCTCGTCATTGCACTTCCCGGAATGCAGCGCGTTGAAATCTGCGATGCCATCGACGCGGAGGATCTCCTCGAACAACCACAATGTCAATCTACCACGGCGGACCTCGTTCCGCTCGGGGCCGGAACTTTGGCCCTGTGCGGTGATTTCTTGGTGATACTTACCGCGAGATCGCGATGACCAACGTATTTGTTGAGCCGCGTCCGAAGGGCAAGCCGGAGGGCACTCCGGTCGAGGACTTCGTCGTCGAGGATCGCGCCGATCACGTGTTGGCGACCTTCAAAACGCAAGAGGACGCGATCCATTGGGCGCGCACCCACGGTTACATGCCCCACGTCGCGCGCGTACGGCACCTCAACGACAAGAAGAAGCCGGACCAATGGCGGCGAGTGTGACCTCGGAGCCATTGGGTAAAAAAGACGGCTCAACGGGAAACCAACGAGCCGCTGAGGCTAGCTTGAAACCCCAAGCGAGCCATTGAGCTGAAACAGGAATGGCCCGTTGATCTTCTCAATGTAGATGCGGTCGTCCTGTACCGGCTCGAAGGCGTGAGCCAGCTCCATCAGCTTGCGGGCGGCTACCTCGGGATCGGCGAACGGTCTGCCTTGAACGAACTTCACGACCATGTTTTCAGGGTCGCCTTCATCTTCATCAGCACTGAGGTCGCGTATTGCTCCCGATCTCGGATGGCCCGTTGCTGATGCGCCTTGAAGATCGCAACTCGCTTCATGATTTCCTCGCGCTGCGAGCCGCCGACTTTGGTGACCGGAGGTGGATTGACGGGCTCGACAACTGACCTTGGCGGCACGCGAGGAACTTCCGCTTTCACATCGACCGCTCTGACGAGATCAGTGGTTTGCTTGAACAACTCGTCCAGCTCAATTTGCCAGTCACGCATACGAAGCCCCCTCCTCAGCTAAGCCGTTGCATGCTGCCACACTGAGAGCCCCGGTGAAGGCGCCTCTCTGTTGAATGCTGTGGATGACGTTGTGGACAGGTGCCGGGAACTCGGCTTGCACTTCTGTACAGATCAGATGGCCGGCTGCCGCTATGGGGCATTTCCCGAGGCCGATCTGGAGAAGCGGAAGACCGACCGGTATCTTGCCGGCCCAGCGGTGCCCTTCGAGGAGCCGGGTGTGGCTCTGACCAGCACTCCCAAGCGCGCTTCGCAAGGTCCTCGATCAACGAAACAGCCTCGGCCGGGGAAGCCGAGGCTGTCTTCGTGGGTCCGGCCATGGGGGCAAGAGCCGGAAGGGAGCGAGCCTGCTCCGTTGGACAGAGCATGTCAGTGTAGTTTTACACACTGCCGGACGGCCCTGCGCTGGGCGTTCTTTGTCGTGCTGATCCGATCGGCTAGTCGTTCGTGAAGAACTGGCGCGGCGCCGGCTCAAGCGATATTTCGAGCCGGGACGATCTCGAAGAAGGCTCGGATGATGACACGCAAAAGCTCTGCGAGCCATCGCAGCAACAGGCCGAAGTTGTAGCCGGCTGCGGCGAGAACGGCGTTGATGCCGTCGCCGAAGCGTCGCGCCTTCCGATCTCAAAGGTCACGTCAGAACCCGATATCTCGTTTGTACGGATTTTTGGACGGGGCCTTGGAACATAAACGCCAAACCACGCCTCATTCGGCGCATCGAGGCCGGGGCAATTCACGCGTTTCCCCCTCACCTCTCAGAGCTCTTCATCGTCATCCGGAAGGCAAGAAGAGCCCTCTGAGGCCGTTCTCTTTGGCGCCTGTTTCCGAGCCAAGGGGAGAAGGGAAGCTGAGTTCGCGGCACGATCAATTTAAGAAAAGCCGGGCGGCTCAGCGCGGCGCCGTGCCGCCGAGATTCCAGCCGCGGCCGCCTTCGCCGAAAATCTCGTGGCCCGTTGCAGTCACGGCTATCGTATCCTCGAGCTTGATAAAGCCGCGCTTCGGATGCTTCATCGTGGTTTCCACCGAGATCACCATGCCGGCCTCGAGCGGCCGTTCCGCATCATAGGCGTCGTAGCGCACCGGCCCGGTGGCCGTCAGCCGGGGCGCCTCGTGGCTGACGAGACCCATGCCGTGGGCGAGGAATTCGATGTTGTCGCGCTGGCTCGTTTCCTTCAGCGCGCGTTCGGCGGCGGTGTAGATCAGCCCGCCCGCGGCGCCGGGCTTGATCACTGCAAAGGCTGCGCGCTGCACGGCTTCGATCTCGGCAAGCAGATCCTTCAACTCCTGATCGGGCTCGCCGAGCACCGCCATGCGGGCGAGGTCGCCGATGTAGCCATGATAATTGCCGCCGGAATCGAGCGAGAGCACATCGCCCTGCTCCCAGCGCTGCTCCGAGGGCGCACGGTTGTGGCTCGTGCCCGCGGCCAACAGGCAGTATTCGAAGGTCAGCCCCCGCTTCACCTCCGCGACCTTCAGCGCATCGAACAGCTGCCGCTTGGTGTTCCCCGGGCCGTGATGGGCGATCACGTCGAGCATTGACTCGATCACGAGATCGGAAGCCGTGCGCAGCTTGGCCAATTCCGCCGGCGTCTTCACCGCGCGCAGCCGCTCCAGCACGAACAGCGCATCCTTGATCTCGCTGTGCGGAAACGCGTCGCGCAGCGCGTTGCCGGCATCCATCGGCAGGAAAGCCATCTCGACGCCGATCCGCTTGGCGGGGACGCCGCTCTTACGGATCATCTCAACGGCTGTTGCGATCGCATCGACGGAGCCGTTGCAGGAGATGCGCAGCTCCTTAAGCCATGGCCGCTCCAGCTGCCGCTGATAGCTCTCCATCCGATGGGCGACATAGCCGGCCTTGTCGGGCGCGCCCTTGGCATAGACGACGACCGGGAGATAGCGGCTGACGCCGAGCGCATCCATGTAGTCGAAAAAGATCGCGCGCTCGATATCGAGCAGATATTGCACATTGTGCTTGGAGGTGACGAGCAGCACGTCGAGGCCCGCCTGCTCCATCAGCCGGTCAAGCTTGCCGGTGTCGAACGGGATGGCTCGGGACGCCGTTCTGATGTCGACGCTGTGTTGCATCATGTGTTTCCTTGTTTTGTGCTGATGGCCCAATCGAAAGCTAGGTCGGGGTCGGCCGCGCCGCAACGCCCTCTGTCTTTCGGCCGAGGCCGACGACCACGGTTCCCGCCGTCTCACCGCCTTCCGGCGTCGCCAAAGCCAGCGGCCGGCCATGGGTTTCGACCCCGAGCAGCGTGAAGGCGAGCCCGATGGCGAGACCGCAGGCCGCCAGGAACAGGAACGCCGGCGTGACCGCGTCCATCGTGGCCTTGGGCGTGATCAGGTTGGAGGTGCCGGCGATCAGCGCCAGACACAACGGGCCTGCGATCTTGCCGACACCATTGGCCGCCTGCGCGAGGCCGACGCCGCGCGCGCTCAGGCGAACCGGGAAGATCTCGGCGGAATAGGGCGCGATGTTGGAGAAGCCGCCGTCGAAGAACAACGCCGCCGGGATCAACAGCACGATGAAGGCGGGATAGCCGAACAGCGTGCGATCGAACAACAGGCCGGCCGCGCCAAGCGAGATCGCGATGCCATAGCCCATGATCTCGCCGCAGCGTCGTCGCCCGATCCATTGCGGCAGCACCGAGAAGACGGCGCGCCCGATCATGCCGGTGAGCGAGACGATCACGAACAGATGAGCGACTTCAACCGGCGACACACCCATCAACAGCGCCACGATGGTCGGCCCCCACAGGAAAACGCCGTAATTTGCGGTGCTGGCGCCGAACCAGACGATGACGGTCAGCCAGAAGCGCCGCGGCTCCGCGAGCAACTCGGCAAAGCCGGCACTCTGTGGTCTGGCGACGGTCTCGAGCGCCGGCGGCGGCAAGGCATCGGGCGCCACATGCAAGGCGCGCGCGACGATGCGGCGTGCGTCCGCATCACGGCCGCGCGACACCAGCCAGCGCACCGACTCCGGCATGATCAGCGCAATCAGGAGCGCCGGCAACAGCGGCAGGAAACCTAATGCAGCCAGTCCGCGCCAGCCGATCTGGTGCAGAAGCGTTGCCGCCGAGAGCGATGCGGCGAGGATGCCGAGCGAAACCGGGATTACGGTGGCGCTGGTGACCACGGTGCGATGCCGCGTCGGCGTATATTCGACGATCAGGGGCACCGCGACGGAAGCGGCAGCGCCGACGCCGAAGCCGACGAAGAAGCGTAAGGCGGCGAAGGTGACCCAGGCGCCATCGGGTATGAACGAGACCGAGCCCGCGCTCAACGCACACAACGTGACGCCGGCCACCAGCAGCGCCTTACGCCCGAAACGGTCGGCGAGCGCGCCCCAGGCCAGCGAGCCCAGGATGGCGCCGACGCCTGCGGTGAGCAGGATCAGCGAGGTCTGCCCGAAGCTCAAGTGCCATTGCGGCGCCAGCACCGCGACCAGGAAGCCGACGACGTAGTAATCGAAATAGTCGAAGACGCTGGTAAAGATGCCGAGTGCAATGCTGATCCAGTAGCGCGTATCGAGACGCGCCCGGTCATAGGCTGAGACGAGATCCTCCCTGAATTCCGCCATCGTCGTTCTCCTCCACGATATCTTCTGGTTTTTTGCTCTGTAAAAAGGCGATCACCTCCGCCGCGACCGCGGCCGGATCCTGGATGGTGCCGACATGGCCGACGCCGTCGACCACGGCGGTGCGGGCCCCTGCGATCTCGCAGGCCAGCGACAGCGTGTGCGCCGGCGGGATCAGGCGATCCTCGCGGCCGGCGAGCACGAGGGTCGGCGCCTTGACCTCGGCAAGCGATATCGCGATCGGCTGCGCCGACACCGCACCGCGGCGCTCGCGTTGTCCGGCATCGCGCTGGTTGCCGGTGAAGATGGCGAGGGCATGCGGATGGCTCGCGATGAAGCTCGGCGGGAAGAAATATTCGGCAAAGGCCGGCAGCGACTCCGGCAGCTTAGCCCGCAGCTCGGCAAATCGCGGAAAGCCTTCCGGATTGATCGAGGCTACCGATACGCCGACGCGAAACGTCGAGGCGAGCACCAGGCGATCGATGCACGCGGGGTGCCGGACGGCCGCGACTTGCGCAATGGCACCACCGAACGACGTGCCGAACACATGGGCGCGCGAAATGCCGAGCACTCCGATCAGCGCGGCGAGATCGTCGGCGAGCTCGCCGAGGCCGTAACGCGCCGCCGGATTGCGCGTAGCACCGGAGTCGCGCTGGTCATAGGCGACGACGGTGAAATGCGGCGCAAGCTGCGCAGCGAACGCATCGAACATCGCATGGTCGGCTTCTGCGCCGTGCAGCAGCACCAGCGGCGGGCCTTCGCCAGTGCGCTTGTAGCTGATCGAGATGCCGTTGGCCTCTATTCTCTCCATGGCTAGTGCAGCACAGTCTGCAGCGCGCCGGCGAGTTCGCGCGTGGGGTTTTCCGGGATGTAGGGGATGCGCCAGGCGACATGGCCGTCGGGCCGCACCAGCACCGCGCCGCGCGGGCCCATCTGGATACCGTCCGACGAATGTGCATTCGGCAGCTTCTGCAGGTTGAGCCGGATGCCGGTTTTTTCGGAGACGGCGCGGCCGGCCTCCAGCCACTCGCCACCGAGCGGGCCGGTGACCACCGTGAACT
>Ga0209062_1005631_pt1 | contig 12022 bp, 8 predicted proteins | sample Coa_R2_2_FD_187158 | JGI IMG/M metagenome (GOLD analysis project Ga0209062, IMG submission 187158) | Surface soil microbial communities from Centralia Pennsylvania, which are recovering from an underground coalmine fire - Coalmine... | ecosystem: Environmental > Terrestrial > Soil > Unclassified ... | reverse complement strand
CGCCGACTCGGTCGCCAGCGCCGTGCCCCCCATCACCGTCGCCCCCGGCACCACCAACGCCGTCGTCGACGACGTCGGCACCCCCGTGCTGACCTTCCCGGCCTCCGGCCAGATGACCAGCCAGAACTGCTTCATGAGGGTGCGCCATTACACCGCGGACACCGGCTCCATCGAGATGGACGGGGCCACCCTGGACAGCAACGTCTTCCTGGGCAACTTGGCCTCGCTCCATGCCGATGATAGTAGGGGTGGCGCGCTGACCAACAACCGCTTCATCGATCTCGCGAGCTTCGCGACGGCGGTGCCGGGCTTGTTGCTCAAGGGGGATGGAGCCAGTTCCTCGGAAAACAACGTGTTCCTCGCCTACATCAACGCGGGGAACGCCGGGGATAGCATCTATCTGAGCAATCAGAAGAACTTTGCCCTGGTTGGTCTGAGTGCCGAGGACTGGAACAATAAAGGCCAGGCTCAAAACCCGGCGTACATCACCACCGGCCCGATGGGGACCTTCCGCGGCATCGGCCTCGTCGGGGCTCACGTCGCCGCCCAAAACAACATCGCGCCGTTTGATTTCGGTGCGACCGAGGTACAGCTGTACAACAGTTTGTTGCAGTCCGGCGTAAGTCCAGGGCTTACCTACGAGAAATCCAGCCAGCGCTCCAGCTTTGCCAACTCCTATACCTACGGCACCGCCGATAAGGCGAGCGGCGCCACCCGGTTCGACGGCCTGGACTACAGCAACCCCGTGGACGCGACTGTGAACAGCACGAGCGTGACCAGCAGCCTGCCCAATGCCGCGCAACAGGCAGCCTTGCGGCAGATGTACGTCAACCCGCCGCGCGCCGGGCAACCCTGGGAGCAGCCCACCTTCGCGCCGATCCCCGATCCGGCCGGGGCCAACTGGGCCAATCTGTGCGGCAGTCAGGACGACACGGCCATCCTGCAGAACGCCATCAACAGCCAGGGCGTCGTAGCACTGAGCGGCGTCACCACGTCCAATGGGAACACCGGCGGGACGCCGGTCCCCGGGAGCAACGGGGCGCACTACTTCTGCATCTCCGCCCCGCTGCTGCTCGGGGACAGCCAGGGCCTCGTGGGCACCGGGATGGACAAGACGGTCCTCATCGCCAGGAGCAACACGGTCGACATGATCAAGGGCACGACGAGCTATCCCGGGCCCAGTTGCATCAACGTCCGCATCACGCTGGCCGACCTCACCCTGGAGGGCGGGGCCAACGGCATCCGCATGGACGGCACCAATGGCGCCAATCGGATGATGTGGAGCAACGACGTGATCTCCCACGTCACCTTCCGCAACATGGCCAACGCCGGCATTTGGCTCGATGGGTCATGCGCCATCGACGGCAACTTCTGGGACTTCGACAACTTCGTCGGCAACAAGGTGGGCTTCCTGCAGGACGCGCACTACACGGGCCCGGGGAACAACAGCGGGGATTCGACCGCCCAAAGCTACATGGACAAGACGGTCCAGTACCACTTCCAGTACGTCAACAACGGCGAAGCCTGGGATTGGGGGAACACGCCGGGTCCCTACGCCAATTCGAACCCGACCGAGACCTGTGTCTTCTGCCTCTTCCAGGGCAACACCCAGCGCGCCATCAACCTCAGCAAGTCCAATGGCACGCTGGTGGCCGGCTCGGTCTTCATCAACAACGGCGGCAACCCGACCGTGATGAGCAACGACTACGACCTGAGCCTCGTCGGCGACACCTTCCAGGCCGATGCAAACGGGTCGGGGGCCGTGCTCGCCGGCCACGAGGTGGTCTGCGAGGGCTGCACGTTCCGGCGTGGCGCCTCCACCAGGGCCACCATCACGGCGGCATTCAGCTTCGGCAACTCCCAGGCCGGCACGCTGCTCAACAGCACCTCTGATATGCCGCTGGGCGCGCTCCCCAACGGCCTGCTCCTCAACAGCAGCCTGGGCGCCGACCCCTCCCTCAACCAGCAGGGCGTGCTCCTGAGGGGCGGCGCCGCCACCACCTTCCTGCCCGGCACGCCCAACCCCGTCCCCCAGTTCCTCTTCGGCTCCGCCTTCCGCTTCCCGAGAGCCAACCACACGCGATAAGATAAACCGCGACGCTGACACCGCTACAAGGGCTTGTTAGGCTCCCGTTCGTGGCTTGCATAGTTCAGTGATGATGCCGGCACGTCCTTACGGTGTCTCAGTTCCCACAACTTGGCGTTAATAACAAATTCATGGTACGAGATCATTACCGCGAAGATGAAGCCCGGCATTCCATCGAGGAATCCTCGCTGGATGATGTACATCCAGATAAAACGCAATAACGGTCTAGCCGGTAGCCGCTGCCAGATGCGCTCCTTGACAAATCGCCTGCGCTGTGCCCAGTCGCCTGTCAGCGACGCCTCGAGTCCGCCGGGAGTCACGCCTAACGACCGGCTAAACAGGTACTCGGCCTCGGTCGTTGAGTAGCGATTGTGGCGTTCGACGAACTCGTGCAGGCTGCGAAGATCATCATGAATCAAATCGTTCTTCAGATAGCCTACCGGCCCGTTGGGCACAAAGCGCTCGTGGACTTTTCGGTCTTCGAAGCGACCGCATCCGTATTTGAAGAGACGCAAGGTCCGATTGGGATACCATCCGTTGTGCATGATTGGCCGATCGAGGAAGACCACGCGCCGATTGACGTAGTAGCCAACGAGCGGGCTCTTATCGTCGCACACGCATCGTGCGATCTCCGACGCCAACGCAGGAGTAACGCGGTCATCCGCGTCACACCACAGTACCCACGGCGTGCTAATTGGCACATTGTCAAGGGTCCAATTGTTCTGGGCGGCGTAGTACTCCCACTGGTGTTGGTACACCCTTGCGCCCATGCGCTTGGCGATGTCCATGGTGGCGTCCGTGCTGAACGAGTCGACCACGACGACGTCGGCAGCCCACGGCATCACCGTACGCAGTAGTTCTGGCAGATTCTTCTCTTCGTTCAGCACCATCACCGCGACCGTGACGGGCAGCTTCTTTGTGGGGTATCGCTCGTCCTGCCTGTGGCTCATTGTCTACTCCGGCGCTCTCTCACTCTTGGCACGTCGCAAGGACGGGCAGCTCGGCATACTGTATTTTCATCATGTCCAGACGTATCGATCTGCCCGTCATGGTCTTTCAATGTTCTGGATAGAGGGTGCGGTGTGATGCAGTACATCCTGATACATGGCGCGGACATCAGCGGCCACGGCATCCCACGAGAAGCGTGTCAAGGCCATCTCTCGCGCCCGGCGACCTAATCGCACACGCTCGTCAGGGTCCTTCAGTAGGCGTTGTAGCGCCTTCGCCAATGGCTCCACGGCACACGGCACAACCAGTCCGGTTGCGGACGCTGTCACCTCCGGGTGAATGTCCACACGATCGGAGATGACCACTGGTAGCCCGGCAGCCATCGCCTCTACGACGGCCACCCCGAAATTCTCGGCGTAGGACGGGAGCGTCCAGACATCGGCGTCCCGCAACGCGGCGAGTTTCTCCTCCCCGGCCAGTAGGCCGGCGAACGTGACGCAGTCGGAGAGGTCATGCCGTTCCACCAGGCGCTGTAGCGTGCCGGCGTATCCATTCTCGTCGGGCCCGACCAGCACCAGATGCGCGTCCGGACATCTCTCCCGCACGGTGGCGAACGCGGGTATGAGCAGGTCTAGGCCTTTCTTGGGGGCGAGCCGGCCCAGGAAGAGCACGATGGGACGCGCGCCGATGGCTGGGTAGCGTGCCCGGAACCTGCCGTGTGGTGGAAGATTCGCGAACATCTCGGTCGAGATACCCAGCCGCACAACCCTGCTCGGGCCGGTGTACCCCTTTGCTTCCGCCTCGCACTTCTCTTGCTCCGAGGTAAAGTGGAGCAGGCTTGCGCCCGCCACGATGCCGTGGCCAAGCGTGCCGTCATAGATCTGCTTGGCCCGCCGGCTGCGCCGTGCTTGGTAGGACGTCAAGGTACCGAGCGGGCGCAGGATGTACGGCACGCCGACCTGGCGGCACGCATTGGTGGCGGCCCATGTGGGATAGAGATACATCGAGTGGACATGTACCAGATCAAAACCGCCCACCTCCCGCCGTAGTGCCCTGCCAAGCTGTGGCGCATAGGCGTAGCGCGACGGCCACCCGATCGGGAAAACTCGCACGTCGATTCCCTCCGCGCGCAATCGCCGCGCCACCACAGCCGGCTCCGGACCGCGCTGGGGCCAGCCCCATCCGGCCGCCGGCCCTACCAGGTCGGTGGTGTAGATCGTGACCTCGTGTCCTTGCTTGTGTAGGGCGCGGCCGAGCCCCACGACCGCTTGCGCAGGCCCGCCCGTGGTGATGCCCAGGCCAGGTATGACATGTAGGACGCTCAAGCGACTTTGCGTCACGCCGCTTCTCCTTCCGCAAGCATCTGTAACGCCCCGCAGAGGCGATCCACAAACTGCCGATAGCTGAAATGAGTCGCCACCCGTTCCCGGCCCGCAGCGCCTAATCGCGCACGCAGAGCAGCGTCATCCAAGAGGCTGCACAGCGCGTCAGATAGCCCCACCACATCACCGTACTCTACCAGGATGCCCGTCTGGCCGTCGATCACAACGTCCGGGACACCGCCGGCGCGCGCCGCGACCACGGGTTTGGCACACGCCATGGCCTCCAGATAGACGATACCGAATCCCTCCTTCTTGCTCGGCAGGACGAATACGTCGCACGCGTCATACGCCTGCTTCAATTCGTCGTCCGGCACGAATCCCTGGAAGTGAATGTGATCGGAGACGCCGAGGTCACAGGCCAGTGCCTCGAGCCGTTGCCGGTCGGCGCCGCGCCCGATCACCGTGTACACGAGAGAGGGGTATTTCTTGACGACCTGGGGTAGGCTGCGGATCACCGTATCTACGCCTTTGTATCTCTCCGTCGCGTCCAGGCGCGTCACGGTAAGCAGACAGGGAAACGAGTGGTTCGGCGGCGATAGACGATCCTCGACATCGTCTAGGCGGTAGCCGAAGGGCAGCAGTCGGATGCGATCGGGAGAGACCCCTTGCACCTCCACGAGCTTCTGCGCGGTGTGGGAGCTATTGGCCAGGGCCACAGCCGCCTGCCGCACCCCCCAGCGCCGCACGCGGTTCAGCAGTGCCCACACGTCGATCCCGTGGCCCATCACTGCATAGCGGACCGGCGTGCCGAAGGGGCGCGTCATCAGACCGAGCGGTGCCAGGTTCACGTGGCTGAAGAGCGCCACGGCCGAGCGGAAGCGCACCCGGGTGGCCGCGAACGCCAGCGCGAGCCGCCATTTGCTGCCCTCTGCCGCGAAGAAATGGACGTTGGCCACTGAAAGATGGCCGCTCCAGGAGGGGCACGCGGCCAGGCAAAGGACATCAAGACGCATGATGTGTCGGCGGCAAACGAGATCGCTCAAGGCGTCGGTGATGAGGTGCTCGTAGCGCCCGATCCCGCCTGGTGCACCCATGATGACAAAGATGACGTGCCGGGGTAGATCCTCCACCGTGCTCAAGCTAGTGCCTCCCTTCCATAGCCACTAACCAGACTGTGCGGGCTAACTAATCATGCCCTCAAATGTTGCCCAGCCCATCTCTTAAGGACGAAGAGAGCCCAAGGCCGATGCCAGGCCCCCCTACCATCTAGTGCTATTTCAGAGGGCATAGTTTGAAGCGGGGCGTGCGTCCTGGGACCGCCGGCATCCCTGCCGGCCCGCGTCTGCCGGCAGGGATGCCGGCGGTCCCAGGGGGCCATTCAAACTCCAACCTCTGATCCTGCACTAGGTACCTCGGCGATGCCGCTGTGACGGCCTGCACAGACAGGACACTGTCTAGAGGAGGGCATGGCGTCCAGAACAGCGTCTCTTCGACCTCGCCACGCAACTCGGCGCGCAGCCGATCTGCGAAAGGAAACGCGAACTCGGCCTTGCGTCGGCGCCGGATCGCCGCAGGAACGAGACCCGTGACGGCATCCGAGAGCAGGGGTTTGACGGTACGGCGCAATGGCAGCACATTATCCAGGATGTCCGTTCCGTGATGGAGCCGGGTGAGACGCCGAAGCCGCCGCAAATGCCGCACACAATCAGTCCCTCTGTCGTGATGCCACGCCCGCAAGTGGCGCGTGCCGCGCCACCTTGTAGCACGCATCTTCGATGGCCGCGGCGAGTATCGGAATGGTCTGGGTTTCGATGATCTCCCGCGAGCGCTCGCCCATCCCCGCCCTGAGCGACGCGTCGCAGGCGAGGGTGATCATGGCCGCGGCCAGCCCATCCACGTCACCGGCAGGGAACGTGAATCCATTGCCTCCTGGCTCAACAAGATCCGTGGCAGATCCAACTTTGTTCGAGGCGATAACGGGCAGGCCACAGTTCATCGCTTCGTTGACGACAAGCCCCCAGGTCTCCCCATAGATCGACGGTAGCACAAGCACATCGGCCGCCGCATATGCGGTGCTGATCTGCGATTGATTGAGGAATCCGGTGATCGTGACGCTGCTAACACCACGGTCGCTGATCTCCTGCTCCACCTGTCCGCGCAGAGGGCCGTCGCCGGCAATTAGCAGGCCACATTGGTGGGATTTTTGCACCATTGCGAACGCCTTCACAAGGTCCAGGGGAGCCTTCTTTGGCACTAGCTTGCCGACGAAGGCAAAAACCGTTTGATCGGACGTGAATCCAAACTGTTGACGCAGGTTTGCGCGCCCGGACACCAGTCGCCTGGCTTCATGCTGGAAATAGGCATTGTCGACGACGTGGGGTGCAGGGAACAATCGGTGGGACCGCAGGCCATAGTGTTGGTAGTAGACACGGTTTTCTGTGCCGACGTATAACGCTCCCGCAACCAGCTTCATCATAGGCTTGAGCAGGCATGCTTTCGCCGCCCGCTTTAGGGGAGGGCGCCGATCGAGAAGATGCGCGTCATCACGCAAGAGCACGGGGATTGCTAGCATTTTCGCTGCAAGGATAGCAACCTGGTTGACCAGATGGCTGTAGCCATGGACCCAGAGCACATCGTAGCGGCCATGTGCCAGATGGGCCACAATATCAAGGCCCGCCGGACTGAGCGCGACGGCCGACCTCTGGTTTGAGGAGCCACACAAGAACCGCGAACGGTATCCCTCCAGGAGGGGGATGTCCCAGGCAACCGCGGTCCCAAAGCCTGGATCAACCCGTCCGACGAGCCCCTGGTCGCTGCGGAAGAAGACCGTGAGGTCGATGTTGCCCCGCATGGCTAGCTCGCGATACAGAGGGGCGTAATATTGGATGGGATGGCTTATCAAGTGGGCGACACGGGGCGTTTCGGTCATGTTGACGCCTCCGCGACCGGACTCGGTCGAGCAATAAAGTGGTCGGCCTCACTGGTTGCTGTCTCGGCGTACTCTGCCTCGCCTCTATCCCCAAAGACCATGTCGCGATAAAATGCCGCCAGTCGTTGCTCATAATGCTTCCACGTATGTGAACTAACCACATGCCCACGAGCGTTCTGCCCCATGCGTGTGAGCGTGACACGATCCCGATATAATGTCTCGATCTTGTCCTTCAAAGCAGGAACATCGCGTGGAGGCACAATGTAGCCATCAATGCCATCGCGGACTACGGAGCCTGCAGTCGGTGTAGTAATGACCGGCAACCCGCACGCCATGGCCTCGTAAACGACCAAAGCGGAGCCTTCGCTGAGGCTGGGGAAGACGAATATGTCGGCTTCTCGGTAGTATTTTAGGACTGTACTGTGTGAAACGTTGCCCGCCCAGCGTACGTTCTGCACTCCATGTTCCCGTAAGGTGCGAATCGCGCGATCTCCGCCGCCTCCGACGATGACGAGCTCGGCGTCAGGCAAAGCTAACTCCGCCCACGCATTGAGCAAATACTGGATACCCTTGGCGATGTTCAGGGTACCAACAAAAAGTGCGGTGAACGGCCTGTCCATGGCCGTCCGAGATGCTGCCGGTGGGGTAAACGTGTCGCTGTCAACACCATATGGCATCAGGACGATTTTGTGCTCGGGAATCCCATCGGCCATCAGGGCATGACGCACGTGTTCGGATGGCACAAGAAGATAATCTGCCAGAGCGCGCTCGGTGTAGGTTTGCGGGAAATACGCCTTGTCCACGCGGGTAAGATCATCTAACAGGCCGGCGTTCCGCAACAGACCCGCCTCCTGCCGTAGGGTGCGTACGATGCCTGTATGATCCGACGTAACGTCAAGTACACGAGGGATGTGAAGCTGTTTCGCACGTGTGAAGGTACGGAGAGCGCTGCCCTGGTAGCAATGTACAGCCAGAGGCGACGCTGAAGCCAGCTCTCCACTCACCCATCTATCGAAAATGGCGTCCAGAAAGCGGTTGAAGCGACTGGTCCTCGCCTCGGTATTCATCAAGGGCCGGGCCGCAGTAAGGACCAGCGGCCACAAACCGGGAGTGCGGACTGCACTCCGGTCATCTATGCGAACCTCACGCTTCTTCAGTTGTGCGCGAAGTCTGCGGCGTAGGTGAGACGGGAGAAGCAGGGCGTCTAGCAGCCCGTACGGCCAGTACCGCGCGTCATAGTTGATCGACGTAAAATACGCTTGGAGCAGGTCAGCCCGCTGCAACGCGCGCGCCGTAGCCCAACTATGCTGGCGTGCCGGATGCGACACCAAAACGCCGTGCCCATATTGCCGGCGCCCAAAATGCCACGGCATCATCAACCTCCCTATTCCATGACACCGAAACATCCCGACCTACGTAACGCGGTCGGCCCATCCTGTGCGACTTGATGCCACCCGCTCCAATCCTGGGAGAGATACCAATAAGCCAACCACCATCCAGATATAGACGTTGCATGGGTCCTGATCCAGCGGCACTGCCTTTAAGGACGCGTACAGCATGACGATAATGAACGCGACGAAGCAGACAGCGGTGCGGGCGAGAGCTCTATCCTGCAAAGCAGGCCATATCGTCCACCCCCGCCACAGGATCACTAGCCAGATGCCGGCGACAAGTGCAAGCCCCGGGAGCCCTAACTCATAGATCACTCGCGCCCACCAACCCTCGGCGAGCCAAGCGAAGCTTGTACCCTGGCCGCTGTAGCGCCCCGCTGCCTGGGAGTCCATACCGGGACCCAATCCAAGTATGGCCGTCTGTAGCGCCGGCGCAAGCTCCTGCGTGACGATCTGCTGCCCATACACGATCGTCGCGTTGCTAACCATGGCGTACAACGCGGCACCCGCGCCTCCGAACAGGAGCACAGCAACCCACAAGCTGCCCGCAACTGTCGGCACCATGCGCAGCAAGCCCTTGATACCCCCTGTTCCGAGGGCAACGAGAGCAAGCAGGAGCGGAACATACACGAATGCACTCCGTTCGCCACTAGTCAATGCCGCGACACAATCACCCGCGAAAATTGCCCAAGTGAGAGCAACCCGTTTCGGTTCGTGCTCCAACCGAAGCAACGCAAGACCGCAGGCCACCGACGTAAGCAGGAAGTAATTGTATTGCCCGACCGAGCCCAATGTCGAAGGAATGCGGGAGACAAATTGACTATTGCCCAGGTCGAATGCTCCGCCTTTAGAGAACATTGCTTGGGCGGCTTGACCGTACCAGCCATAGACAGTATCTGCTTTCCCCGCGTGTACCAGAGTAAATTCTAGGAGTCCGAGCGCTGCCGGTCCTGCCGACAAATAGACGATGACACGCAGCAGGGTCCGCAAGCGCTTGATGCTGTCGATGGCCTGCGGGACCACGAATGCTAACGGAATGTACAGGAGCCATATTTTGATTCCGATGAGGCCGACAGCTTTGCTGGACAGCGCGGGATTGAAGAGGCCAGCGACGTTGATAGCGCCGAAAAGGAGAAATAGCTGCCACGGCAGGCCACAAGGCTGAATGCGCAGTTGGCGCGTCAGGATTCTGGCGCCGAGCGACAGATAGCACGGCACGATGAACAGGATATCCTTCGCCAGGACGGGGAGGGTTGTATTGGGATACGTGATTATCTGCGGCAGCCCGACGAAGGGGAGGTAGACGATCATTCCCCAGATAGCCCACCGCCAGTCTCGGAAAACGAGCAATATCCAAACCACCGCCAGCGTCGCGACCAGTACGGCCGGCGCCGGGAGGCTTTGCGTGATGACTCCGCTGTTAGCGAGCACGACGACCGCGGCCGCGCCCAGGGTGAGGTACAATGTCTTGCCCGGGCGGACGGGTCCAATATCATGAATGCGGCCGGTGAGCCCTCGCGATACGCGGTACATGACTTCTCCGCTATGAGGGACCGGTGGCCTTCGCCACTCTGGCAGCGGCCACCGGCCACGCAATCTCCTGTTGGTACATCTTACGCATGCGCCGCCCGCGACGCACCCATGGGCATGGGTCTTGAGCAAGTTGTGGCATGGAACTGTTCGCGGTCTGTGTCGAGAAATGTTAGCAACATAGGCATGCCGGCTCCCGATCTCGTGCCTTTCCCGAGATGGCGCGTGCCCATGAGAGGAGACCCAGCACCATCCCACGATAGCTCGGAAGGAGATGATGGGCTATGGTGCGGTTCCTGCCGGCCAGGCGGGCCCCCACCCACCACACGATGGCCCAGGAGCCGCTGTGGCCGACGATGGAACTGTAGACGAGAAATGCTGGCTTTTGCCACCAGTGCAGGTATGTCATGAGGACATACACTTGATTATGGCATGCATCTGCTATAGCCTGCCTCCCAGGGCCGTCTCGCCGGTCATCGTCAAAACGCGTCGCGGGGAAGTGGTCAGCCAGGCAGTTTGGATCATAGATCAGAACACCTCCCTTGCGTCTTGCGCGCAGGCAGACCTGCAACTCCCAATGTACCTGTGCGCCAGAACCGCGCAGGCGATGATCTAAGACCCAGTAGGGTCGGCGCATACTAATGTTGGCCCCCTTCAGCACATCAACCTGCCGCGCCGGTCCATAGCCACAATGATGGTTACCGATCGTGCGCCCATACCATTTCAGGCGACCGACAACGTGCGCTTGAGGAACTGGGCGAACCTCTGCAATCCCATCAACGACATCATGAATGACATCACGTCCACCTACACCGACAACGCTCGGGTCTGCATAATGCTGCAAGCAGCGTTCCAGCCAATCACGATGAAGCTGGACATCGTCGTCGACAACGGCCACCACGTCGCATACCGTATGCTCCACTCCCGCTTGCATCGCTGCAATCACCCCTGGGCGGTTCACCGTCACGACCTTGCGCCCAGACGCGCTCTGTGCCCATGTCGCGGCTAGCGCTGCCGTCTCCGGATCTCCGGCGCTGCGGTGAACCACAAGAATCTCATCGGCCGGACGCGTCTGTGCTTCCAGGGCGGCCAAGCACTTCCTGAGCTCGGCCGGCCGGCGGTACGTAGGGACAATGACCGCCACTGTATCGCGCGTCGATTTCATACAGGCCCTCTGCAAAGGCTACTTTTCCTGAGCACCAATATCCTAAAACGGGTTAGAAGCCACATCCTGCTCAACCATCCCCCTAACAGGCACAACGCCGTCTTCAGGCCGGTAGGTCCACCGGCGATTTCTCGCCCCCACGGGGAGCGTTCAGACCGTCCGGCTGCCTAGACGGCTTCGCGTCCACTGCCGCACTCCCCGAACCGCATCCATCGCCGCGTGATAGTCGATGAGCGAAACCATCACGGACACAATCATGAAAGCGAGAACATACGCCGTGATGCCGGCCATGAACCCTCCGATCCGCTGCCAGAGCGCCATCCCGTACCTCGACGTCCATGAGACGAGGATGGCCGCGAGGAGTCCGGCCACAACGGTGGCGCAGCCGGTTCTCAGTAACAGGCTCAGGACTCCCGCCATATCACGCACCACGCGGCGATGGAAAAAGGCGATAAAGAGGAGGGATCCGAGGCTGATCCCGATCGCCGATCCCCAAATGACGCCGAGGAAACCAAACCGCCATGCGAGCAGGACCGTCAAGACCACGTTGATGATCATACCAATGGCGCCGAACATCGACGGCCACAATGACTCCCCCTGGGCCCATAGGTAGGTGATCCCGGGGCCCGTGACCTGGCGAATGGCGTACGC
>Ga0209062_1005630_pt1 | contig 12023 bp, 8 predicted proteins | sample Coa_R2_2_FD_187158 | JGI IMG/M metagenome (GOLD analysis project Ga0209062, IMG submission 187158) | Surface soil microbial communities from Centralia Pennsylvania, which are recovering from an underground coalmine fire - Coalmine... | ecosystem: Environmental > Terrestrial > Soil > Unclassified ... | reverse complement strand
CGAGATACCGCTGATGTTGCTGTTCGGGCGCCTGGCCGACGGCGGGCGCCGCTCCCGCTTGCTGGTGCTGGGCATGGCGGTGGTACCCGTGCGCTTCGCGCTCTTTGCGCTGGTCCGGCAGCCGCTGCAACTGCTCGGGACCCAACTGCTGGATGGACCGGCCTTCGCCGCCTTTGCCGTCGTCGGCGTCTCGACCCTTGCCGGCCAGACGCCACGCGAGGAGCGCGCCTGGGCCTTCGCCGTCTACTCGGCCGCCGGTACGGTCGGACCAATCGCGGGCCCCCTGCTAGCGGGAGCCCTGGCCGCGCGCATTGGGTTGCAGCCGATGTTCGGTATGTTCGCCATCGGCGCTCTGATCATACCCGCGGTACTGGTCGCCGGGCTGTGGCCATTGCTGAGGAAGCGGACGTGAAACCGGTAGCGTGGACCGGCCGGCAGCAAACTGATTGACAGGGTACCATCTGCTGTGCTATCAAGGTGTATGATAGTTTTACGGCGTTATCCAGCGCCTCCCTGGCGACCTCTAGTTTTATCCTGGTCATCTCCTCAACGGTGCTGTTGCCGCTGAGATAGTCGCACTCCTTCGAAGAAAGGACAAGGTGGTTCGCAAGTGGAAGACATGGACAACACGGCAGGGAACATCGAGTCGATCGAGGTAAGCCGCCGCAAGGCGCTGACCACGGTGGCCAAGCTCGGCCTCGGCAGCGCCGGCATGGTGGCGGCACTCAAGGCCGGCGCCCTGGAGGATGCCATCGCCGCGGGCCGGAACGAAGATCTGCCCAAGAAGGGCTACCACTTCGTCTTCGTCAATCACGTGACGACCAATGCCTTCTTCACGCCCACGCAGTCCGGCGCGGCCGATGCCTGCAAGCTGCTGGGCTGTACCTATAGCTGGACCGGATCGGAGAACTCCATCGTCTCGGAGATGGTCCACGCCATGCAGACAGCCATCGCCGGCCGGGCCGACGGCATTGCCGTCGCCATCATCGACCCGGTGGCCTTCGGCGCGCCCATCGCCTCGGCCTTTGCCAAGGGCATCCCGGTGATCTCCTACAACGCCGACGGCACGCCCAAGAATACGCCGCAGACCAATATGCGCCTGGCCTACATCGGCCAGAGCCTATACACGTCTGGTTTCCTGATGGGCCAGCGCATCGTCAAGCTGGTGGGCAGCGGCGACGTGGTCATCTTCATCGCCACCTTCGGCACGGCAAACATCCAGCCACGCCTGGACGGTGCCAAGGCCGCGATCCAGCAGTACGGCGGCGGCAAGATCAACGTGGCTGCCGTCGCCACGGGCGCCCTGGAGGCGAACGAGCACCGCGTTGTCGAGTCCTACTGGCTCGGCCACAAGAACCTCAAGGGCATGTTCGCGGTGGACCAGGGCAGCACCTCGGGTGCAATCCTGACCTCGCGCAAGTACGGCCTGCGCAAGAAGGGCCTCTCCATCGGCGGTTACGACCTGACGCACGATATCGTGGCCGGCATCAACGACGGCGTGGCGGACTTCACGATCGATCAGCAGCCCTACCTGCAGGGCTTCTATCCGGTGGTGCAGCTCTTCCTGTACAAGCTGTCCGGGGGGCTGGTCGGTTGCGAGGACATGAATACCGGTATCAAGTTCGTGACTAAGGAGAATATCGCTCCGTACCTGAAGCCGAACGTGTACCAGGGATCCTCCACCACGAACTACCAGTTGTAGCAGCGTTGCCGGTCTGGCGTATCGGCAAGTCACTCGAGGCGCGTGTTCTGGTCGGGCAGGGTCGGGGGACTGGCCCCCAACCCTGCCTGTATCCATAACACAGGCGACGTGCATACAAGGGGCAAGACAAGGTGGTCACCAAAGAGGAGAAGATAACGGCGGGCGCACCGCCCAGCCCGAAGGCGGAAACCGGCCCGGTCGCCGGCGTGTTCCGGGTGCTGTTGCGGTTCCCGGAGTCAAGCATAGCAATCGTAGCGATCGTCATCGCCATTGTCTTCCAGTTGAAGAACGCCGGATTCCTGACCGCCCTGGTGCCGGTGCTGCTCTCCGCCACCGCCCTCTACGGGCTGATCGCCATCGGCGAGTCCATGCTGATGATCACCGGCGAGATCGATCTCTCCGCCGCCAAAGTCTACTCAACCACGCCCTTCATCGCCTACTACCTCACCCAGGCCGGCGTCCCCTTCGGTCTCGCCGCCCTCCTGGCCCTGGCCGGCGCGGCGCTGATCGGCATGGTGAACGGCATCATCACCGTCCGGTTCGGCGTCCCCTCGCTCATCGCTACGCTGGGCATGCTGTTCCTGCTCAACGGCTTGACCCTCACCGTCTCCCATAGCGAGCCGGTGGTCACGCCGAGCGCCGAGCCGATCAATACGTTCCTGGGCGAAGGGCAGCAGCAACCCATTGGAGGCCTGGCCACCTACAGCGGCTTCATCTGGCTGATGATCGCTATGGTCGTTCTGACCATCGTGCTGCGGCGCACGCGCTTCGGCATGCACACCATCTCGGTGGGCAGCAACCTGCTGGCGGCGCGCGAGATCGGCATCCGCGCCGAGCGCGTCAAGATCGCCAACTTCATGATCATGGGCTTTCTGGCGGGTCTGAACGGCCTTATCGAGATCACGGCCAGCGGGTCGACCGATCCGTCGATGGGCGACAACTCCCTGACACTCTACGGCATCGCCGCCGCCGTCATCGGCGGCACCTCGCTCTTCGGCGGGTCCGGCACGCTCGTCGGCGCGGTGATCGGTGCCTTTGTTATATCGTCGCTGCTCAATGGTCTGCCGCTGGTCGGCGCTCAACAGACTGAATCGGATATCATCGTGGGTATCGCCATCGTGATTGCAATCATCCTGAACATCGTGGTGAATAGGTGGCGTGAACGGATAGCACGGCTGTGACGCAAACGACAGACCCCTTCAATACGGCGGCGCTTGAGAGTGCGCCCATCCTGTTGCGCACCGAGCATATCAGCAAGAGCTTCGGCGCTGTGACCGCCCTGCGCGACGTGAGCATGTACCTGCGCAAGGGCGAGGTGCTGGCCCTCGTCGGCGACAACGGCGCGGGCAAATCCACGTTCATCAAGATCCTGTGCGGCTTTCATCAGCCCGACAGCGGTACCATCGAGTTTGAGGGCAAGCCGCTGCATCTCAAGAATCCGCTCGACGCCCGTCAACACGGCATTGAAACGGTCTACCAGGATCTGGCTCTGGTCAACGATCTGACCGTCTACCACAATATGTTCCTGGGCCGCGAGAGGATCTTCCGCCTGGCCGGCTTCATCCCGCTGACCGACAATGGCGGCATGCGCCGCATGACGCGCGAGCACCTCAACCGGCTCGGCATCAACCTGCCCAATGTCTCCAGCCTGGTGCGGCAGCTCTCCGGCGGCCAGCGCCAGTCTATCGCCGTGGCGCGCTCGCTGCAGACCGCGCCGAAGCTGCTCATCCTGGACGAGCCGCTCGCCGCGCTGGGCGTGCGCGAAGGCGGCCTGGTGCTGGAACTGATCCAGAACCTGCGGCGGCAGCGCGAGACCTCGATCATCCTGATCGTACACAACTACAACCAGGTCTTCGAGGTGTGCGACCGCATCAACTTCCTGCACGCTGGCGAGATCGTGCTCGACAAATCCACATCGGACACCTCCGAGGAAGAACTGGTCCGCATCGTCAAGTCCGGACTGGGCCGCGCCGCCGTGGCCGAGGCGGTCGCCAGCACCACGATATAGAAACATGCATGCCGCTGCTTGACAAGAACCTGACCCGCTACGGCGATCCCGGCTTCGCCGCGTATCTGCGCAACGCCTACGGTCGCGTGCATGGCTGGCCGGTCGAGGAGATGCGCTCGCGCCCGCTGATCGGCATCCTCAACACCCAGAGCGAGGTCAACCGCTGCCACGCCCACTTCGGTCCCATCGTGGAGATGATCCGCCAGGGCATCACCGCGGGCGGCGGACTGCCGCTCACCTTCCCCGCCATCTCCTTGGGCGAGATGTTCACCACGCCGACCACCATGATGTTCCGCAACCTGCTGTCCATGGACGCCGAGGAGATGATCCGGGCGCAGCCACTCGACGGCGTGGTCTTGTTGGGCGCCTGTGACAAGACGATCCCGGCCATGTTGATGGGCGCCTTCAGCGCCGACGTACCGTGCATGGTGGTCTCCGGCGGACCGATGGCCAACGGCCGCTATCGCGGCCAGTTGCTTGGCGCGTGCAGCGACTGCCGCGCCTATTGGCAGCGCTTCCGAGCCGGCGAGGTCGATGAGCAGACGCTGGACGAGGTGGCGGATGAGCTGACGCCGGGGCCGGGCCACTGCATGGTGATGGGCACGGCCAGCACCATGAGCGCCTGCACCGAGGCCATGGGCATGATGCTGACCGGCGGCGCCACCATCCCCGCCACCCACCAGCGCCGGCTGCGCCATGCCTTCGAGAGCGGCCGGGCCGCGGTACGCCTGGCCCAGACGGACCTGCGCCCCTCGCGCATCGTGACTCGGGCGTCGTTTCTGAACGCCGCGCGGCTGCTGACCGCCGTCGGCGGCTCGACCAACGGCGTCATACACCTGATCGCCATGGCGGGGCGCCTGGAGATCCCGTTCACGCTCGACGACATCCAGGAGATCAGCGCGACCACGCCGCTGATCGCGGACGTGCGGCCGGCGGGCCGCTACCAGATGGAGGACCTCGAACACGCCGGCGGTATTCCGGCGGTAATGCGGGCGCTCGGTTCCCTGATCGATCGTGAGGCGTTGACCGTGACCGGCTCCAGCCTGGGCGCCAATCTGGCGACGTGGCGACGAGACGACCCTGAGCACCGGGTCATCCGACCTCTCGACGAGCCCCTGTTTCCCAGCGGCGGGCTGACCATCGTGAAGGGTAGCCTGGCCCCGCGCGGCGCCGTGGTCAAGGACAAAGCCGCATCGCCGCACCTGTTGGTGCACGAAGGGCCGGCCGTCGTCTTCACCTCGATCGAGGATCTGGAACGGCGCATCGACGATCCCGCGCTCCCGGTCACGCCGGAGAGCGTCCTGGTGCTGCAAAACGCGGGACCGGTCGGCGCGCCGGGCATGCCCGAGGCCGGTTCGCTGCCGCTGCCGCGCAAGATCCTGGCGCAGGGAGTGCGCGACATGGTGCGTATCTCGGACGCGCGCATGAGCGGCACCGCGTCGGGCACCGTGGTGTTGCACGTCGCGCCAGAAAGCGCTGTAGGTGGACCTCTCGGGTTGGTGCGCGACGGCGATGTCATTCGCCTGGACGTCCCGGAGCGGCGCCTGGACCTGTTGGTTCCAGAGGAGGAGCTACGGCGCCGGGGCCGGGAAACCACGGCGTCACAACCCGATCGGCCGGCGTTGGGCGGCGGCTATCGTGCCCTATACCGAGCACACGTCTTGCAGGCCGACGAAGGGTGCGACTTCGATTTCTTGCGTGGCCGGCGCTCCTGAACGGAGGTATCCACACGCGGCATGGGAATTACATCGCCGCCCGGGGTGCCCGCTATCCAGCCGAGGATCGTAGCACCTGACGCGTCTACTGCAGCTTACACAGAGGCCGACGTTCGGCGGTTCCTGGCATCCCATCCACGGTTAAGCCAGCATACAATCTGGCCAGAAAGGATGATGCAATGGATCTCAGCGGGAAAGTAGCGATTATCACCGGCGGCGGAACCGGCCTGGGGCGCGGCATGAGTCTGGGATTTGCCCGTGCGGGGGCGGCGGTCGCCGTCGCCGGCATCGACGATCGGTCGGTCGACGACACCGTGGCCGAGCTTGGGCAGGCCGGACACCGCGCCATTGGGCTGCACGCCGACGTGCGCGATCGCGGCCAGGTGGAGGAGATGGCCCGGCGCGTGGCCGCCGAATTGGGCGGCATCGACATCCTGGTCAACAATGCCGCGATCTATCCGCGCCGGGCCTGGACCGAGATCGCGGAAGAGGAGTGGGACGAGGTCTTCCGCGTCAACATCAAGGGCTACTTCCTGTGTGCCCGCGCCGTCTACCCGTACATGCAAAAGCGCGGCGGCGGCAGGATCATCAACATCTCGTCGATTACCACCTTCATCGGATTCGCCAACCTGCTCGACTATGTGTCGACCAAAGGGGCGATCGTCGGCTTTACGCGCTCGCTGGCCCGTGAGGTCGGCGCGGAGAATATCACCGTCAACTCCATCGCGCCCGGCGCTTTTCCAACGGCGGCGGAAGAGATCCATCCCAATCGGGAAGAGATGGTGCGCGGCATCCTGGAGCAGCAGGCTATCAAACGGCGGGGCCGGCCGGAAGATATCGCCAACGCCGCGCTCTTCTTCGCAAGCCCGGACAGCGGCTTCGTCACCGGCCAGACCCTGCTGGTCGACGGAGGCTGGTACATGAATTAGTTGATGATCTTCTTCTTGTTCCGAACGTAATCCACGAGGATGTACTCGCCCAATTGGTCGGGCGACGCATAGAAGGCCCGGCCGCGGTTGATAGTGGTCATCTGGTCCACGAAACTGGTGAGCCAGGGTGTGGTTTCCAGCATGAAGGTGTTGATCACGATATCGTCGCGCGTGGCGCGCAGCACCTCGCGCAGCGTCTCGGTGATGCAGCGCTGCGTCGGCGGGTAATAGAACTCGGCCTCACCGCCCTCGATATGGGCGGTTGGCTCGCCGTCCGTCACGATGATGATCTGCTTGTTCACCGCCTTGCTGCGTGCCAACAGGCGCCGCGCCACCATGAAGCCATGCTGGAAGTTCGTGCCCATCTCGTAATCGCTCCAGGTGATGAGCGGCAGGTCGGTGGGCTGGATCTGGCGCGCATACATGGAGAACTCGACAAGGTAGAGCAGATCACGCGGGAACTGGCTGCGAATCAGCGCATCCAGCGCCATAGCGACTTTCTTGGCCGCGACAAAGCAGTTGTTGAGGAACATGGAGCGGCTTTTGTCCAGCATCAGCACGGTGGCGGATTGCGTCAGCAACTCGTTGCGATAGACCTCGAAGTCATTCGGTGCCACCCGTAATGGCGTTCCCGTTCCGGTGCGGGACAGCGTATTCATCATGGTTCCCTTAATGTCGACCAGGAAGGGATCGCCGAACTCATAGGGCTTGGTCTCGTCGATGCGCTCGCCGCCGAAGCCGCGGATCTCCGTCTCGTGCTTGCCGAAGCCGTCGCGGTCGAGGTGGCTGAAGATGTCGCGCAGCGCCTTCTGGCCGATGCGCCGCATGGCCTTGGGCGTCATCTCCCAGCGGTCGCCGTTGCGCTGGATATAGCCGGCCTCCTCCAGCATCTTGGTGATCTGCTGCAGTTGCTCCAGTTGGGCCGCCGCCTCGGCGTCGATCAGGTCGCGCACGCGATTCGGATCGATATCCTCGATGCCCTGACCGCCCATGGCCTGCTGCATCTGCGCTTCGAGCGCATCCATGTCGCGCAGGCGCTCCATCATGGCCATGGCTTCCATCAGGGAGAGCGGTTGGTCGCCACTGAACGGATAGCGGTCGCCCTCCATGTCCTCAAAGGGCATGAGTTGGGCAAGGTTGGCGGCGAGCCGCATCATGTCGGCGCGCAGCCGGTCGTCGCCGATCAGGTTATCCATCATCTCTTGCAATTGCTGCCGCATCTCGGGCGACATGCTTTGCATCAGCGAGCTCATGGCCGCCATGCGCGCGGCGAGCTGCTCCAGCAGCTCGTCCAGGTTCTTGACGTCGGGGAACATGTCCCCGTACTTATCCATGAACTCGTTGAATTTCGGTTCCCGCCCCTGGATGCGGTCTTCGAGCATCTGATTCAGGTCGCGCACCATCTCGCGCGTGCGCGCCAGGTCCTCGGGCGTCATGCTCTGGATAGCCTGCTGCATGCCCTGGAAGTAGCTTTGCAGGACCTGTTGCTGCAGCATGTTCATCAGGTCCTGGAATTTCTGGCGGGCCTCGGCATCCATGAAATCGTAGTCGGAGAGCTCTTTCAGTTGGCCGGGAACGTCCTGGGGCAGGTTCTGCAATTGCTCCCTATGACGCTGCGCCATCTGCTGCAACATCTGGCGCAGACCCTCGTCGGCCTGCTGCTGCTCACCGCCCTCCTGCGCCGGGCGCTGCGCGGGCGCGTCCTGCTCGCCCCGCGGTCGCGGCTCGACACCCGCGTCCTGCAACCTGCGGTCGATGCCCGACCGTTCGGTCTGCACGATATCGTCAAGCCGCTCTTTGATATCGTCCATGATGCTGTTGAGGTCGTGGCGTTGCAACTGCTGCTCGCGCATGCGGCGCAGGCGCTCCATCAGCTCGCGCATGCCGGTCAGACGGTTATCGAGGGCTCCGCGATCGCCGTGCCGGTACATATCGCGCAGGGCGCGCCACAGATCGCCATCTTCGATCAGCTTGTCCGCCATGGCATCGAGCAGGTCATCAGCGGTATAGGGGTCGATTTGTTGCGTTTCGTCCCAACGCGAATAGCGGTAGGAATAGCGTTCGAACATGGGCGGTTCCTTCACTGGCTGCTCGGACCGTGGCCGGCACACGGACATTAATTAGCGGCGGTAGCGGATCTTGCCGTGATGTCGATCCTTATTGAGTTTGCGGTTGAGGTGCAGACCCTCCATGATGAATTCGACCGCCGAGGCGATGGTGGCCGGGCTGCCCTGGCCGCCGACCTTAGCCACGGCCTCTTTCAGGCCCTTGATATCTTCCACGCCTTTGAGATAGTGGCTCGACGGCAGCTCATCCGAGGCATCGACGCCGAAGCCACGGTCGAAGCGGCCCAGCAATCCCTCGAACTCGGCCAGCAAGAAATAGCGATTCCAGGTATTGACGATAGCACCCTGCACGATGCGCTCGATCAGTCGCTCCTCGTTGGCCTCGCCCACGGTATCCAGCTCGATCTTGCCCGCAGTCGACGCGAGCACGGCGGACAGGTCTGAGATGCGCGGTGCAATCTGCGTTTCGCCATTGCGCACGGCGCGGCGCACGGCATTCGACAGGACGTTTTCGTAGTTGCAGATGGAGACCCGCACGCTGACGCCGGAGCGCTTGGAGATCTCGGGGTTCTTGCGCGCCAGGTGGGTGATCTCGGCGATGATCTCCTTCATGTACTGGGGGAAGGTTACCTGGTAGCCGTCCGCGGCAAACGCCACGGCTTCCTGCTCCATGATGCTGATCTCCCCCTCCACCGTGCGCGGATAGTGGGTGCGAATTTCCGAGCCGATACGGTCCTTCAGCGGCGTAATGATACGACCGCGGTTGGTGTAGTCCTCGGGATTGGCGCTGGCCACCACGTACAGATCGAGCGGCAGGCGCACTTTGTAACCACGGATCTGCACATCGCGCTCTTCCATGATGTTCAATAGACCGACCTGGATGCGCTCGGCCAGGTCGGGCAGTTCGTTCAGGCAGAAGATGCCGCGATTGGTGCGCGGGATGAGACCGTAAGCGATGGTCTCTTCGTCGGAGAGATAGCGGCCTTCCGCGACCCTGACCGGGTCGATCTCGCCGATCAGGTCGGCAATAGTGATGTCCGGCGTGGCCAGTTTCTCGCCGTAGCGATCCTCGCGGCGCAGCCACGCGATCTCCACGTCATCCCCGCTCTCCGCGACCTTGGCCCGGCAATGTGCGCAGATGGGCCGGTACGGATCGTCGTTGATCTCACAGCCCGCGATGACCGGCACCTCCTCGTCGAGCAGGTTGACCAGCGAGCGCGCCAGGCGCGTCTTGGCCTGCCCGCGTTCGCCGAGCAGCACGATGTCCTGCCCCGAGAGGATAGCGTTTTCAACCTGCGGAATGACGGTGTCGTCATAGCCGATGATGCCGGGGAAGAGCTCTTCGCCTTTGCGGATCTTGGCGATGAGATTCTTGCGCATCTCCTCCTTGATCGGTAGGACGCGGTATTCGCTCCGTCGCAACTCGCCAATGGTCGTTGGTCGGCTGCCAATCATCTGTCTGGGCTCCTGTCGTCTAGGGCGCGAGGATTCCGTCAAAGCGGCCGGCTACCCCCGGACCGGCACAACGGCCAACGGTTTCCCCGCCACTCAAGAGGATAGCGTCGTAAGGGGCGAATCTACTCCCTCAGTATAGCTCACGCTGCGCACGTCGGGTCATTGACACGCCTACGCTATAGCTCACGCTCTCTAACATCACGGTGGGTCATTGACACGCCTACGCTATAGCTCACGCTCTCTAACATCACGGTGGGTCATTGACACGCCTACGCCCGCGCCGTACGCTGAAGGTGTAAGGAACGGCAGCATGAACGCGCACAAGCACACCCACTCTCACGGCAACGAGCACCAGTTGGGTTGGGCGCTGATCCTGACCGTCCTCATCCTCGCTGTCGAGGTGGTTGGCAGCGTCCTGTCGCACTCCCTCGCCTTGATCGCCGACGCCGGCCACGTCGTCACCGATGTCGGGGCGCTGGCGCTGGCGTACTTCGCCGCCCGTCAGGCGCACCGGCCGGCCGACAGCATGCGCACCTTTGGCTATCAGCGCGCCGGGATTCTGGCTGCACTGGCCAATGCCGCGGCCTTGCTGGCCATAGCGCTGGTGATCGGCATCGAGGCCTACGGTCGCCTGATGCATCCGTACCGGGTGGATCCGGCGCCGATGATCGTCGCGGCGGCCCTAGGCTTGGCCCTTAACCTGCTCATAGCAGGGCGGTTGCACGGGCACGGACACGATGACCTGAACATCCGCGGCGCCTGGCTACACGTGGTGGGCGACGCGGGCGCGGCCGTCGGGGTGATCGCCGGCGCCGTGGTCATTGCCGTCACCGGCTGGACGCCGGTCGACCCGCTGCTCTCCATGGCCATCGCCCTGCTCATCGCCGCCGGTGCCTGGGGACTGCTGCGCAACGCCGTCGCCGTGCTCATGGAAGGTGTGCCGGCAGATATCGATCTAGATGACGTCGTGCGGCAGATGCAGCGCGTACCGGGTGTGCGCGGCGTACACGATCTCCATGTGTGGACGGTCAGGCCCGGCCTGATCATGTTGAGCTGTCACGTCACCGTGGACGATCAGTCCCTGGAAGACGGGCTCTCGGTCGTGCGCCGGCTCGATCGGGCCATGTCCGAGCGCTTCGGCATCGGACACTGCACCATACAATTGGAGACCACCGGCTGCGGCACGACCGAGCTCTATTGCGAGCTTCCCTGCGCTTGCTGTGCGGACGATCATACGGCTGGCACTGCTGCTAGCTATACCTCCGCCAGGTCTTAGCGCAGAGCGCCGCCAGGGTGTGTGACGGTCCAGATGGCGTTCGGAGTCCGAGCGCTCCCCTGTCCGCTGCCGCCTTGTGCTTAGGCCCACAGATGACCAGAGAGCCGGTAGGTGGAGCTTGTCGGAAGGGAAATGAGAGTGGAAAACCATAATCGGGGCGAGAGGATTTGAACCTCCGACCTCACGGTCCCGAACCGTGCGCTCTACCAAGCTGAGCCACGCCCCGTTGTGCTTAACAGGGTGAGTATACCGTCCCTGGGCGGCCTTTACAAGTGTTAGTTCGGGTCCTATACTGCCAGCAGTGCCCCTATAGCTCAGTTGGATAGAGCGAGCGCGTCCTAAGTGCTGCGTCGGCGGTTCGAGTCCGTCTAGGGGCGCCATCACGGCGCGATGCACCGGCCCGGCCCGGTGCGCCACCGGCAGGCAGGTCACGAGGAGCCAACAGGCAGGGTGCGAAATTCATCATCCGTGGGGCGGTCGCTTGCCACGTTGCTGATCATGCTGGTATGCTTCGCCCTCCTGTGCGCATTTTTCCTGGCCATTGACAACGCGGCCGGTGTCCGCGTGCGCCTGCCCTCCCTCATCGCCTCCGCGCCCACCCCGACGCACTCCGGCGCAGCAAGCCCGACGGCTCCGCTCGGTACCAGGGTGTCCGGGGCCGCGGTTGGCGCCACGCCGAGTCAAACGCGGGGTACTCAGACCGTAGCCGCGAATGCCGGAACGAACGATCCGACCGTCACGGCCGTCGCCTCGGCGGCCGGGCAGGTCACGGAAACGCCGGCGCCGGACACGCCGACGGCTACCCCGACCGTGCCCATGCCGACTCCGGCCGATGGTGTTACCCCGCCGCGTTACGGTGTGCTGCCGAATTA
>Ga0209062_1005624_pt1 | contig 12042 bp, 6 predicted proteins | sample Coa_R2_2_FD_187158 | JGI IMG/M metagenome (GOLD analysis project Ga0209062, IMG submission 187158) | Surface soil microbial communities from Centralia Pennsylvania, which are recovering from an underground coalmine fire - Coalmine... | ecosystem: Environmental > Terrestrial > Soil > Unclassified ... | reverse complement strand
AAGGGGGGCGCTTTTGGTTATTCTGGTAAAGATTCTTAGCATGTGCTAGTAAACACATAACACAGTACCAATAAGATAGTGGCATGAGAGAACTTTATCCCCCAATTGAACCCTACAAAGAAGGTCTTTTACAGGTTTGTGACCTCCATACAATTCATTTTGAAGAATCAGGTAACCCGCAGGGTAAACCTATTGTTTTGCTGCATGGTGGACCTGGTGGTGGATGTCCACCTTTGTATCGACAATATTTCAACCCAGAAAAATGGCGACTTGTGATGTTTGACCAACGTGGTTGTGGTCAAAGTACACCCCATGCTGAACTTAAAGAAAACACAACTTGGGATTTAGTGAGTGACATTGAAAAACTACGAGAGCATTTAGGTATAGAAAAGTGGGTTGTGTTTGGTGGCAGTTGGGGGAGTACTCTATCACTAGCCTATAGTCAAACCCATCCCTCTCGATGTACAGGACTCATTCTACGTGGCATCTTCATGTTGCGACAAAAAGAGTTGCGATGGTTTTACCAAGAGGGCGCTAGCTATATTTTCCCCGATGCTTGGGAAGAATATGTCAAGCCAATTGCGATCGCTGAACGTGAGGATATGCTGAGTGCCTATTACAAACGCTTGACTAGTCCAGATTTACATATTAGGTTGGCAGCAGCGCGTGCTTGGTCAATTTGGGAAGCTAGTACCAGTAGACTCTTCCTAGACCCAGAACTGATACAAAAGTTTGGCGACAATGAATTTGCAGATGCATTTGCACGAATTGAGTGCCATTACTTTATAAATAAGGGATTTTTTGAAGTAGAGAATCAATTACTTTTGAATGTTCACCGTATCCGGCATATTCCCGCTGTCATTATTCAAGGACGTTATGATGTTGTCTGCCCAATGGTATCGGCTTGGGAATTACATCGCGCCTGGCAAGAAGCAGAATTCATTGTTGTCGCTGACGCCGGACATTCGATGAGTGAGCCTGGTATTCGCAGCGCGTTGATTGAGGCAACAGATAAGTTTGCAGACATAGTTTAAGTCTACTTGTTGAGGATGTTGGCAGCTCCGTTAAGCTCGATATTTACACAAGAGCAATCCTATACATCCCCTGGTTAATTGTACTTTTCAGATAGTTGATATTCTTAACTAATTTCTGTTAGGCAGTTGAAATTGCACACTTCTGTGATTTAACAAACCACCTTCACTACAGATCTCAGCTTCTAACTGAGATTGACGAATGATTTCTTCTCTCATCCAAATCATCATTGGGAAGTATGCTTGGTGGGAAACATACCAGTGACCATCCTGAGTAACCTTGATCCATTCCAAATTAGGATGTCGTAACTCATCAAGCAACATCCGGAATCCACAAGCAAAGCTATGGTTGCTATGTTGCAAAAGTTGTTCAAGGTTGATAATACCTTTGATAGGCTCAATGGAGATGTAGAAGTCACGTAAGAACGTCGAACCCTTACCTCGCAATATCAATGTGAGAAGATTTGTGTTAGGAGCGTGCAAAGGGGATGATGGTTTGTCAACCTCATCATCTTCCAAAGCAACTTCATCATCATCAACTTCAGAAGGTAATTGACGACTAAGACTTTCAATAGCAGTGCTGATGCTAATTAAGAGGTTTATCAGTAGAGATGCCATTGCTTGATACTCAGCTGGTGGGATATTATAAGTCGGCTGTGTCTGAATATGTACAACTTGGTCATGATCCGTCTTGTGCCAAGTATGAGAAGAGAGCATATTGTGGCAAATGAAGAATCCACCATAGAAAGCGAGGGTTATTGCACTTACCAGATAGCCTGGAATTGTCTTGGAGGAAATTTTGTCAATTTGTTGACGATTTTTTGCAGAAGAAGCCATAATGTAGATCCTCTCTAAAAGCCTCACTTAAGTGAGTGTATTTTATCTTATAACATCTATACACCAAAAATGAGGCTTTTAAGAGAGATATTAAAATCTTATAAGCTTACTGTTAAAATAACTGAGGCTTTTATATGATGTAGGTATGGCTATAATTCCTCCAGATGTTTTAAAAGAACTAGTTACCGAGGAAGGTTTATCCCAAGGTGAACAGGAGGTATTGTCTTGTGCTTTGAATGGCAAGTCGCCAGCAGAGATACAAACACTGTTGGGGATAGAGTCGCAAAATGCAGTTCAAAAGAGGCTGAGTAAGATTTATGCCAAATTCCGGCTGACTGGTGCAGGACCTGGTAAATTACCCAAATTACAAAAAATTCTCACAGACAGATATCAGTCTAAGCTGGGTAAGAAAAAAGTCCTCATCTTTTGGTCTGGCAAAGTTGGTAAGTCCATTGCTAAAGGACTGGGTGATGTTTTTAGACATCCACAGATTGAAGCGTCAATCTTGGAGGTAGATATTAACTCTAGTTCACATTGGCTAGCTAAAACGACACAGGCGTTAGAGGAGAACAATTACGGTATCATTTGTTTGACACAAGGATTCTCAAACAATCCCTGGGTAAACTTTACTGTCGGCTTCCTTTCTGGAAAGATTAATAATTTCAAGCTTTTGCGTTTTAGCAATGAAGAACTCACTGATCTGCTATTGCACTTTCCCATAGTAGATGGCACAAACAAAGATAACCTGGCTGAACTCCTTTATGAGATTATTGGTGGAGATAAACAAGACTCTAAAGATTGGATAGACTTTAAACTTACTGATTCTATTTGGTGGCAAGAGATTATTCAAAACCAAACAAATGATCTCATTCCAGATGAATCTTCAAAATCTAAACTGCTGTTGAAAGCAGGACAGCAAATACTCAAAGATAACAAATATTTCCAAACTAACAAACTCTTCAAAAAACTCATCACTAATGTTCTAAATGATGTATGCGAGCAAATCGAAAATGTTGTTGCTAAAGATAGCGTGTACTCAATTCCCCTAGAACTTTATCCACGCTATCTTGTGTCTTTACAGAAAGATAAAGATATTAATCCTTGTGTTAAGGCAGTCTCTATTGTTAATAGTGTAGAAAGCTTTTGGGCAAATGATCAAGGCGATGAGATTGGATATACTGCCAGTCCAAACAGTGAAAGGATATTTATTCTGTCAGATATAGAAGAGTTTAGAAAAAGTACAAAATTCCTTTTAGAACATGCTTCTAAATATAAGGTATATGTCATAATGCGATACACTTATGAACCTTTAGCTCAAGAATTTTGTACTGGTGTCAAACTTAAGGAATTTCAAGATAGTGATTACAGTTTACCAACTAAGGAATATGCGGTTCTTGAAACTGCGGATAATAGTCAACTACTAGTTTGGTATGATGAGGATAATCTTAAAGATAAAAGAAACAAAAGGTTAGTTAATTTTTCGGCTATTCCAGAGCAAGTAGCTTTATATAAAGAAGTATTTGATAAAATTAAGTGTTCTCAAGGAGTGTTTCGCTTTTATGGTGAGAGCACAGGAAACATAACAGAAATCATAAAGCAAATAGAGTATGGTTTATCTCAGCAAATGCCTTCTAGTAACAATATTACTCCTGAACAACTCCTTGAGGACTTACAAGAAGTTAGAAATGAATTGCTGAGTTTAAATGATGAAAATAAAGTTATACAAAAGGCTTTGAGTTTTGTCAGAAAAAGATTACATTCTCAAACAGCTTCTATTTTTATGTTTGGGAAAGATGGAAGGCTACACCGTAAAGGAATACAAGGAGTTGATACCAAAGGTGAAACTATAGAAAACACATGGTTTTCTGAAGAAAGTTATGCTGTAGGTGAAAGCTTTACAGGAAGAACTGCTCTGCCACAAGAAGGTAAATTCGGTAAACCTCAATGTAGCAATATGCTAAAGCAAGAGAATTTAGATAGCAAGAGCAAAGCTGAATATTCAAAAAAACTAGGAAAAATTAATTGTGCTCTGGCAGTACCTTTAAATGGGCAGAATAAAACTTATGGAGTTTTAGAAGTCATTAATAAAATTCACCCTGGTACGGGTAAACCTCTTCAAATTTGTGGTTTTATTCCAAATGAAATATATTGGCTCTCCGCGATCGCTTCAGCAGTTGCCACAGCTTTGTCTAATATACGCCGAAATAGACAAAACCAACTAGAATCAGATATCAGCAGTTTTTTGGTGAATTCTCAAAACGAAGAAAAAGCTTATAAAGAAGTTGTGACTAGGTTAATATCTGAGCATACTGCTTTTGAAGTGTGTATATTAAGAGTGAAGAATCAGTCAAATATTTTAGGTATTAAATCTAAAGACAGTGTTTCAAGAGTTCAATGGAAATATAGAATAAAAAACGAAGATATTAAGTTAGGAGAAGGACTAGTAGGCAAAGTATTAGAGTTAGGAGAACCCTTAATAATTGAGAATATTCCTGAGAGGATAGAGCAATTTAGAAACAAAGAGTGGATAATGGATAACAAATTTAAATCTTTTGGTTGTTTTCCACTCATTTATCAAACAGAGATTGTAGGTACACTTTCTTTATATGCTGCATATGAATACGATTTTCATCGGAGTTGTCAAGAATTTTTGACAAGAGTAGGTTCTCTGATAGCTGCTTTTATAGGAAGTAAAAAAGAATCATCTCATGCGTCTGAACCTAGTGACAGTTCTACTCATACTCCCAACTTATCTATTGGTATAGCGAGAGAACCGCTGACTTCCACACCGATAGATTCAGAAAATTCTAAAACCGAAACAGATTTTGACAATCAGATTTCTTCTGTCTTAGTCCCTGATTGATAGGAGTTAAGAGTTAGGAGTTAGGACATAATTATAGAGTCTTCCCCTCTGCTCCTGGTCCTCCTTGTCCCCTTGTCCTCCTCGTCCCCTTGTCCCCCTCGTCCCCTTGTCCCCTTGTCCCCCTTGTCCTCCTTGTCCCCTTGTCCTCCTCGTCCCCTTTTACTCCCCTGTCCCTCTTCGCGTGCATTGTAAGTTATGGCGGTTCATCCAATTGGGTGAATGCGGTATCTTCCTTAGAAATATACCCTAAAAGGTAATAGCGATCAGCCATAGCTTTTAGCTATCAGGGGTTAGATAAGTTTTGGTGCCTGCTGAGCGCTAATGTTACTTGTGTATGGAATAACACATAGTGGATAAAACCATGAAAGCGCTGTATGTACCAGATTCTCCCGAAGGAGCATTGCTCCTGCTAGAGAATATTGCTGCCAACTTACCAGGCATGATTTTCCAATTCTTTCAGCGACAGAATGGTTCCCAATCTGTTGTTTATGTAAGTTCTGGATGTAGAGATCTGTGTGAAGTAGAACCGGAAGAGGTGCAAAAAGACTTTCTGGTACTACACAAACTTATTCATCCACAAGATCTCAAAGCCTTTGAGGAATCGATCGCAATCTCTAGTAGCCAGTTGGTATCATGGCATTGGGAAGGTCGCATAATTACTCCTAGTGGCAAACTCAAATGGATTCAAGGTGCTTCTAATCCAGCACGACAAGGAGAAGATATAATTTGGGCTGGTTTGTTTACCGATATTACAGATCGTAAGCAAACAGAACTAGCACAGCGCGAATCTGGAGAGAAGTTTTGCAAAGCGTTTCGTTCTAGTCCTATTCCCATAGCTATTTTAACTTTCCAAGAAGGGCGCTATGTTGATGTCAACGATGCCTTTCTCCAAATTAGTGAATTTTCTCGGGAAGAATTGATTGGTCGTACCCCCACCGAGTTGAATCTTTGGCGCAACATTCCTCGTGGTATCGAAATCCAAAAGATGTTGCAGGATGAGGGATTGATTCGCAATTTAGAAGCTGAGTTTTATACAAAGTTAGGTGAACCAAGAGTGGTTCTTTTCTCAGCAGAAGTGATCAATCTCAGTGAAGAGCCTTGTGTCATTTGTGTTATGAATGACATGACACAACGCAAGCAGGCAGAAGAATTACTTCACCTTTCTGCACAACGTGATCACTTATTAGCAGAAACTCTTAAGAGAATTCGACACTCGCTGAACCTCGACCAAATTCTTCAGACTACAGTTAACGAAGTTCGGCAATTTTTGCAAGTAGATCGAGTTTTTATAGCTCTTAGGGATGCTAAAGCGCAATCAAGAATTCTTGCAGAATCTCTAAATCCACAATATCCATCGGTTTTGAATTGGGAACCTGAACCTGAACCCTATCTTCTAGAACTGAAAAAGCTACTAGCCACCAATCGTTTACGGATAATAGAAGATATTACGCAAGTAGAAGCATCTCCCCAATTAACAGCGCTGTATCAAGAATTTCACACAAGGGCTACTTTGGCTGTACCAATCATCCTAGATGAAGAGTTTTTTGGTGCACTGATTGTTAATCAATGTTCCGGACCACGTCATTGGCAACCAATGGAAATTGATTTGCTTCAGCAGATGTCAGAACAAGTCGCGATCGCCATTCAGCAAGCACAACTTTACCAAGAACTGGCGCAACTAAATACAAATTTGGAACGTCAAGTAGAAGAACGAACAGCTCAGCTACAGCAGAAAATGCAAGAACTCCAAGAACTGAACCGGGTGAAAGATGTTGTTCTGCACACAGTCTCCCACGATTTGCGGACTTCAGTGATGGGGAACTTGATGGTGTTAAATAATTTGCTTGCTAAGGGACGAGGGGGACAAGAAGGACAAGGGGGACAAGGGGGACGAGGGGGAGAAGTATTTTCTGGACCTTTCTCTATTCCTGTATCTCTCTCGATTATTGAGCGTATGATCCAAGGTAATGATCGGCAACTAGCGATGATTGACTCATTGCTAGAAATTCATGCAAGTGTTGAGCAAGGGGTCGTTCTCCATCGTGAGGCGATGAATCTTAGTACGCTGATTGGGACAACTATGAAAGATTTGTCACAGGTGCTGGCACAAAATCAAGCGACTATCAACAACTTGGTTCCTCTTGATCTGCCATTGGTCATTGCTGATCCAAAGCAGTTACAGAAGGTTTTTGTGAGTTTGTTGACACACAGCTTACAAAACAATCCCCCAGGGCTAAACTTTATCTTGAAAGCTACAGTTGAAAAGGGAATGATTCGCTGTACTATTCAAGATAACGGTGTGGGAATGAGTAAGTTGGAGTGCGATCGCCTCTTTGATTTGTATGTCCGCGATCCACAAGCACGATCTTCAACAAGCATTGGCTTAAAAATGTTTCTTTGTCGGCAAATTATCAGGGCACATGGGGGTGAGATGGGTGTTATAAACAGTAACTGCAACCGTGGGTTAGCCTTTTGGTTCACACTACCCATAGCAAATCGATCAGATCAAATGTGAGTAGGAAATAGCCGCCATGAAGAAGGCAAATGCCTTCCATAGTATAAAAAGATTTGGGCAGACACTGAAAGCAACTCTATTGAGAACTGTCCAGAAGTCTTGGAGCGAAGCCTTTAATTGTGTCAATGCTCCAACTGGTAAGGCAATGAAGCTTGAATACAAAGTGTGGCACAAATCCCCAGAGTGGCTTGCCGTCAGGCATCGCTTTATGTGGCAACGGTTACACTTAGTACTGTGGCTCGCGATCATCTGTGTATTTACTTTTATATTAAGAGATATTTTTCAGCAAGTCTTTTCCCTTCAAGAAGTTGCAAGGCTGACAAGGGAAATTAAACACCTTTTTTTCACTATTGAAATTTTTATATTCCTCAGTCTATTGGGGTGTTTGGTTCTCTATAAAACTAAAATAATTCGTCGTTATCCAGGGCTATTCTTTTTATGTTTGTCTTTTTCTATCACTTTAGTAGAGCAAATCGTCGCCACTATTCAAGGTTATGCTCTCCCTGATCGATTGGCTTGGATGCTTGTGTTCCTGACTCAAGCCACACTGGTACCCATACGTTGGTATCTTCATTTAGCATCACAGTTAGTGATAGTCATCTACTACTTTACTGTCAATCCCATCTTGGGTCTGAAATTACCGCCGCCATTCCAAAATCAGCCCATATACGATATAACACTGATTTTGTCTCTTTTTTGGGTGTGCTTCATCAGTGATTTGGCAGTGTATTTATACGAATGCTTACAAGGCTCAGAGTTTTTTGCCCGTAAAGAGTTGGAAACTGCTTATCAGAAACTAGAGGTTGCAGAAGCAAAGTACCGTAGTATCGTAGAAAATGCAGTTGAAGGGATTTTTCAAAGCACTCCTGAGGGACGTTACATCACGGCAAATCCTGCACTAGCAAGTATTTATGGCTATTCTTCTGCCCAAGAGGTTATAGAAAACCTCACTAATATTGAACGTCAGCTATATGTTGATCCGCATCGTTATGCAGAGTTTGTGCGGCTGATGGAACAAGACGGTAGGGTGTCAGGGTTTGAGTCCCAGATTTATCGTCAAGATGGCTCTATTGTCTGGATTTCAGAAAAGGCTTACGCAGTGCGTGCTCAAACAGGAGAACTACTTTACTATGAAGGGCTAATTGAAGATATTACTAAGCGCAAGCTGGCAGAAGCAGCACTACAAGAACAGTTTGATTTTTTGCAGGTTTTAATTGATACCATTCCAACCCCAGTATTTTATCAAAATGCTCAAGGCTTTTATGTTGGTTGTAACAAAGCTTTCGAGGAAGCCTTAGGTTTGTGCAAAGAGCAAATTATTGGCAAGTCTGTGTTTGATTTAGCACCTAAAGAACTAGCTGAACAGTATCACCAAGTAGATAGGGTATTGTTAGAGGAGCGAGGCATTCAGACTTATGAAAGTTCTGTTGTCTACAAGGATGGTAAGAAGCATGATGTCATATTCTACAAGGCAACTTTCTCAAGAGCAGATAACACGCTGGGTGGTTTAGTGGGAGTGATTCTTGATATTAGCGATCGCAAACGCACCGAGGAGGCACTACGAGTATTTTTCCATGCCGTTTCTCATGATTTACGCAACCCTGTGCTTGGTACTCTCATGGTTCTGAGGAATTTGTTAAATAGGGGAGTGGGGAGTCAGGAGTTGGGAGATAGGGGAAATATACAAGCAACATCTTCCGTAATTTCTGTGCCTCGGTCGGTTTTAGAACGCATGGTACAAAGTAGCGATCGCCAACTTAACTTAATTAACTCCTTGATGGAAGCACATACCAATGAAGTACAAGGTGTTGTGTTGCAATATGAAAGTGTACAACTGTATAAGGTGGTAGAAGCAGCGATCGCTGATTTGGAACCAATGCTGCGAGAAAATCAAGCAAGTTTGGCTAATTTAGTTTCAGCCGATTTGCCATTAGTCAATGCCGACCCTACACAGTTGTGGCGAGTCTTTTCCAACTTGATTGTTAATGCCGTTAAACATAATCCTCCAGGTTTAAGCATCACAATTGATGCAATCATTGAGGGTGATTACATTTGTAGCACTGTCTCGGATAACGGAGTAGGGATGAGTAAACAACAGCGCGATCAGCTGTTTAACCTCTATTTTCGGGGTACAAATGTCCGTAACTCTGTAGGTCTAGGGTTGGGATTATATCTATGTAAGCAAATTGTCACCGCTCACGGTGGAGACATTGGTGTTCTCAGCGATCCTCAAGCAGGAGCTACTTTTTGGTTCACTCTACCATTGAAACAATGAGAGTAAACAAATTCCAATCTGTCAGTTTTGTCTCAAAACTGCTGCCCTGTGTAAACTGATCGCACTTCCCCATTACGGCGAATGACGGCTTCACCCTTAGAGACATCTACGAGTGTCCAACCACTGGACCCAATACTTTCACCTACATTAACACGGCGAGTGATACCATCAATCTTAAATAAAGCAGCCGATTTATTTCCTAACTCTAGTAATCCCTCCAATATATGGGAAGGAGCAGGAACACTAGAAGGAGATACTATAGCCACCACCTCTTGTCCGGTTGAAGATGGATCAGAGACTATGGGTCGTTTTGGTAACTCTGCTTGGAATGGAACAACAGGTGATGTAGCGAGAGGCTTAGGTGAATTTCCCACAATGACAGGTTTGGTTCGTACGGCAAGAGGCTTGATTGTTGGTCTAACAGCAGCAGGTGCAGGAACAGTCACTGGCTTAGCTGATTTTGGCACAGCGTTTAAAGCAGTTTTCAAAGGAGAAGTGGGTAAGGGTGTAACTTTCTTGGGTGCTACTGCCCATTGTGGTAAAGCTTTGAGAGGACCAACAACAGGTGGAGGTGAGTAGCGCATGGGAGAGGGCGCTTGATAGATGGGGATGTAAAGTCGCTCAACAACTGTTGTCGAATGACTGGGGGTTGATGAAGCGTTGCTAGAATTCAGAGATGATAGATTACCCGTAGGGCGATCGCTCACATAAGCATAGGCTGTGTGGTTTGCTGGACTAACAGTGGCAAGCAGAGTCTTAGCAGATTTGTGATTGTTCGTCTCTTGACGATCAATAGCTGCCAGTGATCCTAAAAGGTAGTTAACTAAGTCTGCCTCGACTTTTGCTGTTGTCGGCAACTGTTGCGGCGATTGCCATAAAGCATGCTGGAAGAATTTGGTATTGAGACGATTGAGCACTCCAGAGTGTAGTGACCAAATAACAGCGCTGATAATTAAGCCTAAGGGAATACCCAGAGAAAGGAGTTTGACCAAAATGCTTCGCCATTTCTGACGTGGTTTGCTGACTTTACTAACACTAGAAGTGTCAATCAGGAACTTACTCAATTGTTGGTTCTTTACTTGAGGAACTGATTGAACAGGGTGGATCACTTTCTGTGGGACGACAATTTGTGACACTGTGGCTGCTTGTAAAGAACCATATTCTAAAGGTAATGCTTTAACAGAAGAGCTTTCCAAAGTGGCTAAATTGTCCGTTAGTATCTGGGCACGGGGTTGGGATTGACTGTGTGCTAAAGGGTGACCTAACTGATAAAGGGAGTCGAAAGATTCCCCAATTTGTGAGATTGTAGCGCTTGTCGTGTGATTGCCACGTTGCAAAATCTTGGCAGGCAGATCACTCCTACCATCTAGAATCTGATCGATATCGGCAAAAAGTTCATTCATCAAGCCGTCAGCATAGTTTTCTATCGACCAAGGTTCGCTGGCAATTAAGTCTTCTAAGGGTTCTAAAACAACGCGATTGGTAGTGGCTTCTTGTAACATAGCAATTTTCAGTAATGGCGTCTAAGGCTTTAAACTAGTCCTTCTTGCCTGCTTGTAAAGGGTTTATATGCAACATCAAACCACCCGTCTCAACTAGACGAGTTGATTGCCCAGTGGTATTAAATTGAAATCCAATACGGAGACTGCTGAAGATGCCAATTTATGAAATCATGTCATCTATCATACCAGTCTCTTGATGTTTCACCCTACTACTATACTCGCGCTTCATGAAGTTTGGGTTAAGCCAACGCTGGAAAGTCAGATGGAGTCTTTGTTTGACGAAATTCTAAATATATTAGTAAAGCATTGATATCAGCTGGGTTGACGCCACCGATACGCGCCGCTTGACCAATTGTCAGTGGTTTTACTTTACTTAATTTTTCCCGTGCTTCTTTGGAAAGGGTATCAATCGTTGCATAATCTAAGTCTGCAGGTAATTGACGGTGTCCTTGCCGAGCAATCTGGTCAATTTGATTTTGCTGTCTTTGAAGATAACCAGAATATTTAATGTCAATCTCTGCACCTTCTTTTTCTAAAGGATCAAGGTTGTGATTTCCCAGTCCGTGTCTATCAAGATCAACGTAATGAAATCCTGGACGCCGCAGTAGATCAGCTAGGGTAATTGAGCCTTTAATCGCCTGCTTGGTATCAGCAGCGATCGCAATCCCTTTCTCATCATTTTCTTTCACTCTAGTGCCATACAGCCGTTCTTTTTCCGCAGCAATATTTGCTTGTTTGCGACTGAATAGTTCCCAACGACGATCATCAATCAAACCTATCTCATGTCCTAATGGTGTCAAACGCTGGTCTGCATTGTCGGAGCGTAATATCAATCGATATTCAGATCTGCTGGTGAGCATACGATAAGGCTCTCTTAAGTCTTTTGTACACAGATCGTCGACCAGCGTCCCAATGTAACTTTGCTCACGAGGAAAAATAATCATCGATTGATCACGAGCAAAGCGAGCAGCATTAATTCCAGCCACAATTCCTTGGGCTGCTGCTTCTTCATAGCCTGT
>Ga0209062_1005621_pt1 | contig 12048 bp, 7 predicted proteins | sample Coa_R2_2_FD_187158 | JGI IMG/M metagenome (GOLD analysis project Ga0209062, IMG submission 187158) | Surface soil microbial communities from Centralia Pennsylvania, which are recovering from an underground coalmine fire - Coalmine... | ecosystem: Environmental > Terrestrial > Soil > Unclassified ... | reverse complement strand
GATTGTGCTGTGGCTTCTTGAGCTTAGCGGTTTGTAGCCTACCTTTGCCCCGATCTGAAACGGTTGCATGTGCAACAGCGATCGTAGCATGAGGCATCAAACAATTAGGGGGATGGCCCGTTCCTGGTCATGCAGTACCACATCGGCTAGAATTCCTACTAGGAAGCAATTCCACCAATCAATTTTCTATCCAAATGAGCAGTCTGCCGACATTTGAGCGGTGATCAGGACACCATCAGCCATCAGAAAGGATGAAAATCTGGGCATGATTGATTAGGTTAGACATTCGGAGATAGCGATTGATACGTTCTACTGAAGTATCTAGCAGGATTCAAGACCGCAAAAGCCCGATCTCACCGCCGCTCTGCTGCGGCGCGGGGCAGTGAACCAAGGTAATGCCCTCGTGCCTTGGCTTTAGAGACGCAACTTAGTAGGCTAGCAAGAATAACTTGAACTAATTTCTGCTGAAGTCACGATGCGCTGTTGCTCTCACGGAAAAATGGTTCAACTTATTTCTTCTAAGCTCCTTAGCTTGGTGTCACTAAGGGTAAGGCAATCAAGAACGCGGCTCCTTCGCCGGGAGTCGAAAGACAGGACAGACTACCGCCGTGCTTTTCGACCACGACCTGATAGCTAATGGATAAACCCAAGCCAGTGCCTTTACCAATTGGCTTCGTGGTGAAAAAGGGTTCAAAGAGTCGCTGCCGCACCGACTCCAGCATACCTGGACCATTATCTGCAATGCGAATGTGCACCTCGTGGGATGGAGACGGTGCCGCTTTGGCGTGATCCACTACTAGTGTGGTCTGAATGGTGATAGTGGCCGGCTTTTGCTGCTGTTCCTGCAGTGAACGGTGACGGTTGTATTCATCTAAGGCATCGATCGCATTACTCAAGATGTTCATAAACACTTGATTCAACTGTCCGGCATAACACTCCACCAGCGGCAGGTCGCCATAGTCTTTCAGCACCTGAATTCCCGGATGCCCGGCCGTTGCTTTAAGCCGACTCTGCAAAATCATCAAGGTACTATCAATCCCGTCATGAATGTTCACCGCTTTGATGTCTGCCTCATCCATGCGCGAGAAGTTTCGCAGTGCCAAGACGATCGTTTGGATCCGCTCGGCTCCAACTTTCATCGAGGTTAAGAGTTTGGGCAAATCTGCTTGAAGAAAGTCAAGGTCGATCGCCGCTGCCTCGGCTTGGATCGCCGCGACTGGCTGAGGGTAATGCTGCTGATAGAGTTGTAGTAGGTTGAGTAGATCGTACGTGTATTCGCTGGCATGACTCAGGTTGCCCGAAATGAAGTTGACTGGATTATTAATTTCGTGAGCGACTCCTGCCACCAATTGCCCTAAACTTGACATTTTCTCAGTCTGCACCAGTTTTGCCTGTGTCTGCTGTAATTCTTGAAACGCCTGAGTGAGTTGCTGCGCCTTTTGCTCTAACGCTTCTTCGGCTTGTTTGCGTTCCGTGATGATCGTGGCTGTGAGCACCAATCGCTGAATGTTACCCTTCTCACCTTTGATCGGGTTGATCGTGGTTAACCACCAGATATCTTGCTCCTGAAACGGCAAATGTTCTTCATAGCGAACGCTCGTGCCAGCACTGACACAGTGCTGATAATTCTGGCGCACAGTTGAGCCGTATGTTTCACCAAAGAGTTCTTCGGGTGTTTTGCCCGCGATCGCGGCACTGGGAATGCCGGCCAATTTTTCGGCTATTGGGTTCCAGGCAACATAACGGAACTCGCTCGTTTCCACCACATCAATGATGGCAATGATGTGTTCGACGCCTTCATACACCGTGCGAAAGAACTGTTCTTGTTCTCGCAATTGCGCCTCTGCCTGTTTGCGGTTGGCGAGGTCATTTCCCAGGGCAACGTATTGTCTCACTGCCGGTGCAAAGTGGCTTCTAATGGCTTGAGCAAGTTTAAGGTCTAGCTCTGTCCAACCTTGTGCCTGTTTGGTCTGATGCTCTCGCCAGCGGTCAAATGACTGACGCGGTAGCTGTTGGCGCTCATCTGGGTCAACTTTTCCTGCCCACAGTCTTTCGGTATCGATTTCGTGGCGGAAAAGCGTCAAAAACCCAACCGTTTGCTGTCCCTGTTGCAGCGGTAAGATGAGCAAACTGCGGATTTGAGTCGTTTGGAAGGCGTTGACAAGCGTAAGGCACCGGGAGTCTTGATAAAGGTCAGCGATCGCGAGAGCCTCTGAGGCGTGATGCGTTTGCCACAGCGAATGCTGTTCCAGCGGTTCGTCAGGAACGCCAGCAGCGTTAGTAGGTTGGGCACCACAGGTGTAAAGTTCACCGGCTGGACTGGCAGGCGTCGGGAGGAGAAAGAGCCGCCCACCCGCTCCGTCCACTGCTTCAACCGCTGCTGCTAGCGCTGTCCCAAAGGGGTTGGTACGGCTATGGAGAAGGGTGGCGATCCGGTTAGCTGTGCTTGCTTGCTGTGCCTGTAGCTGCACCTGACTGAATGAATGAGCCTGAGTGATCGCAGTTGCTAGTTGATCGACAAGCAGTTGGAGAACCTGTAGTTCGGCTTCAGAAACCGGACGCGATTCGGAATGGTGAGCCACGAGCAAGCCCCATAGCTGCTCCTGTTGCAGGATGGGGACGACAACGGATGTTTCGACACCCATGGCTTTCAAATACTCGCGGTGGCAGGAGTCCACTGGACGAGAAGGTCTGTTGCCAAAGACGCTGCCACTACCCTCAAACGCATTCGAGGCACTCCACCCAATTTGCTGCGTTGATCGATCAACAACGGAGATTTGCCGCGCTTTCAAGAACAGTGCGCGCGCTTCTGGTGGAATATCGTTAGCCGGAAAATGTAGCCCTTTGAGAGAGGGTAATTGCTGGTGCTGGATGGCTTCCGCCAGCACCTCTCCATGTGCATCGGGATGAAACCGATAGACCAGCACGCGATCAATTGCCAGAAAACACCGCACCTCTGTTACCGCTGTCTGTAGAATCTCCTGTAGCTCAAGGGATTGACGGATCGCGGTGGTCATGTGGTGCAATTGATGCGCATGTGGCGATTGCAGTGGCCGTTGCGACCCGCGGTTGGAGAAGACCATAACGAAAACACTCAGCCTATAATTCCTTGATTAGTATGGACACACGGCACCGACTTTTAGCTTTTGTAAAGGTGCAAATTCCTGAGCCAGGAGCGACGGACGCAACGATGGCATCAGCTCATCCCGCCGTCCGCTTGCGGCTTTGAGTCACACTAGCGATCGCTAGCACTGCTTGCTCCACTAAACGGTTTTGCGATGCTGCCGGACTGCCCACATTTAGGAGCCTCGACTGCGTGACCCATCAAGCCGGAATTTTCAGGCAACCGCACCAAGCCCTGACCATTGGCATCATTCTCGCTGTGACGATGGTCGCGTTTGAAGGTCTGGCTGTTACAACCGTGGCTCCTAGTCTCGCTCAAGACTTGCACGGCGTTGACCTCTTTGGTTGGGTTTTTAGTGCCTACTTACTGGCCCAACTGATCGGAACTGTGCTCGCCAGTCAACAAATCAATCAACGTGGTCCAGCGCCACCCTTCATCGCTGGCTTAGTGCTGTTCGGGCTGGGACTATCCATCACTGCCTTTGCTCCCAATATGGCGATCGCGATCGCTGGTCGCGGTTTTCAAGGCTTTGGCGCTGGCATTTTTGTGACTTGCATCTACTCCAGTATCTTTCTCTGTTATGAGGACGCACTCCGAGTGCAAATCTTTGCGGTCTTTTCCGCGTCATATATCATTCCAGCGCTCATTGGGCCCTATGTCGCTGGTGTCATTGCGGTGCACTTGACCTGGCGCTTGGTCTTTTTGGGACTGCTCCCGTTCCTCTTGCTAGCAACCGTGCTGACGCTGCCAACCTTCCTTCGCATCCAGTCTGGTAGCACAAACTCAGGGGCGTCCCATCGCTTTGGGGTGGCCATCCAGCTGGCACTCGGTACTGGTTTGTTGTTGACTGGTCTGGGCCAGTTACCGCAGATGATGGGCTTCTGGGTGGCTTTGGGCGGCTTCGTCTTTGTCGTACCGCCACTGCGCACCCTGTTGCCTGCTGGTACGTTTGTCGCTCATCCCGGTTTGCCCGCCGTGGTCGCGGCGCGTGGTCTTTTTTTTGCCAGTTACTTTGGTCTGCAAACCTTTCTAGTGTTTGCCCTCACGACACTGAAGGCCCATGCCTCTGATACCGCCGGTTTGGTGGTCGCCGTGGGTACACTCAGTTGGTCGACGGCGGCTTGGCTACAAGCACGCTTAGATCGCCATGATGGTGGCAATGGTCGTCGATTGCGGGTCCAAGTCGGCATTGCCTTCATGCTTGTGGGTGCCGGGCTCACACCGCTGGTCCTCTGGCTATCCAAGGGGGATTTGTGGCTGGCAGTGGGTAGCTGCATCCTCTTGGGCTTTGGCATTGGGTTAGCGCATCCCACGAGTGGCGCGCTCGCGTTCAGTTGTGCGACCCAGCGCAGCGAAGGTGCCGTTTCCGCAGACCTGCAAATTGCCGATACGTTTACCCCAGCGATCAGCATTGGACTGGGTGGTGCGTTGCTGGCGATGAGTCGCACAGCTGGCTGGACGCTATCGTTGGGGGTCACTGCCGCCTTAGCTGTGCAAATTTTACTGCTCATCGTGAGCTTACTGGCCGCCACGCGTCTGCCGCCGCAGTGGAAAGCTTAGCACTTCATGGCAGGGCTGCAGCCAAGAGCGGCAAACTCACTACAAACGCAGTCTGGCCAGCAGCACTGGTCACAGCAATCGTTGCGCCCAGGCGTTCTACTAATTTCTGCACCAGCGCTAAACCTAAACCAGTACCGCCATGTCGCCACGGATCATAGTTGGGAATGCGGTAGAATTTGTCAAAAATGTGAGCGAGCTCTTTGGCTGGAATTTCGATGCCAGAGTTGGTAACGCTGATTTGCAGCGCATCAGCCTGCCGTTGAGCAGCCACCGTAATTTGCTCGCCAGCGCGGGTGTATTTACACGCATTTGTGAGTAGTTCACTCAACACTCTGGTCAACATTGGTCGGTCCGTTGTTAAGAGTGGCAGTGCTGATGGAACCGTAAGCCTTAGCTGCTGCTGCTGCTGTTGCGCTTTCTCTCTAAAGGGTTCCACGAGGTCGGAAAGCCAAGGCTCCAGATCAACGGGCGTCAGCCGTAGTGCTTCGACTTCCGCATCGAGCCGTGCTAAATCGAGCAAATCGTTAATGAGGCTGAGTTCTCGTTGGCATTCCTCCTGCAAAATTCGAAAGTACTGCTTTGCCGTTGGCTCTTGCTCAAAGAGGCCGACCTTTGCCATCACTAGCTCAAGCATTTGAGTGGCCATTTTGATATTGGCCATCGGTGACCGCAGTTCATGAGAGACCGTACTCAAGAAATCATCTTTTAAGCGGTTCAGCCGATCCAACTCGCTAATTTGCGTCTGGGCCGCTTGGTAGAGCCGTGCTTGTCGAAGCGCAATCGCTGTCTGGTTGGTAACTTGCTGAATCAGCCTGATTTCTAACTCATTAAAATGGTCGTGCCGCGGCTTTGATAACCACATATCACCAAGCACACCCTGGTCATCCACAATCGGGCAGGACAGAATGGCGATCGGCTCTTTGAGCGGTCGGACTTGATTCAGCACAAGCGGGCAGAATTGAAAGCAAAGGCGCTGCAGCAGCTGGGCATGAATGGCAGGATCGTAGCTCTCCGCCATCTGCACGACTGCTCCTTGGGCCGATGGAATGGAGCCATCCGTATAGTCATAGCAAATGGTAGACGTTGTCCGTGCTTCGTTGTAGATGGCGATGTCACAGCAAATGACTTGGAGGGTCACCGCCAAAGCTTGCACCACGGTCTGCAAAATCAAACGCTCATCAAGACTATCCCGAACGCGATCAGTAATCTGCTTGAGCGTCGACTCAAAGTGCAAAGCTTGCTGGAGCTGAACAGTGTGTTCCTGCACTTGTTGCTTCGCTTCTATCTGCTTGTACTGAGTGATGTCAGAGCAGAAACCGACATAGCCGCTGAAAGATCCATCAAGATCACTCAGCGGTTTACCCGTGTTTGTCACCCAGTGATAAGTCCCATCATGATGCCGCAAGCGGTGCTCAACCGTAAAGGGTTGACCCAGGGCAAAGGCTTGCCAGTAAACACTCAAGCAGTGATCGTAGTCATCAGGATGAATGTCGCTTAACCAAGTGGCTCTCAATGCTTGCGGCAACGTCTGCCCTGTAAAGGCAAGCCAAGCTTGATTTACGTATTGCAGCTGACAGTCTGACCCAGAGAACCAGATGAGTGCTGGCAATGAGGCCAGTAAATTTAAAAGTAGCGACGGCGGCGTGGTTAAGACGGGTGCTTCCGTTGTTACTTTCTTTCGCTCTAGCAGCAACTGAACAGTCCTTTCAGTCAGCGGATCGTGGATGCAGCGAATCTCTAAGCCTTGCGAAGGTTCACGACTGAGTTGGTCGAGGCTGCCCCTTTTGCCTTCAACCAGTATGGCCTCTTGCCCTGCTTCGAGCTTAATCAGGGAGATGTGACACTGCACAACAGTGATGTGCCCCTCTTGGTAAAAAAACCATGGTTCCACAACCGGCTTGCCCTGACGAAGTTGCTGCCAGTAGGTGCGCCATTTTGCTTGCAGCCCTTCTGAGGGGGAACTAAATTCACGCTGCAAAAGTTCCGCTAAGCTAGCAGCTTGCCACAACGGCAAAGACGCTTGATTAGCCCACAAGAGGTGTAAACGTTGACGATCAAGGATCCAGAGCGGTGTTGCCAGAAGGTTCAGTGTCGCGAACGCAGCAGGAGTAAAGACGACGCCATTCACCTTGGTCATACAAGTAAAATTGAGTTGGATGAGCAAAAAACGGCACTACAATGCCTTAGCAGACTCATCCTACAGCGCCTCGAGTTGACTACCAGTTCCCTTTGTTACCCTTTCTTAACTCAAAAAAACGCCACTGATATTTCGAAAACTAGCATATAGCGTCAATCACTGGCGATAACCACAGCGATTGCCCTCAATGTGTTGAAAGCCTTCAACTCTTAGCTCCCTACAGTCTTTGGCGTAGGCTAAGGAGCGCCTCTGTTGGTAGACGAGCAGTATCTAGCTGGCACAAGCAATTATAGCTATCACATCAACGCTTAACATCACGCACTAGGTCAACCCAACCATTTAGACCAGAGCCTTTACGGCTTTCCCAGAGGCTGTTTCAAGAGTCCTACCGCCTGTAGCCAAATCTGATCGATCGCCCTCAACCCATCTTCTCAAGGGGTGACTTTGAACCATTCCCCCTTTTCTGAGAGGGGAATGAGGGGGACGTTGAGGGCCAAACGCTACAGCCTTTACCTTTTCAAACACCTTCTCAGTTGTATTCTGTCTCTCAGTGGCGTCTTGCTGTTCGTACCAATTGGCCCACATTTTTAAGAGTCTGGCAGGATGTTCACCTTTTGATTCCACATTTTCAAAATCGTAGGCGTCGATAAACTGCTGCAAAATGGTCGTCAGACTGCTATCAAGACCGTTCGCTTCACTTAAAGACTGTTTTGCCGCCACGAGACTAGCGCGAGCATATGCTAGTTCAGTCAGCAGGCGTCTTGCTGTTGGTGGGGATGTTTCGTGTTCCGCGATGGCGAAGAGAATACGCACCGCACTGTGTGCCACTTTGGGATCTGAGTTTAAGAAACCAGCCGTAAGTCCAGGCTCTTCTTTATCTAAGAACGTTACGTAAGGTGAAACTTCTTTTGAAGGCACCTCTCCACACGAATTCCATACCAGGGCTGCTCGCTTCTGAGCATTGTACTCATGGCTAAAGGTAGGCAAAAAGATTTTCTTACTGGTCCAGAAATCACCGGCAGGCTCATTTTTACAAAGAAAGCCGATGAGGCTCTCTTGAATCGAGTGTACTGCTTCTTCAACATTCATGCCTCTTAACACAGTTTTGCGATAAAACCACGGCGCAATCCGTTGAAAGATGCCATAGTCTGAGTCCATCGGGAACTTTGTCATATCGGCAGGTGCGAGATAAATCAAATAATTTGGATCGGCAGAATTCAGTTGTGTATATTTATTTGGAATGCGTTGAATGGTACGCAGATCATTCCCAAATCGGTCATCAACAGCGGCTGAAACAATGTGCTCCAAGTCATGCCACTCCGGAATAGGATAGGGCACAAAGTAATTAATCAAGGGTTGATCATAATCACCTTTTCTAACAGCCTGTTTGCCTCCGGGTTGAGTAATCACGGCATGTCTAGCAATACGATGAGTGGGCAGAACATCTGGCTTGCGTGACTGAATAAACATAATGGTGCCGACATTCAGCAAAGCAATGCCAAGGTGATTCTGTTGCAGTAAGGCCCAGAGGTATTGCAGCTCTCTCGGATAAGTGCTGGCAAGACTGCTGCGCCTTTGAGCATCCGCTTTTGAGCAGAAGCGTCTGCCATTAAAGTCGATCAGCGATGCTGCTGTTTTAAGGAGGTCCTCTGCGGTACTGAGAGCAATTGACGGTCGAGCCTGTAGGCCTTTGGGTCCAGATCCAAAGAGGTCAAGTGCAGACAGTTGAAACTGCTCACGCAGAAAAATAATCATATTTTCGCGGACCGCATCCTTAATCTCACAGGCAATCGCATCAATTCTTTCTGGTGCACCCATCAATGGCGATGTTTTGATGTCGGCAGGCACGTAAGCATTAGTCATTCAGACACCTCAAAAGTGCGCCACTGGTTTGGAGTCATACGATCGATGATGAAAATTCTTGAGTCAGATTATCGTGCATGCAAAAGCAAGGAAGCATGCACAGCTTTTGGTCTAGCAAGGCGGAGCTTTTAGAACCGTCCATGCTCTTCCTACAGCCAGTCAACAGTCCTTAAGAAACCACATCTTCTCTGGCTATCCCGGTCACTAAGCTATAGCCAGTTTGGTTAGGATGGGGTGCAGGGGTGGAACCCCTAGCTGAGGGCAAGGCCCACACACCTCTTCTAAATCCCATTGTCCTAAGCTTTGTGGCAACAGCTATACATGAGGAAGGGAAGCTACGGCTAAGTAAAATAGTTGACGACTTAAGAGCTTGACCTTAGCAACACACGTTACGTCTTCTACAGACGCAAAGAGATTAGCACAGACAGTGCCGTTGCCGTCACTCATCTCTTGCAGCAGCAATTCTCCTGATGAAAATTCAACTGGTGTTGGGCGGAACACCTCGCTCTAGCCTTTGGAGCATGAAAGAGAGCAGGTGATCTCAGCTCTCGGAAGACATGTATCGAGTTGAAGATCGCAAATCCTCAAAAAAGTTTTCGAGTGGGTAAGTGCGCTCGCAGCCGCTTATGGACCAGTGGGCGCTTTGAGCAGAAAGTTACGGTTTTGGCTGAAATCCTTATGCCACAAGATTTCATCTCTCGTAAATACAACAGCTAGAAAGATGACCGTTTTCTTTGTGTCGAGCTTTTCGCCGCAATAAGGTCTTGCTCAGCACAAGAAAACTCATCAAGAAATCAAAATCAGGTTACATGTTCAGCTCTAAATTTCTTGACACATTGAAACCGTAAATTTCTGCATGGATGCGCCCGCTGGTTCAAGTCGACCTGTCTTCAATTCAGTAAGAGTGATTTCAGCAACACGTAGAGGTGCTCTCCTTGCCCTCTCAAGAAACACTCTCAGGATTAGGGGACTGAGAGACTACGTCAAAGCCGAGAGAACGAGCCGTCTTCTTGAGGTGTTTAACCAAACGTTCCATTTTGCCCTGCATTTCTGCTGCGCTTGGCAATTAACCCAGCCACAACTCAAGCCCGTCGCGTTATGGCAAAAGTTGGGAAGCGCCTCTGGCAATCATTGACATGCTTGCCTTTTTTGATTTTTGTCTCAGCTGCAAGCGTAGTGGCTGCCAGTCGCTTGCGCCTCGTCAGCCTAAGGGCAACTGGGATATCCCGAAAAAGTGAGTCGTGTCAAGGCATACTGCTCCCACTGGTCGAACAAAACGCGCTCCCAGCGGGGCATCTCAACTGGATAGCCAGAGCTCGAGACGGCAAAGTCAATTGGGTAGTGAGCAAAGAGATAACTGGCTCGCTTCAGGTGATTCGGCGAGGTCACGATAATGGCCGAATGCCAGTGGCGCTGCTGCATCAAGGCCACTGACTGGGCAGCGTTTTGGCAGGTATTCTTTGCTTGCGGCTCCTGGATGATCTTTTCACTGGGCACGCCCAGTGAGTGAGCCAGTGCCGCCATCACGGCCGCTTCGACGTAGCGGTTATGTGCTGCTCCCCCGGTGAAGAGCATGTGTTGTGCACGCTGCGCTTGGAACAGCTTGACAGCGGCGACGACGCGCTGTTTCAGCATGGCGCTGGGTTGGCCATCTGCTCGCGCTGGATAACCGAGCGTGATGATGACATCAAACGTCTTGTGTCCCACTGTCGGCATCGGCGTGCGGAGACAAAGGGCTGGAATGAGATGCAGCGCCAGTACCACCGTCGCGAGGACGGCTAGGGGTAGGCACACTTGCCACGGCTTGATTCGTTTGCGCATCTGGAGCTTCCTTGAACGTCTTGCCCAGCGCGAGTACTGATCATGGCAGGGCTGTGGCGTTTGGACCCAAAGCAACGTGAGGGAATTTTAGCAAGACAACGCCTTGCTTTGATGCAGTCCCTTTTCTCTGAACCCGCTCTCAAGCGTCACAAAAACATGAAAGCCAGTCACAGCAATGCTTTTAAGGTTGAGACCGCTTTGCACTTGGGGGTTGAGAGAGTGTTAGACCGCTTGGCCCTTCTGTGGCGCGGGACAGAAGGGCCGATTGGTTGACCATACCCCTATGACTGCTCCTAAGGCTCAGCCGACTCAACGGGTACACTCCTTACCGGGGTTGAGCCGAGATACGTGTAATTTTTTATCATATCGCCTTGAAACCTAGACTGAATAGGCACTCTAGCCTTTTGGTCTTTAGCCGTGATCGCTGAAAACCCTGATTAGTACAGGTTTGGACTACTTTTGGACGGTGTACTAATGAAAAACGGTTAGTACACCACCTGTTTTGCTCCTCATTGGTCGTCTGAAAGCCGCATTCTACCGTTGCGCTTCTGCCTGTCCAGCAACTAACCAACCAAATAAGCCCTGTTTTGAGTCGAATGGCAGAACCTCCTCTGCGTAGGGCTTTGATACCCATATGATAAACTTTTGCACGTATCTCGGCACGATGCCATGATGAGCTTAGACCGCCGTACAGGCACACTCCACACGCTGAAAAATGAATTTTACTTAGAAGTCGAAGGGCTCAAATACCGCATTTTCGAGTTTGACCGCGGCAAAGTGAAGGCAGACGACCAATACGGTTCGGCAGAACTCTTTCGCTATCAAAACAGCATTGACAGCTTTGATGGCTCTGTCTATGTTGGCACCCTCCAGATGGAAACCAAGCCGCTTTAATAGACCGCTGAGCCCAGTGAGACGGCTCCTTCGAGCGCCACTAGAGATTTATACTCACAACTTCCTTTACATTCCTTAACACTTCCGTTACAGTGGGGACATATTATTCCCGTGCTGCGGCACACTGTCCTCTACACAACGCACTTATCAAACCATGACCACCACTTTACAGAGACGCGAGAGCGTCAACGTATGGGACCAGTTTTGCAACTGGGTGACCAGTACCGACAACCGGCTTTATGTCGGCTGGTTCGGCGTCCTGATGATCCCCACCCTGCTGACTGCGACCATCTGCTTCATCGTCGCCTTCATCGCGGCTCCCCCGGTAGACATCGATGGCATCCGTGAGCCCGTCGCTGGTTCTCTGATGTACGGCAACAACATCATCTCCGGTGCGGTGGTGCCTTCTTCGAACGCGATTGGTCTGCACTTCTACCCCATCTGGGAAGCCGCTTCCTTAGATGAGTGGTTGTACAACGGTGGCCCCTACCAGTTGGTGGTGTTCCACTTCCTGATTGGCGTCTTCGCTTACATGGGTCGCGAGTGGGAACTGTCCTACCGTCTCGGCATGCGCCCCTGGATCTGCGTCGCTTACAGTGCACCTGTAGCGGCTGCAACCGCTGTGTTCTTGATCTACCCGATTGGTCAA
>Ga0209062_1005620_pt1 | contig 12052 bp, 12 predicted proteins | sample Coa_R2_2_FD_187158 | JGI IMG/M metagenome (GOLD analysis project Ga0209062, IMG submission 187158) | Surface soil microbial communities from Centralia Pennsylvania, which are recovering from an underground coalmine fire - Coalmine... | ecosystem: Environmental > Terrestrial > Soil > Unclassified... | reverse complement strand
CCCATCGACGGCTATTGGGTCTTCCAGGGCTGCCAGTGGATCGATTTCTTGTATGATCCCAATGGTAACTCGGGGGGGAACACCAACCCGATCGGCAGGAGCAATTACGTCGGCAATGGCGGCGGCTACGAGGGGACAACCACCCAATGTGGACCCTACGGTCTGCTCAACTACAAGGGACCACTGGGCATGAGCACGAAAACGAAGCTGACCGAAATCACCGACGGCACGGCGAACACGTTCATGTTCGGCGAGACGCTGGGCGGTACCAGTGCCGGCGCGCGTGATTTTACCCTTTCGTGGATGGGAGCCGGCAGCTTGTCCACGACGTCGGACCTGATCGATCCTTGCCAATGGTGGAGCTTTGGCAGCAAGCATACCGCCGTGGTACATTTCTGCTTCTGCGATGGTTCGGTGCGGCCGGTCACGAAAATCGGTCCCAATACGAGCTTTTATTCGCAGCGTTGGTACATGTTCAATGCGGCCGGCGGCATCAACGACGGCTATCTGGTTCAGGACAATGTGCTGGGTCTCTAAGCCAACGACGCGGGGCGCGGCCGGTTCCTCTGGCGGCCGCGCCCTGCCTTTTTTCTGGGAAAGATCGCCTCAGTCCTCCATCTCGGCGTTCGTCAGGATCGTGTAGCCGCGGTGCATCCGCGCTTCGACTTGCTCGAATACTTCCATCATCATATCGGCAATCTCTTCGACTTGTTTCGTCACCATGTAAAAGCGCCCCTCGGCCTTCAACAGGTCGCGTCCGCGCTGGATGAACAGCCGGGCAATGGCGCTGTTGGCGTAGTAGGGCGGATTGGCCAAAACAACGTCGAAGCAGTCTTCTTGCAGTCCTTCGACGCGGCTGGAGGCCAAGGTTTGAAACGCGGCCACGCCGTTGCCGCGCGCGTTGAGGTCGGCCAGGGCGATGGCGCGGACGTTGCTATCGACGAAGGTGATGTGGCCCTCGGAGCCGGCCGGTTGCGCGGCGAAAATGCCGTTGGTGCCGCAGCCGCAGCCGAGATCGAGGACGCGGTCGCCCGGATGCACCGTCATGGTTTCGACCAGCGCCCGCGCGCCGTTGTCGAAGCGGCCATAGGAGAAAACGCCGGGCCGCGACACGAAGCGGCACGAGGGTCCGCCGGTAATGCGCGCCTGAAATGTCACTTCATGCCGCCGGCGCGGCCGATCGCCCTCGCGCTGGCACCACAACACCGTCTCGCCGTCGAGATGGGGAGCATGGACCCGGCCGAAGATTTTCTTGAGCAGATTGGGAAAAAACGGGTCCGTGTCGTAGGGCGACCAGACGAGGAGCGTGCCATGAGGCCGTAGGATATGAAACGCTTGCTCGATCATGTCGATTTTCAGCTCGCGTTCGCCGCCGCGCGGCGGCAGATACAACACCGTCTGAAAATCGGCCGGCAAATCCCACAGGTCCGCCGCCGTCACCACGTTCGCGGGCGTTTGCTGCTGGGCCAACTCCGCTTGCAGGCGGTCGGCCTGGTGCAGATCCATCTGGTAGCAAGTGGTTTCGATGCCGCCCAGAAAGCTCAGACAATGGGCCACTTCGGCAGGCGAGCCGAGGACGATGGCCAATGGCGCTCGCGCTTTGTCGCGCACGGGTCCGGGCACGGCTCGCTGACTCAGGGGCGTTTCTTTGCGCTTGCGCGACATCGGGTTTGCTCGCTTTATGTGGATCAATGGATGCGTCGCCGCCGGCAGGCTTCCTCGTAGGTGGTCTCGAAATCAACGGGGACGAAGAGATCGCCGGTCAAGCGCAAAGGCAAGGTCGGCAACGGCGCGCCGATAGCGCAGGAGGCAGGCCAGAGGTCGATTTCCGGCTTCTCCTGGCGGCGAACGGGACGGTAAGCGACGCCGTAGAGAGCCATTTCCGCCGGTAGATCCATATCTTCCGCCGCTTGCATCAGCCGCATGGTTTCGTTGTGCAGATTGGCGCGGCGGTTGGTGACGATGTCGAGAATCACGAGGCTGACGCCTTGATAAAGGTAACTGGCGCACTTGGCGGCGAAGGCGCGGCGTTCTTCCGCTCGGTCCTTGTTGGCGGGGCTGATTAGCTCGATGGCGCCGACGAGAGTGAGTCCGCTGGTGGTGGAGAAAACGCGCACCTCAAAGTCGGCGGGGAAGATGGCCGGCATGGTCCGCGCCGGGGCCGGCGGCGTCCAGGTTCGCGGCAGCGTGGCCGTGGCGCTACCGTTGGATGAGGTATTCGGCGGCTGCTGGCGATCCTCGAACGTCGCCACATCAATTTCCAGCTGCCTGCCCGCGTGGGTATGTTCGACGGCCAGAAATTCGGGCGGCAGCCACTCATCGTTCAAGGCGTCTGCCAGGCGCGTTGCCCAGCTGGAGTGGAAGGAATCCCACGGATATTGAAGCTGTAACGGCGGATGAAAGTGATCGCGCAGCGGCATTTGCGGTCCTCCGAGGCATTGACACCTATCTTACGCCTTTCATAATAATAGTTTCGACTTAACCAGGAGGATTTGCTCCTCCGGCAATGATGCTCACCGGGACGATCCCCGGGCAGACAGTTGCTTTACGCAAGAGGTAAGACAATGGCTCTGGGTATGCTGGGTTTGAAGGTCGGCATGACGCAGGTATACGATGCGGAGGGCAAGATCGCTCCCGTCACCGTACTGCAAATTGGCCCCTGTCCGGTTCTGTTGGTTCGCAATCAGGAACGCGACGGCTATGACGCCGTGCAGGTCGGCTTCCAGGACAAGCCGCGGCGCAAGGCCAGTCGGGCGGAGCGCGGCCACGTGTCCAACGCCCTGGAATCGCGGCGTCGTCAGGCGCGGTCGAAGGCGGGCGTGCAGTTGCCGCCCAAGGCCGACTGCGAACCGCAACGCTACATCCGCGAATTTCGTCTGGATAAGCCGAGTGATTTCCAGGTCGGCGCGGTGCTTCGAGCCGAGGAAGTGTTCAAGGACGTGCCGGCCGTCGATGTCACCGGCACTTCCAAGGGCCGCGGCACGGCCGGCCCCATGAAACGCCATAACTTCGCGGGTCTGCCGGCCAGCCACGGCGTCAAGAAGCATCACCGCGCCCCCGGCAGCGTCGGCTCGCACGCCAGCAATCGCGGCAGCGGCCGGCCCAAACGGGGCAAACGCATGGCCGGACGCTACGGCGCCGAGCGCGTGACCATCCGCAATCTCCGCATCGTTCGCATCGATGCCGAGAACAACATTGTCCTCGTCGAGGGGGCCGTGCCCGGATGCAACGGCGGTTTGGTGTCCATTCGCCCCACGAATAAGAAAAAGCGATAATTCGCCGGGCGAGCGGGGTCGCGTAAGCGCCCCGAGTGCTTCTCTCGGGTCGCGTAAGCGCCCCGAGTGCTTCTCTCGGGGCGCTTACGCGACCCCGCTCGCCTCCCATCGGCGGTTCACTTCTTGCTCGGTTCCTCGTGCGGCGGCGGCAGTTTTTCGGGAGCCGGCGCCTTTTCATAAGTCGGTCCCGGCTGCTCTTGCGGAGGCGCTGCCTTCTGCCCTTGCGCCAGCGCCTGGGGCGATTGATAGCTCGACGCGGGGGGTATCCCAGCCATTCCCGGATAGTTCTCCAGCGCAAACTGGAGTGGATTGACCGACGGGCAATGATATTTCTTAACGTAGAATGTCGTCGGGATTTCGGGACGCAGGACCCTGGCGAACGTGTAGCGGCATGGACCCTGACACCAGGCCGCCCAGCGATAGAACGCCGGCGCGATGACGTGCAAAGCACTGTAATGGTTCGGCGGACAATCGCACGGCTGCATCACATTGACGTACGGCCCGGCGCCCGCGCGTCCGGCCAGCCCCAGCCAGCAACCCACGAATAAACACATCATGCCGTTGCAATGCCATCGCTTCATGCTTTGCCCCTTCGCGTAATGGACTCAGGCTCTCCCTTTTCTTTATCTGACCAACCAAGGCGGCGACTGTGCCGAAGGGAAGGACATTTCACATCGTGCCGGCGAACAAGCCGGCAGAATCCGCAGGCTTTTTCTCTCCGACAAGCTCCCCATCCGCGAGCTATATTTCAGCAGATATTTTCTCATGATTATTCAGCCAAGTTTCCAAGGAGAACGCAACCGTGGATGAACTAGCGCGTCCATTCGTGCAGTTGTGGGAGTGGGTTGACCGGGTGGGCGGTTATCCGGGCAAGGTGGTTTTCCTCTGCTGCGTGGTGATGCTCGTCATCGGCGGCCTGACCTGGTACGGCAACAAACGCTGACAGTCCCATCGCACTCCTCGACCGTATATTTTCCGAGCGTGAAGCGTCCGCGAAGGCTTTCCTGGCCGCCTTCGCGGACGCTTCACGCTCGGAAGGAACCGGGTCGGGCATGATGCTCCGTTCCGCCCGGACAGGAAGCGCTCCGCCATTTTTTGAACAAAATAGTTCCCTCCCGGCCCCAAAATTGCCATAATAAGCTTGGCCGCCCTTCTCAGATGTCCGCGCAGATTCTACATTTTCGCGCATCCGGGCATAAATGGCCGTCTGCCCTATTGGCACGGAAGTTGCTTTATCTTGGCTGCCTTGCCGCGCACTCTCGCATGCGGCAATTCAGCCCCAGTTTCCAACGACGGTGACTATTTCAAGATGCGAAGTATTTCTTCGCCCTGTGGATGGTTCGCCCGATACGAATTTGACACCTCGGAGGATTTCAATATGGCGTGGACTAAAGAACGGCTGGAAGACGTGGTGCGAACGCGGTTGGACGGCACCCGCCTCGTGGTGGTTGCCAATCGCGAACCGTTCATTCACGTTTACGACCGCGGCGAAATCCGCTGCATGCGTCCAGCCAGCGGCGTGACGACAGCACTTGATCCCGTCATGCGGGCCTGCGGCGGCGTCTGGGTTGGCCACGGCAGCGGCGACGCCGACCACGTCGCCAGCGACGAGCAAGGCCGCGTCGCCGTGCCCCCAGAAGATCCCCATTACACCCTCCGCCGCGTTTGGTTGAGCCGAGAAGAGGAAGAGGGTTATTACTACGGTTTCGCCAACTCCGCGCTGTGGCCCTTGTGCCACGCTGCCTACACTCGTCCGCGTTTTGAGCCGGAGCATTGGAACGCCTATCGCCACGTTAACCGCAAGTTCGCCGAGGCCGTGCTCGAAGAAGTCGAAGGCGAACCGGCGGTCATTTTCGTGCAGGATTATCACTTTGCCTTGTTGCCGCGCCTGTTGCGCCAGGCCCGGCCCGATCTGGCGATCGTCCAGTTCTGGCATATCCCCTGGCCTAACCCCGATGTTTTCCGCATCTGCCCCTGGAAGGACGAAATCCTTAACGGTCTGCTCGGCAACAATCTGCTCGCCTTCCACACGCAGTATCACTGCAACAACTTCCTGGAAACGGTCGATCGCCACCTGGAGGCGCGCGTCTGCTTCGAGCGCTTCGCCGTGACGTCTCGCGGCCAAACCACGGAAGTACGGCCGCAGCCGATCAGCGTCGATCCCGATGAAATTGCCGCGCTCGCCCCGGCCGATCTTGCGCGCGAAGAACGGCGTCTGCGGACGCAGCTCCGCGTCGGCAATCTGCCTTTGCTTATCGGTGTCGATCGCGTCGATTACATCAAGGGCATCCCCGAGCGCTTGCGCGCGGTCGATCGCCTGCTCTGCAAATATCCCGAATGGCGGCGGAATTTTTGCTTCGTGCAGGTCGGCGCGCCCAGCCGCGTCCACATCGGCGATTATCGGCAGCTCAACGAGCAGGTGGCGGCGCTGGTGGAGGAAATCAATTGGCGTCATGGCGATGGTTCCTGGGATCCCATCGTTTTTCTTCACGAACATCATGGACCTGAGAAGTTGTTTGTGTTATACCGCATGGCAGCAGCGTGCGTCGTCAGTTCGTTGCACGACGGCATGAACCTGGTGTCCAAGGAATTCGTCGCCGCCCGTTCGGATGAACGCGGCGCGCTGGTGTTGTCGGAGTTCACCGGGGCGGCCTGCGAGTTGACCGATGCGCTAATTGTCAATCCCTACGCCATCGATCAACTGGCGGATGCTTACCAGACCGCCCTGACGATGCCGATTGACGAGCAGCAACGCCGCATGCGCCGCATGCGCCGGCAGGTGGCGGATAACAACATTTACCGCTGGGCCGGCATGCTCTTGTCCGCGGCCGGTCGTTTCGTGGAGCCGCACGAGCCGTATCCCATGCTCCGCGGCGCGGATCAGCCCCACGAAAACGGCGTGCCTTTACTCACGTAGCCCCACGCGTCTCGCGTGCGGCTACGATGCGGAGTGTAGGTGATGCAATTCTTTCCCGACGTCTTGATGCCCCTCGTCGCTGCCTATCACGCCGGCGAGAAATTGTTGTTGCTATTCGACTACGATGGCACCCTAACGCCGATTGTCGAACATCCCTGGCAGGCCCAGCTCGCGCCGCAGACCCGCGAGCTACTTGCCGATCTCGCCGCCCAGCCTCACGTCCACGTTGGCATCTTCAGTGGCCGCCGCCTCGACGAGCTGGAACAATTGATCGGCCTGCCGCCCCTGGCTTACTGCGGCCTCAGCGGCATCGAAATGCGGATCGACGGCAATTTACTGGTCCATCCCACGGCCCGCGAAAGCGTCCAGCTCATTGACGAAATCACGCGTCGGCTGTCGGCCATTGAGCACGTCTATCCCGGCGCCTGGGTCGAACATAAACGCTATGGCTTCACGGTGCATTATCGCGGCGTCGATGCGGCGCTGATTGAGGAAGTCCGCAAACGTATCCTGGGTTTCCTGGAGTGCTGGACGCGGCAATTACGGATTATCGATGCGCCGTTGGCGGTGGAAGTGCTGATAGGCGGCACCTGGACCAAGGGCGACGCCGTCCGCAAGATGATCGAGCATGTCGGCGAGCCGTTGTTCGCCTTTTATGCCGGCGATGCTCCCAATGATCGCGAAGCGCTGGAGGCAACGACAGCTCACGGCGGCATTGCCCTGGGAGTCGGCCCGCTGGCGCCGACGGCCGCTACCGCTCATGTCTCCGACCCCGAGACGTTCGTGGGTTGGCTTGAGGCGCTTCTCCATGCCATCCAGGGAGCGCCGGTGGAAATGTGAGAGGCGAGCGGGGTCGCGTCAGCGACCCGAGGAAATCTCTCGGGGCTCTCCTCGTTGTGGCCCGGTCTCCGGACCGGGCCACCGGCTTTGACCGAAGGTCTCCAAAGCTGTGCGGGAGCGGAGACCTTCGGTCACAGACCGTGGCGGGGTCCGGAGACCCCGCCACAACGGGGGGGGAGCCACAACGGGGGAGTGCGGGAGCGGAGACCTTCGGTCACAGACCGTGGCGGGGTCCGGAGACCCCGCCACAACGGGGGTGTCGCGTCAGCGCCCCGAGGAAATCTCTCGGGGCGCTAACGCGACCCCGCTCGCCTCCATTAACAAGCATCTCTCCCATCCGATTGGCCTTCACCTCCATCTCATTTTCGTGGTAAGACGTTTCTCCACCAGCACGCCCCTGGTGAATCGCCCACGACCCAAACCGGAACATTGGGATAAGGAGTTTTAGTGGATGAATGCGTTCTTGACCTCGCGTGGTCGTCGCTTTCTCCCTCTCCTTGCGATGGGCTGTGTCCTGGCCGGCTTGCCTTCGCGCGCTTGCGCCGGCATGCTAACCAGCCGTCTGACGGACCGGCCGACGCTCGCCCTGGCCGAGCCTTCCTCCCGCGGCCTCGCCGCGCAGGTTGTTTATGAATCGCAGGGAGAAATCGAGTCCAAAAAGCACGAGGGCGAGGAGCGCCCTCCCGACGTGCTCGCCGCGGTGATGCTCACGCTGATTATCCCGGCGGGAACCATGCCGGTGGTCGCCGACTCGCCGCCACCGCCTCCGCCACCGCCTCCCCCGCCGCAGCAGACGACGTCGTCTCCTCCGAGCGGAGGCCCCCCCGGCGGAGGGACCACCAGCGGCGGCACGACTCCCGAGCCGGGCGCCCTGGTGCTGGCACTTACCGGCGGCGGCACAGCGCTGTTGACCTGGCTCCGCCGGCGACGTGCCGTGAAATGACACCAGCCGTAACGACGAGGCGAGCGGGGTTGCGTAAGCGCCCCGAGAGATCTTCTCGGGGCGCTTACGCAACCCCGCTCGCTTATAGCAAACAAACGCGATTGCCTATCTTCCCGGCACTCCCATCCCCGGCCGCATACCGCCTCCGAACCAGGCCGCACCGCCGCCCGTTCCCATCCCGCCTACACCTCGCATCATCCCTGGCCTTCCCGGCCCCATCGCGCTCGCCGCCATCCCTCTTTGCACGGCTCCCATGCCGGAATATGGTTGGCCCATGAGGTTGCTGAAATACGTGCCAGTGTAGTTGACGGCCGTCGGATGGCCGGTCGCCGGCATCGGCGCGTTCAAATCCTGCTCGGTGATGGCTCCCGGCGCCAAGGGAAGCTGATTGATCATCCCCTGGATTGTCTGGCTCGTGATATTTTGAAACTGCCGATTCTGGAACTGCGGCTGGACGAGGGCGTAGTAGTTGACCGCCGTATTGCCCGGAATCAGAAGGTTGAGATATGGGCTAAGCGGCGTCTGCCAGCCCGGTCCGTAACGCGGCGCCATATAGGGATAGATGTTCTGGGCCGCGGCGGGGACTGCGGCCAAACCCAACCAGGCGAGCGGAACGGCCAGTGCAGCTAGGATGAATCGCTTCATGACTTTTCTCCCGTGCTTGGTGCAGTAGAGCCGCGACCGTTAGGGAGCGGTCCTTCTCTCCGCTCCCTAACGGTCGCGGCTCCGCTGGACCACCAGAGAATCGAGACCTTCACCATCCAGCCTACCCATGCCGTCTCCCTCTCGCAAGCCTGCGTTGCCAGCCCTTGTTAGGTGGTTGGGTGGTTAGGTGGTTAACAACCCAATCACCTAACCACCTAACAAGGACTGGTGGGCAAATCACGCTTAGCGGACGACGCCGAGGCCGCCGGCGCCGACTCCACTGGTCGTACCGAGCTTGATGGTGTTAACCGTGCTGGCGCCCAGCAAGGTCACGCCGAAGGTACGCAGGATCGGCGAGTAGAGCTTGGCCAGGAACGAATCCGCCTTGATCAAATTGTTGGAATCGACGTAAACGCGATCCCCGGGAAATAGTTGGTAGTTAGTGCCGCTTTCTCCGCACTTGGTGATGCCCTGCCAATCCACCGGCAGGATCTTCGGCGGCTGCCCGGCGCGCGTGGCGCGTGCCACCCACACCCGTTTCTTGCTGGCGACGGCCGGAAGGCCGTTGATGTTGGCCAGGGCGTCCAGCACCGTCTCGTTGCCCCGAATCGGGATCGGATAAACCTGCTGGCCATACCCGCCGCCGTCGGTGATGACGTAGTAGAACTTGCTGCTGTAGACCAGCACGTCCACTTGCAGCTCCTTTTTAATTAGGTCCAACGACTTGAAATCGCTCCGAAATTCTTCCAGGTATTTGCCCTTCGTTGATTCGCCTTTGGGTCCCTTCTTCTCTTTCCCGTTCTCGTCGAATTCCGGCACATCTTTCAGCAAGCCCGGCATGAGTTCGAGCAAGCGAGCAGCCACGGCGTCGGCGATTTGATCGAGCGTCAGGCCGGCGACGCGGATCTTTCCGTAAATGCCGAGATTGACGGTGCCATCGGGCGCCACGAGATGTTGTCCCTGTATGGGCTGTAAGGCGAGCGTGATGCGAGGAGACGCCTGGATGAGCAGAATATCCGGCGGCTCCACCACATAAGGCGGCAGGGCCATTTTCTCGAACTCGCGCGGCACATTCGGATACGGATTCGGCGCGTGCGGTGGGGGGCCGTTCTGGACGACATCAACAGGAGGCGCCGATCCCAACGGCCGCGGCGGCGGCAACACGATGCTGCCCGGCGAGACGGCATCGCCGCCGTCGAGGACCGGGCCATTGCCCGCCGGCATCGGCGAACCAATGGGCATCGGCGCGCCGGGAGTAAACGCCACCGGTGGGGATGATGGGTAGTTGCTGGCGTGAGAGATCGGCGTTCCCCCCGGCAAATCCGGACCCGATACGGGTTGCTCGGCGCTGACGCGCTGCACCGGCGACCAGGTACTGGCGATGACTTCGCGTTTAATCACCGACGTTTGCGTGTTCGGCACCGGCTGGAGCGTCACCGGCCGCGAAGCCGGGTTTGCGACCTGCACCGGGGCATAGCTGACCACCGGCTGAGCCGGATAGCCCGTCTGCATGGCCGGATTGCCGCGGCGCGACAGCAGACTGCCTGCGGGCGGGGCCGGAGGGGAGTTGGGGATGGAGAATGAATCGTGGTCGGAGTAGCTTGAGTGGCAACCAAGGCCGGCCACAATCAGGCCGGCGAGGGTTGCCGTTCCAGCCAGGAGCGATCCTCGGCTTCTGACAGGCATGGTCCCGATCCTCAAGGAAGTTTCGCCTCAGGTGGCGCTGCGGTTGCTCAGGACGGACTCCGCGAAGCAGGCCGCTAACAATCCTTGTCGCGGCCCTTCGCGGACGCATCCTGGAGGTGGGACCCATTTTATCCCACCCGCGGAAACTATCGGTAACGCCGCCTGCCCGGTTTGAACCGCCCTTGCCTGAAGTGCGTAATTTCCCTTCCTCATGTCAGTCACGACTGGTATTTCGCGGATCGCTTCTCCGCACGCCTCTATCTTGCCCTATTTAACGCGCCGACTTACCTCATTTTGCCCATTTCAATACGTGCGAAACTGTATTGACTCTGGGCGCGGGCCGGCAGTAAGATCCCCTCACGCCGGATAATTCCCTCGCGGCGGAATGCTTCGGGGGATGGATATGTGTGCATGGATTGCTCCGGATCAGTCCCATCCTCATGGAAAGGATGCCATGACGTCTCAGACTACCAACGTTCCTACCCGGTCCTTTGCTCCTGTTTTGCCCGTGCTGCTCGCGTCCGCGTGTTTTTTGTGGGCATTCGCGAGCACATTGGCGGACTTGGCTCACGTCTGGCGCTTCAACGATCAGTATTCACACGGCTTCCTCGTTCCCGGCTTCGCGGCCTTGCTCTTGTGGCTGCGCCGCGACAAGCTCGATCGGGCCGCAGCCCGGCCGGGATTGGTGATCGGCAGCCTGCTTTTGGCGCTGGGCCTGGGTATGCGTCTGGCGGGCGTTTACTGGTACTATCTCTGGCTCGATACCATCGCCATCGTGCCGTGCGTGGCCGGTCTCTGTTGGCTCCTGGGCGGCTGGGCGGCCTGGCGCTGGGCTTGGCCGGCCATTCTCTACCTGGTTTTCATGATCCCGCTGCCCTATCGGCTGTCCACGGCCATGTCGGCGCCCTTGCAAAGCCTGGCCACGACGGTCGGCACCTTCATCATGCAGACCATCGGTTTGCCCGCTCTGTCCGAAGGCAACATCATCGTCCTCAATGAGGCGCGACTCAACGTCGTCGAGGCGTGCAGCGGGCTGCGCATGCTTGTCGTCTTCGTGGCCCTATCAGCGGGGATGGCTCTGCTGATCAAGCGGCCGCTTTTGGATAAGCTCATCCTGCTCGTCAGCGCTTTCCCCATCGCCGTTGTCTCGAACATCCTGCGCATCACCGCGACGGGCATCCTACACGAAACCACAAGCAGCGAGACGGCCAACGCCTTTTTCCACGACCTGGGCGGCTGGCTGATGATGCCGCTGGCATTGATGCAGCCGATCATCTCGTTGCCGTTGTTGGTAATCGGATTGTGGTTTGAATCGTAGGCCGGCGTCTCGGTGAACCAGATATTGCCGTCCGGCCCGAGCGTCAGATTGAGCGCATCGGGCGGAAAGGCCGCGCCGGCCGGCGTCGGAATCTGGAACGGCGTGCCGCCGGTAGCGCTCGAGCAGGTGACCGGAGTTTGAGGCGGCGACGGAGGGTGGGCGGACGCGGTTGCTCGCGCGGACGATCCGTTGACTTGCCCGGAAGCCGTCACCTCCACAATGCTCGCGTTGCCGCTGTTGTCGCCGACCGACAGCCAAAGATTGCCCTGACGGTCTACCGTCGCGGTTCCAATGCTGCTGCCCGGCTTGAGAGCGGGGACGTTGATATTGGTCAGGGTCGGATTGTGCGTGTCGACGTTCGCCGTGATGTGTGTGACGAATCTTGTGCCTTGGACGCTGCCGGTTACCCACAGCGTTCCATCGGGAGA
>Ga0209062_1005617_pt1 | contig 12058 bp, 7 predicted proteins | sample Coa_R2_2_FD_187158 | JGI IMG/M metagenome (GOLD analysis project Ga0209062, IMG submission 187158) | Surface soil microbial communities from Centralia Pennsylvania, which are recovering from an underground coalmine fire - Coalmine... | ecosystem: Environmental > Terrestrial > Soil > Unclassified ... | reverse complement strand
GCCCTTCACGCAGGCGGACGCCTCGACCACGCGGCGCTACGGGGGCACCGGGCTGGGCCTGGCCATCTGCAAGCGCCTGGTGGACCTGATGGGCGGGCAGATCGGGGTGGAGAGCACGCCGGGGCAGGGCAGCACCTTCTGGCTCACCCTGCGCCTGGCCCGCGTGCCGTCCGGCCACGATACGCTCCTCCTTCCCCCGCGGCAGCGTCCGGTGGCCACCGCCACGGCGGCCGAGAGTGCGGTGCGCGGGCGGGTGTTGGTGGCGGAGGACAATGCCATCAACCGGCTGGTGGTGGTGGGCCTGCTCAAAAGGCTCGGCTACGACGTGCACACAGTGGAGGACGGGCGGCAGGCGGTGGAGGCGGTGGGGCGGGAGACCTACGACCTGGTGTTCATGGACCTGCACATGCCCGAGATGGACGGCTTCGCGGCCACCACGGCCATCCGCGAGCGAGAGGGGGCGACGGGGCGGGGGCGGCGCCTGCCGATCGTGGCGCTGACGGCGGACGCCCTGGCGGGGGACGCGGAGAAGAGCCGGGTGGCGGGGATGGACGACCACCTGGCCAAGCCGGTGACGCGGGAGCGGCTGGCGGCCGTGCTGGACCGCTGGGTGCACGCGGGCGGCAAGTGAGCGTTGTGCGCCGCGGCTGGGGCGTGAGCCGGCAGGACCTGGTGGTAGCCGCCTACGGCTTCTCGCTCCCCACGAGCACCTCTGCTTGATCCTCCTGGGCCGTTGGCGGGGCAGGTGCGGCGTTACGGGAGCGGGAGTCGCGGATGCGGCGGTAGATGACATAGCCGACCACCCCCACCACGACCAGCGCGATGCCGCCGTAGCCAAGCGTCTTGAAGATGCGCTCGATCAGCGCCCAGTTATTGCCTACCTCGAAGCCCAGCAGCGCGAAGGTCAGGGTCCAGGCCGTGGCGCCGGCCAGGTTCCACAGCAGAAACGGCGCCAGCGGCATGTTATTGATGCCGGCCAGCCAGCCGATGTACGAGCGCAGGAAGGCGATGTATCGTCCCAGGAAGACGGTGTAGCCGCCCCAGCGCGCCATGTACCCCTGCGCACGTGCCAGTTTATCCTCCGGGACGTGCAGGCGTCGTAACAGGGCGAGACCGCCGCGGCGTCCCGCCAGATAGGAGAGCGTCGCTCCCGTCCAGACGCCCGCGATACAGAACAGGACAACCAGGAAGATGTTGAGGTGGCCGCCGGCGGCGTAGGCCGACGCCAGCACCAGCATGGTCTCGCCGGGGATGGGCGCGCCGAAGTTCTCTATCACCACGAAGAGGAAGACGGCCAGCACACCGTAGCTGTCGAGGATATTCTGTATGAACGAGGGCGCGGCGGCAAGGATCAACAGCAGGTTCATCACCGTTCCCGATACAACCTTTTCCGTGGTCCGACGCCGCACGCGCCGGCCACCGCTCTGCTAGCGCGATGCGCCCTTATCCGCGGTCGCGCTGGTTGTCACCAGACCGGCGGCCGCCGCACGCTCGCGCCTGCGCTGGCGCAGACCGAGGTAAACCCACACCACGCCGAAGACGAAGAAGAGCACCGGCATCAGCAGTTCGAGCGTGCCGGGGTGATACTTGGAGTGGGGAGAGTTCAACGCGACGAGATTCTGGACGAAGATGACGGGCGAGAAAATGACGTAGGCGATGCCGAAAATAATGTAGAAACGGGCGCTCATCGGCCGTCGCGCCGGGCGCTGTTGCGTCGTGGTGGTGGTGGATTTAGGCCCTGCCTTGCTACCCTTACGGACCGACTTCACCACTGTCTTGCCGTTCGGGCTTTGCTCCGCCGACACGGGGACCGTGCCGCGCGTGCGCAGGCGTTGCTTGCGTTCAGAGATTTTCATAGTGCTTGACTATAGTGTAGCCCCGCCGGTGGTTGTTCACAAGCAACACGAAAGAACGGCAGAGCCGGGGTCCCGGCTCTGCCGTTCCTCATATCGCTATCGCCGGCGCCTACATCGGGGCAATACCGCCGTGCTCCATGGCGTTGGGTTTGACCAGTGTGATGCGCTCGGCTTCCCTCACCCCGTCCTCGGCCGCGAATTCAAGGACAAGGCTGGCGGCTTTGAGCGCTATGTTGCGCGTGATCGGGTTTGTCACTTTGAAGCTGTCCATGATAAGCTCAGCCTCTTGCTTGGAAACAGCCAGATACTTTAACTCTTCCACAGCATGAGTCCTTCTAGCGGCACTGCACGGCAGGGCCGACGTCCCCTTCTCCCCTAACTACCGCGGACGGGCTGTCATCCACGGGGCGGGGATGCAATAGAGCCGGCCTCAAATGTCCTGCGACAAGCTAGGCTGCATGTGACCTGGCCCGATGCTTGAAGGCTACTCCCTCGCATCGGCCGGCCACATAGCTTTTAAGTACTATACGTGACATCCCTCATCTTGGCAACATCGTCGCGGCAGGCGACGACGGCGGCCAGCGCCTGGGTGACCGTCGCCCCCGGCTTATCGCGCAGCGGAATGAACGTACGCTCGTCGCTGTGACGATAGATCCAGCGGGCGATGATGTTGATCCCGTCGACCTCGTGCTGGGCGACGGCCGGCGGCGGTTCCCGCGAGGCCAGCAGCCGGGCGCACAGCTCGCGCAGTTCCCGGCGCGTCTCGCGTCGCGGCTGGCGGGCGTCGATCTGGCGCTGCTCCTGCAACCGCCCGTGGCGGATGCCGAAGACCTCGGCGTGCCCCTCCCGGCTCGAGGGGTAGACGATGAGCAGGTTGTTGCGCTCGATGGCGCCGTTGAGCAGTTGCTGCGAGATCAACACCTGGCGCGCTTCGCGCAACAGGTCGCGCAGCAGGGCCGCGCGCTCGAACTGCAGGTTGTCGGCGGCGCGATACAGCTCGGCCTCCACGCGGCTCAAGAGCTCGTCGGCCGTTCCGCCCAGGAAGTCGCAGACCTCGCGCACCACCTGCTGGTAGCGCTCGGGCGTCACCTGGCCGTGGCAGGGGCCGAGGCAGCGCCCCATGCCGTAGCGCAGGCAGGGGCGCGCCTTGTCTTTCTTGCCCCGCGCGACTATCTCGGCAGAGAGGCGGTGCGTGCAGGTGCGAATGGGGAACAGACGCTGCACCAGGGCGATCATGGTCTTGACGGCCCTGGCCGAGCGGTACGGGCCGAAGTACCTGGCCCCATCGGCGGCGATCTCGCGCGTGCCGTAGACGCGCGGAAAGTCCTCCTGCACGTCGATCTTGATGAAGGGATAGTGTTCGTAGTTGCGCTGCTGCACGTTGAAGCGCGGCTGGTAGCGCTTGATGAGCTGGTCTTCGAGGAGCAGCGCCTGCAGCTCGGAGCCGGTATCGATGGTCTCCAGGTCTCGCACCGATTCGAGCAACCCGTCCAGCTTGCGGCGGTAGCCCAGCGGCTGCGTGTAGTAGGACGAGACGCGCGCCCGCAGGTTCTTGGCTTTACCGACGTAGATCACCGCGCCGCGCTCGTCTTTCATCAGATAGACGCCGGGCGTCTGCGGCAGGTCCTGGCGCAGGCGGGGATCGAGCAAGGCGCGACCGGTGCGGCCGGCCGGGCGGGCGGCCACGCGGCGCCGCTCCGCCGTGCCGGCGCCCAGCTCGGCCCGCAGGCGTTCCAGCGTAGCCATGTTCTGCGCCTCGGCCCGCTCCAGCAGGCGCCAGAAGACGCGGGCCGTCAACTGTGCGTCGGCCAGGGCGCGGTGCCGGGCCGGCGAGGTGAGGTCCAGGGCCGCGGCCAGGCGGTCGAGGGAGGGGCGGCGCAGGCCGGGCACCAGGCGGGTGCCGAGGGCGATGGTATCGAGGCTTTCGTTGGCGATAGCCAGCCCCAGGTGCCGCCGTGCCGCTTCGGCGAGAAAGTTGAGGTCGAAGCGCACGTTATGCCCGACCAGGATCTCGGACCCGGCGAAGCGCAGGAAGGCGGCCACCGCCTCGTCGGGGCCGGGGGCATCGGCGACCATGTCGTCGGTGATGCCGGTGAAGCGCCGGATGAACGGCGGGATCGGCCGGCCGGGCTGCACCAGCGTGGTAAAGGTGTCCGCGATCTTGCCCCCTTCGCAGCGCAGGGCGGCGATCTCGATCAGGCACTGCGTGCGCGGGTTAAGCCCCGTCGTCTCGACGTCCACGACCACGTAGGCCAGCGAGCGCAAGGCATCGGAGGCCTGTGACCATTCCGCCAGCGCCCAGGAGCCGTCGGGCAGTTGCGCGAACAGGTCGTGGTCTGCCAGCATGCGCGTCAACTGTCCGCGCCAGAAGTCGGGGTTGCGCGTGCCGGTGAGGCCGAAGACGTGATGCACCAGGCGCTCCTCGTTGACGGGGCGCCCGGTGAATTCGAGCAGTTCAAACGCGCGCGCGGCCAGTGTCCCAAGGCCGCTATCGTACGAAGTCATAGCAAGGCTATAAGCGGATCGCTTGGGCTAATGGTAGCGGCCGGTCCGAGGCCGTGTCAACCAGTTGCCCCGGTTCTCGAACGGGGATGTGTCGAGGTTTCGCAACCTCTCCAGTTCCAAGAAAACTCTACGGAGCGTGAACAGCTGGGACAGCGGCTTATCGCGGGCTGTCAGCAGCAGCCGAGGGGAGGCAATGCTGCACTGTGCGCCATCCGCCTTCGCAGTAATGCGACCGCTCATGGTCGAGTCCACCGGCTATCGTCCTGTATGACCGGGTCAATGCGGCCCAAGCGGCCCAGTTTGGCGCCTCGAAAAGATCTCTTGGAACTGGAGGCAACCTCTATTGACAAGCCCAGCTGAGCCTGCTACGGTGGTGGCGCAGCCTACTGTGTTGTCTGCCCCAGGCACACGTCAGGTGGCGTGGCCCGCGGCGGTGTCCGTCCTGTGCCGAGGAGGTGTGGGCCATGTACGTCCCCCAGGGCTATCGCTATGCGCTCCGCCTCACCGTCACCAACCCCAGCGCCACCACGACCATGGGCGGCAGCACCCAGAACCCCGCGACCAGCCCGACCGACTACGTGGTGCAGGTGCATCTCACCGGCGCCCTCGCCGCCCATGTCTACACCAACCACAACAGCGCCGTGTCCGCCTTCGGCGACGTCACCATCTTCTACGGCAGCACCCAGCTCGACATCGACTATGACACCACCAGCTTCGGCGCCTGGTCGGCCAACAACATCTGCCTGTGGTTCAAGCTGCAAGCACCGATCAGCGCGGGGGCCATCGACAACAATTACCTGCTGGCCTACGGTTCGGTTAGCAGCAGCCCCACCGTCTTGCGCAACCCGGACAACATCTACCCCTTCCAGGATACCTTCGCCGGGACCACGCTCAGCGGCAAGTGGGCGGCCGCGGTCGGCAGCACCGCGGCGGTCAACAACGGGCTGACCCTGAGCACCACGAGCGGCTACGGCTACCTCCAATCGGCGAGCGCAACCTTCGGTGCGGGCTACCGGCTCTCGCTGTACGGGACCCTGCCCCAACCGACCACGCCGGGCTCGCTCAAGGGCAACGGGCTGAGCAGCCGCAGCGGGGCCGGTTCACCTTTTGCCGAGGTCTACACCTCCAACAACGTGGTGGGCGTGGCGCAGAAGAACGCGGGGACGGCGGTCGCGGCGACCATCTCCGGTTCGCCCGACGGTAACACACATCTGTTCGAGGTGTGGCGCGACCCGGCCAGCACCCCCACGGCGGGGCTGGCCCACGGCTGGCGCGACAGTGCCACGGCGCCGGTCGGGACGGGCCAGGAATCGACCGGCGCGTTGCCCGTACAGTTGTTTGTATGGAATAGCGCGGGGGACGGCCAGACCGTCCAGTTGACCGCCCAGTGGGTGAAGGTGCGCTACTGGATCGGTGTTGAGGCCACCGTCTCCGCTGGCTACGCCTATGTGCCCGTGGGCTACACTTACGCCCAGCGATTGGCCGTCACGAACCCGAGCGCCAGCGTGGCCATGGGCGGCTCGACCACCACGCCGTCCAACGGCACGGACGTGGTGGTGCAAGTCCACCTGAGCCCGGACGACGCCCGCGACATCCTCAACCTGTCCAGCTTCAAGGCCACCGACTTCAGCGACGTCACGCTGTGGTACGTCAGCGCCCAGGGGCTGACCCAGATCGATATCGACGACGACACCACCAGCTTCGGGCCCTGGAACAGCACCAACGGTGTCACGTTGGCCTTCAAGCTCCAGGACACGATCCCCGCCGGCGGGACGGACAACAACTACCTGCTGGCCTGGGGCAACAGCAGCCCCACGGTCCTGCGCAATCTGGACAACATCTACCCCTTCCAGGACAACTTCGTCAATGCCGGCGGGCTGAGTGGCAAGTGGACGCGCACGGGGGGCAATACGCCCACCTTCGACGGCAATGGTATCCACTTCAGCACGACCAGTGGCTACGCCTACATCCAGTCGGCGAGCGCGACCTTCGGCGCGGGCTACCGGCTGTCCATGTACGGCACGTTGCCGCAGCCCACCACGCCCTCGACCAGCAAGGGCAATGGCCTGATCGGCCGCAGCGGCGCCGGTTCGCCTTTTGCCGAGGTCTACACCTCCAACAACGTGGTGGGCGTGGCGGAAAACAACACCGCCACGGTGACGGCGACCATCTCCGGTGTGCCCGATGGCAATAGCCATACCTTCGAGGTGGCGCGGGATGCGCACAGCACGCCCGCGGCCGGCCGGGCCTCGGGCTGGCGCGACGGCAGCCAGGCCACGGTCGCCGGCGGCCAGGAGTCCACGGGTGCGCTGCCGGTGCAGCTCTTCGTGTGGAACGGCACCGCCGACGGCCAGACGGTGAGCCTGAGCGCGCAGTTCGTCAAGGTGCGGCCCTGGATCGGGGTGGACGCCACGGCCGCGCTCAGCTCCTGGATTACCGCCCCTGGCTACCCACGCCTCGCCAACGTCCTGGGGCTCAATAATGCGGGCGGCCAGGCAACTACGATGGAGCGCTATGCCCTGGTGGTCGCGGATCAGAAGCTCTGGGTGCCGGCCACGGGGCAGCCGTTGATCGGCGGGGTGCGCAGCGCGCGCCCGAGTGGCTACCGCGACCTGGCCCTGCTGATCTACCAGGCCAGCGAAGAAGTCGACTTCAACGCCACAACCGGTGCGCTCTCCGCCAACCAGCCCAGCATCTATGACGTGGGAGCCAACAACTGGTGGCTGTTCTACTCGATCAGCGCCACCCTGCACGCAACCATTAACGCTGGAGCTACGTCGCTGACGCTCGATAGCAACGGGTCGAATCCCGCCTACCTGTTCAATGATGGCGGTCCCCTGATCCGCATCGACAATGAGACGCTGCTGGTCACCGCGGGGATCGGCACAAGCTCGCTGACGGTGGTCCGCGGCGCGCTGGGCACCACGGCCGCCTCACACACCGCCGGAGCAACGGTCAAGCAGCATGTGAGCAAGAGCGGCTCTGTCTTCAGTTCCGCGCAGTTCAACATCACCTCGACGCTCACCAACGGAGCGAACCAGACGCCGATGCAGTACCTGGCCCAGTTCATCCAGGACCGTCTCAATGGGCTGGTCGGGGTCGATGGCGTCTTCCTGGACAACGTGAATCCCATCCCGAGTTTCGTCAAGCATTACGATCATATCGACATCGGCACCACCTGGAGCGGCACACCGGCGACATACCCGGCCCTGACCAAAGCCTGGGGCGCGGCGCAGAAGAGCCTGCAGGACACCCTACGGGCGGCGTTCCCGCTGCTGACCATCATCGGCAACGGCGCGGTCTACCCGGCCTCCAGCGGGCGGGAGATCGAGCACTTCCCCTATTTCGACCCCTTCCTGGGCAGCAGCCCCCCGCCCACCGCGCCGGCCTTCCTGGCCTCGGGCATCTACCCGGCCTATCTGCAGATGACACGGGGGGCCAACCCGGCCAGCATTGTCAACCCGGACACGGCGCCTCTGGACGATAGTAACTTCCCTGGCGCCGCGCAGATCAGTCTGCAGCAGATGCGCCTGGATCTGGGCCTGGCCCTGCTGGGCGTGGGCTACTACAGCTACGACGGCGGCGGGGGCGATCACGGCACGCCGTGGTGGTTCGACGAATACGACCAGGGGGCGGACAGCAGCCTGACGGTCCAGGCGCCCCAGTCGCCGGCCAACCACATCACGGTGGCCATGACCAATGGGGCCAGCTACAGTGCCAACGACCAGCTCTACATCCCCAATGACGGCGGCAATAACCTGAACTACGACGAGGCCGTCACGGTGCAATCCGTCGGCATGGGCGGGGACCTGACGCTGACGGCGAACATCATGCAGGCGCACCGCACCTGGCAGAAGGTGCTGCGGGCGTTGAGCTATCCGAAGAACCTGGGGTGGCTGGGGATGCCGCTGGAAGCACCCGTGAGCCTGACGCCGCCGACGGGAAACCTGACGCAGGACTGGGACTTCGGCACCTTTAGCGGTGGGCAGTTTACTTACTGGCCATTGAACTTCGTTCTCGGTACTCAGGCGCGTGGTACTGTCACAACCGACGTCGGTCCAAATGGCGGCAGCGATCAGTGTGCGCGGATTACCGTCACTGCAGTTGATAATTCTATTAACGCTTTCAACCTGTATGTGTTACAAGGTGGATTGGCGCTTGTGGCCAACACAACCTACACCTTGACCTTCTGGGCGAAGACGACCTCTCCTTACGGGTTTCCCCTGGTCGTGGTGCTCCTTGATTCCTCGGGAACGCTAGTCAGGCAGACCTATACCCTGGGAACTACGTGGCAAATGTATACGCTCGCGTACACAACTGGCTCATCGGGGACCACCGCCTCGATCAAGTTCGCCTTGGCCTCCAATACCTCTGATGCCACGGGAGATATCTTCCTGGACAAGGTGACCCTCCAACAGGGCGACCCGAATGTGTGGAAGCGCGAGTTTGAGCAGGGGATGGTCGTGGTGAACGCGACGGGGCAGACGCAGACGGCCCTGGCTTTGCCCTCCGCCGGCACCGGACACTCGTGGTCCCGGATAAACGGGACGCAAGATCACACCACCAATAACGGAGCCGGCTCGCAGACCAGTATCACCATTCAACCCGGCGATGCCGTCTTGTTCATCCGGATGTAAGGGTTGGCGTGGTAGAGAAAGCGCAGGGAAGGGCAATGGTCATGAAAGCAGCAACGATTACGCGTCGGGGCTTCATCGCCGCGGTGGCCGTGTTGGTAACACTGGGGCCACGCCTGTCGGGCTACGCCGTCGGCAAGGCGGGGACCTGGAGTCCGGCCGGGAATATGAGCATAGCCCGTCTCAATGCCACCATGACCGTGCTGCAGGATGGGAGGGTGCTGGTCGTCGGCGGAAGCGGCAACGGCGGGCCCTTTGGCTCGGCCGAGATCTTCGACCCCACGACCGGGACCTGGTCCCTCACTGGTGGCCTACAAGTTTCCCGCGTCTTCCACAGTGCCACCATGCTACCCAACGGGAAGGTCCTCGTCGCGGGAGGGGAAAACGATAGCAACCAGGCCGAGGCGACCTGCGAGCTGTACGACCCACAGACGGGCATCTTCACGCCCACCGGCTCGCTCCAGGTGGCGCGCTTCGCGCACACGGCCACGCTGCTGCAAAACGGCAAGGTCCTCGTCGCGGGCGGCTACGACAGCCAGTTCGATCAACTCAACAGCGCGGAGCTGTACGACCCTGCCACGGGGAGCTGGAGCCTGACAGGGTCGATGGCGGTGGGGCGGCCGGGGGCGACGGCGACCCTGCTCAACAGTGGCAAGGTGCTGGTGACGGGCGGGATGGTTACCGACGTCACGGAGTTGTATGACCCGCAGACGGGCACCTGGAGTTCGACCGGCACCTTGAATCAGGCGCGCTTCGTTAATTCAGCAACCCTGCTGCAGGACGGCCGGGTACTTGTTGCGGGCGGGTCCGACGGGCTGCACCCTCTCTCTAGCGCTGAGATCTACGATCCCACGAGTGGTACCTGGAGTGGCACGGGATCGCTGTTGACGGCGCGTGGCGCACAACAGGCGGTCTTACTAGCGAGCGGGCAGGTGTTGATCATGGGAGGGAATGCCGGTCAGAACTCTAATCTGGCGAGCAGCGAGCTGTACGATCCGACTAGTGGCCAGTGGACCGCGACCGGCAGTATGAGCACCCCTCGGGCGGAACATGTTGCGACTCTGCTGGCCGCCGGCCAGGTACTGGTGGCCGGCGGATTCGATGTCTCGCCCAATGGCATGGATCTGTCCAGCACGGAACTGTACACGCCGGGCGCGCCGGCCCAGCTCGCCGCCACGCCCGGCACGGCCTACGTCGGCCAGAAGGTTGGCCTCTCCGGCGCCCGTTTCGCCTCCAGCGAGCCCCTCGCCTTCGCCCTCGACGGCACCACCTTGCCCCTTACCGCCACCAGCGGGCTCACCGGCACCCTCGCCGCCACCCTCACCGTGCCCCAGGCCCCCTTCGGCCCGCACCTCCTGAGCGCGGCGGGCCTCTCCAGCACCCTGGTCGCCACCGCCACGCTCCAGGTGCGCGCGGGGCTGGCCCTGGGCGCCTACAGCGGGACGGCCGGGAGCACCGACACGGCGGTGGGCACGGGCTTCGGGGCCGGCGAGCCGGTGGTGCTGCATTGGAACACGCCCACCGGCCCCACGCTAGGCACGACCACCTCCAGCGGCAAGGGCAGCTTCTACGGGGCCGGCAGGATCACGTTCCGGGTGCCGGCCGGCCCTCGGGGCTGGCACCGGCTCTACGGGGTGGGCACGCGCAGCGGTGCCGTGGCCGCCACGGTGTTCTACGAGCGGTGAGCGGCGCCCTCCGGACTGGAATCGCTGCGGTGATGCATCCGGCTGGCGAATGCTCTGCAAAGTAGGGACAGGCCGGTCGAATTCGCGCCGTGTACCTACATGCCAGGCCCGCTTGCCGGACTCCCAGCCCGTACCTCCCGTCAACTGTAAGATGCCGAGCACGCCGCTCCCCGCCGGGACGGGGGTGGCGGCGGGCGGATAGGGCAGCCACGGGAACTGTTGCTTGAGTTGCTGGGGCCAGGTCCTGCTCGATTCTATGTCCTGCGCGTAGGCCGTAAAACTCTTCTGGCCCGCCACGTAGGCCCGGCCGGAGCGCCCGTCGACGGCGATATCCGCGATCGGGCCGACATCCGTCCAGGGTGGACGCAGCAGCGCTCCACTGCGGCTATCGAAGACGCTCACGCCCTCCTCGGAGGTAAACAGAATGCGTTGGGAACGCGCATCGCTGGCCGCGGCGGTAAACAGACCGCCGATCCCCCGCATGCACGCCTTGTGCAGAATGCGGCCGCTCCGGGCATCGATCATGTAGACAGTGCCGCAGGCGGCGTTGTCGGAGGTAGCCAGAAAGAGGTGGCCGCTGCGCTCGTCCAGGGCCAGCGGGCCCGGATCGACGGACAGGGTGCGCACCACCCTGCCGCTGCGCATATCGATGACCGTCAGGCTGAAGTCGTTGACATTGACTACGAAGGCCCGTGCAGTGTGGGCGTCCACGGCCAGCGTGTTGGGGCCGTTGCCCGTATGGACCGTGCGCAAGACCCGGCCGCTGCCCGCATCCAGGATGATGGCCGTGCCGGCGTTATGATCCAGGGCCAGCACGCGGCCGCTCTGCGTATCCACGGCCAGGGCCACGATGGTGTTGAAGGCGGTGGAGAGGGTTAGCGTACGCAGCAGCCGGCCGTCGCGCGAATCGATAATGGCCACGCCAGAGTCTGTGCTGGCGTACAGGCGATGGTGCGTCGCGTCCAGCGCCATGGACGGGCGCTGCGCCAGGTTCAGCACGACAGTGCGCAACAGATCGCCGCTGCGCGTGTCGAAGACGCGCAGAGCGGTATCGCCGTCCGTGGCAACAAAGGCGCGGCCGGTGCTCTCGTCGATGGCCACCGGGCCGGACGACGAGTTGATGCTGATCTCGCGCAACGGGACGCCGGACATGTCGAAGATGCGCAGCAGGCCCGCGCCGCCATCGATCACGAAGACCCGTCCTGCGCGGCCGTCCACGGCCACGGCGGCCGGCTGACGGCCGGCGGCCACTACGCGCTCCGGGCCGTCGCCGCCGGGTTGCGTGGACCGCCAGACCAGCCACTCGCCTGCCGCGAGTAGGGCCAGCGCGAGAGCCATAAGCCAGCCTGCACGCAGCCGCGCCACCATCGCCTCCCCT
>Ga0209062_1005614_pt1 | contig 12065 bp, 11 predicted proteins | sample Coa_R2_2_FD_187158 | JGI IMG/M metagenome (GOLD analysis project Ga0209062, IMG submission 187158) | Surface soil microbial communities from Centralia Pennsylvania, which are recovering from an underground coalmine fire - Coalmine... | ecosystem: Environmental > Terrestrial > Soil > Unclassified... | reverse complement strand
CGGTGAACTTCCTGAGCTTTGCCGGCATCTCGGTGCCGCCCTTCTGGCTCGCTCTCCTCTTCATCCTGCTCTTCGCCGCCGAGCTCGGCTGGCTTCCCGCGGGCGGCATCGCCACGATCGGCGACGGGAGCCTCGCCGACCGCGCCGAGCATCTGATCCTCCCCGTGGCGACGCTGACCCTGCTTCGCATCGGCACATATCTGCGCTTCACCCGCGCGGCGATGATCGAGGCGCTGCGCCAGGACTATATCCGCACCGCGCGCGCCAAGGGGGCGAGCGAGCGCCGCGTGCTCTGGGGCCATGCGCTGCGCAACGCGCTCATTCCCGTGGTCACCATCATCGCCCTCTCCTTCGGCTCGCTTTTCTCGGGTGCGCTCATCACCGAGACGATGTTCGCCTATCCCGGCATGGGCAAGCTCATCTACGACGCCATTCTCGGCAATGATTTCAACGTCGCTCTGGCCGGGCTCATGGTGGCGACCGCCTTCGTGCTGCTGTCGAATCTCGCAGCCGACATCGCCTATGCCGTAACCGATCCGCGGATCTCCTATCGATGAGCGTCGCCATGCTTCAGGCGCCGTCGCGGCGCCGGCGCCGCGTCTTCGCGCTCTCGCGCATCTCGGTGAGCGCCGCGGTGCTCGGCTTCCTCGCCCTCGCCGTCACCTTCGGCCCGCCGATCGCCGCGCTGCTTGGCGGCGATGCGCATATGGTCGATCTCTATCACCGCCTGGCGCCGCCGAGCCTTGCGCATCCGCTCGGCACCGACGAGCTCGGGCGCGATTTGCTGCTGCGGCTTCTCGAAGGCGGACGCGTCTCGCTCATCGTCGGCATCGTGGCGGCGATCGCCTCGGCGGTGCTCGGCACGGCGATCGGACTTTTCGCCGGATATCGCGGCGGGCGTCTCGATGCCCTCCTGATGCGGTTGACCGATGGCGTGATCGCGCTCCCGCTGCTGCCGCTCCTCGTGGTGCTCGCCGCGATCGATCTGCGCAAGCTCGGCCTTCCCGCCTCGCTCATGCAATCGGAGGCGGTGAGCCTCTATCGCATCATCTTTCTCGTGACCCTCGTCGGCTGGACCACCGTGGCGCGGCTCGTGCGCGGCGCAACGCTATCGCTCAAGGCGCAGGATTTCGTGCGCGCGGCCGTCTCGCTCGGCGCCCGGCCCGGCCGCATCATGCTCACGCATATTCTGCCGAACCTCGCCTCGCCCATCATCGTCGCGACGACCATGTCGGTCGGCGAGATCATCCTGCTGGAATCGGTGCTGAGCTTCCTCGGCCTCGGCGTCGAACCGCCCTTGCCGAGCTGGGGCAACATGCTGACCGGCGCGCAGGAGACGATCCGCCTCGCGCCGCAGCTCGCGATTTATCCCGGCCTCCTGATCTTCGTCGCGGTGATCGCTTGCAATTTCCTGGGCGACGGCTTGCAGGACGCGCTCGATCCCCGCGCCACGCGGCGCTAGCCCGTGCGGCGCAAGAGGGCGAAGCGGCCGGCCTCGAGGACGATCGGGCCACAGCTCGCGCTCAGCGCAGCCGCATGCTCCGGCGTCGCCAGCAGGAAACGCACTCGGTAAGCCGGCTCCCTCGCGCAGCCGCTCTCGAAGAGCTTCCGGCGAAACTCGATGCGCCGGTACCATTCGAGGATATCGCGGTCATTGGTCGGCATGAACTTCCACATGACCAGAGCCGGGTGGCCCGTTCGCCGCTCGATCCCGAGAAAGGCATATTCGAGGGCGGGGTCGACGAGCACGACGTCTTCGGGCGCGGCGTCCCGGGCGAGATAGGCGCCGAGCGCCGCCATATCCGCGCCGCGCCGCGCCGCCTCGGCGTGCTCGCCAGCAATCCGGTTCGCCGTGCCGAGCAGAAAATTCGGCAAGAGGAGGGCCAAGGCCAAGAGCTTGAGCGATGGCGCGCGCTTGATCTCGAGCGTGTCGAGATATGCCGCAACGAGCACGAGCCACAACAGGAGCAGGAGTGCGGCGGGTCGGAAGAGATAGAATTTTCCGAGGCTGCCGGCATGGCGATCGAAGAAAGAGGCGACGAGCGCCATGAAGAGATAGGCGAGCAACCCGCCGAGCCAAAGCGCCACATGGCGCAGCAGCGGCGATTCCGTGGCCCTGGCGATGGCGATCGCCGATGCGAGCATCGCCCCGGCCAGGAGAAAGCCCGGCAGCCATTGCACACGGAAATTCTCGATGGTGAGGAAGGGCGCGGCGTGATGCGGCGCGCGGATGAGCGAATAGATCACGTCCGGCGAGGGGAAGCGCGGATCGCCGGCGGCGGTCATGGCAAGCCGCGACCAGGCGATGGTTCCGAGAAGCGGCGCGATGGCGGCAAGGAAGAGCGCGCTCGCGCCGGCGAGGCGCCGGATCTCCGCGGGCTCTTGCACCATGCGCAGCGCCATCGCCGCGACGAACCAGAAAATGCCGACGAGAAAGTGAAAATAGGCGGCAAGGGCAAAGAGCAGCGCGCTCTGCATCAGGTCGCGGCGGCGCAACAGGCGGGCGAGGCCGCCGATGACGAGGCAATAGGCGGGGATCTTGGCCTCGTAATCGCCAAAGAGCCACTCGCCTCCCATGAGCGTCTGCCCGAGCGACGCAAAGACGAGGATGATCAGCGCGCCGTCGAGCGCGGAGACGGCGAAGCAGCGGAAGAGCGCGCGCAGGACCAGCGCATAAGCCAGCGCCGCGGCGAAGCGCGTGATGATCTGTGCGCGCTCGAAGCCGATCTCGCGAATGAGCGGGCCGAGCAGATGCTCGTTGAAAAAGCGATGAGGCGAAGCGTCGAAGACGGCCGTGCCGGAGGGCGGCGCCTCTTTCGCGACTGCGCGTGCGGCGAGCGCGAAATAATCCTCCTCATTGTCCGACAGGATGCCGGTCGGCGGGATGAGGCAAAGCAGAATCAGGAACAGCGCCAGCCAAGGGAGGATCGGGCTCTCGTCGCGCCGCGACGCGAGAAAGCCCGCTCCGGAGAGGCTCACGCCGCCTTGGCCAGCACCTGCTCTACCAGCCGCGCCCAGTAGCTCGCACCGATGGGCAGGATCTCGTCATTGAAATCGTAATGCGGATTGTGCAGCCCCACCGCCTTGTCGCCGGTGCCGTTGCCGATGAAGACATAGCAGCCGGGCTTTGCTTGCAGCATGAAGGCGAAATCCTCGGAACCCATGGTCGGCTGAAGCTCGCGATCGACATTGCGCTCGCCCACCACGTCGATGGCGGCGGCGGCGGCAATCTCGGTCTCTGGCGCCGTGTTGACGGTGGGCGGATAGCGCCGCTCGTAACGGAGCTGGACTTGTGCCCCCATCGCCGTCGCCACGCCATCGGCGATACGGCGGATCGCGGCCTCCATGGCGTCCTGCACCTCGGGCTTGAAGGAGCGCGTGGTGCCGCGCAGCACGACTTCGTCGGGAATGACGTTCCAGGTGTCGCCGCCATGGATCTGGGTGACGCTCACCACCGCGCTTTCGAGCGGATGGGTATTGCGGCTGGTGATGGTCTGGAGCCCCGTTGCGATCTGCGCCGCCGCGATCACGGGATCGACACCCAGATGCGGCAAGGCCGCATGCGTACCCTTGCCCTTCACCGTGATCTCGAAGATGTCGAAGGACGCCATCATCGCGCCCGGCCGGGTCGCGAATTTGCCGACCGGCATGCCCGGCCAATTATGCATGCCATAGACCGCCTCGACGGGAAATTTGTCGAAGAGCCCGTCCTGCACCATGACGCGGCCGCCGCCTTCATTCTCCTCGGCGGGCTGAAAGACGAAATGCACGGTGCCGGCGAAATTGCGGGTTTCCGCGAGATAGCGTGCGGCGCCCAGAAGCATGGTCGTGTGCCCGTCATGGCCGCAGGCATGCATCTTGCCGGGATTGGTGGAGGCGTAATCGACACTGTTCTTCTCGTGGATATGGAGCGCGTCCATATCGGCGCGGAGCGCGATCGCGCGCCGGCCCGGGCGCGAACCCTTGAGCGTGCCGACGACGCCGGTGCCGGCGAGGCCACGATGGACCTCGATGCCGAACTCTTGGAGCCGCGCCGCGACGAAATCGGAGGTTCGCTTCTCCTCGAACGCGGTTTCGGGATGGGCATGGATCTCGTGACGCCAGGCGGCGAGATCGGCGTGGAAATCGGCGATGCGGTTGACGATCGGCATGGCGGCTCCTTGGTTCGTGCATATATGCTAACGAACGGTGCCGGGATCTTTCAACCGGGCGGTGCGCCGGGCGGTGGCACGGCGCGCATCGAGCCATTGCCTGAGCCGCTTCACCTCGTTCCTGAGATCCTCGTTCTCGCGCCTGAGCTGGCGCATGCGCGAAGCCGCGGCGCGGACGGGGTCGTGGAAAATGTCGACGAAAACGCGACCGCGCGGCGTCCGCGGGACCTTATAGGGCGAGAGCAGCGCCGCCCAGCTCTCGCCCGACGCCCTGACCAGACGATGCGCCGCGAGCGCCGCGCTCGCGCGCTCGCCGGCATGGTCCGAGCCAAGCATGCCGAGAATGCGCACCAGCTTGACGAGATCGCCCTGCCGCATCGTGCACCCGCTTCGCTATCGAGAGACAGGCATAGATGCGGGCACCAGGCTGCGCCGAGAATCTCCAAGACCGCGGCCCTGCCCTGTCCGATCATGCGTTGTGGCGAGCGGGGCGTTTTGCTATGGTGAATATGCGGCGAAGGATCGACCCAACGCCGCTATCCCCCTGCTCTCCCGGTCGCGTGCGGCCATCAGCAACGCCGCGCAAAGCGTCCGGCGACCGTCGTCCAGCGAATGACAGCCATGTCACAGGCCGTCGCCAATCCTCATCGGCCCTTTCGGAATTTTGCGGCGACGGTCCTCGGCATCGCCCTGGGCAGCATGGCGTTCTGCTGCCTCGGTGCACCATTGATCATGCGCACGGCGCTTTACACGAATTCCACCCACCAGTTCTACGACGTGCTCGTCGAGCAGCGGTTTGGCGTCGCCGGCGCCCATTACGCCGCGATCATCGTCGGTGATTCCTCCGCACTCGAAGGCGTGGACACCGAGATCGTGAAACGGAAGACCGGACTCGAGACGGCAAATCTCGCCCTCTTCGGCTTTTCCGGGCTCGACAGCTATGATCGATTGATTGCAACCTATCTCGCGCACAATTCCGTACCGTCGCACCTCGTCATCTATGTCTCGGCGAAGGAACCCTTCTTTGATGGTATCGCCGGCACCTATGAGCGGACGCTGGTGACCTTCCGCTACGGCTCGCTCGGCGAAATCGCGAGCTTGATCTGGCGAAATCCCGGTGTCGTCCTGTGGCCAGCGAAACTACTGGGCCTTTCGCTTTGGCACGGCACGATCGATCTGCGCGGAGCTTATCGCGACGAGGTACTCAACCAGCTTCGGATTGATCATGGCCGCTTCGTCAACCCTGCGCCTCCTCTCGGCGATGATTGTCGCCTGAATACGGAAGCCGATATTTCGACGAAAGACCGATTGAGCAGGTTGCGGCAGAAATATGCCGGCATCATCGCGGATGTCGCGATCTATGTTGCTCCGATGCCGGAATGCGATAGCGCGTACGACTATTACCTGCGGCAATACCGCGGCATCGCCGACAACACGATCCAGCGTCTGCCCAACCGCGACTTTGTCGACTACACGCACCCGACGCCCGATGGCGCAAAAGAGACGTCGCGGCTCCTGGCGGAGTTCCTTGCAGCGCGGCGCTGAAAGGGTCGCCGCGGCGCCATGCTCCTCAGAATTGGAAGTAGAGAAATTCCGTGTGGGTTCGGTTCGCCATCATGAAGAGCGTCGTCAACGCAATCAATGTGATGCAACAGATCCAGTAGGGGCGGGGTCGCCATTCGAGGAAACGCGCGACCGGCCGGGATCCCTGGCGCATCCCGTCCTCGATGCTCGGATGGTATCGACGCATGACTTCCTGCGTATTCGGGAAGAGCCAGGTGACAACAAGAAGCGCGCCGAGGAGGACAAGCTGTGTCGGATGCAGCGGACCGACCGCCGGTGTCGCCGCCGTTCCCAGCCCGACCATGGCGAGCCACAAATGCGTCGCAGTCGGCCAGTCGGCGGCGCGAAATGGAACCCAGGCGAGCAAGACCGCGACGAAGGTAAGGCCATGGGCGACCGCTGCCCATGCTCGGCGGCGCGGCCATTGCCAACCCGCCCGCGCAACGACGGCGCGCCAGCCATGATTTGCCGCGAGGAGCAAGCCGTGAATGCCGCCCCAGGCGAGAAACGTCCAGCCAGCTCCGTGCCACAATCCTCCGAGCAGCATCGTCGCCAGGAGATTGACATAGCGGCGCCGCGCGCCCAGACGATTGCCGCCCAGCGGAATGTAGAGATAGTCGCGCAAGAAGCGGGACAGGGTCATGTGCCAGCGCCGCCAGAATTCGATCATGCTGGATGCCTTGTACGGCGAATCGAAATTCACCGGGAAGCGAATGCCGAAGAGACGTGCAAGGCCGATCGCCATGTCGGAATAGCCGGAGAAATCGAAATAGAGTTGAAGCGCGTAGGCGAGCGCGCCGAGCCAGGCCATGGCAGCTCCGGGTGAGGCACCCGCGGCAGCACCGTCGAACACCGCGTTCGCGGCCGGCGCGATACTGTCCGCCAGCACCACCTTCTTGAACAAGCCTATGAGGAAGATGGTGAGGCCAACCGCCAGATTGACGCTCGTGAACCGATAGGTCGCCTGGCGCATGAATTGCGGCATCATCTCGCGATGATGGAGGATCGGCCCGGCGATGAGATGCGGGAAGAAGGTCACAAACAATCCGTAATGGACAGGCCGGTACTCGCGCGCCCGACCCGCATAGACATCGGCCAGATAGGCGATCTGAGTGAAGGTGAAGAAGGAAATGCCGAGCGGTATGAACTGCTCGCCCGCCGGCCAGTCATATCCCAGGAGCGTGCCGAAATTCGCGACAGCGAATCCCCGGTATTTGTAATAGCCGAGCAGTCCAAGATTGAGCGCGATTGCGGCGGTGAAGACGCTCCGCAACGCCGCTCTCCGACCGGCGGCGCGCAACCGGGACAGCGCTATTCCAAACGCGAAATTCCCGATGATCGAGCCGAGAAGCAGGGGAAAATAGCTGACACTCCACCACGCATAGAACGCGAGCGACGCGGCGGCGAGCCATCCCGCAGCCAAGCCCGGCCGCCGCCCGCCAATGAGGAAAAACCCGGCCATTGCCGCGGGCAAATAGACGAGGAGGAAAAAAAAGCTGTTGAACAGCATGAGAGAGAATCCCGGCCTTAGGGAAGCGCCCATCTCTCAGGCAACCGTCCCTCCTCCACCGCGTGGCAGGCGACGCGCGTTCCCTCGATGGCAATCATCTCCGGCCGTTCGCGGCGGCAGCGATCGTTCGCGAAGGGACAGCGCGGATGGAAGGCGCAGCCGCTGGGGGGATCGAGCGGGCTCGGCACCTCGCCCGCCACGGGCTCGCGCGTCCGGCCGGACATGCCGAGATCGGGGATCGTCGCCAATAGCAGGCGGGTATAGGGGTGGCGCGGCGCGGCGAAGAGCCGCGCCGTCTCCGCGACCTCGACGAGCCGGCCCAGATACATGACGCCGACCTCGGTCGAGACGTGATAGACGACGGCGAGGTTGTGCGAGATGAAGAGATAGGTAAGGCCGAGCTCGCGCTGCAAATCCTTCATCAGGTTCAAGATCTGCGCCTGCACCGAGACGTCGAGCGCCGAGGTCGGCTCGTCGCAGACGAGAAAATCCGGCGTCGCCGCCAAGGCACGCGCGATTGAAATGCGCTGACGCTGCCCGCCGGAGAATTCATGCGGATACTTGTCGCCATCCTGCGGCGCCAGCCTCACTTGCGTGAGCAACTCGTCGACGCGGCGGCGCAGCGCCGCGGCACCGCGGACAAGGCCATGCGTGCTGAGCGGCTCGGCGATGATGTCGCGCACCCGCCAGCGCGGATTGAGGCTCGCATAGGGGTCTTGGAAGATCATCTGCATGCGCCGCCGCACCGGCCGCTGCTGCGCTCGGCTCCGCAACTGCGACGTGTCGGTGCCATCGAAGATGATGCGCCCGCGCGTCGGCCGATAGAGCCCGACGACGAGCCGCGCCACCGTCGACTTGCCGCATCCGGACTCGCCGACGATGGAGAAGGTCTCGCCGCGGCCGATGGCGAAATCGACGCCATCGACCGCTTTCAGCACCGTCCTGCCGCGCCGTTCGACAAGCCGATCGAAGAGCGGCGGCGACACGTCGAAATGCCGCGCGAGGCCCTGGACCTCGAGCAGCGGGGCGCGTAGACGATCAAGCATCGGCCGCCTTGCCCGGCCGCTCGCCATGGCACCAGCACGCCGCCGCGCTGCTCGCTGCCGGCAGAAGCTCCGGCCGCTCGCGCCGACAGCGCTCGAAAACCTGCGGGCAGCGCGGGTGAAAGGCGCAGCCTTCGGGGATGGCGGCGAGGCGCGGCATGCTGCCGTCGATCTGCAAGAGCCGCTCGCGGCGCGCGCCGATCGCCGGGATCGCGCCCATCAAGCCGATGGTGTAGGGATGTTGCGGGTTCCGCACCACCTCGCGCACCGGGCCGAGCTCGACGACGCGCCCGGCATACATGACCGCCACCCGGTCGGCGGTCTCGGCGATGACGCCCATGTCATGCGTCACCAGCATCACCGCCGTGCCGTGGTCGCGGCACAGGCGCTTCAACAGCGCGATGATCTGCGCCTGGATCGAGACGTCGAGCGCGGTGGTGGGCTCATCGGCGATGACGAGACGCGGATTGGCCGCCAGCGCCAGGGCGATGACGACACGCTGGCGCATGCCGCCCGAGAATTGGTGGGGATACTGGTCGATGCGGCGCTCGGGCGAGGGAATGCCGACCTCGTGCAGGAGCTCGACCGCGCGGCGGCGCGCTGCCTTTCCGTCGAGCCCCAGATGCACGCGGATCGTCTCGGTGAGCTGGCGGCCGATCGTGTAGAGCGGGTCGAGGCTGGTGAGCGGATCCTGGAAAATGGCGCCAATCTCCTTGCCGCGGATGCGGCGCATCGCCTCGCCAGAGAGCTGGTCGATGCGGCGCCCGGCGAAGCGGATCTCGCCGCCGGCGATGCGGCCGGGCGGCTCGAGCAGGCCGATGATCGCCGCCCCCGTCATCGACTTCCCGGCGCCCGACTCGCCGACGACGCCGAGCACCTCGCCCTCGGCGATCGAGAACGACACATCGTCGATGGCGACGAGCACCCCGCGCCGCGTCGGGATCTCGACGCGGAGATGCTCGACCTCGAGGAGCGGCGCGCCGGTCATCGGAGCTTGGGATTGAGCGCGTCGCGCAGCCAATCGCCGAGCAGGTTGACGGCAAGCGCCAAGCCCGCAAGCGCGATCGCGGGAAAAAGCAGGATCCACCATTCGCCCGAGAAAATATATTTGTCGCCGACGCGGATCAGCGTGCCGAGCGAAGGCTGCGTCACCGGCAGGCCGACGCCGAGAAAGGAGAGCGTCGCCTCGGTGATGATGGCGATGGCGAGATGGATCGTGGCGATGACGAGCACGGGGCCCATGGCGTTGGGCAGCACATGGCGCCAGGCGATGGTGACCGGATGGACGCCGATGATCTGCGCCGCCTGGACATATTCCTTCGAGCGCTCCACCAGTGTCGAGCCGCGCACCGTGCGCGCATATTGCACCCAGCCGGAGATGCCGATCGAGAGCACGACCACGGCGAAGGCGATCTGATCCTGCTGCTCATGCGGCAGGATGCTGCGCGTGAGCCCATCGACGAGCAGCGCGATGAGGATCGCCGGAAAAGACAATTGTATATCGGCGATCCGCATGATGAGCGTATCGATCCAGCCGCCGGCATAACCGGCGAGGAGGCCGAGCGTGACGCCGATCGCCATCGCGAAGGCGACCGAGGCGATGCCCACCTCCAGCGAGAGCCGCGTGCCGTAGAGGATGGCCGAGAGGATGTCGCGGCCCTGGTCATCGGTGCCGAGCGGATAGCTCCAGCTTCCGCCGTCGCGCCAAGCCGGCGGATTGAGCGAATCAAGGAGGTTGAGCGAAGCGAGATCATAGGGATCGTGCGGCGCGATCAGCGGCGCCAAGGCGGCCGAGAGCACGAGCACCGCGGTAACGGTTGCCGCCGCGACCGTCACCGGCGAGCGGCGGAAGCTCCAGAAGAGATCGCTGTCCAGCAGGCGGCCGAACGCTCCGGGAGCGCCGCCTTCGCTCTCAGTGACCATGCGCCCCCGCGCCGCCGCGATCCAATCGCAGCCGGGGATCGACGGCATAATAGAGGAGATCGACGACGAGATTGATGATGACGAAGAAGAAGGCGACGAGGACGAGATAGGCGGACATCACGGGAATATCGGCAAAGCCGATCGCCTGGACGATGAGGAAGCCCATGCCCGGCCATTGAAACACCGTCTCGGTGATGATCGCGAAGGCGATGATCGAGCCGAGCTGAAGCCCGGTGATGGTGATCACCGGCACCAGCGTGTTCTTGAGCGCATGGCCGAAATGGACGAGGCGGTTGGGCAGTCCGCGGGCGCGCGCGAATTTGACGTAGTCGGTGCGCAAGACTTCGAGCATCTCGGCGCGCACCAGCCGCATGATCAGCGTCATCTGGAAGAGCGCTAAGGTCACGCCCGGCAGGATCAGCGATTTGAGCCCGGAAAGGGTGAGAAGCCCTGTCGTCCACCAGCCAAGCGCCACGACATCGCCGCGACCGAAGGGCGGCAGCCAGCCCAGGATGACGGAGAAGACGAGGATCAGCAGGATGCCCGTGAGAAAGGTGGGCAGCGAGACGCCGATGAGCGATAGGGCGAGAAAGAGGCGCGACAGCCAACCATCGGGATGCAGCCCGGTATAGACCCCCATCGGCACGCCGACAGCGAGGGCGAGGAGTGCCGCGACCACGCTGAGCTCAAGCGTCGCCGGCAGCCGCTCGGCGATGACGCGGGCGACCGGCTGCGCATATTGATAGGAGACGCCGAAATCGCCGCGCGCCGCGCGGCCGACGAAATGCGCGAACTGCACCAGCGTCGGATCGTTGAGGCCGAGCTCCTGGCGCAGCTTCGCGCGATCCTGCGCCGAGGTGTCCTGCCCCACCATGTTGTTGATGGGATCGCCGACATAGCTGAACAAGGCGAAGGCGATCAGCGCCACGGCCAGCATGACCACGACCGATTGCAGCAGCCGGCGCAGGATGAAGGCGATCATGTCACGCGCGGAAGAGCCGGCCGGCCCGGAGCGAGAATTTGGCTTGAAGGATCGTCAAGATACGCCGCGCCACTATGATGCCAATGGCACGCCTCCTCCTGCGCGAGGAGGATTTCACCGCGCCGGCCCTACTCTACCTCAGACCGGGAAGCCGGCGTAAGGTGGCGTGGTCAATTGGAAGATGCGGCGCCGGGCCTCAGCGCGGCAGGCGCCGGCGTTGCACTTTGATCGGCGAGCCGGTCGCGGCGCAGATCGGCGAGCACTCGCCGGCGATAATCGGGATCGATGACGACGCGGTCCAAGTCGATGTCATCGTCCCTCGCCGACCTATCGCCTTTAAGGTTCATCGTGGCCCCGCTCGATCATCCGACGATTGAGAGCGACAGAATGATAGGTTGTGCTGCGGAGCGCCAAGGAAATCAGAAGGCACATCTTAACCATTTGGGGACAAGCTTGTTGATATCTCCGTTGACCGAAAATGGATGGCAATGCTGCCGCCAATCCGTTCAATGGCTTGGCTGCTCCACCTGCGACCGGATGTCGCGGGCGCCGGGCGCTTCGGGACCGCGCCGTGACCGCTCTGCCGACCCATGCCGCAGAGCAGCATCAGCAATGCCGCGGTTTGACTTCCGGCGCAGGCAGGACCGATAGTAGATCAACCTGCCCGAACCAAGGACCTGACGCCATGCAGCGAGGCAATTCGGCCGCGAGCCGCGACATCGCCCATCACCTCCATCCCTACACCCACCTCAAGAAGCACGAGGCGGAGGGCCCGCTCCTGATCACCGAGGGCAAGGGGATCTACGTCTATGACGAGAACGGGAAGGAATATATCGAGGGGCTTGCCGGGCTCGGTGCACCTCCTTGGGATTCGGCGAGGAGCGGCTCGTCGA
>Ga0209062_1005610_pt1 | contig 12069 bp, 7 predicted proteins | sample Coa_R2_2_FD_187158 | JGI IMG/M metagenome (GOLD analysis project Ga0209062, IMG submission 187158) | Surface soil microbial communities from Centralia Pennsylvania, which are recovering from an underground coalmine fire - Coalmine... | ecosystem: Environmental > Terrestrial > Soil > Unclassified ... | reverse complement strand
TTTGTCGCCAACTCCGATCCGAGCTTCTTCTGGAGAAGAGACTGATAATAAGCCTTGGAGTTGTCGTAATTCCTGGTAATCTCGGAAAGCTGTTGCTCCCGCATTGGAACGACGTCGACCTTACGCTGGAGCTCCTCGATTCGGGCGGTGAGCCGTGCGATGTCAGCTCTTCTTCCGGCCAACTCTAATTCTGTCGCTTTCAACCGGCTGTCAACTTCGATAAGGCTCGGCTCCGTTGGCTCGGCTGCTGTCTTCGGATCACCGCCTTTGGGCCGCAGTTCGGCTCTTATCCTATCCCTGGCGTCTTCGGCATCGGCCACCTGTTTCTTCAGGAGGATGATGTCAGGATGTTCCTCACGAAGGTAGGCGCGCTTCGCCTCCAGTTCAGCCCGCAGCTCGCGCAGATGTTCTTCGGCGCCGGCGAGTTGTGGATTCATCTGCGCGGCAGGCTCCCGATCGGCAAGAGCCTTCTTGACAGTTTCGTATTCGGACCTCATCGATTCCAGGTAGATCTTTTCCTGTTCGGCCCGCTCGAGCGAGGCCGCGTCGAATTGAAGCTGAGATTGGAGACTGCTCAGGATCTGAAAGTTGCCTTGCTGTTGTTCCGGGAGTTCCCCCAGATGCTTCGTCTTGTACTCGCGCAGTTGCTGCTCCTGTTCCATCAGATTCTTGCGTGCGTCCTCGAGCTCGCTCTCCAGGAACTGCGTGGTAGCGACGGCCTGCTGGGTCCTCGATCGCACGTTGGCCTCGATGAACAGGGACGTCAGTTCGTTCGTGACTCTCTGTGCGACGCGCGGGTTGTCGGCTTCGAACCTGATCTTAAACGCCGTCAATTGGTTTTGCCTGCCGGGCGATTGCACGATCTCCACCTGGATGTGCTGGCTCATGAGATCGATCACTTCGTCCATGCTGCCGCGAGCGCGCTCCCGCGTGTACAAACCGAAGTCTTCAATCAGCCGCTGCAGCCGCGTTCGGCTGAGGATCTGCTGCGTCAGACTGTTGAGCCTGTATTGAAGGTCGGAGATCACGCTGGGTGTGACGTACTGTTCCGGAACCTTTTGCTGTTCGACGAGGATGATCGCCTGTGAAGCGTAAAGAGGCCGAATGAATCGAGCCGCAATGTACCCCGACACCCCCAGGAGACAGAACGGCGCCATGATCCACCACCGGCGGCGTAGCAGAACTTCCTTATAGGACTTGTGCTGCCCCCGGCTTTGACCGAAGTCTTCGAAAGCCAAATCGGATCTCATTTCAAGTCCGCTCCGCTTGCGACCAAAGCAAGCGCCTGCGCGCGTTCGGCGCGCTCCAGCCGGAACGCCTTGATCTTATAAAACAGTGCGCGATAGCTAATGCCCAGGACTCGAGCTGCCTTCCGGCAGTTCCAGTTGTTCGCCTGGAGAACCTGCGCGACCATTCCCCTCTCACACTCCTGAACGGCGCTTCGCGTCAACTCTTTCAACCCCGGCGCCCCGGCACTCCTCTCCGGCCGCCCAGGCACAACCGCCCCCTCGCGCCGCTGAAGTCCCTGCACGATCACATCCTCCGAGTTCATGACGACGTATTGACGGATTACATTCTCGAGTTGCCGGACGTTCCCTGGCCAGTCATGCATCACCAGGATGTGGAGAAGCCGGCCGGAGAGCGGCCTCGGCGTCCGCCCGTACATCTGGGTGTACAGATCCAGAAAGTAGTGCACGAATTCCAAGATGTCCATCCGCCGCTCGCGCAGCGGCGGCATACATAACTCGATCGCGTTGATCCGATAGTACAAGTCGCTCCGAAACCGCTTGGCCTGAACCTCTTCCTCGAGCCGCCGGTTGGTTGCACAGATGACCCGTACGTCGGCCCGTTTCTCCTCGCGCCCGCCAATTCGGAAATACGTGCCGTCCTGCAGCAGTTGGAGTAGCTTCGGCTGCAGCCCCATTTCCAATTCAGCGATTTCATCAAGAAACAGCGTGCCCCCACTCGCCACCTCCACCCATCCCGGCCTGGCGCTCTCAGCTCCCGTGAACGAGCCCTTTTCATGGCCGAAGAGCTCACTCTCCAGCAGGCTGCCTGGAATGGCCGGACAGTTCACGGGTACAAACGGCCCTCCCCGCCACGGCGACTGATCGTGAATCAACCGCGAAAGCACTTCCTTGCCGGTCCCGTTCTCTCCGTGAATCAAAACGGGGATGTTGGCGCGAGCAACCCTCTCCGCGCTCCGGCGCAACGCTTCGATTGCTGGAGAATGTCCCAGTAGAGGCACGGGACGGCTATCGTCGATCTGAACCATCGGCATTACGATCTCGCTCCGTAGTGTATCTTCGGGCTCCACTTACCCTCTGGTCGCCTGCTCCAGACCATATCGCCGCGCTTTGTATAAGAGCGATTTATAGCTGATCCGAAGGTGGCGGGCCGCGGCCCGTCGATTCCAACCCGTCTGCTCGAGAGTACGGTGAATCGCCTCCCGCTCTATCCTCTCCTTCACCATTTCGAGTGCGTCCTTAAGGCGCCCGGCCGGACCCGCCAATGAGTTCCGGCCGACGCCAGCGTCGACATGGTGGGGACGCCCTATGTCCTGATCTCCAAGGACCAGGTAGCGCCGCGCGAAGTTCTGCAACTCGCGCACGTTGCCCGGCCACGAGTAGGAGAGAGCAGCATCCAGCACCGTTCCGGCTACGTGCGCTTCAGGAAGTCCGTATTGCGCCGCAAACACCGACAGATAGTACTCAAGCAACACGGGAATGTCCTCCCGCCGTTCCCGAAGCGGTGGGACGCGTACGATGAAGGTACTCAGGCGATAGAAGAGGTCTTCGCGTAGTCGATTGGCCGAGATAGCCAGGCGAACGTCGACATTTGTGGCCGCAATGACGCGAACGTCAACCCTCATTCGCCTACGGGCGCCCAGCCGGGAGAACTCTCCATTCTGTAGGACGTGCAGCAGTTTTGCCTGGAGCGCCGGCGCCATTTCTGCTATCTCGTCCAGCAGGATCGTCCCCTTGTCGCAGAGCTCGAATTTGCCGGGCTTTGATTGCGTAGCGCTCGTGAACGTGCCGCGCTCGAACCCGAATAATTCGCTCTCCAGGAGTTCGGCCGGCAACGCAGCGCAATTCACCTTAAGAAACACCTGGCCTGCCCGCGGCGAAAGACGATGGATCAGGTGCGCTACCGCTTCCTTCCCCGTCCCCGTCTCACCGACGCATAGCACCGGCAACTCCACCCCTGCGATCTGCTCAACTTGGGCGCGAAGGTCACGCATGACAGGTGACGCTGCGATGAAGTTGCACGTCATAGATCCATCGTGCGAATCCGGCTGAGTCATGAAATGCGAGGATCCCTCTTCCGCGCGCGGGGCCGATTACATTGACCTATCGGCGGCCAAGTGAGATCCACTCCAGTGTGGGGCGCTCACCGAACTATGTCTGCCAATGAAATCAGGCACGCTACCGCCATTTCACTCCCATTTCCGATCCGGTCCACAATCGCTGCACTTTCAAACCAGGTGATAGGCGTTTCACCAGATGATAGGCCCTTCTGGTGCGGAGATTCAAATATGAGGTGCTGTCATATGTTATAGAAGCAACCCCCAATGTTTGGGCCGGTGTTCAATGGGACTTTCCACCGCGCCGTGCGCAGGAGACCCACAACCCCTCGCGCGAGTTGATTTACGAACCCGCCGCGGCCAAATGGCCTTAAGTCTCATGGTTTGTTTGAATGGCGAGCGAGTCGTATCTACCGGTCGTGCCGCTCCTCGTCTCGTGATACTCGTACCGGCTTAATACCACGGTGTTTTGCGACCGGCGTCTACCTATGTAGTTAGGTAGGATTGAATGCGCAAGCATCTTCCACAATAGCCGTGTAACTGCGCAATTCGCTTCTCAGGGTTCCGTGAGGAACTCACAATGCTCGAATCGGGCATCTGTCCCGTACGTTGCGCGGGCCGGTCCGCTGGCGAATCGCGATACTCGATATCGGTCAGAATGCGGACCGAAGCTCATTCCGCGGAATGCGGCGGCTGATCTGCTGGAGCGCCGCCTGACGGGTGTTGAGCTAACTCCACATCTGGTCCCGCAGCTCAGCAAGGACCACGCGCGATACCGTTACTGCACCTGGACCGTTAGGGCGCTCGATGTGCCGGCCTCATTGGTGGCGGTGATCGCCAGAGATTGCAAGAGATGCACCAGGTCGTCGGTGCTGCTTCCGTTCTGCAGCACAAACGGCAACGTCAGCAGGAACGCCCCGCCGAAGCCCTGGGATACGGTGCTCTGAAACCAACTGGTAGCGGGAGCGCTGACGTCGACGGTGACGCGGTTCGGCAGAAGATTATAGCCCGCCTTCGGCGTAAGCTGGCAGTCGAGCTGGGTTAGGGTCCGTGTCGTGGTATATCCGGTCAGCGTTACGGTGAACGTGGTAAGCGATAAAACCGTGACCGTGCCAGTCAGGAGTCGCGGCGCGGCGGCTGGGATCGTTAACGTTAGTGGCGCGGGTGAACTCGGAGTCACATCGAACCCGCCGGCAAGCGCAAACGATGGCGTAATCACGATGGTACCGGCGGTTGTCCCGGTCTGGAACGGAATCGAAGTCGCCCCTCCATTAAACAGCGCCTGTGTCGAGTTGGCCGGAATATTGAAATTGACCGTTCGCCCCCCGGTCGCAAACTGTATCGATGGGTCGTCCGTGAAAGCGCTCGAAACAAAGGTGAGTTTCAGTTGCCCGGACAGCGGCAGCGGGTACGAACTCAACAGCGAGAGTCCAACCGAAGGCTGCTGTGCAGCCTGCTGGGTCCCGTTTGGCCCCTGGAACGCGTATGAGGGCAACGGCGCCGGTGGGGTCCCCGTCCCGGCCAAAGTGAAATTCGCATTATTGATCAACAGCGTGGCCGTCGCGGTACTCGTATCGGTCGGCGTGAATTGAATGGCGAAGCCGATCGTTGCGCCTGGCGCGAGACTTAGCGGAAGCGCTGGCAGGTTCTGCAGGATGAAGATGCTGCTGGGAGCGGCAATGGTGATGGTAGAAATCGTCGCAGCGCTGGTGCCGGTGTTCTGAATCGACACTTGGGCGGAGGTGTTACTGCCTACCGGCGCAGGAGTCAGGACGATCGTACCTGCCGGAGAAATCGCCGTGTTTCCTGCAGAATTACTCAACGAATAAACGAGCTGCGGACCCAATCCAATCGACGTTACCGTGAATGTGTCGATTCCGATTGTGAGCAGTCCGGTCACCGGACCGGGTTGGGCTGGCGTGAAATTCACAGTAAAGCGCAGCGGCGCGTTCGGATGCAATGTGACTGGCAGGGTAGGAACACCGGTCAGCGACAGTCCTTGGCCCGTCACGCCCAGGACGGATATCTGGTTGTCGGCCGTGCCCGTGTTGGTAACCGACACACTGACACTCGATGTTTGGCCAATCGCGGTGTTGGCGACGGCGAGCGACCCTCCGGGCAGCAGGGCGGTCGTGTTCGTCTGATCGGACCACGTGTACGTAAATTGCGAAGCCGTGCCTGTGCCGGACAGGTTAATCGTGGCGAGACTGCCATCGAGATTGCAGACTAACGTCGCCGAAAACGCCTGTTGCTGCTGCGGAGCGAAGCGTACGCCGAAAGTCAATTGCATCGACGGGCCCAGAGTGACAGGGAAGGTGGGTAGACCGAGCAACTGAAAGGTCGGGGAGGCGCCGCTTCCTAGCGTGATCGCGTTGACAAATCCCGTGCCGCTGCCGGTATTGGTCACGACCAATGTTACATTCGAGGCGCTGCCCGTGACGGTGTTGGGAAACGGTAGCGAGCCGCCATCTCGCAGCGGAATCAGACTATTCGTGGCCGGATCTAGGTAAGACAGCGACATCTTCGATGGCGCGGTCGATCCCGTAAGCACTCCGGAAATCGAGAGCCCACCGCTCAGATCGATACGAAAAGTTCCGCTGAAACTCCCGCCCTGGGTGGGCGCGAAGACGATGGCAAACGTCACACTCTGCCCTACACCAACGACTGCCGGGAATAACGGCAGACCCGACGCCCGGAACCCGTTGCCCGTTATCGTCACGCCGTTCACCGTGCCCGGCCCGGTGCCTTGATTGAGGATCGTGACCGTGGCAGTGGTGTTGGTATTGATATCGGCCGCAGGGAAACTGATAGTCGTTCCATTTGCGAGTGCCCGCGCGTTGCCATCCGGCAGCGTGTAACCGGCCGTGAAACTCGGCGCGGTACCGGTCCCCGACAGGGCGAACGTCACCACACTGCCGTTGATTGCGAGCGACAGGGTCCCTTGACTGCCTCCGGCCGCCTGTGGCGTAAAGACGACATTGAAGGAAGCCGTCTGGCCTGAGCTCAACTGGACCGGCGCCGGCGAGCCGGAAACTTGAAACCCGGCGCCCGCGATCGTTACGGATTGTAATGCGCCGGCGGCCGATCCCCGGTTCGCCACCGTGAACGAGGCCGTGGCCGAATTTCCCACGTTCGTTGCCGGGAATGTAATATGATCGCCAGCATTGACGCTGGTAGTGGCACCATTCGGTTGAATGAAATAGCTATAGGCGAACATCGGTGGACTACCGACGAGTGCGAATGGAAACGTCGATGCCTGGTTGTTCTCCGTAAACGCGATCGACACCTGCGCGGTAACACTGGTTCCGGAGGACGGGACATACTCAGCGACAAAGTTTGTGTTGCCGCCAGGCATGAGGACCACGGGAAATACCGGCAATGACAAGAGCGCCATTTCAGAGGTTCCGGTCAGCGTTATTGCTGTAATCGTTGTCGCGCTAACTCCTGCGCTATGCACCGTCACGTTCACAAAGATCGGCTGCCCGAGATTGCCGGCTGCAATTGGGAACGTCCCTCCCGGTGGAATGCTCGATGAATTGCCTCCCAGGGTTACGGACACTTGCAGCGTCGATTGGCCCAGGCTCAGGCCTACTGCTGAAAGCGCCAGAAGGATCACTCGAACGGCTTGGCTCATTGGACGTCCTCGCGAATCGCCGGTACGAAAGATACGACCGGAGTCTGCCTGGCATCCAGAATCATGAGCCATTCTCTTGAGTAATTGCTGTTTAACAGAAATGTAGAGGCGGACGAGAGAGGCTCGAGTTGCCGCGGCGTGAGATCGAGAGCGATCGTTTGGGTAAGGCCCCGCGACCCAATGTCATAGACCCGGACCGTGTTGGTCGTGCTCTCGGCCAGCACCAGGAACTGGCCATTTCCGGCCACGGCCATACCGACCGGGTTCAATGAGCCCCCGCCTGGAGCGGAAATCTCCGCGAACTCGAACCCGGCGCCATTGTCGAACGCCCAGATTCGCTCGGACTCAAGATCGGCGACGTAGAGCCGTCCGTATTGGTCAAACGTAAGAGCGGCCGGGTTCGCCAGGCTCCCGATGCGTTCGAGCGCAGACCCCACACGGAGCAGATAGACCCCGCTACCCTCCGAGCCGGTTATTCCCACCGCCACCGTCGTGCCGGTCAAGTCAATCGCCAGCGCCGCCACGGCGCTCGTGAATGAGACATCCACCGCGGGATCCGCCGCAACCGTGCCCCCTGAGACCTGAACCCTCTGCAATTTGCCCAGAGCGGATGAGTAAAGGACGGCGCATCTCCCGTCCGGACTCCACGCCACCCGGTCCACGTCCTCAATCAATCCCGGGGCAGGAGATGCCATCGGGGACAGCGTGGACAGGGCATTCAGAAATTCGGTGGAATGTCCCCTGCGGATCAGCCCCCACGTACCGCCCGGCGCGACGGATGCGAACTCCGCCCGCACCGGGAGAACCGGCCCGAGCGCCATGGCACCAGTAACCCCGAGTATCGGCCGAAGAGACCGTGACCCGCTCAGGTAGACGAACCCGGAGATGGGGTTCTGAAAGCTTGCGACTTGGCCGGCAGAGGTGCCGGCGAGTGACAACAGGACGATAATCCTCCAGGTGAGCGCGGTGCACATCTATTGCGGCCTCCCAAACTGGACCGTGCCAGCGCTGACGGAAATCGATGTTCTGGAAGATGACCTGGTATTGAGGTAGTAGATACTGCCCGCAGCCGCCCCTGTGGCCAGCGCGGCAACAGCGATCCACTTCCATTTGGCGCGCGAGATCTTGCTCCGAAGATTGGGGCCGTGTGCGCCGGGCATCCCGATTATCGATTGGTTGATAAACGTGTTGGTACGCAGGCTTCCATAGGATGCAGTGACGTAAATCTGGAACGTGCCCGGCACCTGATTGATTTTCAACCCCCGCGCCGACGCCAAGCCTTCCTTGTCCGTCACCGTTGCCACGTTCAGTGATTGATTCCAGAATGTTCCGCTCGGGCCGGAGGTCGGCAGCGCAAATACCACACTGGCGCCAGAGACCGGCCTATGATCGTCGTCCTCTACCTTTACGATCAGGTCGCTGGTAGTGGCCTGTCCGCTGTTATGAATCACCCCCTCGCCGCGCACCACGACCAGGTTGATACCGGCTGGAGCCGTCTGCGCAATGGCTGCCGGTGGGGTGACATCCGCGATCGCAAGGCAGCAACCCAGCATTAGAATCGGATCGAGCCACGACGGATGAGCGCGCATCTTTTCGCTCCCTTGTACTTAGGGTGAGTTCTTCGCCATTTTATGCCGGACAGACGAAGAAGCGGCTTGTCTTATCCGAGTATTCGATGCGAAACTAACACTCAATCTGCTCCAACGTTCCGGTCGGCACATGCGGAGCAGCCCATAACCGCGAAATGTTCGAATGCGCGTAGCTTTGCTGGTGCAGAATGGAATCCGATGAGAACCACGTCGATCTGCAAGTCCGGGGTGGCATGCGTTCTGTTCGGAATCGCCATGGCTCCCGCTGTGGCGCAATCCGGCAAAGCGACGCCCAGTTCGGGTCCAGCATCTCCCTCGCCCGCCTCGCCAGCGCAAGCGGCCCTGGCTGCCAGCCCGCAACCCCTCACCACGAGCGAACGCATCCGTAAGGACCCGGACGATTACCGCATCGGCGCCGGCGACGTGCTGCAGGTGTCGGTCTGGAAATCGCCGGAGATCTCCGTTCCGACCGTGACCGTGCGGCCTGACGGCATGATCACCATTCCGCTAATCAAAGATGTGCACGTCGGCCAATTGACACCCAGCCAGGCGGAGCGCCTGATCACGGACGGACTGGCGAAATACATCATCGATCCGAATGTCACGGTCATTGTCGCAACCAGCAACAGCAAGAAGGTCTATATCGTCGGGTCGGTCAAAACGGAAGGTCCGATCGCATACACCTACCGCATGACAGTGATGCAGGCCATCAGCGAGGCAGGCGGTCTGACGGAATACGCGAAACGCAGAAAGATCTACGTCATTCGGCATGAGGCCGGCCGGGACTACCGCATGGACTTTAACTACGATGAGGTAGTGAGAGGAACCAGGATGGAGCAAAACATCGAGTTATTACCTGGCGACACCGTAGTTATACCGCAGTAACCGTTACCTGCCCGATTGCAAGTGCGGTTCCTCAGTGGCGTACCGGCCGCAGTGACACCCAGTCCACGGAAATGCGCACGGCGCTCTGCGACTCGCTGTAAACCGCTTGCGTGATGCGCCCCAAATAGTTCTGGTATGCGTATTCCGCGTGTAGCGCCATGTCGTGCCTCAGTCCCCTGCCCCAGCCTGCGGTTGCCCGCCAGCTCGACGCGGAGAGCCCGGCGATGCCCTCCAACTGTTGCCAGGTAAACGAGCTATAGAGTTCCCACGGACCATCCGGGCGATGCCATCGCCAACTCGCACTGGATGTGGAAGTGCTGCTCGCCCCGGCGGCATAGGGATCGCCCACCGAACGCGCGTAGGAGCCGAGAAACGTGTTAGCGGAATTCGTGAAGCCCAGCGTCGCCCCTTCCACCGGGGATGCGCGGCTCGATGCGACGGCAGTTGTTGTGGTGTGCACCGGGATCACCGCACCGGCGCCGGCATACAGCTTCACAGACCAGCGCCGTCCGAGAGTCCTCCCTAGTGAAGCAGTCGAAGTCGTTGTATAAAAATCGTTAAAAGCGGAAACCATTCGGATGCTGATTAAATTCCCGCTCAACTCGGTTCGTGGCGAAACGGAATACGAGATGCCCAGGTTGGCGGTCACCGAGGTCGTGACCGGAATTAGATACCCGGTTTGCGGCATATCCGCCTGCTGTCCCCCGGCACGCTGATAGCGGCTGGCGCTGCCGTCGAAGTTGGTCGTCAGGCGGGGAGTGAGCGAATGGGAGATGGAAAAGCGAGCCGTCGTCGTCCATACGCGAGGTCCGTAAAGCAGGGTTCGAATCGGCGACTCGACCGCGCCGCTATTCAGGATCGCAGCCAATTCCGTATTGTCGTACTGCCGCCCTAGGATGCTCGCGGACAAGTTGGCCGCACTTGGCGAAATGGAGGCCACGCTGCCGAACACGGTCGGCGCAAACAGGAAGCCCTGCACATTGCTGAGTTCGGTATGGATCGCGGCCGCCAGCCTCCACCGCGGCGCGAATCCCCATGTGGCGTTCAACGCAAGCCTTTGGTTCAACGCGTCCCACGAAGAATATCGGATCGGGCCCGCGTAGGAGGGGACGTAGATCAGCGACAATGCCGAGTGACGGCGGGCCTTCCTCCACTCGATTTCGGCGCTTCCACCTAGCGCGATGTTGGGGCCCAGGACCGTCGGCACTGATGAAATCGAACCGCTGGGCTGGACATTCGAATAGTAGATGCCATAGACCGACGCGCTTCGGAGCCACCAGCCATGATCCGCTTGACTTTCAGGCGGCGTTGGAGGAGGCGATATCTGGCCGCGCAGAAAGCCGGCGAAGACAATAAGAAGGACCGCCGGTCGGATCCAGCGTTCGCGCTTTTGAATTCCCGCGGGCACAGGGTCGGGCAGCCGAAAGGGTGCCGCAGTTTCCATGGCGCGGTAGGCTGTAATCTCCATTCGCAGCCCAATCGTCAATCCAGATCAAAAACTCGCCCATTGCGGGGCCGTTTGGGAACTTTGAGCGTGCCCTAGCGTGCTGGAGTCAGTCAACGGTACGATCGGGAGCCAAATGGGGTTTGCGCACGTCCGCAAGAGGCCCGTGCGAACTTCGATACGTTTCACCGCGCCGTGATGATGAAGCCGCAGCGGGAAGCGACCCAAGCCCGGAATTCCGCAGCCTCAACGATTATGCGGCTGTGATGCTGGTCGGGACGGAAGCCCGAGGAATGGAGTCGACTTGTGGGGGAGCTGGGTGGTACGCCCGGGCCGATTCGAACGGCCGACCTTTTGCTCCGGAGGCAAACGCTCTATCCAGCTGAGCTACGGGCGCACGTGCTATCCAAGAGTTTATCATGCCAGCAGTCAAAGCGCCTTCCACATGGGCTCCTTCGCCGCCATCCGGCTTCAAAACAAAGCGATCCTACCCCGATGCTGTGGTACCATGCTGAATACAGACCATTCGTACGCAGCCGGAGAGGTGGCTGAGTGGTCGAAAGCAGCGGTTTGCTAAACCGTCGTAGTGCCCTAAAGCGCTACCGGGGGTTCGAATCCCCCCCTCTCCGCCAGAATTATTCCGCTCTACAGGCTCTACGCCATTAATTAATGGGGCAGACCCCACCCCGACTGATCACCGAGCTCAACACCGCACGGAAAGAGAAAACGAAGAAGCCGATCGATGCGGCGCCACCGGAAGTCGAGCCATCGCGACGTCTGTGGCCATGCCGTCCTCTGGCAACCGGCGAGATCGATAGCGACGCTGCGGCGGCCAAAAAACTGGATCACCTCATTCCATGGAACGTTATGCGGGGGCCGATCTGCATCAGCAACGAGTCTCTGCATGCATGCATGATTTCGCGGGCGGCCGCCGCAGCTTGAATGACCGGGGTCGCCGGCGAAACTGGGCGTCCATGGGGGCAGCCTTCTCCGTACCGCACGGCCTGCAAGGAACGTGCGCCACCGCAGTCGCCCTCCGGCTCCCAACGCGTGCCCTCAGTACCGAAGACCGCTTCTATAACACCTCTACACGCCCTGCAGCCGGTTGAGCAGCGACTGGATCTTCTCCCGCTCTTCCTTCGGCGGGTTGTACTTCAGCGCGTCGTTCAGCTCCTTGATCGCCTTCGGTTTGTCGCCCTTCTGCGAAAGCGCC
>Ga0209062_1005608_pt1 | contig 12075 bp, 12 predicted proteins | sample Coa_R2_2_FD_187158 | JGI IMG/M metagenome (GOLD analysis project Ga0209062, IMG submission 187158) | Surface soil microbial communities from Centralia Pennsylvania, which are recovering from an underground coalmine fire - Coalmine... | ecosystem: Environmental > Terrestrial > Soil > Unclassified... | reverse complement strand
GCTTGCAGCAATTCTTCTACGGGATGCCGTAGCGCCTTGGGTATCGCAAACAGCGCGGCAATCGCAAGAACCGGCACGGCGGGAAGATATCGTACGCCGTATAACGTGCTTACGATAGGTCCGCTGAGGGCAGCCAAACCGAGGAACATGGGAAGCGCCACGAGAAACATGTAGCTGGCTGAGGTGGAGAGCACACGGCGGACATAGAGTTTGCTGCGAGTATATTCGGCCATTACGCTTACACCCATAGAGCCCCCCAAAACATCGGGAATTAATCCCACTTTTTCGCACAGGTTAAATCCGAGGGAGAAAAACGTGATTTGACGGATGTCTTTATCCAACAACTTCAGGAAAAAAATGTCCGAGCGATTCCACACCACCAGATCGATCAGCATCAGAATGATGCTTTGACTGGAGAAACGGAACATACGCCGCTTTAATTCGAAGGGTAGGGGAAGGCCTTGGGGCAACGGTCGAATCCAGCGCCAAGCGATCCAGAGCTTCACAACGAACTCGATGCTCGTGGAAACCAGCATTCCGGCGGCTACTCCCAATAATCCCCACCCATAACGCAGACTAAGCGTTACGGCGGCTACATAAACCGCCACGCCCAAAAGGGCGCCCGGTGTGTTGGCGCGAAGATTCTCCGCAGCTACATTGGCTAACGAAGGAATCAGGGTCAGCATGCGCGGAATAAGCGTGAGTACGATGAGGGTGGAGATCAGTGAATAGTGTGGTTCTGCCCACATTAAAGCCAAAGCCAGACCAGCACCGGTCAATCCTAGTGAAAGGAAGAGCTGCAGGCGTAGGGTAGTGAAGAAAATCGTCCGCGCCAGACCGTCTTCGCCAGCGGCCAAGTGCTCGGCCATATATTTTCTGGTTGCTGCGGGGAGACCCAAGCTGCCCACGGCGCTGGCTATATTGGCGATCCAGAGGACGTAGTTGAAATACCCTAGTTCCTTCGGCCCAAAGGCGCGGGCAATGGCAATAGATGTGAAAAATACGCTAACGAAGTTCGCGGCAATTTCGAGGCCGTACCAAAACGAATTTCTGGCTACGGTCGCCGACTTTGAGTCGTGGGGTGGCTTCGAGGCTGACAAAGCAAATTCTTTGTTTTTGTTCAGGTGTTCGGTCAAGCAGCAGTGACAGGGATTGCCGCCCAAAGTGAGGGCAAGCGAGATCCGATGCCTGCGTAAATAGCACGTCAGAGTCCACTTGCCAGGCCTTCACTCAGCAGGGATGGGTAGCTCTAAAGAAAGACCACTGGCTTTGCTGACGAACCGCTGGGCATCGTGCCGGCAGGGAGAAGGTTAACAAAAATCGCGCTGTTCCTGTAATCTTTCCCACCCTGAGAAACGTATAAACCTTGAGACATCCTTGACTAGAATAAAACTGGTGGCGCAAAAGCAAGACGCTGGCGAGGAGGTTTGCGCGATGTTCGAGGGCGCGCGGATGCCGTTTCTCATCTCGAACGCCAAAACGCGCGTCTACCGGCTTATTTTGCTGCTGCTCTTGCTGAATCCGCTAGGGAACTTTTTTCTTGCGTACGGGATGAAACAGTATCCTTCGACCCTTGCAGCTAATCCTTTGGATTACCTGCTTGCGATTTTGAATCCGCTGGTGGCGCTGGGAATGCTCATGCTGATTTTAGCTTTTCTGGTGCGGCTGGCGCTGTTCAGCATCGCGGACCTTAGCTTTATGCTGCCCGTGACGGCTTTGGGTTATGTCATCGCTGCACTCTACGGTAAATTTTTTCTTAGTGAGCATATTAGTGCTGAGCGCTGGTTAGGTACTGCACTAATCTTTGTTGGCATTTCCTTCGTCGGGACGACTTCCGCGAATACAGTTCCTGCATTTCCCGAAGCCGGAACGGCGGATGGAAGCATCTGAGAAATCAACAAAAAAGGAGCAAACGGTACATGAGAATTGGCGTGCTTGGAGGGGATGGTTATTGTGGATGGGCCACAGCGCTTTATCTCTCTCAAAGAGGGCATTCCGTTGCGATTGTCGATAACTTCGCGCGTCGCCTGTGGGATTACCAGCTTGGAGTACAAACACTCACTCCCATCCGTCCGCTGCCAGAAAGGCTAGCTGTCTGGCAAGAACTCACAGGCAATGAGATTGAATCCTTCGTCGGGGATATCACCGACTATGACTTCCTTCGTTCCTTTATTGAAGAGTTCCGTCCGGAGGCCGTAGTCCATTTCGCGGAACAACGCTCAGCGCCCTATTCGATGATTGACCGCAAGCACGCGGTCTTTACACAGGTCAACAACGTTGTCGGAACGTTGAATTTACTTTTTGCCGTCCGCGAATTGCAGCCCGATTGTCACATTGTGAAGCTGGGCACCATGGGCGAGTATGGCACGCCCAATATCGACATCGAAGAAGGTTATATCACAATCGAGCACAACGGGCGCAAAGATGTTCTTCCGTACCCAAAACAGCCGGGATCTTTCTATCACCTCTCCAAGGTGCACGACAGCCACAATCTCATGTTTGCGTGCAAGATCTGGGGGCTACGCGCTACGGATCTGAACCAGGGCGTGGTGTATGGAACCTTAACGAGCGAGACAGCTCGGCATGAAGCTCTTATTAACCGCTTCGATTATGACGAGATATTTGGCACAGTTCTGAATCGCTTTTGCGTGCAGGCTGCCATCGGGCATCCGCTTACCGTATATGGGCGAGGGGGGCAGACTCGAGGCTTCCTCGATATTCGCGACACGGTACGCTGCATCGAGCTTGCCTGTCTCAATCCGGCAGCCCCGGGAGAATGTCGCGTCTTCAATCAATTCACGGAGCAGTTTTCTGTACTGGAGCTGGCCCATTTGGTTCAAGTCGCCGGAAAGAAGCTGGGGTTAAAGGTTGAAATTGAGCACCTGCCCGATCCGCGCGTTGAATCGGAAGAGCACTACTACAATGCCAAACACTCAAAATTGATCGATTTGGGCCTCAAGCCCCATTACCTGTCTGATTCGCTGCTGGATTCGCTGGTAAACATCGCTATTCAATATCGGGATCGCATTGATACTGCGATGCTTTTGCCGCAGGTCAACTGGCGACGGGCTACTAATGAGCGCCGGCGCGCGCCGCTCACGGCAAACGCTGTTATTGGCGCAGGAGCCGGGGAGATCAGCCGCTAGCGCGAGAAGACGGGCCGGCTCGGGGGCGTAGCAATATGTACGGGCCGGTTCGACCGCTTCAGAAAGTTCGATTATTGATGAGTCGCAGCAACGGAACGGGCGCGGAGTTGCGCCTCTTCTAGTCGCTTGGTTTCTTGATACGTGAAGACCATTCGATGTATGACGGTCAGATTTCCGAGCACAGCGATTAACCACAGTACAGGCGCCATACGATCGAACAGCGCGCCGATGATGAGAAGGACAATTCGTTCTGGTCTTTCGAGGAAACCTACCTTGCATGTCGGGATGATATTTTCGGCCCGCGTTCGTGTATAGCTGATCATGACGGATGCCGTCATGGCTACCGCGGTTAGCACGACGTAAGAAGGTCGGTTGACAGAGCCATAGTAGACCAGCAAACCTACGAGCAGCGCCAGATCCGAGTAACGGTCCAAAACTGAGTCGAAAAACCCTCCAAAACGGGTGACTTGATTCGTCGCCCGCGCCACGCGGCCGTCGACCATGTCAAAAAGGCCCGCGAAGACGATCACGAAACCCGCGGTACGGAAGTGGCCAAAGGCGAGGAAGCTGGCTGCGATCATATTGATCACCAGCCCCATGAAGGTGAGTACGTTGGGATTGATTTTCGAAAGAGCTAAGCCGCGCACAATCAGCCGAATGATCTTGTTTGCTCCCAGGCCGATGGCACGCGTGTACGTCATAACCTCTTTATCCTAAGACGCCGCCAGATCGTGAATCGTACGCAAACTCAAGATCTCCATCTGCCGCACTCCATCCGGAATTTGAACTCGAACACTGTCACCCACTTTTTTGCCGAGCAGCGCGCGCCCTATGGGCGAGCTGGTGGAAATCTTCCCCCGATTTGCGTCGGCCTCTTCACTGGTGACCAGAGTATACGTCTGCTGCTCATCTTTATCGAGATCAAGCACGACCACCTGCGAGCCTAGTCCCACGCGATCTCTCGGAATCCTGGAGACATCAATCATGGAGACTTCTCGCAGCCTGGCTTGTAGCTGTCCTAGCCTGGCATTTACCCATGCCTGCCTCTCCTTGGCAGCGTGATACTCAGCATTTTCGCTCAGATCGCCGTGCGCTCTGGCTCGGAGGATCTCCTTCGGAAGTTCATTGCGCAATTCATATTCCAGCGCGGCGATTTCTTCCTGCAGCTTCTTTTTTAAATCCTCCATGGTCTACCAATGCCTCTATTATATGGGGTTTAAAGCAGGTGAAACTGCCTCCTCGACATTCGCTAAGTCAAATTGTTACAATCGTGTATAGGATACCCCGCCATGGCCAGCAAACCGGCATTCGCAGCAGGCGCTCAAGTGGAGCACGGTAAATTCGGTCTCGGCTCCGTGCTTTCCTGTAACGATGATTACATTGTGATTAAATTTGACGAGCATGGCGAAAAAAAATTTGTGACATCTATCGTTCTCCCTTCGCTCAAGAAGAGTGATCGCCAGCCGCCAGCCGAAAAGCGGCGCACCAGTCGCAAGAAAGCTGTCCCGACTGCCGCCACGGGCGCATAGTGAAGTACTGGACCAGCTCCGCTAAATGAAGATTGGCGTTGTTGTTTTCCCGGGTAGCAATTGCGACCACGATGCATGGTACGCCTTTTCGGAAGTCTTGCAGATCCCGGTCGAGCTGATCTGGCATACTGCAACATCGCTTGGAAATGTGGATGCAGTCATCTTGCCCGGAGGATTTTCTTACGGCGATTACCTGCGATGTGGTGCAATCGCCAAGTTTTCCCCGGTTATGGGCGCAATTAAGCGCTTTGCCCACGATGGAGGCTTCGTTCTGGGCATTTGTAACGGCTTCCAAGTTCTGACAGAAAGTGGTCTGCTTCCTGGGGCTTTAGTGCGGAATAAAAACCTGAAGTTTATCTGCCGGGAAGTGCCACTCCGCATCGAGACTTCAGATTCTCCCTTCACACGGCAAGGTCGAAGGGGGCAGATTTTGCAGATTCCCGTTGCGCATGGAGAGGGCTGCTATATTGCCGATGAGCGCACGCTCGATCAACTAGAGGCTGAAGATCGCGTGGTTCTCCGCTACGTTGAGAATTGCAATGGTTCCCTTCGCGACATCGCTGGAATTTTGAACCAGCAGCGCAATGTCATGGGGATGATGCCTCATCCGGAACGTGCCTCAGATCCCTTGATTGGCGGCACGGATGGGCTCGTGATTTTGCAATCCATGCTGGCGGCAATTGTGGAACGCGCCGCAGTCTCAGTGCTGTCGTAATTCATGAGCCAGATTACGCCCGAAATCGTCGCGGCGCATCAGCTTACACCTTCAGAGTATGAAAAGATTCTTGCTCTGCTGGGGCGCGAACCGACGCTCACTGAGCTGGGTATCTTCAGCGTGATGTGGAGCGAACACTGCTCCTACAAAAGCACGCGGCTGCATTTAAAAAAACTTCCCACCGAGGGCAGACACATCCTACAAGGTCCCGGTGAGAATGCTGGCATTATCGATATCGGTGATGGCTTAGCAATCGCATTTAAGATTGAATCCCATAATCATCCCAGCTTCATCGAGCCGTTTCAGGGAGCTGCAACGGGTGTAGGCGGTATTTTGCGCGACATTTTCACCATGGGCGCGCGGCCCATCGCGATACTGGACTCGATCCGATTTGGAAGGCTTGACAGCGAGAAGACTGGAGCAAGGAATCGCCGCATTCTCGAAGGCGTAGTTGCTGGAATCTCGCACTACGGTAACTGCATTGGAGTGCCGACGGTGGGAGGGGAATGCGTCTTCGATGAGAGTTACGACGGCAATCCGCTCGTAAACGTATTCGCACTCGGAGTGTTCCGCCACAGCGAGATCTTTTATGGAAGAGCACTTGGCGTCGGCAATCCCGTTATCTATGTAGGCGCAAAGACCGGCCGCGATGGCATACATGGCGCCTCGATGGCCTCGGCCGAGTTTACTGAGACATCGAAGCAGAAGCGGCCGAACGTTCAGGTAGGCGATCCTTTTCTCGAAAAACTCCTGTTGGAAGCTTGCCTGGAGGCCATGCGATTGGGCGCTGTTGTGGGCATTCAGGATATGGGCGCAGCCGGGTTAACGTCTTCGACTTGTGAAATGGGAAGCCGCGCGGGGACAGGCATTGAGATTGAGCTCGACCGTGTGCCGCAACGCGAGTCCAACATGACGCCTTATGAAATCATGCTCTCGGAATCCCAGGAGCGCATGCTGCTGGTGGCGCAGCGTGGGAGGGAGCACGAAGTCTTGAGCGTATTTCAGAAATGGGGCTTGGACGCGACGGAAATCGGCTCTGTGACGGCAGACGGCATGCTTCGCGTGAAGCATCACGGAACTGTCGTAGCTGAAATTCCAAACCGTGCCTTAGCCGATGAAGCTCCGCGCTATAACCGCCCATTCAGCAGGCCGTTCCGAGAAGCTCCCCTCCGCGGTCCTCACGTGCACAGTGAGAACCTGGAAGAGGATCTAAAAAAATTGCTGGCCTCAGGCGATATCTGCTCCAAGCGCTGGATTTGGCAGCAGTACGATTTCCAGGTGCGAACCAACACCATTGCAGGTCCTGGTGCGGATGCGGCGATTATTCGGATCAAGGGAACCAATACGTCTGTGGCAGTCTCACTCGACGGCAACGGCCGCTATTGCGCTCTCGATCCGCGAGAAGGCACCAGACTGATCGTAGCCGAATGCTGCCGCAATCTTTCCACCGTGGGGGCTTTGCCCGTAGCTACAACAAACAATCTGAACTTTGGTAACCCGGAGCGGCCCGAGATCATGGCGCAGATTGTTGAATCGATCGAAGGTTTGGCGGAGGCCTGCCGGTTCTTTGAGGTGCCGGTGACGGGAGGCAACGTGAGCCTCTATAACGAAACTCTAGGCACGGCGATTCTTCCCACTCCGGTAGTCGGTATCGTTGGCATACTGCCAACTGCGCCGCCTGTGGCTTCTACGTTCAGTCGTGAGGGTTTGACAGTCATGCTTCTCGGAGGCCTGGGCAGCGCGGGCGCGGACGAGCTTGGCGGCACGCAATATGCCAAGGTAATTGTGCAATCGCTGTGGGGACGACCACCGCAGCTCGACATGGACTATGAGAAAAGGGTACAGACATGCGTGCGCGAGCTGGTGCGAGAGAGAGCGGTGGAATGCGCTCATGATCTAAGTGACGGCGGTCTCGCCGTGGCACTGGCGGAGTTGTCGTTTGGCGCTAACCTTATTGGGGCCGATATTCACCTCGATTCTGAGCTCCCGCCAGAATTGCTCTTGTTTCATGAAGGACCGTCACGCATCCTGGTTGCGACAGGGACGCCGAACCGGGTTTTCGCCGCAGCAGAACGGCATGGCGTGCTGACGCTCGAAATGGGAACCACCTTGGCCGGTCATCTTCGCATCCGCAACCGCGGCAGGATTCTCATCGATAGTCCAGTGCGCGAGTTGAGGGATATATGGGAGGGTGCCCTGGAACAAATGCTTCACGATACTGTAATGGTGTAGCCGATGCTGGATTCGGAACACGAAGAACTGTTTGACAAATTCCACGAAGAGTGCGGTGTCTTCGCGCTCTATGGCCATCCGGAGGCATCTAATCTCGTCTATTTAGGCCTTTACGCGCTACAGCACAGAGGGCAGGAGAGCGCGGGAATCGCTTCGAGTGACGGGCGCCGGCTGCATACCGTGCGCAAGATGGGACACGTGGCGGATATTTTTACGCCCAGCGTGCTCAACCGTCTTCCGGGCTGGCTCGCCATCGGTCACACGCGATATTCAACTGCCGGAGAAACCGTACTGCAGAACGCTCAGCCTCTGATGGTCGCTTGTGCGAAAGGCCAGATCGCCGTCGCACACAACGGAAACCTCACGAATGCCTTGGAACTCCGGCGGGCGCTTGAAGAAGATGGCTCTATCTTCCAATCTACGAGTGACACAGAAGTCATTCTTCACTTGGTTGCTCGATCGCGCGAGCGAACCCTGGCTGGCGCTTTGCGAGAAGCTTTGCTGCAAATCGAAGGCGCTTTTTCGATTGTCTTTCTGGCAGAGGACCGCATCATCGTGGCACGGGACCCGCATGGCTTTCGTCCGCTCGCCATGGGCCGTTTGGACCTTCCGGACGGTAGCGCCGCTACAGTCTTTGCTTCTGAGACTTGCGCCTTCGATTTGATAGGAGCCACGTACCTGAACGATGTCGAACCGGGCGAAATGGTGATTGCCGCACCAGAGGGAATCACGCGCGAATACTATACCCCAAGGGAGGCGCCCGCGCAGTGCGTTTTCGAACATGTCTATTTCTCCCGCCCCGATTCAATCGTATTCGGGAGACCCGTAGCCAAATCGCGCGAGCTGATGGGCCGATATCTGGCGCGTGAGCATCCGGTTGAGGCCGATATTGTGGTCCCCGTGCCAGATTCCGGGGTTGCAGCCGCTATCGGCTATTCGGCAGAATCGGGCATTCCTTACGGGCAAGCGCTGATTCGAAACCATTATGTGGGCCGGACGTTCATCGAGCCTTCTCAAGCAATCCGAGATTTCGGGGTCAAGCTGAAATTGAATCCCGTGCGCCACTTGCTTGAAGGTAAACGTGTGGTCTTAGTCGACGATTCCATCGTGCGTGGTACAACGAGCCGGAAAATTGTTCGTATGGTTCGCAGCGCGGGTGCGCGGGAAGTACATTTACGCATTTCCTGCCCGCCGACCATCTCGCCCTGTTATTACGGCGTAGATACACCATCTCTCCGCGAGCTGATCGCCGCAAATCATAGCATTGAAGAGATCCGGCAGTTCGTGGAAGCGGATTCACTCGCCTATCTATCGCTTGAATCGCTTCGCGCTTCCGTTGAGGACTCCGCACACCGCTTTTGCTACGCCTGCTACACCGGTAAATATCCCACACTGGTGCAGATTGAAGAGATCGTTACGGCGAAGACAGGGTGCTGCTAGTCTTCGATACCACAAGTGCTACCACAATCCAGAGCGCTCCGGCATAAACGGCGTACCAGAACGTTTCCTGGGCAGGCGTGACGTTCGTAGCGCCGAACACGACCAACGCACCTGTGGAACTGGCATGGAACATCTGGGCCATAGCCACACTCTTGGTGTGCACATAAAGCCATCCAATAAGCACTCTTATGGCAGTCAGAATCGCGATAAAAGCGAGAAGGAACAGGAACAAATACGACCCATGCGGATAGGCTGCACCTAGATAGTCGATTACGGGAAAGTGCCAGACGCCCCAAAGAAGACCGAGTGCAAGGGCGGCGGGCAGTGCTCTCATTTCCGAACACATACGCGGAAACGCGTAACCCGTCCAACCAATTTCCTCGAAGAAACCTGCCACGCAGCCAAAGCTTATACCCAAAATGAACAAATTGGGCTGAAAGCGCACTGAAACGAAGGTTTTCAAAAGGAAGAGAACAAGCAGAATCAAGCTCGGAGGAATCAAAAGAGCTGCATACCAGCGCGCGGAGGGAGCAAGACGCCACATCCTTGAAAACAAATTACGCACGCCGCAGGAACCTTCTTGCATGCCGGTCAGCAGCAATCCAGCGCAACACGGCCCTAGCAACATCACCGGAAACATCAACAGACCCGCCCTTTTGGGGACCGCCTCGTGCTTAAGCAAATAGGGCAGTGCAACCAGTAATGCGGCTGTCCACGAGATTGCATAAGCCAGTATGAAGTAATAGCTAACGAACCGCTGTTGGGCAGGTCCCTGCGTGTGCATGAGAAAGTTCCTTCAGGATAAGCTCCCGGCATTGCTCAGTGATCCGTGATCGATCTTTGAGCGTAAGACTAGAAGTTTCAAGCGGCGGCAGAATGTGCAGTTCCACCTCTCCCGCCTTCACAATTCCCGAGCCATACGGAAGCACTTCGCGGCTGCCCAGGATCGCCACCGGTACAAGCGGCACTCCCGCGCGGATGGCAATATAGGCGGCCCCTTCTTTGAATGGCTGCAGTTCTCCCGTGTGTGAGCGTCCACCCTCGGGGAAAATCAGCAGAGAAATTCTTTTTCGCTGGATGGTATCTGCAGCAAGCTGCATGGTTTTCACAGCCGCCCGCGGATCCTCACGGGGTACGGGTATATGTCCTGCCCGGCTTAAATGCTGTCCCAGAAAGGGAATTTGAAACAGCCCGCGCTTGGCAAGAAAGCGAAACTGTACCGGGATGTGAGCTAAAACAACTGGCGTATCCATATAGCTCAGATGATTCGCGACAAAGATATAACTAGCCCCGGACGAAATGTGTTCTAATCCATGCACTCTTACTCGCACCCCGCTCACTTTCAGCAGCACTTTAGCCCATGCTCGCGCAACGCGAATCTGAATGGTCCCGTTTGAATCAAAGAAAGAGACGATTAGGCTGAGGCTGCCATAGAAAATCGTCGCGAGCACGATCAAAGGGTCAGCAATGAGTAGGCCACGCAGCGATTTCATGCAAGCTCATTCTACGAAATAGAGCCGGGCAGTTCTTATCCTTTCATCCTGATCTCGCTCAAAAATGCCTTGGGTCGAACTCGGGCAGATTCGTAGCGAGTCTCTGTAGCTGATACAACAAAAGTGATGAATTGGCCTGCAATCGGATCGCTGTTACTAGCATTAGCAGTATGCATGGGAGCGTTTGGCGCCCATGTGCTGCGTGACCGGTTCGACGCCTACCAGATGTCGGTTTATGAAAAGGCCGTCTTTTATCACTTCATACACGCGCTGGGGATTTTGGCGGTGACGCTATTGGCCCGCTCCCGGGCAATTCCTGCTGCCAGTTTGCCGCTCATTGCCTTTTTATTGTTTATCGGCATCGTCCTTTTTTCCGGAAGTTTGTATGTGCTTGCGCTCTCTGGCGTGCGCACTCTTGGGATCATCACGCCCTTCGGCGGCGTCGCCTTCATAGCGGGATGGCTTGTTCTCACTTACGAGCTGCTGCGCGCACCCCGCCTTTAACTCTGCTGGACCTGCACAATCGTGCGCAGGCCGAGGGAATCGGGTAGTTCATAGCGCCAGAGGATTTCAGCCCGGATGTGTCTTCTGGCCGCCTGCGCCAGCTCTTGCTCCACCTCTGGTCCCTTGTAAAGCAGCATCCGGGCTCCCCGGCCGAGCGCCTTCGCAAATAGGCCGATGAGTTTGGGAAGAGGCGCCACGGCTCGCGCCGTGATCGTGATCGCCGGCTGTTTGAGTGCAATTTCCTCTGCCCGCTGCGGAGCCACCTCGACATTTTCGAGTTTCAACTGCTCGACCGCCGATTGTAGAAAAGCCGCCTTCTTGCGAACAGACTCCGAGAGAATGAATCGTACGTGAGGCAGGATGATTGCGAGAGGAACGCCGGGAAATCCTGCGCCGCTTCCCACATCGAGCACTACAGTGGAGCTGTCAAAATATTTCCACGGCGCTATGGAATCGTAGACGTGCTTGATGGCGGCATCCCTTGCATCTGTAATGCGTGTCAGGTTCATGTATTGGTTTGTGGCCGCGATCAAGCGGAGATGCTGTGCGCCTAGATCGATCAACCTCTGTCGATTCGGTAAATCTGCGGGCAAAATATGCGCAAGTTCCTCTTCGAACCGCACATACTATCATCCCATTCGAACAGGCATCCCCAGCTCTCCCCAAACACTAAGGTGAATGCCGCGACGGAGGAACAAGCCGTGTTTTCAGCTCGTATTATTGCTGCCGGCGATAGATGACCCCGCCTTTCATGACGAACGTGACATGTTCGACAGCCTGTATGTCCTCCAGCGGATTTCCCATGACCGCAATGATGTCGGCATCATAACCGGGTTTGAGCACGCCTATTTCCCCCTGCCAGTCGAGCAGCTTGGCCCCGTTCAGCAGATCCGCACGCAACGCCGCAAGCGGCTGCATGCCGTATTGGACCATCAACACGAGTTCGCGCGCTTGCGTGCCGTGTGGAAATGGACCTACATCAGACCCTACAGCCATCGGAACGCCGGCAGCAAGCT
>Ga0209062_1005606_pt1 | contig 12079 bp, 9 predicted proteins | sample Coa_R2_2_FD_187158 | JGI IMG/M metagenome (GOLD analysis project Ga0209062, IMG submission 187158) | Surface soil microbial communities from Centralia Pennsylvania, which are recovering from an underground coalmine fire - Coalmine... | ecosystem: Environmental > Terrestrial > Soil > Unclassified ... | reverse complement strand
TGCGGTTCTCCCGCCGCAGGCGCCGCAACTCCTCCTGGTCCTGTGTGGTCAGACCATCGCTGCGGCGGCCGGCATCCAGGTCCTCTTGCTTGAGCCACAACCGCAAGGTCTCGGCGGTCACGCCGAGCTCGCGGGCGATCTGAGCGTAGGGCTTGCCGCTGGTGCGGGCCAGCCGGATGGCCTCGCTGCGGAACTCCGCCGGGTAGGGCGGCCGACTCTTGGGCATCGTGACACCTCCTTGTTTACCGTACCACCAAGTCTCGAAGTGTCCACGCTACCGGGGCAGGCCCACTTCCTCTATCGGGGAGGTCCCGGGGGCAGGGGAGACGGCTTTGGGGGATCGCGCGGGCATGGGACTCCTCCTTCCGGGGCCGATCGGGGAGACCCGCGCGTCGCTAACGCCAGAACAGCCTCGCCCGTGATCAGAACTCGCCCGCGGCCCGTGCCTGGTGAGCGGAGGGGATGCTGCACCCCTCCCCTCGGACAGCGGATGGAACAACCTACGGGTCAGAACTCACCGTTAGACGCGGGACGGACAGTCTTTGAAAAGCACTCACCAACGGTGGCGCAGGGAGAAGACGAGCTTGTCCCGACCGGCCTCACGGTACCAGTATCGCGCGTGTATCCCCTATCAACCATGTGGAGCGGTCAGCAGCGCCGCTCTGACTCTTAACATACGAGGAGACAGACCATGAAGAGCATCAGCACCGTCAACACCTCGACTACCGGCACGCCCAACGGCACCGGCCTGGCCATCGACGCCTCCCACTCCAACGGCGCCTACGGCATCAGCATCCAGGCGCACCCCGCCTCGATCGGCCTGGTCATCGACGGGGCCTCCGAAGGGATCAGCGTGGAAGGATCCAACTACGGCGTCTTCGCCAATTGCAGCGGCGGGCGCGCCCTGGCCGGGTTCTCCAACAACATCGCCGTCTACGGCGAGGGGCAGTACGGCGTCTACGCCCACGGACGCAGTACCAGCGGCATTGGGCTGCACGCCGACAGCGACCACGCCAACGCCGTCGAGGCTGTGGTCACGGGATCGGGCCAGGTCGCCGTCCTGGGACAGGGCGGCGCCGGAACGGGCGTGCTGGCCCACAGCGACAGCGGCACGGCGCTGCGCGTAGAGGGTCTGGTGCAGGTGGTTGGCCATGCCGTGGGGCAGGTGACGATGGCGGCCGGGGCGTCTTCGCTGGCGGTGAGCACGCCGGCGGCAACGGCGGCCAGCCTGGTGCTGCTCACGCCACTGGGCAACCCGGGCACGCCGCTCTGGATCAGCGCACGGGCCGCGGGCAGCTTCACCATCGCCGCCGGACGTCCTTTGCCGGCCGCCGTCACGATCCAGTACATCGTGCTCAACTGAGCCCCGTCGTGCGTGCCACGGTGGACAAGCCGAGGGGCCATCCCTCCGGCTCGTCCGCCCATCCCCCTTTATCCCTGCTCGGGCCGGACACCCGAGTGAGCAGAGCAGTGGGGTGGCGCAAGATGCACCGTATGAAAACGCGGCTCTATCGGTCCCCATACCGCTTGGGCCGATCCGGGGCCGGGCGTCGGAGCCTGATAACCAGGTCGCGGTCGTACGCTGACATTGCACCCTCATCGCGGCCCAACCCGCAGGCAATCCGCATCGCTCCCGGTCGTAGCGATCTGCTTTCGCTATAGTATGACTAGCATCGTGGTCACCGTGTAGGCCAAGCCGACACCAGTACGCCGGTGTCGTGGCAGCGCGCCGAAGGGAGTATCGACGTGGTCTGGGAAAGCGGTCCGCTATATGTCCTGCATCTCCTGGGCTTCGCGGGGTTCCTCTGGCTGGGCCTGTATGCCCTGTCGCGTGGCGACGGCCGGGAGATCTCTACGCTAACCGGCCTGGCTGCGCTGTGCACGGCCTGCTTCTTCTGCGCGGGCGGCGTGCTCATCGCCGCCCACGGCGCCTCCTGGTCGGCGGCGATCAATCGCGCCACCTGGTGGGCGGACGTGCTGCCCATCGCGCTGTGGCTGCACCTGAGCCTGCTGCTCAATCCCCACAACCTCTCGGCCCGCCGGCGCCGCGAGGCCTTGTGGGCGAACTACGGGGCGGCGGCGCTACTCATCCTGGTGGGGATGGCGACGAACGCGCTCAACGACTACAGCCGGCAGCCGGTCTCGGCCGGCCCGCTCTGGCCGCTCTACCTGGCCTACGTGGCCCTCGGCACCGGCGGCGCCGCCGCGAACTTCGCCGCCCTACGGCCGTCGCGCCTCCGGTCCAGGGTACTGGTCCGGGAGGGGGAGACGGCGGGGCCGCCCGGCCCGGGCGGGGCGCTGTTGCTGGCTGGGGCGTTGTGCTTCGTGCTGGGGGCGGGCTATCTAGCGCTGGATATCCTCTTGCAGCGCCCCTGGCCCGAGCTGCCGGCGTACGGCTTGCTGCTCGTGGGCCTGGGGGCGGTGGGCGCAACGGTGACGGTGCACGGCGCCCTGCTGCTGGGCAAGGACCTGCGCCGCGACGCCCTGTACAGCGCCGCGGGGCTGGCCGTCCTGCTCGCGCTGTCTCTGGCGGCCCTGCTCCCTCTCATTGGCGTCGCCGACCTCCGCCACGGCCTCTTCGCCCTGCTGCTGGCCGCCTTGCTCACGGCCACCCACACGCTCTTCGATGCCACCCGCGACTGGCTGGACGCGGCGTTCTTCTCGCCGGCGGTGCGCGAGGAACGCGCCGCCGGCCGCGCCTACGTCACCGCCCTGGCGGTGCCGCCGGTGGGGCCACCGCCCGACCTGGGCACGGTCAAGGCCTTCGATGACGCCGTGCGCCGCGCGCTGACCCATTTGTCCGACCCGACGAAGCTCTCCACCTCTCCGCTGCTGCACCTAGAGGTGGTGGCGCGCGGGGTGGCCGCGCAAGACCTGGAGGACAACCGGCTGAACCGGGCGGCCGTGCTGCGCGAGTTGCTGCTGGACCTGCTTGAGGGGCTGCGGCCGCCAGAGGGCAGCGGGCGGGTGACGGGCGACGCCTGGCGCTACTACAACTGCCTGTACTACCCGTACGTGCGCGGGCTGGGCCGGCGCCGGGCGCCGACGGCGCTGCGCCAGATGGCCGAGCGGCGGGCGCGCGAGGGCAAGCCGCGAAGCGAGCTGGAGCAGGTGCTGGAGTGGCTGCTGGCGGTGGACGTCGACACCTTCTATAAATGGCAGCGCCGCGGCTCGGACACCATCGCGGCCACCCTGCGCGAGCGCGAGGCGGCGGCAGGCGGGGCCGTCCCCCAGCCCGGGCCGGTCGACCTGGACGAGGCGACCACGCCGCCGTACAGTTTCGTACAGTGATCTCCCTGTCCCCGGCAGTATCGCCGCGGGTACGATGGCGCCAGCTACGGGATGCCCGTAGCGGCGTTCGTGGGGACAGGAGGTACCCGATGCGCGAACAACGCTCGTTGCTCATTCTGGCCGCGGGCACGGCCCTGCTGCTGCTCTGTGGGACCGTCGTGGGGCTGGCCGCCGGCCATCAATCGCCGCCGGCCTACCCCCGGAACAGCCCGCAGGCTGCCATGGCGACCTACCTGCGCCTGCTGCAGAACGGACAGGTCGATGCGGCTTTCCAGATGACCGACTTCGGCGGCTGGGGCACGACCATGTCTCTCGACAACTTCCACCAACAGTACGACACCTGGAGCCAGCGGGCGCACCGTGTCACGCTGGTGCAGTCGCAGTTGACCGGTGATACCGCCAGCATCACCGTGGACATCTCCACGTTCTCGGGCGGCGCCTTTGGCGCCTCCGATCAGACCAGCCGGCAGACGTTCACGCTGGAGCGCCTCTCGAAAGGTTGGCTCATCACGGGCCCTGAGTACATTTGGTGATGTCTGGTGCCTAGTCATAACGGAGGTGTTTCCATGTTTGCCCTATTCATCCCGTTGGTCGTGCTCGTGATCATCGTCGTGCTGATCGTTAACCGGCAGGCCCTGCGCAGCGAGCGCACAGCCTGGCAGCCCCGGCGCATCCTCTCGTACACGCTGGCCTTCGCCGGCCTGATGGCCGTCCTCTACGCCGCGGCCGGCCTGCTGGCCCTGGCCGTCACCACCGCGACGCTGCAAGCCAACCTACTGATCAGCCAGAACGACGTCCGCAGCCGGGCCAGCTTCTACCTGGCCGCCCTGATCGTGGGCCTGCCGATTCTGCTGGGATTCTGGCGTCCCGCGCAGCGTCGCGCCGCCGCCTCTGCCGATGAGCGGGACGCGGGCGAGCGCCGCCTGTTCCTGGCGGCGGTCTTCGCTACCGCCGCCGTCGTGGCGCTCTTCGCGCTGCAACGGCTGCTCGCCGTCGTGTTCACCGCCCCCGCGCCGGCCTCGCTGCGTCCGTCGGTGCTCGACGGCATCGGCGCAGGCGCGCAAGTCCTGGTTTGGGGCGCGGCCTGGCTGTGGTTCGCGCGCCTCGGCTGGCGCGAGCGCGGCCCGCGCGACAAGGACGAGCTACACGACCTGGCCGTCTACGTGCTGTCCGGCTTCGCCCTTGCCTTCTTCAGCTACGGCCTGTACGCGGCGATCCACGATCTGGTGGGTGATCTCGTGAGCGCCGGGCCGCCCCTGCTCGATGCAACGGGCTGGGCGACGTGGGGCACCACTATCGCCTGGCTGCTGGCCGGGGGCGGGGTCTGGGTGGCGATCTGGCGCTACGACCTGATCCGCGGCGGTCACCGCGCATGGCGCGTGGCCTATCTCTACCTCGTGCTGGCGGTGGCCGTCCCGACCGCGCTCTACGGCGCTGGCGACGGGCTCTACGAGATCCTGCGCCGCCTGTTCGGCTACAACGATAGCTGGGGCTTCCTGCGCGATGCCCTCTCGCTGCCGTTGGTGGCCGGCGCCGTGTGGGCCTACCATTGGCAGGTCGTGCGGAACCAGGCCACCACGGCCGGCGCCCCGGCTCAAGATGGGGCGATCCCCTGGCCGCGGCGCCCGGCCATCGCGTTGATGACGCTACTGGGCCTGGCCGTGGCCGCGCCGGCCTTCATCTCGCTGGTCTGGCTGGGACTCGACTTCGCCCTGGGCACGGGCATCGCCCTGAGCGGAGCCGATTGGTGGCGCGACCGCGTCAGCATCGGCCTGGCGGGCGGGGCAGTTGGCAGCGCCCTGTGGCTGAGCGGCTGGGCGCGACTGCAATGGGCCGCGCGGGCCGCCAGCGCGCTCGAACGGACCGCGCGCTCCCGTCAGTTCCTCCTGCAGGCTATCGTACTGGCCGGCGCGCTCTGTGCGCTCGGCTTCACGATCGCCCTGCTATGGCAACTTATCCAGATGCTGCTCGGGGTAGCGCCCGATTCCGGCGCCGTGAACACGACCCTGAAATACGCCGCCACCGCCCTCATCACGGCCGCCCTGGCCGCCTATCACGGCCTGGTCCTGCGCCGCGACATGCGACTGCGCCCCACCGCCGCCAGGCGCATACGCGTGGTCGCCCTGGTGGCCGAAGGTGCGGAGGCGGCGCTGGCCGACCTGCGCCGCGATGGACAGCCCATCGAGATGTTGGGCCACCTGCGCTCCGCGCTGGCGACGGGCGCATCTGACCCGGACGCGCTGCGGGCGGAGTTGGCGGCGCTCGGGGCGCGGGACGATGTCGATGGTGCCCTGCTGATCCTGGGCGCCGGCGGCGGCCACCTGTATGCCTACGGCAAAGCACCCGGGCGACAAGCCCAGCACGTCGATGCCGAGGCCGCCGCGAGCGGGCCGTGGCCGTACCGCCCGGAGGGCGTGCCGCCGGGAGCGGAGGAGGCGCAGGCCGGAGCCCCGCAGCTCCCCGCGATGCTGGTGCCGCCCAATCAAGTGCCGAGCCGCTAGGCGCCGTCGCCCGCTACCAGTTTGCTCCCATATGGTGCGGAGGGTCGAGCGCGGCCGGGAGATCTTCTCCCAGTATCCCCGGCCGGCCGCGCAGCGGCGGCACGCCGGCCGGGCGATAGCGCCACGGGCCCGTGCGCGCCTGCTCGGCCGTCGCGTTCACGTGGACGGCCTGATCCGACACCTGGCTCACAGCGTGGCCGGGGATGAACAGCGCCTCGTCCTCGTGCTGCACCTGCACGTAGTCCTCGTCATCCGTGGCGCCCTCGGTGCGACGCTCGCCGCCCGACCACACCCGCACGACGGTGCCGAGCACCGCCCCATCCGAAGCCAGCACGCGCGGGCCCGGGCGCATGGGCGAGCCAAGGGGCACGCTCGCCGGCTGCGCATCGTGCCCGTGTCCGTGTAGGTGGTCCCACATGTTCTGCAATCGCGACTGGTCGGCCATATCGTGCCTCCGATCACTATCCAATGCCGCCAGTGTACAGCATGCGCTATAGCCTGCACTATACACGAGGAGCGCGAGGATGCCCTGGGACCGCCGGCATCCTTGCCGGCAAGCGGGGGCCGGCAAGGATGCCGGCGGTCCCAGGAAAGGCCGCCCCCGGCTGGAGTGGTACAGCTACACTCAACCGTGATCGACGCTCAAAACCACGCTCAAATCAGGCGTGACCACGGTTCCCTGTGGTTGTACCGCTGGAGTAGGCGCCCGTGAATAAATCGGGATAGAGGCGCGGTTGGCAGTTTGTGGCAGTGTTACCCCTGTCCCCGGCAGTGCGCCGTACCGTACAAGAAGGTCGTGCCGGGCAGAGTGCCGCGGCCGGCCGCCTGAAGCGAGGAGCGAGGGCGGCCCAGGATTCGGGAGGAATCTCATGTTCTACCCACTTTTCATCCGCGTCGGGGGCCGCACGACCATCGCCCCCGTCGAGGAGCGGGCGCCGTCGGTGGGCGCGGACCACTGGTCCGTGGAGGAGCTACCCGCCGCGGGGCGTCCGCTGCTGCGCGACCGCGTGGCGCGCCTGGTCTTACGGCTCCTGCTAGGCGCCGTCTTTCGCATCGAGATGACCGGCCTGGAGCGCATCCCGCGCGGGCGGTCGGCGATCTACGTCGCCAATCACCTGGGGTGGCTGGATCCCTTCCTGCTGCTGCTTCTGGCGCCGCTCGCGCCGCGCCGCTTCATCATCGGCGACGCCGCCGCGACCCTGAAGACCGGCTGGCGCCGTGCCGTCATCTCCCCCTTCAGGATGTTCATCCCGCTCGAGCGCGCGCATCCGCAGGGTGCCTTCAGGGCTATGGAGCGCATCCTGGAGGACGGTAACTCGCTGCTCATCTTCCCCGAAGGCCAGGTCGGGCCGGAGGAGGGAGGCGTGCTCCCGCTACAAAGCGGCGTCGCCCATCTGGCCGCGAGGACGGGCTACCCGGTGGTAGCGGTCGGCATCAGCGGCAGCAAGGATCTCTGGCTGCGCAAGCACCTGCGGGTGCACGTCGGGGCCGTGATCGACCCCACCTCGCCGCGGGCTCAGACGCCGCGCGCCACGCGGACGCTGCTGCTAAAGGAACTGCGCGCGGCCATCGTGGGGTCCATCCGCCCCCTACCGGAGGCGCGCGGCCCGCGCCTGTTCCGGCACACCCTCACCACGCTCCTGTAAGTGGGCGCCGGTATGTGCGCGTTTGGCCGGTCGAGTTGCCCTGTACCGTCGGCGCCTTGCCGGCAGACGGAGGCGGACGAGGACGTCCGCGGTCCGAAGGCCAAGTGGGTCCGGTGGAGACGATGGTGCGGGTGAGCAGACGGGGGCCGTCTGGAAGCCGGCGGTCCCCGGAACGCGGGCCGGAGGGCGGGCGCCTGGGTAGCCGCTGCCGAGCTCCGGCCGGAACGCAGGGGCCGGCAAGGATGCCGGCGATCCCAGGAAGCGCCAGCGGCCGCACACGAACATTCCGGCGCCCACTTAGCCGGATGAACAGGGCCGGTGGCAGTTTTTGGCAGTATCGGCCCTGGTTCTGGCAGTTCTCCCCGGCGTACCACAGAGGTATCACACGCCGTCGCGACGTCCGGCCGGCGACGAGGTACACGACAGAGCACCGGGTAAGTCCCGGGCACGGAAAGGACAGGTACCATGGAAACATCGCTCGAATCCACGGCAGTCACCCTGGCGCAGCCCGCACGCACCGCGCGGCCGGCCGAACGGGCCGGACTGGCACGGCGCACCGTGGCGGCCTACGCCTCCGGCTCGATCGGGGCGGGCATGTTCTACGCCTTCTCCAACGCCGTCCTCCCCCTGCTCATCCCCTCCCACAACGCCCTGCTGGTCAATCTGCTCTCCAACACGCGCAGCATCGAAGGGGCGGTGATCCAGCCGGTCGTCGGCGGCTTCAGCGACCGCATCTGGACCCGCTGGGGCCGCCGGCGGCCGTTTCTGATAGCGGCGCTGCCGCTCTCCGCGCTGATCATGGCGCTGACGCCGCTGGCCCATCAGCTCTGGCTCGTCGTCGCCTGCATCTTCGCCTTCTCGCTGCTCTTCAACGTCGCCATCGACCCGTACAACGCGTTGATGGCCGACATCACGGCGCCGGAGGAGCGGCCGCGCGTCAACGCCGTCGCCACGGTGGTGCAGTTCGTCGGCCAGGTCGGGCTCACGCTGATCATCGTCGCCGGCCCCTTCTTCAAGTCAGAGCCGCTGCTAGCTTACCCGCTGCTGGCCGCGCTCATCCTGGCCAGCTTCGCCCCGACCGTCGTCGGCGTGCAGGAACGCCCCTCGTCCGCCGATGCGCTGGGCGCCGCGGCGCGGCACCGGCGGCACTCCGTCTCGGCCACCCTCGCCGCGGTGCGTGCCCTGCCGATGGCCCGGCGCTATCTACTGGCGCTCTTCGCCTACAACGTCGGCGCCCAGGTCATCATGGTCAACCTCACGCGCTTCGCGGTCCACGTCCTGCATACGTCGCAGACCCAGGCCGTCTTCCTCTTCATGATCCTGGTCCTGACCACTGGGCTGGGGGCGATCCCGGCAGGGCTGCTGGCCCGACGCTTCGGCCCCAAGGCCGTGGTGATGGCGGGCATGTGCCTGATCGCGCTCGGCGCCGCGGCGGCGCTGGTAGTCTCCTCGATCGCGGCGGTCATCCCCGCGCTGATCGTGGCCGGGTTGGGCAACTCCTGCCTGACGCTGACCTGGCCGCTGTTGACGCTCTTGATACCGGCCGACTACACGGGCCTGTTCGCCGGCCTGAAGACCGCGGCAGAGTCGATCAGCGCCTTCGGCTCCGGCGTTGTGGCAGCGGTGATGGTCGGGGCCTGGGGCTATCGCAGCATCTTCATCGTGCTGATCTGCGCAGTGATCGCCAGCTTGCTCATCCTGAGCCGCGTCGCCGTTCCCGCGGCGACCGCCACGACACCGGCCCTATCGGACTTTCCCGAGAAGGGCCGAGGTCGCGGCAATGAGGCCTGGTGATACGAGGAGGTGGGGCCGAGCACGGCATGAGCGCAGCCCCGTCAGAGCAACCGACCCGCCTGATTCAACGGTCAGGCCAGTTCCTCGATGCAGACGCGCCGGGCCAGGTCCGTGGCCTGGACGAAGGACCCGACGTCGCGGTGCTCGGCGATCAGCTCCCGGCCCAGGGCGACGGCGGCCGCTTTGGCCCGCAGCAGCGCGCCCGCGTCGGCGATGGTGTTGAGATCCGCGACCTGCGCCAGGCCGATGGTGCGCCGGATCACCTCCGCGCCCGCGAAGCCGACCGCATCGCGCAACACCTGCTGTATGAGCTCGTCGCACGCCTCGTCCGGCAGCCGCCATACCGGTGCCGCGTCGAGCAGGGATTGCGCCTGCATTTCGAAGACGTCCCAGGTCTCGCTCGCCGCGTCCCACATCGTCTCGGCATAGGCCCGGCTCTCGGGCGTGTTCCGGGCCATGTGCGCGACGGCGCTGAGGAACAGGTTGGCGATGAACATACCCACGTCGAAGCCGATGGGGCCGAAGAAGGCGAACTCGGCATCCATCACCTTCGTCTCCTCGGGGCTGCCCATGATGCTGCCGGTGTGCAAATCGCCGTGCAGGAGCGCTTCGGCGCGCGTCATGAAGGCATGGCGCAAGCCGGCGATATTGGTCTGCGCGCGGCTATCGTCCCACAGCGCATCGACGGCCGGCTGCAGCTCCGGCGGGTAGGAGTTGGAGGTCGCGTCGTAGAAGGGATCGGTGAGCACCAGGTCCTCAGTGATCTTGCACAGCTCGGGGTTGATGAACTGCGCCACGAGACGCTTCTTCTCGGCGCTGCCCAGGTAGAAATCGCTGGTGCGGATCAGCGTCTCGGCGCAGAAGCGTCCGATGTCGCCGGCCAGGCGCGGGAACGGTTGCCGCGCGATCAGCCCCTGGCGGACCAGGCGCAAGCGCGACAGGTCTTCCATCACAAACAGCGCCCGCTCGTCGTCCTCGTGATAGACCCGCGGGACCAGGTCGGGCACCATGGTGGCGTACACCGCGAAGGCTTGGCGCTCGAACCTGTTGCGCTGGATAGTGAGTGGCCAGCTCTCGCCGACCAAGCGGACGTAGGGCAGGGCCTGCTTGATGACGGCGGAGGAGCCCTCGTCGCCCGAGACGATAAAGACGAGGTTCAGGTTGCCGTCGCCCACTTCTCGCGCCCGGAGGGTGGCACCGGCGGCCGCGACCGCGCCCAGCGGCGGGCAGGTCGCCGCGTAGGTCGCGGCCTCCTCGACATCCAAGGGATGATACGTCGCCTCGGCGGAATCGGTCATCATCATATATGTGCCTTTCACCATGTCTACCCGTGGGCGGGTCCAGAGCCATAGAGCAGTTCCGATGCAAGCGTGCTGAAGTGGTCTACCGAGCATTATACGGCGGCAGACCGGCGGCGCGCCGTCCGACTCGCCATCCGTATTTTCTGCACTCCCGAGTTTTGCGGCCAAGCGCTTGACGGCCGTTGCGGCGTTGTGTAAGGTGTGACATAGCAGCTCACGGATGCCTCGCCCAACCTTAACCGAAGCCCGTTTGACGTGCCGGCAGCCGTGAGCGCAGAGCTGCAACCAGGCGTGCCCGGAAAGGAGGTGGACCGGCCAGTCGTCGTCCTCCCGTTGTCATGGGATCTCTTTGTTCTCCACCAGATGAGCAGTCCGCCAAAGGCGTCGGCCTCTCTGCCGCTTTATGTTCGACCATAATGATGAGTAGTTCGGCAAGGATTGGCCGCTCTGCCGCAATGCCGGGTTCGGCCAGAGGAAATGGTCCGGCAAGGGTACCGGCCGCTCCGCCACTACGTATGTAAGGAGTACAGGATTATGTCCAGGAAAGGGCACGTCGAGAGTGCTGAGATCACGCGGCGCAACTTTATGGCAAAGACGGCGATTGCCGCCGGCGGCGCCGGCGTGGCCCTGGCCGGCCTGAGCGCCGACCCCGCTCTGGCTGCCGGTACGCTGATGGAGCGTGCACGCGCGGGGCGGACGCTCAAAGCCGCCTTCTCCAACGCCGGCCTGCAGGCCACCTGGTGCGCCCAGGGCAAGCAGGCGGCCGAGTACTGGGGCAAACTGTACAACGTCGAGGTGACCTGGTTCGACGGCCAGCTCGACGCCACGAAGCAACGCTCGGCGATCGACGACATGGCCAGCCAGAAGTGGGACTTCGTGGCGATCCAGGCCTTCGGCATCGGCACCCTGACCGCTCCCGTCAACAAGATGATCAACGCGGGCATCCCCGTCATCGACATGGATACCTTGATCGCGCCGCTCGGCTCGATCAACGTACACAGCTTCCTGGCGCCCGACAACGTCTTCATGGGCGCCTCGGTGACGCAGGCGTTGGTGAATGCAATCGGCGGCAAGGGCAACGTGGTCATGACTTGGGGCGCGCTCGGCCATACCGGCGCCCAGGGCCGCGCCAAGGGCTTCTATCAGGTCGTGAAGAAGTACCCCGGCATCAAAGTGCTGGCCGCGGAGACGGCTAACTGGGACGTGACGCAGACGGCCCGCCTGTGGGAAGACTGGCTGACCAAGTACCCGAAGATCGACGCGGCCTTCTTCCACAACGACGACATGGCCCTGGCCGCTTACAACGTGATCAAGGCGCATGGCCGTGCCGGCAAGATCCTGATCGGCGGCGTCGATGCCATGCCGCCGGCCATCAACGCCGTCCTGGAGGGCAAGATGTATGCGACCGTGCGCAATCCATCCTGCCGCATCCACGGCGGGGCCATCGTGGCGGGCGTCGCGGCGGTCCTGAACGGAGAGAAGACGGTCGGCCACGTGACCGGCAGCGGCATCCCCAAGCAGATCGTCACCGACGGCCCCGTGGTGA
>Ga0209062_1005603_pt1 | contig 12083 bp, 10 predicted proteins | sample Coa_R2_2_FD_187158 | JGI IMG/M metagenome (GOLD analysis project Ga0209062, IMG submission 187158) | Surface soil microbial communities from Centralia Pennsylvania, which are recovering from an underground coalmine fire - Coalmine... | ecosystem: Environmental > Terrestrial > Soil > Unclassified... | reverse complement strand
GCTTGCATACCCGTTCCGTTTCCGCCCACATCAGTCGCTCCGGCTCCGCGGTGACGGTGATTTCCACCCCGAAGCCGCGGACTTCCAGGCGCGGGTTCAGCAGCACCAGCCCATCGACACGCGTCAGCAGGGCCGTGAAGCCGATGGCGCCCTCCATCTCCCCCCGACTCTGCAGGAACCGGTCCATCAAGGCGGCTTCCTCCACGTAGAGCGGGATGCTGTCCCTCACCGGTGGGCCGGGCGCGCCGAGGCCGTAGCTCTCCGCGATGCGCTCGGCGGCATAGGCCTGGCGGATCAGCGCCGCCGCCCGTGCTTCGAGGGCCGTGCGCAATCCCTGGTAGTCGATGGCGTAGGTCACGCTCAGCCCGCGCAACGACGCGTCCGGGGTCAGGAGCAGGGCGCCGCCGTGGCGGAAATCCCGGGCGCGCAGCAGGACCGCGCGGAGTGCGGCGATCCAATCGGCCGTCAGTTGCGCCTCCCAGCGCTCGCGGCGACGGCAGATGCCTTTGGGTAGCAGGCGACTGACCGTGTTGAGGTACGCGTCGACACCCGGTTGCAGAACGGCGCGGACCGGCTCCAGCCCGAAGATGTCTTTCTTGCGCAGCAGGCTGTTGGTCCTCAGTTCCGCGACCTTCTCACCGCCGACCTGCACCAGGAGGTGACCGACATCGAGGATGTCCACCTGCAAGGTGCCGGGTCGTTCCCACAGCCGGCCCGCGGGGACATCAAGAGCGGCGTCCGGCACACGGCCTTGCGCCACCAGGCCCCAGATGAACAGTTCCCCCTGCGCATCGGGATACACCGCCAACGTGGAGACGGGCGCGCTTGACGCGTGCGCCAGCTTCACCAGACTGGAGGTCGTGAGCGGGATCGCGCTCGCCATCCGGACATACGACCAGCGCCGGGCAGCCTCGCCTGCTGGCCAGGGCGGGTCGGGGTTGGCCGGATCGACGTAGGCGGCGGAGCAGGTGATCGGCCGGCCCTCCTCCGTCTGGAGGCTGGCGAAATACAGCGTTTCAAACAGCGTGGTCAGGATGTCCAGGTCCGGATGGACCCGGCCACGCGCGTCCAGTTCTGCGCACACGGCCGCGGCAAGATCCCTGGGGAAACGGTTCACAGCAGCCATCGCGGGGACCCTCCCTGTTGGGGACGGTAGTCCGGAAAACGGTGTGGCGGTCGGACACGGGGAAACGTCCTATGCGACCATTAGGGTTAACGCCGCGCCGCCCCTTCTTATTCCCCGGAGACGGGGTCACTTTTGGGCCAGCGCGGCCAGATCGCGCGCCAGGTTGTAGAGATCGGTCGAACCCCAACCGGTCACCGCATCCCAGCGCAATTGGGCCTGGTAGGCGCCGTTGGTGCCGCTCGTGATATCGTGAAAGGCCGGATATCTTGGCCGCGTGCCGACGAGGTTGTAGAGCGCCGGAGCGAGGAAGCCGACCGTCTTGCCCCGCGCCGCCAGGTAGCTGTTGACCACTGCTCGGCTCGGCCATCACTCCAGTAAATCCTGGAAGACGCGCCACAGATCGGCTTTGCGCTCGATGCCAATGCCGGGGGCGTCGCCGAGCGCGACGTACCCATCGACCACGGCGGTGTCGTCGGCGAAGCCGCCGATGGGCTGGAAGACGCCCGGATACGACTCGTTGCCGCCCAGGTGCAGGCCGGCGGCGATGTGCAGCGAGAACTGATGGCCGCCGTGCGGGATGCAGCGGCGCGCCGACCAGCCGTGCTGGCCCAGCATCTCCACGATGCGCCGATATTCCACCAGCCCGTAGCTCAGCGCCGGGTCTACCTGGAGGTAGTCGCGCTCCGGGCGCAGGCCGCCGTAGCGGATCAGGTTGCGCGCGTCGGCCAGCGAGAAGAGGTTCTCGCCCGTGGCCAAGGCCCCGCGATAGCGGCGCGCCAGCTCGGCCTGCAGCGCGAAATCGAGGGGGTCGCCGGCTTCCTCGTACCAGAACAGGCCGTAGGGGGCGAGCGCCGTGGCGTAGGCCAGCGCCGTCTCCAGATCAAACCGCCCGTTGGCGTCGACGGCCAGGTGGGCGCCATCGCCCACCACCGCTAGCACGGCCTCGATGCGCCGCAGGTCCTCGTCCAGGGGCGCGCCGCCGATCTTCATCTTGGCCACCGTGTAGCCCAGGTCGAGGTAGCGGCGCATCTCGTCCTGCAACTGCGCCAGGTCCTTGCCCGGGTAGTAGTAGCCGCCGGCGGCGTACACGAAGACCCGCGCATCGGGCTGCCCGTCGCCGTAGCGGTCGGAGATCAGGCGGTAGAGCGGCTTCTGCTCGATCTTGGCCATCAGGTCGAAGATGGCCATGTCGAGGGCGCCGACCGCGACCGGGCGTTCGCCGTGGCCGCCGGGCTTCTCATTTCGCATCATGACGTCCCAGATGCGGTGCGGGTCGAAGTTGGCGCCGGCGTCGTCGAGCAGGCTATGGGATGAGGCCGCGAGCAGGCGGGGGACGAGGCGCGCGCGCAGGATGCCGCTCTGGGCGTAGCGGCCGTTGGAGTTGAAGCCGAAGCCGACCAGGGGCCGGCCGTCCCGTATCACGTCGCTCACCACGGCCACGAGCGAGGTGTCCATCTCCGCGAAGCTGATCCGGGCGTTGCGGATGGCGGAGCGCAGGGAGATGGCCCGCTCCCGTATCTCAACAATGCGCATGGCCGTTCCTCACCATCCGAACGTGTCGCGCAGGTAGGCCCGGCTGAGGGCCGCGCTCTCGCGCGGCGTCAGGCCGGTCTCGTTCTGCTCGATCATGATCCAGCCGCCGTAGCCGATCTCGTCCAGGGCCCACGCCACGGCGGCGAAGTCGACGCGGCCACGGCCCAGCTCATAGCCCAGCCCGCGCGCGGGGGCGTAATCTTTGAACTCCACCAGTCGCAGGCGGGCGGCGTGGCGGCGGATGAAGTCATCCGGCGTCACCGCCATGTCTTGGGCGATGTGGCCGGTATCCGCCAGCAGGGCCACGCACTGCGGGTCGAGGAGCGCCATCAGCCGTTCCACCTCGCCCTCCGTCGCGGCGATGGTCTCGCTGTGATGGTGGTAGACTGCGGTCACGCCTATCCCGGCCGCCGCCGCGCCGATGGCGTTGAGCCGGCAGGCCACCGCGCGGAACTCGTCGTCGGTCGTGCCCTGTCCGCCGATGAGGACCAGCAGGCCGCAGCCCGCCTGGGCCAGGACGTCGGCGAGGCCGATCACGTAGGCGTCATTGTCGTTCAAGAACACGTCGACGGCGACCAGCCCCAGGCCGCGGGTGCCGAGTTCCGCGCGCAGGGCATCGGGCCGGTCGCGGTAGGGGCGCAGATGGGTATCGAAGAGGCCGACGCCGGCAAAGCCGAGCTCCGCGGCAGCGTCCAGGAAGGAGTGCAGCGCCCCGGGTTCCTCCAGGTCGCCCCACATGCCGGCGCTCTGGCAGGCCACGGGCGGCGCGATGATCGTCATGATACCTCCTTCCCTTCTTCCGACGCACGCGGGACGCCGGCCACGGCCGGTGCCGTCCCGGCGAGCAGGTCCGCCAGCGCGGCGACCAGGGCCTCCGCGAAGGCGTCATCGTTGATATGCTCCGGCCGCACCGCCACCGCCACGCGCCAGTCCAGCGCGCCTTGCAGGCCAGCGATGAAGGCCCGATCGGCGGCGGGATCATAGAACGCCTCGCCGGGCCCGTCGTAGGCTGAGAAGCCGCCGGCCGGGATCACCACCCGTACTGGCCCCCGGGCGGCGTTGATCTTGCCGGCCATGATCGCGCCGAGCGCGACATTCTCCTCGGCCGTGGTGCGCATCAACGTGACGACCGGCGTGTGTCGCACGAAGCGACGGCCCTCGTAAGGGGCCGGGATGGTCTCGGGCGGGCCGAAGTTCACGGCGTCGAGGGCGCCGGGGGCAATGACCTGCGGCAGGCCGCGGCGCCCCGCCGCCTCCAGACGGTGCGGCCCGGCGCTGCACACGCCGCCCAGGAGCTCGTCGGCCAGTTCCGTGGTCGTGATGTCCAGGACCGCCCCGATGAGCCCCTCCTCGATAAGATCTTCGAAGGCCGCGCCGCCCATGCCGTTTGCGTGGAACACGATGGTCTCGTACCCGTGCGCCTCCAGCAGCTCCTGGGCGCGCAGGACGCAGGGAGTGGTGATGCCGAACATGGTGAGGGCGATGGCGGGCCCGGTGGATGGGGACGGCTCGGCCGCGGCCGCCGCCATGCCGCAGATCGAGCCCGCGGCCTGGGCGAGGATCGGGCGGGTGATACGGTTGAGGCCGGCGATGTCGGCGATGGAGGGCATCAGGGTGATGTCGCGGCTGCCGATGAGCGCGCGCATATCGCGCCCGACGCCGGTAGAGACCATCACCTTGGGGACACCGAGCGGCAGGGCGCGCATGGCGTCGGTGGCGATCCAGGTGCCCTTTCCGCCGCCCACGGCCACCACGCCCGCCAGCTGCCCCCGCCTATGAAGGGCGGCCAGGAGCGCCGCCGCGCCCCGGCCCATCGCCCGCATCGCCTCGGTGCGCTCCTCTGCCTCCAGCGCGGCCATGGATGTGCCCGCTGCACGCGCCACCTCATCGCGGCCGACGTCGGCGGCGACGGAGGGGGTGCCGCGCAAGCCGATGTCGATGAGCCATGGCACCTGGCCCTGCCGGCGCACGGCGTCGGCGAGGTAGGCCACCTCCCGTCCCTTGGTGTCGAGCGTCCCCAGCACGGCGACCACCCGCCGCGGCGTCGCGTCCACGACCGCACCCTCCGTTCCCTTGCCCCGGCGGGCTCCCGCCCTCTAGCGCGCCGTACCCTTGACGGCCGCCCGGCGACGCGCTAGAATGGTGACGGTTGGTGATAGGGCAGATCATAATACCAATTATCATCTGCTGTAATAGAGCATAACAATAGAGCCCGAGACCGTCAAGGCGGGTGACGTGGGGAGGGTGCCAGCATGCCGGACCTGACCCTGGCGCGCATCGAGCGCGGCAATCTGGTCGACGACATCGTGCAGCGCCTGGAGGCCGAGATCCTGCGCGGGGCGCTGCGGCCCGGCGACCAATTGCCGACCGAGCGCGACCTCTGCGCGCAGCTCGGCGTTAGCCGTACCTCGTTGCGCGCCGCCATGCAGCGCCTGGCCGAGCGCGGGCTGCTTTCGGTGGAGGTCGGCCGCGGCACCTTTGTCCTGCCGCCCAACGCCCGGCGCCTCTCGGAGCGCCTGGCGCTGCTGCTGCGGCTCGACGAATCGTCCTACTGGAAGATCACCGAGGCGCGCCACGCGGTCGAGCCGCGCATCGCCGCCCTGGCCGCACAGCGGCGGCAGGCCGCCGACCTGGAGGCCATGCGTGCGGCCCTGCGGCGCATGGACGAGGCGATGGACAATGGGCCGGCTTTCGTCGAGCCCGACGAGCAATTCCACCTTGCGCTGGCGCAGGCTGCCGGCAACGAGGTGTTGGCGATGCTCAGCCAGACCTTGCAATCCATGATGCGGCAGATGCGCTCGCAGATCTTCTCGCTGTTGAAGGTCTCGGCGCAGGCGCAGCGGTATCACTGGCAGATCTTCGACGCCGTGGAGCGGGGCGTCCCGGAGGAGTCGCAGGCGGCCATGGAGGAGCATCTCAACGAGATGGAAGGCTATGTGCGGAGCAGCCTCGCCGCGGGCCCTGGCGAGACCGCGGCGGACCGTGGCGAGCGGCCGCCCGACATCTCGGGCTGATAGTAGGCAGCCGATAGGTGGAACTGGTTGTGGAAGAGCACGACATGCCGCTGCGCGTCGGCCTGGCTGGGCTGGGTAACGCCGGCTTCCAGGTCCACGGCGAGGTGCTGCGGCACCTGAACGGCGCGCGCCTGGTCGCGGCCAGCGATCCCGTCGCCGGTCGGCGTGCCGAGGCCGAGCGCCGCTATGGCTGTCGCACGGTGGCGGCCTACGAGGAGCTGCTGGCTCTGCCCGAGGTGGAGCTGGTTACCGTGGCCACGCCGCATCCCCTGCACCACACCATGGCCATCCAGGCCCTGGAGGCCGGCAAGCACGTCCTGGTGGAGAAGCCGATGGCCCTGGACCTGGGGCAGGCCAGTGCGATGGTCGAGGCGGCCCGGGCGGCGGGCCGCCTGCTCTGCGTCTACCAGAACTGGCGCTATATGCCCGACCTGGCTCCCATCCGCGCCCTCATCGACGCGGGCGCCATCGGCCGCCCGCGGCGCATCGAGACGCGTTTCCTGTGGCTGCCGTATCGGGCTATGGGCGAGGAGCCGACCGTCTTCAGTGGCCGCTGGCAGGATTCCTGGAACCTGCGCCGCGCCTCCGGAGGGGGCTCGCTGCCGATGTTCGGCCCCCATCTGATCGACCAGTTGCTCTTCGCGCTCGACTACCGCCCACGCCGCGTCTACGGCGTGATCCAGGATATCGTCGGCGACGACGACTACGTGCAGGCCCTGTTCGAGGACGACGATGGCGTGGTGGCCGAGGTGGAGATCAATCTCGCGGCATTCGCCGGGCAGAAGGATCGCTGGTTCATCCTGGGGACCGAGGGGGTCATCGCGGGCGGCGACCGGCTCTGCGTGCGGCGCATCGACGAGGCGGAGCCGCGGCCGGTCGAGGTGGCCGCGGACCCGCGCGGCGAGTTCGTCGGCAGCGGCGAGCGCATCTATCTCAACCTGCGCCGGGCCATTCGCGAAGGCGCCCCGCTGGAGATTCGGCCCGAGCAAACGCTCGAAACCATGCGTGTCATGGATGCTATACAGCGTTCGGCATGCAACCGGCAGCCCATCGATCTGTAAGCGGAGCACGAAGGGAAACGAGAGAGACCTATGTCGCGAGACGGGGGATTCAGCCGTGCCGAGATCATTGCCCGGCTGCAGCACACATATCGGCAGGGACGGCCCATCCTGGGTGCGGGGTGCAGCGTCGGCATCGTGGCCAAATGCGCCGAGCGCGCCGGCGCCGACATCATCATCGTCTACAGCACCGGCCGCTCGCGCATCATGGGCCTGCCGACGACGCCGCTGGGCAACTCCAACGCCACGACCCTGGAGATGTACGGCGAGATCGACAACGTGGTCGACGACACGCCAATCATCGCGGGCATCGAGGCCGTAGACCCCACCTATCTGCGGTTGCCGCGTTTGCTAGAGCGCTTCCGACAGACCGGGTACGACGGGCTGATCAACTTCCCGACGCTCGGCAATTACCCCGATCGCAGCCGCCAGCGCGAGGATGTCGGCCTGGGCTTCAGCCGGGAGGTGGAGATGATTCGCCTGGCGCGGCAGCAGGACTACTTCACCATGGCCTATGCCTTCACGCCCGACGACGCGCACCGCCTTGCCGAGGCCGGCGTCGACGTGCTGGTCGCGCACGCGGGATGGACCACGGGTGGCCTCTCCGGCGCGACCAACAGCGCTCTCTCCCTGGAGGCAGCGGCGGTGCGCGTGCAGGAGATACTGGTGGCCGGGCGTGACGCCAATCCGGAGATCATACCCCTGGCCCATGGAGGGCCGTTCGCCGAGCCGGAGGACACGCGCTACCTCTACGCCCATACCGACGCCATCGGTTTCGTGGGCGCCTCCAGCATCGAGCGCATCCCGATCGAGCGTGCGGTCATGCAGGTTGTCGCCGACTTCAAGGATGTGCCTCTGGCCCGGTGAGCCGTGGGTGAGTTGTAGTGAAAGGAGCAGGGACGCCGCCGAAACACATCGCCCTCGCACGGCCTCCGCGTGCATAACAATGGCGTGCGGAGGCCGGCTTCCGACTCTCTTTGTGCCTTTCGCTATCCTGTACCCTCGGCCCGGAAAGGGGGATTAACCACGATGGCACGCCATCTAGCTCGTCGCCTCCTCTTTGGCACGCTCTTGCTCAGTCTCCTGCTCACCGGCGGCCTGCTGTCGGCCCAGGCGATCGCCTACGCGCACGCTGCGGCCGACGTCGTCACCATCCAGTGGTGGAACGACGACTGGGGCGTCTTCGACGGACCCACGCAGCACATCGGCGACCTCTTCACCCAGTCGCATCCCAACATCAAGATCCAGTGGACCTTCAGCGGCAACAATCCCGTCAAGCTCAAGACCGCCATCGCGGCCGGGGCGCCCCCGGACTGCGCTGAGGTCAGCATGTTCGGCGGCAGCCTGGGCACGTTCATCGGGACCGACTCGCTCGAGCCGCTCGACACGTTTTTCAAGCAGACGGGCCTGTCGCTGCGCGAGTTCGAGCCCTCGGTGGCCGCCTCCGTGCAGCAGGACGGGCACATCTGGGGCATCCCCGGCGACGCCGGCGTCTACGCCCTGTTCTACAACAAAGATATGTTCCGCAAGTTCGGACTCGACCCCAACAAACCGCCGCGCACGCTGGCCGAGCTGGAGGCGATGTCCGCCAAGTTTTATCGGGTGGTCAACGGCAACGTCGTCTCGCTCGGCTTCGACGTCAATTCCGACAGTTTCATGATGTACGCCATGCGCGCCGGCGGGCAGTTCTACGACCCGGTGCATCACAAGATCACGGCCACCGACCCGCGCAACGTGCAGACCATGGAATGGCTGGCGCAATGGAACAAGCGCTTCGACGTCAACAAGGTCAGCCGCTTCACCGCCTCGCAGCCGGGGGAGTGGCAGCCGGGCAACCCGTTCGTCACGGGCCACCTGGCCTTCTTCTTCGACGACTATTGGGCCTTCTATCCCCTCGACCTCTACGGGCCGAAGGTCGACTACGGCGTCGTCCCCTACCCCACGCTGCACGGCAGCGCGGCGGAGCAGCGCAACCATCCGATCATGGGCTGGGCCGTGGTCATCCCCAAAGGGTCGCGCCACCCCAAAGAGTGCCTCGAGTACATGAAGTGGGCCTATCACGACCATTCGGACCTGATGGCGGCGACGATCGTGGACGCGCCGTCGGTGCTGGCCAAGTTCCCGTCGTTCTGGAACATGATCCGGCGGCAGCACCCCCACGATCGCATCCTGCCCTATCTCAACATCTTCGACCAGGAGTACCGCCAGGGGCGGCAGTACTTCCCGCAGATCGCCGTGTCGCAGCAGTACTGGGATGCCCTGAGCCGGGCGACCGATCAGGTCATCCACGGTAAGCAGCAGCCGATGCAGGCGCTGGAGGCGGTGCAGACGCAGATCCAGTCCGCGCTCGATCAGTTCTTGGCGTCGCATCACACGTCGTAGGAGCGGACACCGGGCCGGGCCAACCAGCCCGGTGTCCCGGCATAGGGAGGGTAGGCGATGATCGTGGGAGGCGCACGAGCGAAGAGGGGGCCGCTGACTCGGCGCCAGCGGCGGCAACTGGCACTGGGCCTGCTGTTCACCGGGCCGTGGATCGTGGGCCTGCTGGCCTTCAACGTCTACCCTATCCTCGCCTCGCTGTTCTACAGCTTCACCTACTACGACCTATTGGAGCCGCCCCGCTTCGTGGGGCTGAGCAACTATGGCGATCTGCTCTTCCACGACACGCTGTTCTGGACGGCGCTGGGCAATACCTTCTACTACGCAGGCGGCGTCATCGCCGGCGGCACGCTGCTCGACATCGGCCTCGCCCTGCTGCTCAACGCCCGGGTGCGCGGCATGGGGGTCTATCGCACCCTCTTCTTCCTGCCCAGCGTGGTGCCCGCGGTCGCCGGGGCCCTCATCTGGCTCTGGGTGCTCAATCCCCAGTACGGGTTCCTCAACAGCGTGCTCGGCCTGGTCGGCCTCCCCGGCCCCTCCTGGTTCCAGGACCCGGCCTGGTCGAAGCCGTCGCTCATCCTGCTGGGCCTGTGGACCTCGGGGCAGGCCATCATCATCTACCTGGCGGCCCTCCAGGACGTGCCGCGCGTCCTCTACGAGGCGGCCGAGATCGACGGCGCGGGGCCGTGGAGCCGCACGCGCGCCATCACGCTGCCCATGATCACCCCGGCCATCCTGTTCAACGTGGTGATCGGCATCATCCTCGCCTTCCAGTACTTCACGCAGGCCTACATCGTGGGTACCGGGCTGGGCACGGTCCTGGGCGGCGACATCGGTGGGCCGCTCGACTCCACCCTGTTCGTGGGCCTCTACCTCTACAACCACGCCTTCGCCTACCTGCACATGGGCTACGCGTCGGCGATGGCCTGGATCTTCACCCTGATCATCCTGGCGCTCACGCTGGGGGTGATGCGCAGTTCGGGGCGTTGGGTCTACTATGGCGGCGTCCGTTAAGGCCGGCGCAGCCCTCTCCCGCGCCTCCGCGCGCTCCCTGCGGCGGTACCGCGCGGCGCGGCGGATCGGCACCCACCTGGTGCTGTTGCTCTGCGGCGGCCTTTTCATGGCGCCGTTCTACTGGCTGCTGTCCACCTCCTTCAAGGTTAGCGACGACCTCTTCGCCACGCCGACGGTCTGGATACCGACCCGGCTGACCCTGGACAACTACGCGCAGGCCCTGACCTTCGTCCCCTACGGGCAGTACCTGGCCAACACCCTGTACATCAGCCTTTTCGCGGTGGTGGCCACGCTGGCCTCGTGCAGCCTGGTGGCCTACGGCTTCTCGCGCCTGGAGTGGCCGGGGCGCGACCTCTTCTTCGTGGTGACGCTGGCCACCATGATGCTGCCCTATCCGGTCACGCTGGTCCCGACCTTCATCGTCTTCAAGTGGCTGCACTGGATCGGCACCTTCAACCCGCTCACCTGGCCGAACTTCACCGGCAACCCGTTCTTCATCTTCCTGCTGCGCCAGTTCTTCATGACCATCCCGGCCGAGCTGTCCGACTCGGCGCGCATCGACGGGGCCGGCGAGTTGCGCGTGTTCTGGCGCATCATCTTGCCGCTCTCGCGGCCGGCGCTGATCACCACGGCCCTCTTCACTTTCATGAACAACTGGAACGACTTCCTCAACCCACTGATCTACCTCACCGATCAGAGCACCTACACCCTGGCCTTGGGCATGCAGAAGTTCGTGGGCTATCACAGCGCCGAGTGGGGACCGTTAATGGCCGCGGCGGTGGTGATGAGCCTGCCGGTGATCGTGCTCTTCTTCCTGGCGCAGCGGGCCTTCATCGAGGGCATCACCCTGACCGGCATCAAGGAGTGAGCCTCTCCGGTGTTCACGAGGCTTCTGCTGTCTCGCCGTGATCCACTTCATTGCCGCGCCACGGACGAGCGCCACAGCGGCCGAGCGGCCCCGTCATATCATGCCACGCGACCATCTTCGCCAGGCGCAACCGGCCGTCGCCGGTGTCTTGCTCGAATAGCTCGCCGTAGACTCTGGCTGCCGCCTACAGATGCGAGATCACCGAGTTGGCGCACACACACCTGCCCCAGTTCGAGGTCGTGCGCCTGGCCGGTCCCGCCACGCGCAAGAGGTCCACCACGTGCGCGTCCTCCTCGACCGCAGCTCCCGTGCGGTATGGACTCTACACATGGGCCGCTCCGCCGGGAGAGGGCGAGCACCGGCCACGGTCGTGGCAAGCTTCGTGCAAGCAAGCAGAAGGGCACGATGTCCCCCTGTGGAGAGGACGCAGCAGAGCATGCACGAGCAGACCTCCGAGGCACCCGGGCGCCGACATAGTAGCGACGCGGGCCGCGGACAGGCCGCCCAGCGCCTGGGGACTTTCCTGTGCTGGGCCGTCGTCTTCGCCGACATCGGCACCTCGGTCTACTATACGCCCGGCATCCTCTTCCAGCAGCCGGGCGTCGGCCCGCACGCGGCGCTCTTCGTGGCCATGACCCTGCTCGTCTTCGTCCTCCTCACCGTCAAGTATGCCGAGGTGACCATACGCTACCCGGAAGGTGGGGGCGTGGTGACGGTAACGACGAGCGCCCTGAACCCCTTCGCCGGCCTAATCGGCGGTTTGTTCATCCTCGTCGACTACTTCCTGACCCAGGCGCTCAGCGGGCTCTCGGGCTTCATCTACTTAAGCGACGTGGGGCCGGTACTCAAGTCGCTCGTGCTGCCCGTGACGTTGCTCGCGCTGGTCATGCTGGCCGTGCTGAACCTGATCGGCGTCAAGACGAGTGCCCGCGTCAACGCAGTTTTTGCCACCACAGCCGCCGCCAGCCAACTGGCCGTGGTCCTCGCGGTGATTGTCCAGGTGGGTCCGGCATACCTCCTGGCGGCTCTGCCGCGCGTGCTCTCCGGCCCTCATCTTACGCCGTTGCGCATACTGACCGGGTACGCCGGCG
>Ga0209062_1005599_pt1 | contig 12088 bp, 7 predicted proteins | sample Coa_R2_2_FD_187158 | JGI IMG/M metagenome (GOLD analysis project Ga0209062, IMG submission 187158) | Surface soil microbial communities from Centralia Pennsylvania, which are recovering from an underground coalmine fire - Coalmine... | ecosystem: Environmental > Terrestrial > Soil > Unclassified ... | reverse complement strand
AGAGCAAGACAGTCGTACCGATCGCCGCCTCGCCAGCGGTCACCGAGCCCGAGATCGTCTGGGCCGCCTGGTTGGTGAGCCCGCCGCCGCTGGTAATGGCAACCGCGGGCGCGCCCGTCGCCAGTGTGAACACGACAGGCGCACTCGCACCGGTGTTTCCGGCCGCATCGGTATCCTTGGCGACGATGCTGTTAGTCCCTTCCGACAGCGCCACCGAGGTGGTCCAGCTGCCGTCACTGCCGACCGTCGCGGTCCCGATCTGGGCGCCGTTGTCGTACAGCGTCACCGTTGCCCCAGGTACAGCCTCGGTCGAGGTCACATGACCGGCGATGGTCTGCGTCGCCTGGTTGGTCGTCGCACCCGACGTCGAGATCGTGACCGCCGGCGGTATCGTGTCCAGCGTGAACACTACTGGACTGCTGGCGCCGGTGTTGCCAGCCGCGTCGGTATCCTTGGCAACGATGCTGTTGCTTCCCTCCGACAGCGAGACCGACGTGGTCCAGCTGCCGTCACTGCCGACCAGGGCCGTCCCGATCTGGGCGCCGTTGTCGTACAACGTCAGCGTGGCGCCCGGCGTCGCCTCCGTCGACGTCACATGACCAGAGATGGTCTGCGTGACATTGTTGGTGAGACTTCCCGTCGCCGAGATCGTGACTGCCGGCGGGATCGTGTCCAGCGTGAACAGAACCGGCGTACTTGCCCCGGTATTGCCGGCCGCATCAATATCCTTGGCGACAATGCTGTTGGTTCCTTCCGACAGCGCGACCGACGTCGCCCAACTGCCGTCGCTGCCGACCGTCGCGGTGCCGATCTGGCTCCCGTTGTCATAGAGCGTGACCGTGGCCCCCGGCGTCGCCTCGGTCGAGGTCACATGACCGGCGATGATCTGTGTCGCCTGATTGGTGAGGCTTCCCGTCGTTGAGATCGTCACCGACGGCGGGACCGTGTCCAGCGTGAACACCACCGGCGTACTTGCCCCGGTATTGCCGGCCGCATCGGTGTCCCTTGCAACAATGCTGTTGGTCCCCTCCGACAGCGAGACCGAGGTGCTCCAACTGCCGTCGCTGCCAACCGCCGCGGTGCCGACCTGGGTGCCGTTGTCATAGAGCGTGACCGTGGCCCCCGGCGTCGCCTCGGTCGAGGTCACATGGCCGGCGATGGTCTGTGTCGCCTGGTTGGTCGTCGCGGCCGTCGTCGAGATCGTGACTGCCGGCGGGACCGTGTCCAGTGTGAACACTACTGAACTGCTGACGCCGGTGTTGCCGGCGCCGTCGGTGTCCTTGGCGACGATGCTGTTGGTCCCTTCCGACAGCGCCACCGAGGTGGTCCAACTGCCGTCACTGCCGACCGTCGCGGTGCCGACCTGGGTGCCGTTGTCGTAGAGCGTGACCGTTGTCCCAGGTGCAGCCTCGGTCGAGGTCACAAGGCCCGAGATCGACTGCTTTGCCTGGTTGGTGAGACTTCCCGTCGTCGAGATCGTGACTACCGGCGGGACGGTGTCCAGGGTGAACACTACTGGACCGCTGACACCGGTGTTGCCGGCCACGTCGGTATCCTTGGCAACGATGCTGTTGGCCCCTTCCGACAGCGCGACCGAGCTTGTCCAGCTGCCGTCGATGCCGACCGTCGCCGTCCCGATCTGAGTGCCGTTGTCGTAGAGCGTGACCGTGGCGCCCGGCGTGGCCTCCGTCGAGGTCACATGACCGGCGACGGTCTGTGTCGCCTGATTGGTGAAGATTCCCGTCGTCGAGATCGTGACCGCCGGTGGAATCGCGTCCAGCGTGAACACCACCGGCGTACTTGCCCCGGTATTGCCGGCCGCATCGGTGTCTTTGGCAACGATGCTGTTGGTCCCTTCCGACAATGCGACGGAGGTGCTCCAGCTGCCGTCGCTGCCGACAGTTGCCGTGCCGACCTGGGCGCCGTTGTCGTACAGCGTGACCGTTGTCCCAGGTGACGCCTCGGTCGAGGTCACGTTGCCCGAGATCGACTGCTTTGCCTGGTTGGTGAGACCGCCGGCCGTGCTGATCGCAACCACGGGCGGGACGGTGTCCAGCGTAAACACCACTGCGCTGCTGGCACCGGTGTTGCCCGCCGCATCGGTATCCTTGGCAACAATGCTGTTGCTCCCCTCCGACAGCGTGACCGACGTGGCCCAGCTGCCGTCGCTGCCGACCGTCGCGGTGCCGACCTGGGTGCCGTTGTCGTACAACGTCACCGTCGTACCCGGCGCCGCCTCGGTCGACGTGACATGACCGGCGATGGTCTGTGTTGCCTGGTTGGTGAGCCCGCCCGTCGTCGAGATCGCAACCACGGGCGGGATCGTGTCCAGCGTGAACACCACCGCGCTGCTGGCACCGGTGTTGCCGGCCGCATCGGTGTCCTGGGCGACGATGCTGTTGGTCCCCTCCGACAGCGCCACCGAGGTCGTCCACGACCCGTCGTCTGCAACCGTCGCGCTGCCGATCAGGCTGCCGTTGTCGTAGAGCTGCACGGTCGCGCCCGGAGCTGCCGTCTCGCCCGCGGAGGCTGCGACACTTCCGGAGATGGTCTGCGTCGCCTGGTTGGTGAGGCTGCCGCCGTTGGAGATCACGACAGTGGGCGCAGCGGGCTCCAGCGTAAACACCACGGGCGCGCTCGCGCCGATGTTGCCGGCCGCATCGGTATCCCGGGCCACGATGCTGTGCGCGCCGTCGCCCGACAACGTGATGCTGGTGCTCCACGACCCGTCGCCGCCGACCACCGCCGTCGCGATCTGCGTCCCATTGTCGTAGAGATAGACGCTAGCACCCACGGCGGCCTCGCCCGGCGACGCCGCGACGCTGCCGGCGATCGTCTGGGTCGCGTGGTTTGTCGTCCCGCCGGACGTGCTGATCACGACGGTCGGCGGCACTGTCTCCAGCGTGAACACGACAGCGGGACTGGTCCCGGTATTGCCCGCGGCATCGGTATCCTGGGCGACGATGCTGTGCCCGCCGTCGGCCGACAGCGTCACGGTCGTGCTCCAGCTGCCGTCGCTGCCGACGGTTGCCGTTCCGATCTTTGCCCCGTTGTCGTACAGCGTCACCGTCCCGCCCGGCTGAGCCTCCGTCGACGTGACCGTGCCGGAGATCGTCTGGGTGGCGTGGTTGGTGAGACCGCCGGGCGAGTTGATGACGACGGCGGGTGCCGCCAATTCGACGCTGAAGACGACGGGGGCACTGGTGCTGTCGGCGACGCTATCCACGGCCACCACGGTGTGCTGGCCATTGCCGACCAGCGTAACCGTCTTGCTCCAGCTTCCGCCGGGGCTGACCGTGGTCGTGCCGAGCGACGTGGTGACGCCGTTATGGGTGTCGAAAACCGCAATGGTGCTGCCGGCAAAGGCCGCGTCGACCGTTCCGGTGATGGTCTGGCTGGCGTGGTTCGTCGAGCCTCCCGCGCTGGTGATCTCGACGGGCGCGAGCGGCGCAACAGGCACCAAGGCCACCTGGGTCGTCGTCGGCTGGGACTGTGTCGATGTCGAGCCACCTCCGCCTGGTGTCACCGAGCCGGCGCCGGTCCCTCCGGTCGTCGATCCCTCGGTGCCGGACCCTTCGCCGGTTTGCGTGGGCTCCACCACGAACACCGTCGTCGTCGGGGACAAAGTGGTCTGTGGCGGACTGCCGAGTGCGGTCCGGGTCGTATTGGGGTTCGTGTTGTCGGGATGCGTATTCTCGGTATGCTGGGGCAGGTTCGGATATATCTGCTTTGCAGCGTCGTACGTATTCAGGACCTGCTGGAATACATTGAACTCCTGAGCGACCTGATCGGTGGTCTTGTTGCTCTCCTGCGCGATCACGTTGAGCGCGGCGGTCGGCGTCAGGGTGAGGCCGGGGCCGTTGCTCGTGACCGTCGCGATCAAGGCGCCCTGCGTGTTGAAGACCTGGATCGCGTGCACCTGATTGTCGCGCTGATCGACGACGGAGATCGATACCGTTCCGTCGGTCGATGAAATATCGAGGATCACGGCCGTGCCGCGGATGCCGATGGTCGCGGTCGGCGTGGCGACTTTCATGTCGCCGGTCGGCGCGACCTGCCCCGCGACAAAGCTCGCGGCGCCCTGGATGAGGGTGAGCAGCGATCTGTTCGACGTGCCGTTCGGGTCGTAGTTCAGCTCGTTCAACATGAACCGCGCATTGGCGGACAGATTGAACGTCGTGCCATCGTCCAGCACCAGGCCGAGCGTGGAGTTGCTTCCGGTCTGAACGACGTCGTTTTGATTGAGGTTGTCGCCTATGTTGACGACGATGGCCACGCCGTTGCGAACGATGCTGGCGCTGCCGGTCATCTTGACGACATGCCCCACAACCTTGGCGGCAGCCGCAACACCTCCCGCCTGCGCGTAGGTCGCGTGACCGGTCAGGGCATCGACGAACTTCGGATCGAGCGCCGCGCCCTCGGGGGAAACCAGTTGCGGTCGCGTCTCATGACCGAAGTAGTTCGGGACGACGACGCGATGCAGCTGATCCGAAATGATCAGATCGCTGCCCGCCCTCTCGAAGTCCCCCGAAAAAAGCAGGTGCGCGTCTGGAATTCTGAAGGAGCTTGAATTGCCGTGCTCCGGCAGGGGTCCCACGCGGAAATGAAAGGCCTCGCCGTCCGAGGCATCGATTAATCGGCCTGCATAATTCAATGCGCCAGCCCCAAGCAGCTAAAGAAATTGGTTAATTTTCAATAAAAACACATGAAAGCTAGCACCACGGAAACATTCTAGAAAGCTTATTTTCCCCGCCGATCGTTCCGCAACGCGGCAAGCGGCCACCGTGAGGACCCCTCCTCCAAAGTGATGACGGGCCTACAGATCCTGCTCCGCCTCCTGCCAGTCCAACGGGTATCGTGGCGGGCGCCGCCGGCCCGATGCGGGCGCAATCGTTGAGGCGCGCGGGAAAATCAGCGGCGATGGCACGGAAGGGACAGGTGCCCGCGTCGGACCAAATCATTGAAATCGCGTTCGTACGATTCCGCCATGGCGCCAACGGCCGGGCGGCCATCGATCTCATCGGAAAAAATCACGCCTCAAACGCGCGACGCATCTCGCCGCTGACGGCAAGCTGCCCGCCAGCCGGCGCGCCGCAGGCCAGCCGGATGCACCGCCCCTCCACAGGCAAATCACAGCTTGCTCACAGCATTGGCGGCTCGGCACACAACCCCCGCCGAAGGTGTGCCGAGCCTAGCCAAGCCAGTGCGCTGGTCGATACCGACCGGCTGAAATCAATAATGGCGACAATGCGGCGATTTGGGAATGGCACAGCTGCAACAGGTTCGAATTATCTCGCAGCGTCGCCGGCTGAGCATGATGGTCCGGACAGCCGCTACACACTTTCCCGGATCACGCTCTAACGCGCCTGCACCGGCGCGGGCGGACGCGGCGATGACTTTGATGCGGCGGCCGCGGACGGCGATCGCTTCGCTGCCGCCGATCGGCGATCGGGCGCTGCGCTGTCGACGGACTCCAGATAGGAGGTGAGCTCCTTGGCCGCGCTCGAATTGCTGACATAGTGCTGCTGCAGGAACATGTAGAGCGTGAGACTGAAGCGCCCCTTGGCAAGGCCGCGCGCGCTGCGATGACAGGTCACGCAGCTGTCGGCGAACAGCCTCGGTCCCGATTTGCCCTGGTCGAGATTTTCGGCGTGAGCGGGAGCGCCCGACAGCACGATGGTGGCGCCAAGGGACAACGCAAGGAACAAGGCAAGCGCAACCAGGCCGCGCCCCATCATCTGCCGCAAGATCTGCCGCAAGGCTGGCTTCGACGCTACGCGCATGCTGTTCATCATCCCCATCGCAACATATCGCTCATCTCTTGTTGAGCAAATCGTGGCCATTTGCTGACGGCCAGCTTGCGATCACCGTGGCAGACGCGGCGATCCGTTCAGCGACATGACTTCTTTTTCACATTCTAACAGAGCGCGCTGCGCTAAGGTCGAGCTGCGGGTCGTGATGACGCCGGCCATGCTCCAGTTACCGGCGTCAGCCATTCACCTGCAACCCCCGCCGAACGCGGCTCACGCCCGGCGGGGGTTTGTCTGTCTGCGCCGGCAACGCCCGCGCGCCGGATGCAGGCCTTGCGCCGCTGCGACGTCCGTCCGGCATCAGTCCCGTCCCCTCGGACCGACGCGACAGCGGCCCGGTGCGCGATGCACCGAGCCGCTGCCAGGACATTCCGAGACAATGGCGAGGGGACGATCAGCAGCCCGATCGTGTTCCGGTGCCCGGGCTGTTGGACGTAGCCGCAGGCGAGTTGCCGGTGCAGCCGGTGGTCGAGTTGTTCAGGCCATTGTTGGTTCCGGGATTGGTACTTCCCATGCCGTTGCCGGCGCCGGTCGTGTTCCCCATGGTGCCCGTACCCATGCCGGTCGTGGAGCCCGCCGTGCCCGATGTTCCGGCGCCCGACGTTCCAACGCTCGGCGCGCTCATGCCGGTGCCGGATGCGCCGCTTGTGCCTGCGCCTGCAGCGCCACCGCCCGCAGCGCCGCCTGCACCGCCGGCCCCACCACCGCCGCCACCGCCACCGGCGGCGAACGCGCAGGAGGTCGACAGGGCGAGCGCTGTCGCGAGCATGATTGTCGTGATCTTCATCAGTCCTCTCCTTGTTTCCGTTCGGACAGAGGACAAGGGGCTCGGGGGCGTGCCGTTCCCGGGCCACGATCAATTTGAGCATCGGACTTAACATCGGATCCGGCCTGCGTATCAAACTGCACCAACCTGCCCGGCCGCCCGCCAGCACGCGTGTGAAGAGCGGGTACAAATTGGGCCCGCGAAGAGCGGGACCGCCCGATTGCTCGTATGCTGCCCGGCAGCAGGCCGCTGTGGAGCTCGCCGTGTATTACCGCGCCTACACCATTGGCCCCGACGGGCACTTCGTGGACGTCCTCGGCATCGAGGCCGAGGACGATGACGCGGCCATCGAGGCCGCACGCAATTGCCTGCAGGGCCGGAATGTCGAAGTCTGGCAGCATGCAAGGGAAGTCGGCCGGCTCGATCAACACGCAAACGCGCTGGTCCGGATCTGACTCGCCGGAACTCGGACGCCTCGGCGCAGTTTGCCTTGCGCTCGGACCACACGGGCACACGAGGCCGCCTCGACCCTGATTTCCCGTTGCCCATCGTGGTCGAGGCGGCACCACGCGGGCGGCAGACCCCACGCCACCCGAAACCGCAACAAGGCGCGCGCGCCGATGCCGCCGGAACAAACCTGCTCCGATCCCGCTTGTCCGGAAAACCAATGGAGTGGGACAATGGACGGACGCGAAGCGGCGCGCATCACGGGCGTCTGCCTGACTGCGATCTACCTGACCTGCATGCTGCTCGCAGCCGTCGGCATGGGATAGCCGGTCGCACCAACTGCGGCGATTGTGCAACAGCTGCAACTCTGTTCACGCTCGGAGAACTACGTAGCTCCGCAAAGCCGCATCACTGGCGGCGCCTGCCGACCCCCGCGTGAGCGCGGCGAACGGTCGAGCCGGGCGGAACATCTGCCAAAGCACGGATCGAAGACAGTAGCCGCGTTGCAAGGATCGGCCTCGCGCGATGGTCTGGACCCCGCCGGCGCGCGGCGCTACCACATCTGCCGGACTGCGCGCCCTTGCGCGCTCCCGGGAGGGTAGCCCATGAAGATCACCGCACTGCGCACTGAAATCGTGCGCCTGCCGCTGCCGCGTCCGATCCTGTCGGCGATTTTCGAGATCCGCTCGGCCGACGCGGTGCTGGTGTTCATCGACACCGACCAGGGCGTCACCGGCGAGGGCCTGTGCTTTGCCATCAACGGCAACCGGCTCGCCATCCTGCGCGACATGGTGCGCTCGTTCGAGCCGCTGCTGATCGGGCTCGATCCGACCATGGCGGCCTCGTTCTACAAACGCGCCTGGACCGATATCGGCTTTTTCGGCCATGCCGGCATGACCGTCTCCGGACTCGCCGGTGTCGACACCGCGCTATGGGACCTGCGCGGCCGCATCGCCGGGCTGAACGTCTCCCGCCTGATCGGCGCGGCCGCGACCGCCGTGCCCACCTACGCCAGCGGCGGGCTCTGGCTCTCCTCCTCCATCGACGAGTTGCAGCGCGAAGCGGCCGACTTCGTCTCGCGCGGCTTCCGGGCGGTCAAGATGCGTGTCGGCGCGCGGCCGGTGGCGTGGAACATCGAGCGGGTGCGTGCGGTGCGCGAGGCCATCGGCCCGGACATCAAGCTGATGGCCGACGCCAACCAGTCGCTCAGCGTGCCCGAGGCGATCCGCCTCGGCCGCGCGCTGGAGGCGTTCGACCTCACCTGGTTCGAGGAACCGGTCCCCTATTGGGACCACGCCGGCGAAGCCGAGATCGCGGCCCACCTCGACACGCCCCTTGCGAGCGGCGAGACCGAGTACACCAGCCGCGGCATGCTGGCGATGCTGCAGATGAAATCGGCCGACGTGCTGATGCCGGACCTGCAGCGCATGGGCGGGCCGACCGAGTTCATCCGTGCCGGCCACCTCTGCGCCGCGTTCGACGTCAAGCTGTCCTCGCATCTGTTCAGCGAGATGAGCCTGCCTCTGCTCGCCGCCGCGCCCAACGCCTACATCCTCGAGCACATGCCCTGGTTCGAGCCGATCTATGCGCAGCACATCGAACTCGACAGCGAAGGCCGTGCGATCGTGCCCGATCGCCCCGGCTGGGGCTTCGCGTTCGACATGGACGCGGTGCGGCGGCACGGCGGCTGAACCGACCTTGGCGAGGTGCCCGCATGAAGCCCACGCTCCGCCAGATGCATTCGCGCGCGATCGACCCGCCAATCAGTGCCGGCCCCGCAACGCCTTGGAAAGGCCCAGCGGCCGCCCGAATTGGTTAAAGTCCTGTTAAGCGCCGTGCGGCAACCTCGCGATCACTGGTTCGACGTTGCCCCTAGCCCCCCAAGCCCCCAAGGCAACGCGAAGGAAGGCCGGCGCCTGCCACGCGCCGGCCTTCTCCTTGTGCCCCAGTCGCGGCAAGTATGGTCATCGGCGGCTTTTGATGAAAAGCAGATGAACCAATCAAGGCGCACATTGTTAGCGCTTCATGGACGATGACTTGAAAAACCGTATGGAACGAGCGCTTGTCGCAATTGCATTGAGCGTGGCCACGCTCGTTGCGAGCGTCGCTCTGCTTGTGTTTCAGCCAGGAGCTGAGGCATCTGCGATCGTGAGGGCGTCGCTGCTGCAATAGCGCTGCTACTCCGGCGGCCGCAGCCCCGAAGAGTCCAGCCACTTGTCGATATCGGCCTGTGTTTCGGCCTGACGCGCTTTTTTCAGAAGGGCTTTGCGCTCTTCGCCAGCCGGGAGCTGCTCGGCTTTTTCCCGAGCCAGTTTCGCCTCCGCAATCAGGCGCTCGCCAAGCGATTTGTCTTGCCTGAGCTGAAAGCGCTTCATGACGCCGGACCCTCCATGAAACCTGCTCCACCCCATTAAACGTGGAACGGGCGTGAAGGTTCATGATCATGTACCACGTTCGCATCGGAAAGAGCAGCGACTCCCTGCGACTCGGCTGGAAAGCCGCCGTGGGTGGCGCGAAAGAAACGACCCCGGGGGCAAACCGGGGCCGTCCTCCTCTTGGATGTGGTCCGGCATACGAACCGGACCAAACCTCGGTACGCCTGATCGTCAGAGCAGTCGGTTCAGAACGACACTTTTGGTGATCACCGTTTCGCGACACGCTTCGGCGGCCGTTCAATCTTCACTCGCAGCTGTTCGAGATGTTTATACTTTGCTTCCACGCGCGAACTGGGTTGGCGCAAAGCCTGCTCCGCCTCGAGCCGGCGCTCGGCATCCTTGGCCTTCCGCTCTTCCCTGGTCAGCCGTTCGCATTCGGTCGGAAACTCTTTTGACATGCGGAGGTAACAGCGAGAGACGTGCGGCCCCGACATAGACCGGTTCGCGGAGTTGATCCAAGCCGAGTTGCCTCTCAAGCGAATTTGGCTGCTGGTCGAAGAGTGAGACAGTCTTTTTAGATGTCCAATCTGTGTTCCGCCGTTCGCTGATCGCTGCGATGGCCGGAGGGCCTCGGCCGTTCAAAGTAGCGATCACAAGCGCCAAAATTCGAAATTCCCAAAGCACATCGAGCCGGTTACCGCGTCCAAGACCTCCCGCATAAAAATAAATCTCTTCCATTTTTCCGAAAATCATGCTTCACTCCACCCATTCCGCGCCGGTGTGAGGGGCGTATCGCGATCGTCACGAGCGTGGTGCGGAATGCGGTGGACGCGGATGTGCCTGTTGACGAGCGGCACGGAGGCGGACGGCGAAATCGTGTGGTCCCGACGCCCCGACGCTGGCGTCAAGTCCAAGCGAAGCCGAAAGCTTCGCGGGGATGACGGTGGCAAACGAGCATTGGCTCGCCGAGGAGAGCGCGTATAAGCCGTAACCCACTGCGCAGGGAAGGCCGGTGTGATCACCGCCGTACCCTAGGTTTTCGCGCTCGCGCAACTCCATTTTTGCGCGGGAGCCCCGGGTGCAGCGGCCACCCGGCCTTTCCTGCGCCCTCACCATTCTCCGAGGGCACGAGGTCAAGCAAGACTCGGGCGCGAAGCGCCGCGAGATTGCAGACCTGCATCTTCAGGAGAGCCGTTACAATGCTGCTGCATTGCTGCGTACAAATAGGGCTCGCCATCGGCCGTGCCGGCTGACAGAAGGCGATGCCGCCAAAAGACCTTGCCGACACCACCCGAGACCAAAGCTTCATGCCCCACCCTGCTCCGTCAGCCAATGGCGCCCGCGTCCTTGCCGATCTCAATGCCCTGCGCGCGATCGGCGCCTACAAGAGCGGCGTGCACAAGCCGACCTTCTCCGAGCCGCATCTCGCCTCGCTGCACTGGCTGGTGGCAAAATTGCCCGAGGCCGGATTGACGGGGGCGATCGACGGCATCGGCAATGTCTTGACGACAAGTGCAAAGCCGGGAGCGAAGCTGCTCGCCGGCTCGCATCTCGAAAGCCAGAACTACGCCGGCTGGCTCGATGGGCCGCTCGGCGTCGTCTATGCGCTGGAAGCCGCGCGCGTGCTCAACAATGACGCGAGCGTTGCAGGCTCGGTCGAGGTCGCCGCCTGGTGCGACGAGGAAGGCCATTTCGGTCACTTCCTCGGCAGCCGCTCCTATGTCGGCGGCGTGTCCGAAGCGGACATCGATGCGGCAACCGATCGCACCAGCGGCCGCAGCATGCGCGAGGCGCTGAAGGCGGCAGGCCTTGCGGGGGTCGCGCGGCAAACCGCCGAGCGCGGCCGGCACATCGGCTATCTCGAGGCTCATATCGAGCAGGGCCGCAGCCTCGAGAGCGAAGGCCTCAGGATCGGCGTCGTCACCTCGATCGTCGGCATCTGGCAATACCGCATCAGCTTCACCGGCGAGCAGAACCATGCCGGCACCACGCGGATGGCGGAGCGCAGGGATGCGGGGCTGGCGCTGGCCAAATTCTGTGTCGCCATCGACCAGCGCTTCCCGAGCATCTGCGGGCCGCGCACGGTGTGGACCACCGGCCGCATCACGCTCGATCCCGGCGCGCCCAGCATCATCCCCGGCCGCGCCGAGATGCTGTTTCAGATCCGCGATGCCGATGTCGCCGTGGTGGCGCGGCTGGAAGCCGCCCTCAACGCCATGGCGGAGGACGTCAACGCGCAAGGGCGCTGCAGCGTCACCACGGACTGCATTCGTAAAGGCTCGCCGGCGTTGATGGACAGCAGGTTCCAGCAGGCGATCGAGGCCGCCAGCTTGGATGTCGCCGGCGGCAAGTCGGTGCGGATGCCGAGCGGCGCCGGTCATGATGCCCAGGTGCTTTCCACCATCATGCCGGCGGGCATGCTGTTCGTGCCCTCGATCGGCGGCATCAGCCATCACTGGACCGAGAATACCGCGGATGCGGACATCGTCACCGGCGCCCAGGTCTATGTCGAGACCTGCCGGCGCCTGCTGGCGCACTAGTGTTGTGACCCAGACGCTTGATTCACTCGGTGTCATTCCGGGGCGCCCGAAGGGCGAACCCGGAATCTCGCGCCGCAACCTCGAGATTCTCAGGTGCGCAATTGCGCACCGTAGTTCGCCGCTGACGCGGCGCCCCGGAATGACGGAATG
>Ga0209062_1005598_pt1 | contig 12091 bp, 7 predicted proteins | sample Coa_R2_2_FD_187158 | JGI IMG/M metagenome (GOLD analysis project Ga0209062, IMG submission 187158) | Surface soil microbial communities from Centralia Pennsylvania, which are recovering from an underground coalmine fire - Coalmine... | ecosystem: Environmental > Terrestrial > Soil > Unclassified ... | reverse complement strand
TCTCAGCCGACACGCCCAAGGTCAAGCCGTTCCCGGCACTGAAGACGTAGCGGGCTTGCGCCTGACGCAACGGACCGGAGACGCCGATGGCGCCACCGAAGTCCAAGGTCTCCGGCGCCGCTGCGAGATCTTCGAAGAGCGAGAAGTACTGACCGGCAAGCAACGGCCCCAAGGTGCCGTAGGCATGGCGCAAGGCAAAGGCCGAGCGGTTGCTGTTGATTTGGAAGGTGTTGGAGTTGGAAACACCGGAGTTGGTCTGATTGATGACGCCACTGACGCCTTCGAAGTCGCCTTCGATGAAGGTCTTCAACTCACCATAGCCGGTGGGCGTACGCGTCTCGATGTTGAACCGCGACTCTGCCGCGCTCAGCCGGGAGTCGCCATGGATGCGAGCCCCTGTGACCGGCAGGATCGCGATAACCGGCGCCGTGCCGGCGCCGTTGGCGACGAAGTCCTGGTGCGTGGCGAAATCATACTGATAGTCGAACTTGGCGTAGCCGCCGACCTTGAACGACGTATTCGTGCCGGGCACCAGGAAGGAGCCCGGAAACGAGCCGCCGCCCGGCGCCTGTTGCGCCGCTGCGCTGTTGATCGCCCCCGCCAGGAGCGGCATTGCGGCCACGCTGCCGAGCAATGCCAGAATCCTCGATCTCACTCGCATGTTTCCGTTTCTCCCTATATCGCTTACTCGCCAACCGAGGTCGCCAGCCTGCGGGCAGACCATCGCAACTAGTCGGGTAATGTTTCCGAACCTAATGAAATTGGCAAGCATGGTTAGCGCCTTGGCCCAAAGCAGTTGCGCGATGTTGCCAAGTTGCAACAGTTCGATGGGGAAGACGCCCCCCTGCAGGAATCGCCCGGCCCTGCGCCGTCCGGACCGCGTCGGCGGTCCGGTTCGGCTCGGCTTGCTTGACGCCGGAGAAAGCGGAGATGCTCAGAAATTCAGGATGTAGGTCACCCGATAGACCTTGTCGAAGGGCAAGGGGTGCGAGACCGGGACGTCGACGCCGGCGATGATGGAATTCTTGGGATAGAACCAGAAGCGAACGCCGGGGGTCAATGTGGCGACCGTGTGCCCCCGGTTGCTGCCATCGAGATCGGTGGTGGCGAGCGCTTCGAGGAAGGTTGTGAAATTGCCGAAGACCGGCGTGCGATAGGGCGTCCAGGTCTTGGCGAGCGAGATGTCATAGGCGATGTCGCTCTCCCGCGCGCCCTTCGCGTGATTGCCGAGCAGGCTCTCATAAACGACCGAATAATAGAGTCCGACCCGCGCAAGCCCCAGGAGCGGATAGAGATCGTTGAAGCCGGCGAGCGCATATTGGATCGAGGTCTGCGTCTGGCCGATCGAGCGGTTGGGCTCGTTGGCGCTCACCTGGAAGGAATAGGAGGAGAGCTCGGTGTCGACGAGTTGGAACCGCGTCAGCAAGCCGCCGCCCGCGCCGCTGGCGCCGGCGCCGGTCCGCGGCGTGTTCCACTGATAATTGGTGATCGCCTCGAGCATGATGCGGCGGTCGAGGCCATAGGCGATCAAGGCGCGCGCGAAATCGGTGTCCTGGAAGCGGGAGTGCTTGACGTCGACGGTGCGGGCGTAATCGAGGCGGAGCTCGCGCTCGAGGAAGTTGGTCGTGACCTTGAGGAGCGCCATGTCGGGCGTGCCGTCTTCGCGCTCGCGATGGACATAGGGCTCGCCCCAGCCGGCGGTGAAGAAGTTCGAGAGCGTCAGGTCCGACAATCCCGTTGCGGCGTTGACCGACCCCTCATTCCCCTCCGCCGCGGCCGCGACATCGACGAAAAGCGCACCGGCCGCGACCAATCCGATGAAGAGTTTCGCCGCGAAGCCCGGGCGACACATGGCCGTTGAAAAAATCCCTCGCATTGCCAATCCCCTGAAAGTTGTCTATATCCGGATGGATATATCCCGGCGAATATATCGGCGGGTGTCGAGGGGTCAACGTGGAATCGGTCGGGAACGGCCTTTGTCGGGGCTGCGGTGCTCGCTATCTTCACCGCATCACGTTCACCTGACGGCGAGTGAGCTCCATGAAACCGCGCGACCGCGCCCTTTATTCCGCCATCATCGATCGCCCGCCGCTGAAGCTGCCGGAGGGCTTGCGTCTCATCGTCTGGCCGATCGTCAATCTCGAAGAATGGGAGATCGAGCGGCCGATGGCGCGACAAGTGCTGCCGGCGCCCACGGGCGTGCCGCTCCTCCCCGATGTGCCCAATTGGAGCTGGCACGAATACGGGATGCGTGTCGGCGTCTGGCGCTTCTTCAAGGCGCTCGACCGCTTCGGCGCCAAGGCGACGCTGTCGATCAACGCCAAGGTGGTTGAAAGCTACCCGCGCGTGGCCGCGGCCGCGCGCGAGCGCCAATGGGAGTTCATGGGTCACAGCTATGTGCAGGGTCCGATCCACAAGCTCGAGGATCAGCGCGCGACCATCTACCAGTCGCTCGACCTCCTCGAGAAATTCACGGGCAAGCGCCCGGTCGGCTGGCTCGGACCCGGCTTGACGCAAACCTACGAGACGCCGGAGCTCCTGGTCGAGGCGGGCATCCAATATATCGGCGACTGGGTCTATGATGACGAGCCTACCGAGATCCGCACGACGCGAGGGCCGCTCGTCACGCTGCCCTACACGGTCGAGCTCAACGACATCCCGATGATGATCGTCCAGCACCACCGCGCCGACGAGCTCTTGCGCCGCTCGATCAATCAGTTCGACCGGCTCTACGAGGAAGGGGCCGAGCGCGCCAAGTTCCTCTCGATCGCCATTCACCCCTATATCAGCGGCGTCCCCCACCGCATCAAATATCTCGAAGCCTTCCTCGAATATGCGAGCCGGCATACCGGCGTGGCGTTTTGGACGGGAGAGGAGATTTTGGGGTGGTATCGGCGGGCAAGGGGGTCGTAGCCGGCTTCGCGGCGCAGGTGCCGCGAATTTCTACCTTCCCAAAATTCCCTTGATCACCGAGTCCACCGCACCCGGCACCGACTTGGCCGTGCTTCCCGCCCCCTGCGCGCCTTGCTGCAAGAGCTTGGCCGGATCCTGGAGAAGCTTGCCGGGATCGCCGACGATGCCGGCGAGGTCGGGCTGGTAGCTCAGATGATCCCAGGGTCCCTTGATGATGACGGGCACGGCGACGAGGCCCGCGACCTTGGGCGTGACCTTGTAATCGACGCTGCGCTTGGGGAGATCGACGGTGCCGGCGCCGGTCATCGGGATCTCCGCCGATTTGAGCTGGAGGTCGTTGTTGCGCAGCACGCCATTGGCGATCGTGTAGGTCGCGGAGAGCGAGGTGAAGTCGGTCTGCTGCGCAGTGGCGGCCGAGCTGTCGAAGGCGGCGGTCACGTTCTTGACCATGCTGACGAGATTCATGCCTTTGATCGTGCCATTGCCGAGATTGAGATCGCCCTTGCCGTTGAGCGTGCCGATGATCTCGCGCTGGCTCTTGCCGTGGCCCGTGACCGCGATCGCGAAATGGCCGACGCCGCTCAGCCGGTCGAGATCCATGACATCGCGCAACAGCGGCTCGATCTGCACCTTGTCGAGGTTGAAATCGGCCTCGATCGCCGGTGCGGCCGCGGCGCCGTCGAGCACGACCTTGCCCTTCCCCGCACCCTGATAGAGCGCGAGCTGGGTGAGATCGGCCTGAAGCCGGCCGTCTTTCAGATGAAGCGAGAGCGCGCTGTTGCCGATCTGGATCTTCTGGTAGCGGATGCTGCCGGCACTCAGATCGAAATCGGCATCGGCGGATTTGAGCGGGCTCAGATCAATCGGATCGTCGCTCCACCCCGACGCGCGTCCCGTGCCGGCCGGGCTCCCGCTTCCGCCGCCCGCGCTGCCTCCCCCCGCGCCGGCCTTGTTCGCCTTTTCCGGCGGCAGATAGGGATTGAGGTCGAGCGTCTCGAGCGCGAGCTTGCCCTTGAGCGCCGGGCGCGCGCCGCCGCCATCGTAGGCGAACTCGCCCTTGCCCTTGATGGCATCGAGCGAGAGGGCCGCGTCGCTGAAGCCGTATTTGCTGCCGGCAACGCTGACCTTGCCGGAGATGGCGAGCGGACCGAAGCCGGTGCCCGGCATGGTGATCGGGCTGCCCGCCCAGGCGGCAAGCGCCCGCACCGACGGCACCTGAAGATCGACCGCGCCATCGAGCTTGACCGGCGCCGCGCCGGCGGCGTTCCCCTTGAAGGCGAAGGTGACCGGCTTTGCCGCGAGCTTAAGCGCGATCGCGCTGCTCTTGCCCTCCTCGAAGGCGCGCGGATTGGCGAGCGACAGCGAAAGCGTCACCGGCTCGTTCTTCCACACCGCCGAACCCTCGGCCGTGAAAGGCTGATCGAGACCGGGAAGCGAGAGCTTCATGGCGATCTTGTCGAGCTCGTCCTTGGCGCCGGTCCGCTGATCGAGATAGCTGATCCGGCCATTAACGAGGCGGACATCGTCGAGCCGCAGCTCCGCCAAGCCATTCCCGCCGCTGCTGCTCGGTGGTGCCGGCGTGCCGGCCGCGGGCTTGCCCGGCGCCGGCGCCGCGGGCTTCGCCTCGGCCGCGCCGAACTGCCAATTCGGCCGCCCCTGCTTGTCCACCTCGAGCGCGATCACGGGATCGACCAGCACGAGTTGATCGATCTCGACATCGCGGTGGAGAAGCGGGACGAGCTTGAGCTTCACCTGGAGCTTGGCGAGCTTCGCCATCTCCTTGCTCGCGGCGCCGGGCGGGTTGGAGAAGGAGACGTCATTCGCTTCGAGCGCCAGGCTCGGCAGCAGCGAGAAGGAGACCGGTCCGTCGATGCGGAGATCCCGTCCGGTCGCATCCTTCACGCGCGCCACGAGCTGCGCCTTATAGGTGTCGACCGGAATGAAGAAGGGCACGGCGATGATGGCCGCGACCACCAGCACGATAAGGACGGCCAACCCGATCAACAGCTTCTTCATCGCCTCGCCTCCTGCCCCGACCGTTCGGATCGCCGATGGCGGGGGTCAACCATGGGCTGAAAAGCTTAAAGCATTCGACGAACGGGCGGTAGGCGGTGCCGTTCCCTGCGTTGACAGCCTCGACCGCGCCGCTTAGGACTCCGCGAGACCTGTTTTCCCTTTGGAATCAAGGACCCACCTTGAGCGAAACCGGCAACAGCGCGCGGCTCGGCGTCGATATTGGCGGCACCTTCACCGATGTCGCACTCGAGCGCGGCGGCCGGCGCTGGACCGCGAAGATCCTGACCACCCCTGCCGCACCCGAGGAAGGCGTGCTGGCGGCGATCAAGACGGTGCTCGCCGAGGCGGAAGCGGCCCCCGCCGACATATCGCTCGTCATCCACGGCACGACGCTTGCGACCAACGCGCTCATCGAGCGCAAGGGGGCGAAGACCGCGCTCATCACCACCGAAGGGTTCCGCGACACGATCGAGATCCGCCACGAGAACCGCTTCGAGCAATATGACGTCAATATCGACCTGCCGCCGCCTTTGGTGCCGCGCCGGCTGCGCTTTCCCGTGCGCGAGCGCATCGACGCCAGGGGTAAGGTACTGGTGCCCCTCGACGAGGCGGATGCGGCGCGCGCCATCGAGGCGATCGCGCGAGAAGAGGTGCAAGCGGTCGCGGTCGGCTTCCTCCACAGCTTCACCAATCCCGCTCATGAGCGCCGCGTGGGCGCGATGTTGGCCGAGCGCCTGCCGCAAGTGAGCGTCACGCTCTCCTCGGAGGTCTCGCCGGAGATGCGCGAATATGAGCGCTTCTCGACGGCCTGCGCCAATGCCTATGTGCAGCCGCTGATGGGACGCTATCTCGCCAATCTCCGCGGCGATCTCGACCGCGCCGGCTTCGCCTGCCCGCTTTTCCTCATGATGTCGGGCGGCGGCGTCACGACGGTCGAAACCGCGATCCGCTTTCCCGTGCGGCTCGTCGAATCGGGGCCGGCGGGAGGCGCCATCTTTTCGAGCCATGTCGCGCGGCAATGCGAACTCGACAAGGTGCTTTCCTTTGATATGGGCGGGACGACGGCCAAGATCTGCCTCCTCGATGGCGCCGCGCCGCAGACGAGCCGCGCCTTCGAGGTGGCGCGCATCTATCGCTTCAAGAAGGGCAGCGGGCTGCCGCTGCGCATTCCCGTCATCGAGATGGTCGAGATCGGCGCGGGCGGCGGGTCGATCGCGCGCATCGACGGCCTGGGCCGCATCACCGTCGGCCCCGACAGCGCGGGATCGGAGCCGGGGCCGGTCTCCTATGGGCGCGGCGGCGCCGAACCCACCGTCACCGATGCCGACCTCGTCCTCGGCCGCATCGATCCCGCGAGCTTCTCCGGGGGAAAGCTGCCCCTCGACCGCGGCGCCGCGGCCGGCGCGGTGACGGAGAAGATCGGCGAGCGGCTTCAGCTTTCCGCCGAATTGGCCGCGCTCGGCATCAGCGAGATGGTCGATGAGAACATGGCGAATGCGGCGCGCGTGCACACGATCGAGAGCGGCAAGGATGCGCGCTCGCGCACGCTCATCGCCTTCGGCGGCGCGGCGCCGCTTCATGCTGCGCGGGTCGCCGAGAAGCTTGGGATCTCCCATATCGTCGTGCCCGTCAATGCCGGCGTCGGCTCGGCCGTGGGCTTCCTGCGCGCGCCCGTCGCCTATGAAATCGTGCGCAGCCAATTGCAGCGTTTGGGCCAGTTCGATGCCGGGGCGGCAAACAATCTTCTCGCCGAGATGCGGGCGGAGGCCGAAGCGATCGTGCGCCAGGGCGCGGGCGACAGGCCCCTGCGCGAGCAGCGCTCCGCCTTCATGCGCTATCGCGGCCAGGGACACGAGATCGCCGTGCCGCTCCCGGTCCGACGCTATGGCGCGAGCGACGCCGCCGATCTGCTCGCCGCCTTCGAAGGCGCCTACCGCGCGCTCTACAGCCGCACCATTCCCGGCGTCGAGGTCGAGATCCTGAGCTGGGTCACGGTGCTGAGCGCGGCGGCGGACGACTTTCTCGAAACGGCGCAACCCGAGACCTCGCATCGTCCATCGCCGCTGGGCCATCGCCGCCTCTTCGATCCGGCGACGGGTGAGGCAATCGAGGTGCCGATCTTCTGGCGCCCGGAGCTCCGCCCTGGCGCCGCGATCGCCGGCCCCGCCGTCATCGCCGAGGACGAGACCTCGACCGTGGTGAGCCGCCTCTTCGACGCGCGGATCGACGGGTTGGGGTATATTCATTTGCGGCGGCGCGAGGAGCGATGATGGTAAGCATCGGTGCCGCGGCCCCACTCATCCTTCGAGACGCGCCTTTCAGGCGCTCCTCAGGATGAGGCGACTGGATTCCTCATCCTGAGGAGGCGCGAAGCGCCGTCTCGAAGGATGAGTCGGTGAAGCGAAGGACAGAGGACCACGCGCCATGCTCACCCGCCCGAACGCCGCCCTCTCGCAAATCCACACGCAGATCATGTGGAGCCGGCTCATCGCCGTTGTCGAGGAGCAGGCGCAGACCTTGGTTCGCACGGCGTTCTCGACCTCGGTGCGCGAGGCGGGCGATCTCTCGGCCGGCGTCTTCGATGCCGAGGGCCGCATGCTGGCGCAAGCCGTGACCGGCACGCCCGGCCATGTCAACTCGATGGCCAATGCGGTGAAGCATTTCCTGGCCGCCTATCCGCTCGAGACGATGGAGCCGGGCGATCATTACATCACCAACGATCCCTGGCTCACCTGCGGACACCTTCATGATTTCACGGTGGTGAGCCCCACCTTTCTCGACGGCAAGCCGGTCGGGCTCTTCGCCGCCACCGTCCATGTCGTCGATATCGGCGGGCTCGGCATGGGACCCGATGGAAGGCAGGTGTTCGAGGAAGGCTTGGCCATCCCGATCATGCCGCTCGCCAAGCGCGGGCGGATGAACGAGGATCTCCTCGCCATCCTGCGCGCCAATGTGCGCGAGCCCTTGCAGGTCGAAGGCGATATCTACGCGCTCGCCGCCTGCAATGACGAAGGCAGCCGGCGCCTCGTCGAGATGATGCGCGAATTCGAGATCACCCATCTGGAGACGCTCGGCAACACCATCATCGAAAGCTCGCGGCAGGCGACCATCGAGGCGATCTGCAAATTGCCGAAAGGTACTTACCGCAACAGCGTGCGCATGGACGGCTATGACAAGCCGCTGCTGCTCAATGCGGCGATGACGATCTCGGATGAGGGCATCCATGTCGATTTCGACGGGACCTCCTCGGCGAGCGCCTATGGCATCAATGTCGTCTACAATTATTGCCTCGCCTATACCGCCTTCGGCGTCAAATGCCTGGTGGCGCCGGAGGTCCCGAACAATGCCGGCTCGCTCGCCCCCATCACGGTGAGCGCACCCGAGGGATCGGTCTTGAATGTGCAGCGGCCCTGGGCGGTCGCCGCGCGCCACACGGTCGGGCACATGCTCCCCGACGTCGTCTTCGGCTGCCTTCACCAAGTCATGCCGGGCGGTGTGCCGGCGGAAGGCGCCTCCTCGCTGTGGAACCCGCAGATTTATGGCGGCGGCTCGATGGTGGACGAGGTCGAGGAGGGCATGGATGCGAATGCCTTGCCGCAATTCAGCACGGTCATCTTTCATTGTGGCGGCGCGGGCGCGCGGCCGACGAAGGACGGGCTCAGCGTCACCGCGTTTCCGAGCGGCGTGCGCACCATCCCGATCGAGGCCACCGAGAGCGTGGCGCCCATTCTTTTCCGCCGCCGCGAGTTCCGCGAAGGCTCGGGCGGCGCCGGCCGATATCGCGGCGGCCTGGGACAAGTGATCGAGCTGGGCGGCGCCGAGGGCACGCCGATCAGCCTCCTCTGCAATTTCGAGCGCATCGACAATGCCGCGCGCGGCCGCGATGGCGGCGGCGCCGGTGCCAAGGGCCGCGTCACGCTCATGTCCGGCCGACCCATTCGCCCCAAGGGCCGACAGACCGTGCCGCCGCGCGACTTCGCGCGCCTCGAGCTCCCGGGCGGCGGCGGCTTCGGCAATCCTCGCGAGCGCGATCCCGCGCAGGTCGCCGAGGATGTGGCGGATGGGCTCATCTCGCGCGAGGCCGCCGAGCAAGAGTATGGCGTGGCGCTCACACCCGAAGGCAGGGTGGACACCGCCGCGACATGCCGGCTACGGGCGGGCTGAGCGAGAGGCGATTTTAGGCGCGACGGCGCGTGGCCCGCGAGGCTAGTATCGGCACGCCGACAAGGCGGCTGGACAAGGCCGCCAGCGAGAAACGGGAGGACTGACGTGGGAAAGCTTCGCTTATTCATCACCGCGGCCGCGCTGGCCGGGGCCATGACCATGCCGGCTCTGGCGGCCGAGCCCGTGAAGATCGGCGTGGTCTTCCCGCTTTCCGGCAATGCCGCAAGCGCCGGGAATGCGGCGCGCGCGGCGGTCGAGCTGGGCGCCGAGATCGTCAACAATGCGCATCCGGAGCTCAAGGGCCTGCCGCTCGCGGAAAGCGCGGGCCTTCCCAATCTCGGTGGCGCCAAGATCGAGCTCGTCGTCGCCGACCACCAGGGCAATCCCTCGGTCGGGCAGAGTCAAACACTCCGCCTCATCACGCAAGAGCATGTCGTCGCCATGCTCGGCGCCTATCAATCCTCGGTCTCGGCAACGGCGACGCAAGTCTCGGAGCGCTACGGCATTCCCTTCGTCGTCGGCGACAGCGTCGCCGCCAACATCACCGGCCGCGGCTTCAAATGGGTCTTCCGCGTGACGCCGGTCGCCTCCGACTTCGCCAACAACTACATGCAGTTCTTGAGCGACATGAAGAAGGCCGGCCGCAAGGTCGAGAGCATCGCCATCGTCAACGAGAATACGGATTACGGCACCTCGGTCGCCGGCACCGTCGCCGAGAGCGCGAAGAAGGCCGGCTTCGCCATCGCCGCGCAGATCCCCTACGCCGCCAACTCCTCCGATGTCTCGGCGCAGGTGCTTCAGCTCAAGGAGAAGAACCCGGACGCGATCATTTTCATCAGCTACACCGCCGATTCGATCCTCTATATGAAGACGCTCAAGAATCTCAATTACCTCCCGGCGATGATCATCGGCGATGACAGTGGCTTCTCCGACCCCTCCTTCATCCCGTCGGTCGGCGACATTGCGCAAGGGGCGATGAACCGCAGCGCCTGGGACATCGGCAAGCCGGGGAGCGTCACCTACAAGATCAATGAGATGTACAAGGCCAAGACCGGCCATGAACTCGACGATACCAGCGGCCGCGACATGCAGGCCTTCTTCGTCCTCGCCGATGCGATCAATCGCGCGGGCTCGACCGATCCCGCGAAGATCCAGAAGGCGCTCCAGGAGACGAACCTCAAGCCCGACCAGCTCATGATGGGTTATCGCGGCGTCAAATTCGATGCGACCGGCCAGAACATCGAGGCCGCGACATATCTCATCCAGCTCCAGGGCAAGGAGTACAAGGCGGTCTGGCCGGAGAAATCCGCGACGGCGAAGGTCGAATGGCCGATGAAGGGCTGGAAGCAGTAAGCGCGCTGAGCACGCCGCCCCACCTTCCCCCAACCCTCTCCGCCCCCGAGGGGCGGAGAGGGAGGGACCCGCGAAGCGGGAGGGTGAGGTGGGGCGAGCTACCGAAAAGGGGGTGAAATGGGATGACGCACGCACTCCGCATCTTTGCAATCCTGCTCGCCGCCGCGCTCGCCCCCTCAGCATTCGCCGCCGACGCGATCAAGATCGGCGTCATCTATCCCTTGACCGGCAACTCCGCGTCGAGCGGGCAGGCGGGCAAGGCCGCGGTCGAGCTCGGCGCCGAGATCGTCAACAACGCCCGTCCCGAATTGAAGCCCTTGCCGCTCGCCGAAAGCGCGGGCCTCCCCAATCTCGGCGGCGCCAAGATCGAGCTCATCAATGTTGACCATCAGGGCGATCCCTCGGTGGGACAGAGCCAGACGCTTCGCCTCATCACCCAGGAGCATGTCGTCGCCATGCTCGGGGCCTATCATTCCTCGGTCGCGCTCACGGCGACGGCCGTTGCCGAGCGCTACGGCATTCCCTTCGTCGTCGGCGACAGCGTTGCGCTCAACATCACGCAGCGCGGCTTCAAATGGACCTTCCGCGTGACGCCGATCGCGCCCGATTTCGCCAAGGCCTATACAGATTTCCTCTCCGAGATGAAGCGGTCGGGCAAGAAGATCGAGACTATCGCCGTCGTCCATGAGAATACCGATTACGGCACCTCGGTCGGCGGCAGCATCGTCGAGGCCGCGAAGAAGGCCGGCTTCAATGTGATCGACATCGCCTATAGCGCCAAATCGACCGATGTCTCGACGCAAGTGCTTCAGCTCAAGGAGAAGCAGCCCGATACCGTGATCTTCGTCGGCTACACCGCCGACGAGATCCTCTATATGAAGACGCTCCGCGATCTCGACTACAAGCCGCCGATGATCATCGGCGACGATGCCGGCTTCTCCGACCCCTCCTTCATCCCCGCCGTCGGCGACATCGCGCAGGGCGTGATGAACCGTAGCGCCTGGGACATCGGCAAGCCCGGCAGCGTCACCTACAAGATCAACGAGATGTATAAGGCCAAGACGGGCCGCGATCTCGACGATACGAGCGGCCGATGGATGCAGGCCTTTTTCGTCCTCGCCGATGCGATCAACCGCGCCGGCTCGACCGATCCGGCCAAGCTGCAAAAGGCGCTGCAAGAGACCGATCTCAAGCCCGAGCAATTGATGATGGGCTATCGCGGCGTGAGGTTCGACGCCACGGGCCAGAACACGCTCGCCGCCACATACCTCATCCAGCTCCAAGGCCCGGGCTACAAGGCGGTCTGGCCCGAGGCGCGTGCGACGGCGGCACTCGAATGGCCGATGAAGGGATGGAAGTAGCCCTGCCGTGAGAGCTGGAGCGACATCCGCCCCCTCACCCCGCCCCTCTCCCCGCCGGGGAGAGGGAGGGACCCAGCGCGTCAGCGGCGGGAGGGTGAGGGGGACGGCTCGCGAAATCGCCGCGCTATGATCCTCCTCCAAGTCATCGTCGGCGGCCTCTTGCTCGGTGCCGTCTATGCGCTCTTCTCCTCGGGCCTCACGCTCATCTGGGGCATGATGAATTTCATCAATTTCGCCCATGGCGAATTCGTCATGCTCGGCATGTATGCGGCGTTTCTCGTCGT